>Ga0209023_10006059_pt1 | contig 12931 bp, 8 predicted proteins | sample LakOneMetagenome_FD_187468 | JGI IMG/M metagenome (GOLD analysis project Ga0209023, IMG submission 187468) | Freshwater and sediment microbial communities from Lake Erie, Canada (SPAdes) (version 2) | ecosystem: Environmental > Aquatic > Freshwater > Lentic | place: Lake Erie, Canada | collected... | reverse complement strand
GGGCGTCGAGGGCGGCAACGCCGTGGCCGACGTCGTCTTCGGCAAGGTCAACCCCGGCGGCAAGCTGCCGGTCTCGTTCCCGCAGACGGTGGGGCAGGTGCCGATCTACTACAACCACGAGCCGACCGGCCGCCCTTGCGACGTCACCCAGAAATATGTCTCGCGCTACCGCGACCTGCGCTCCTGCGACCCGCTGTTCCCGTTCGGCTTCGGGCTCAGCTACACGACGTTCGATGTCAGCGACCTGTCGTTGAGCGCCGACACCCTGGCGCGGAACGGCCGGATCCAGGCGTCGGTGACGGTGACCAACACCGGCGACGTCGCGGGCGACGATGTCGTGCAGCTCTATCTGCACGACCCGGTGGCGAGCATCTCCCAGCCGGTCCGCCGCCTGCGCGGCTTCGAGCGCGTGTCGCTCGAGCCGGGGGAGTCCACGACGGTGCGGTTCACCCTGGACCGGTCCGATGTCGGTTTCTATGACAACCGCGGCCGCTTCGTCGTCGAGCCGGGTCAGATCGACGTCTTCGTCGGTGACGACTCGACCGCCGACCTCACCGCGTCGTTCCAGGTGCGGTGAGGGAGATCGGCGCGGGGGACGGCATCTCCCGCGCCGATCTCACTGACTGCCGCGGTGCCGTGGTTGCCTTCTCACCCTTATAACGCGTGAGAAGTAGCAACAGCACCGCGGAAGTCGGCGTACGCCGGGGGTCAGGCGACCCTCAGCAGCAGCCGGGCTCCGGGCCCTCGCCGGCCGAGAGCCGGATGACGACGGCGTCGGCGGGTGCCCGGTGCGGGTGCTCGAAGTCCCACGTGCCCGTCAGTCGCCAGGCGCCGACACCGTCGGTGAAGGCCGGCCATGGGAGGTCGCGGATCGTGAGCGAGGCGCCCTCGCCGCCGTCGACGACGGTGCCGGGGTAGGCGGCCCGGACGGTCTCCCAGGAGTCGCCGAGCCCGATCCCCGAGTCGGCCAGGCGAACGTCGTACGACGCCTCCGCCGGCGTCGCCTCGGCGTCGCGCGCGAGCTCCCAGCCGCGGAGCCGCAGTGTGTCCACCCGGTCACCCCCGAACACGAGGCACAGGTCGCCCCAGCAGGTGCGAGCGGCGTACTCATAGCCCCAGGCGGGGGAGATGTTGTCGCCGGCGACCTCGAACCACCCGTCGTGTCCGGCGATCCGGGAGAACTGGGTCGGTTCCTCGCTCCGGTCGGGCTCCCCGAGCAGATCGGCGAGCGAGCCCACCACCTCGTCCTCGCCGGTGCCGAAGTCCAGGTCGCCGACTCCGTGTGCCGACACCTCGAGCGTGCCGCCGGACGGCGACAGCGTGGCCGCCGCAGGCCGTCCGCTCGACTCGGGTGGTTCGCCCGTGCCTCCGCACCCGGCGAGCGCCCCGCCGATCATGACGGCGACCGCCGCCCAGGCTGCCCGGCGTGATCGGCTGTTCCGTGTCTTCATCTCATCCCCCATGCCAAGGGTGATGCGGAGGATCGCGGCCTGGTTGTCTTCGCTGCGGTGCGCGGCCGGAGGCTCACGACTCGCGCGGCTTCGGTCGAGGCCGGGTCCAGCCCGTAGACTCACGCTCGTGGCGAACCCCCGCAACTCCGGCCGACGCGGTGACGGGCGGCTGACCGCAGCTCTCGACCCTCTCGACCAGGGTCCACAGGACGCCTGTGGCGTCTTCGGCGTGTGGGCGCCGGGCGAGGACGTCGCCAAGCTGACCTACTTCGGGCTCTATGCGCTCCAGCACCGCGGCCAGGAGTCCGCGGGCATCGCGGTGAGCAACGGCCGCCAGATCCTGGTCTACAAGGACATGGGGCTCGTCTCCCAGGTCTTCGACGAGTCCACCCTCGAGTCGCTCAAGGGGCATCTCGCCATCGGCCACGCGCGCTACTCGACGACCGGCGCCTCGACCTGGCACAACGCGCAGCCCACCTTCCACCCGACGCTCGACGGCTCGATCGCGCTGGCCCACAACGGCAACCTGATCAACACCCGGGACCTCGCCCAGATGGTCGACGACCTCGGTGAGCTGGAGGGGGAGCTCGACCTCCACGTGAAGCCGCCGAGCGAGACCACCAACGACACGGCCATCGTGACCTCGCTGCTGGCCCACCATGCCGGCCAGACCGTCGAGGACCGCGCGTGCGACCTGCTACCTCAGGTCAAGGGTGCCTACTCCTTCGTCTGGATGAACGAGCACACCCTCTATGCCGCCCGCGACCCGCAGGGGATCCGGCCGCTCGTGCTCGGTCGGCTCGAGCGCGGCTGGGTCGTCGCATCCGAGGACGCCGCCCTGGTCACGGTCGGCGCGAGCGTCGTACGCGAGGTCGAGCCCGGCGAGCTGATCATCATCAACGAGGACGGCCTGAGGTCGCGCCACTTCGCCGCACCGGAGCCCAAGGGCTGTGTGTTCGAGTACGTCTACCTCGCCCGCCCCGATGCGACCATCGCCAAGCGCAACGTCCACGAGGCGCGCGTCGAGATGGGCCGCCGGCTGGCCCGCGAGTTCCCGGTCGACGCCGACCTGGTCATGCCCGTGCCGGAGTCCGGTACGCCGGCGGCGACCGGCTATGCCGAGGAGAGCGGGATCCCGTTCGGCCAGGGGTTCGTGAAGAACTCTTACGTCGGCCGGACCTTCATCCAGCCCAGCCAGACCCTGCGCCAGCTGGGCATCCGGCTCAAGCTCAACGCCCTGGAGCACATGATCCGCGGTCGGCGCCTGGTCGTCGTCGACGACTCGATCGTCCGCGGCAACACCCAGCGCGCCCAGGTCCGGATGCTCCGCGAGGCCGGCGCCGCCGAGGTCCACGTGCGGATCTCCTCGCCGCCGGTGAAGTGGCCCTGCTTCTACGGCATCGACTTTGCGACCCGTGCCGAGCTGATCGCCAACGGCCTCGAGATCGAGGAGATCCGGGCCAGCATCGGCGCCGACTCGCTCGGCTACATCTCGCTCGAGGGCATGATCGAGTCGACCGGTCAGACGGCCGACCAGCTGTGCCAGGCGTGCTTCACCGGTCACTACCCCATCCCGCTGCCCGACGAGTCGCGGCTCGGCAAGCACCTGCTGGAGCAGTCCCTCACCACCGAGGCGCTCCCGATCCTCAACAACCCGTGACCCCGGAGGCTTCACCGTGACCCGACCCGACAACGCCTACGCCGCTGCCGGAGTCTCCATCGAGGCCGGCGACCGCGCCGTCGAGCTGATGAAGGAGTGGGTCGAGAAGGCCCGTCGCCCCGAGATGGTCGGCGGGATCGGCGGGTTCGCCGGGCTCTTCGACGCCTCCGCGCTCAAGACCTATGACCGGCCGCTGCTCGCCACCTCCGCCGACGGGGTCGGCACCAAGGTCGCGATCGCCCAGGCCCTCGACAAGCACGACACCATCGGTTATGACCTCGTCGGGATGCTCGTCGACGACCTCGTCGTCTGCGGTGCCGAGCCGCTCTTCCTCACCGACTACATCGCCACCGGCCGCGTCGTACCCGAGCGGATCGCGGCGATCGTCCAAGGCATCGCCGAGGCCTGCGTCGAGGCCGGCTGCGCGCTGATCGGCGGCGAGACCGCCGAGCACCCCGGGCTCCTCGGGCCCGATGAGTACGACGTCGCGGGCTCGACCACCGGGGTGGTCGAGGCCGACAGGCTGCTCGGTGCCCAGCGGGTCCGGCCCGGCGACGTGGTCATCGCGATGGAGGCGAGCGGGCTGCACTCCAACGGCTACTCGCTGGTCCGTCACGTGCTGCTGTCAGACGCCGGTGCGGGCTGGTCGCTCGACCGCGACGTGCCCGAACTGGGGCGGCCGCTCGGTGAGGAGCTCCTCGTCCCGACCCGGGTCTATGCCAAGGCCTGCCTGGCCCTGGCCGCGGAGACCGAGACCCACGCCATGTCCCACGTGACCGGTGGCGGCCTGGCCGCCAACCTCGAGAGGGTCGTGCCGGCAGAGGTCTCGATCACGATCGACCGGTCGACCTGGACACCCCAGCCGATCTTCGACCTCGTCCGCCAGGTCGGGTCCGTGCCCCAGCCCGACCTCGAGCAGACCCTCAACTGTGGCGTCGGCATGGTCGCCCTCGTGGCTCCGGGCGACGCCGACCGGGCCATCGAGGTGCTCGCCGGGCGCGGCGTCCGGTCGTGGGTGGCCGGTGAGACTCTTCCTGCCACCGGGGACGACGCCGGCACGGTCACCCTGACGGGTCAGCACCCCGGCTGGTGAGCCCACGGGGCCACGCCTCCCACTTCGCGGGGCCACGCCTCCCACTTCGGAGGGCCGAAACTCCCACTTCGGAGGGCCGAAACTCCCACTTCGCGGGGCCAGAACTCCCACTTCGGCGGTTTCGGCACGTTGGGGCGACCGAATTCGGACGGTGAAGTGCGGGAACAGCCACCGAGCGGGTAGCGTTGTCCCCACGAGAAACTGACCATTCAGACCGGGCGCCGCGCTTCGCGTTGGACCCCGGCCCAGCGCGAGGGGGTCGACCCTATGGGGCGCGGCCGAGCAAAGGCTAAGCAGACGAAGGTCGCCCGCGACCTGAAGTACCGCACCTATGAGACGGACTTCGGGGCGCTCGCGGCGGAGCTGCATGGCACCAGCCAGGACGAGATGACACCGGACAGCGGCGAGTCGGACGACGACGACGGCTACGACGACTGGGCCGGCGAGGTATCCCGGCCCTGACCCTCACCCGAGGTCGTGACCCGTCATCACCACGACGTCACCGTGAGTTCCGTAGCCCAACAGCCGGCCACCGCGTGGCCGGCCGTTGAATGTCGTCATCAGCCACCCTGAGCCCGTGCGCGCCAGCGTCGGCCAGGGCAGGTTCGTCGGCTCCGGGTACGGCGCCGCCAGCGTCCCCACCTCGGTGAGGTCGAGGTCGAACACGGGGAAACGCTCCCGTTGTCCCTTGGTCCCGTCCTTCCCGTCGCTGGCGATGATCCGCCAGCCCTCGTCGAGCCGGACCAGCGTGGTCCCTTCGGTGGCCGTCCGGTCCGAGGCCGCCGAGCGCATGGTCAGGTCGTCGAGCGCAGGGCCACTCGCGAACACGGGGTGGAACTCGAAGTAGCGGGTCGCCGACACGAACCCGACCAGCCACTCCTCCTCCCCGGGTGCTGCTCCGCCGACCCGGACCAGGTGTGGGTCCCAGACCCCCACCGACGTGAGCCCGTCGGTCGGCAGCCTGAGCGGGCGCGTGTCGAGGACGTGGGTGCCGGTCGTGACGTCGGTGGACGTCTCGGCGAGCGTCGCGCCCACGGCCGACTGCTTGCCGCCGTCGAAGTCGCCCCACGTGCTCGTCGCCACGAGCCAGCGGTCGCCGTCGCGAACGAGATGGCAGGCGTGGTCGCCGTACACCCCGGGCCGGTCGGGCCGCCGGAAGAACAGGTCGGCCTCGTGACGCAGGTCGAAGGTCTCCTCGTCCAGCGACCAGACGCTCGTGTGGCCGGTGTCGAAGAACCCCGGCCCGGCGCTCGTGGCACTGAGCAGCAGCCGCCCGTCGCGCCGGATCGGGGATCCGTCGGCCTCACTGACCAGGCGGATGTCGCGCAGGCCGAGCTGGCCGAAGCCGCCGACACGCACTGCGGTGACCGCCGCGTCACCGTCCACCGAAGCACTCAGACCCGCGGTGAGCTCCTCGGAGCGGGTGTCGACGCGGTCGGCCAGCGTCACCCGGCTGCGCGCCGTCCAGTCGTCGGGGTCGGCCCCGCGCGTCCAGATCGTCAGCCATGTGCCGGTCAGGGTCAGCGCGACCCCGCCGACCGCGCCGGTGGCCCGCCCGCCGCGCAGGCTGCGGTGCGTCGTCGTCCGGCCGGTCGCGTCGGTGACGCGCAGTCTGGCGAGCGAGCGGCCGGCGTCGTACTCCCCGGTCAGGCGTACGACGCCGCTCGCCAAGGCGAGCACGAGCCGGCCCGAGCTGCCCTCGAGCGTCGCCTCGACGGTGACGAACGGAGCGGGCCTCGGCACAGGGGTCCCCGATCGGGCCTCCTCGAGGGGGACCTGCCGAGCCCCCGGCGCGAGCAGCGCGAAGGGCCGGACCTGGGCGGCGATCGTGAGGGCCATCGGGACCAAGCCAACCACGCCGCGAGGACCTCGCCGGTCTAGAACCCCGGGCAAGGGTCCGCGCGCGGCGGGTCGGACGTGGCACAGTGACTCCTGCCTGGCTCGCCAGGTGGTCGGCCTCTGCTGACGGACTCGGGAACGTTCATCGGGTCCGGTGCGGCATATGGGGGCCGCACCGGTACCCGAGTTCGGTTCGCGCCGGGCAGCGGTTTGTCAGCGCAGCCGCGCGAGGTACGCCGCCCCGCGGCGCAGGTCGCGCAGTCCCCGCTCCCAGGTGATGCCCACGACCGTGAGCACCGCTCCCGCGACTGCGATCAGCAGCCACGGTGGCAGGTCGGCGGCATAGGGCCCCGCCTCGCGGATGACCAGCAGTGCGCCGACGACCGCGCCGACCACGAGCGGACCGCTCCAGTGCAGCCGCGTCCCGACGAGGACGAGTCCGAGTGCGGCGGCGCCCAGCAGGAAGGCCCGCCACGACACCGGGTCGCCGGCGAGCACCTGGAGCAGCGTCGGCACCGTGGCCAGCGTGAGGCCCGGCGTCAGGGCCGTCATGGTCGGCAGGCCGCGGCGCAGGACGGCAAGGAGGCCGACGGCCACGAGCACGAGCGCGGAGGGCAGCGTATAGGCCTCAGGCGTGGTGACCCCGGCGTCATAGAGCCGGACCCAGGTGGCCATGGCCAGCAGCAGGCCGCCCGTCCAGGCGAGCTCGCGGCGGTGAGGGTTCACCAGCGAGGAGACGACCTGGGCGGCCCCCGCGAGAGTGAGGGCGATCGCGAGCGCCCAGAACCCCCGCGAGTCCGACACCTCGAAGCCCGCCACCACCGACACCAGGGCGGCCACCAGGGCGGTCGCCGCCGAGCCGGCCTCGACAGGGACCCGTGCGGCCAGCACCACGAGGACCCCGAGGGCGACCAGGACGGGGACGGCGCGCCACTCGGGAGCGACCCCGGACAGCTCGGCCAGTGTCCAGATCAGGGCGCCGCCGACGACGGGCGCCAGCAACCGCCCGGACTCGCGCAGGACGTCGGACCGTCCGAGCCACCACAGGCAGGCGGCGAGCACGGTGCCCGAGGCGAGCGCGACAGCTGTGAGGACGTCGCTCGCGAGGGAGGTCAGCACGGCCAGCCCGACCACGCCGACGGCAGCGAACGCCGGGACCTCGTCGAGCCCGGTCACACCGCTCAACGCCACCCCGGCGAGCCCGATCGCCACGATGAGCAGACCCGTCAGGACGAGCCAAAGCGGCACCGGGTAGGCGGCGAGCGCCCCCACCGAGGCCACCAGCACGAGGCCGACGCCCAGGGCGGCACCCGGCCTGGAGACGACGGACGCGTGCAACGCCCGGACGACCGCGCTGACCACGAGCAGCAGCACCGCGGTACCGACGGGCAGCAGCAGCGGGTGGGCGTCGTACGACGCCGGCGGCAGCCGCACGGAGGTGGCGGCGGTCCAGGGATCGGCGACCTCGGTGACCCGGCTCAAGGCGTTGGCCACGATGCCGAGGAGCAGTACCGATGCCACCGGCAGTGCAGGGAGCAGTGCGACGAGAGCGGAGGGGCGCCAGCGCTCCGGCGCCACCTGGGCGACCAGCGCCCAGACCACGAGGGCGATGAGCGTGCTGACGAGGACCACGGTCGCTGACTCGTCGGCGGCGGGGGCGAGGGCGACGACCGTCAGCAGGAGGGCCGCGCCGCCACCGAGCACGGCGGGCGCCCAGACGCGACGGTGGGTGAGCACCAACGGCGTTGCCAGCAACACGGCGGCCGCCACGACCGGCCAGGCCAGCCCGTCGGCCCAGAGCCCGGAGAGGCTCGGGTCGTCCGCGAGCCCCACCAGCCCGTCGCCCAGCAGCGGCACCCACCACAGGGCCGCGGCCGCTGCCGCAGCCCACGGCAGCACCGCCAGTCCGAGTCGGTGCGAGACGAGCGCGGCCCCGAGGAGAAGTGCGATGCCGATCGTGCGGCTGGTGGCGGCATGCTCGGTCAGCTCGGCCAGGCCGCCGACGGCGGCCCAGCCGGCCAGGCCGGCGATCACCTGAGGCGCCACGAGCGTGGGCGCCCGCCGCGCGGAGAGCAGGGCAGCGGCGCCGGCGGCAGCGGCGACGACCATCCCGACGATCAGGGGCAAGGCGCCCGGCGCCAAGGTGCCGAACCAGCCGGCGTTGTCGGCCCCGGTCACGTCCAGCGCGAGCAGACCCAGCGCGACCGTCCCGAGGGACTCGGCGGCCGCACGCAGCCGGCCGCGGTGCGCCCACCACGTGGCGCCGGCGGTGAGCATGGTGAGGCCGAGGAGCACGGCGGTCCGTCCGCCGACCCCTAGCCACGACCACGCCACCGCGAGGAACGTGACGGCCGCGACGAGCAGGCAGAGCGCGCCCAGCGTGAGCAGGATCTTGGGCACCGACGCCCCGCTCACGCCGCTGCGGGCCGGCCGCTGCGGGGCGGCGTACGGGCGGGTGGGGTACGGCGGCAGGCCGGGCGGCGGGGCGGTTGCCGCAGGGCCCACGCCGGTTGCGGCGACGGCCGGCACAGGCACGGCCGAGACCCGCAGCTCGGCGAGCTGCCGGTCGGCGGTCTGGAGCGTCGCGAAGAGGGAGGCGGCCAGTGGCCCCTCGAGGGTGAGGCCGCAGGTGGGGCAGGTGGTGGGTCGTTCGACGATGGGAGCGCCACAGTCCGGGCAGAGTGACGGGTCCGCGAAGATCCTCATGACCTCACCATGGCACCGCCGGGCCGGAGCTGGCTCCGACCCGGCGGCTCATTCCGCTCTGAGTACGCCGACCCAGATCGGGCTTCGGCTACCGGAGGGTCATGCGCGGCTCGCCGCCGCTCAGCCCCGTTCCCGCGATCGAGCAGGTCCCGCTCCGGGGCACGCCGCTGTTCCACACCTGACGGACGCACGAGCGAAGCGCCATCTGCGCCCAGTAGTTCGGGTGCAGCGACTCCTGGATGTAGTAGTTGGAGCCGATCGTCGACACGGTGCGGATCTGGTTGACCCACTCGGTCTGGTCGACGGCCGTCGCCTGGGTCCACGAGCTGAGCCCCTTCTCCTCATAGAGACCGACGGTGTTCTCGCAGAGTCGGTGGCCGTTGAAGGCAGAGGCGATGTTGAGGGTCTTGATGTTGGTCAGCCCGGAGTCGGTCGCGGCACCGACGACAGCGCCGTTGATCGTCGGCAGCGCAGTCGCGTTCGCCCAGTCGGCGTCGGCGTTCCAGAAGCCGCACCCGCCCACGCTCTGGCGGGAGTAGCCGCTCTGGGAGTAGCGGATGCCCGACCCGTTGGGCAGCGGCGACGGGTAGTTCTGGACGACGAGCGTCCACGCGTTGTCGGCGTACCCGGCGTTGCGCATCGCCGTCCTGATGTTCTGGTACGCCGACGCGATCGCGGCGCGGCGGGCGGCGACGTTGGCGGCGGTGAAGTTGGACTTCACCGAGTTGTCGTCGTAGCAGAAGTCCTTGAACCACGAAGGTGACCCGAGGAAGTCGGTGACGCACTGCTGCACGACCGAGGCGAAGTTGAAGTCGTTGCCGCCGATGCTGACGACGACCATCGTGACGTTGTGGGTGGCCGCGAAGCCCTGGAGCATCTTCGCCTGGCCCTGCTTGCCCGACCCGTTGTCAGCGAAGTCCAGCCCGGGCTTGAAGTAGCCGCTGGAGTCGGTGTAGGTCGAGGTCTTCGCCCCGGAGCAGGCCAGGTTGAGACCGTTGAGGCCGCCGAAGTAGGCCTCGGCCGCCTTGCTGCGGTGGCAGCGGTTGATCTGCTCGCCGTTGTTGGCGGCGTTGTCGTAGTACGCCGTCGAGCCGAGGGCGTCGATGATCGACGGGGACTTGTTGGTGTTGCCGGCCCAGCGGCCTGCCTCGCCGCTGATGTAGGAGTCGCCGACGGTGACGACCCAGCCCGCCCCCACGCCGGGGCCGTCGGCCCGGGCAGGGGTTGCTGTGCTGATGATCGCCAGGCCTGCGACGAGCAGACCGACGATCCCGAGTGCCATCGCACGCGCGTGCTTGAGCTTCACGAAACCTCCTGGTGGGTGTGGCCCCGCGTGGGGGCGGGGCCCTGCGCGGGAGTATGGCGCAGGTCACATGCGGGCGCACCTGCCCGAATGTGAGAATTCGTCCGGCCGAGTGACCCGTGGAAGGAAGCCCATGACCGACTACCCCTATGCCGACCGCTTCCCGGTCACCCGAGGGTTTCCCGACGAGGGTCGTCCGCGGGCCGACATCCTCGCGGAGCTCGAGGTGATGGCCACCGAGGAGGACGCGTTCTGGGAGACGGGAAGAGTCTCGGGGACGATGTACTCCGGGGACCACGAGCACTACGACTTCCTCAAGGAGGCCTTCGGACGGTTCGCGCACGTCAATGCGCTCCAGCGCGACCTCTGCCCGTCGGCGACCCGGTTCGAGGGCGAGATCATCGCGATGGTCCTCGACCTGATGCACGCCGACGCCGTCACCGACGCCGAGCCGGTGGGGCTGGTCACCAGTGGCGGGACCGGCAGCATCCTGCACGCGATCCTCGCCTACCGGGAGCACGCCGCCCAGACCCGAGGGGTCACCCGGCCCAACCTGGTCAAGCCGGAGACGGCGCATCCGGCCTTCGACAAGGCCTGTCACCTGTTCGGCATCGAGAACCGCACCGTGCCCGTCGACCCCGACACGACGACGGTCGCGGTCGAGACGATGGCGGCGGCGATCGACGACAACACGATCGCCCTGGTCGGGTCGGCCGGCAACTACCCCTACGGCACCATCGACCCGATCGCCGAGCTGGGCGAGCTCGCGGTCGAGCACGGCATCGGCCTGCACGTCGACGGCTGCCTGGGCGGCTTCATCCTCCCGTTCGGGGAGGAGCTCGGCTACGACGTACCGGTCTTCGACTTCCGCATCCCGGGCGTGACCTCGATCTCCGCGGACACCCACAAATACGGCTACGCGTTCAAGGGCACCTCGGCGGTCGTCTTCCGCGACAAGGCAGTGCGCAACAGCCAGTACTTCCACATCGTCAGCTGGTCGGGCGGCAAGTACATGTCGCCCGGCATGGACGGCTCTCGCTCGGGCGGACTGCTGGCGGCGACCTGGGCGTCGATGGTCCACCTGGGCCGCGCCGGCTACCGCGCGTACGCCGACGAGATCTTCAGCGCTGCCGGGGCGATGATGGACGCGGTCCGAAGCCACCCGGAGCTGCGCGTGATGGGCAGCCCGACGTTCTGCTTCTCGTTCACCTCCGACGCGTTCGACATCTATCACGTCGCCGACTTCATGCGGCCGCGCGGGTGGCGCTTCAACGGCCAGCAATATCCCAACGCGGTCCACATGGCCGTGACCCGGCCGCAGACCCAGCCTGGTGTCGTCGACGCCTTCGCCGCCGACCTTGCCGAGGCCGTCGCCTATGCGCGGGAGCAGTCGGCGGCCGGCAAGACGGCCGAGTCCGGCGCGATCTATGGCGGCGTGGCCGGCGGGCTGACCACCGAGGTCGAGGACCTCATCGTGACGTTCATGGACGCCATGCTCGACAACTTCCAGGCGCTGCCACCCGCGGTGGCCGAGTGACCGGGCTCGTCCTCACCGTCGACCTCGGCAGCGGCGGCCCCAAGATCGGCTACGTCACCGTCACCGGGGAGCCCGTGTGGTGGTGGTACGAACGCGGCGACGCGGTCCACGCCGGCGCCGCCGTCCAGGACCCGGAGGCCTGGTGGCAGTTGATCGTCGACGTCGCCCGGCAAGGGATCGTCGACGGCGGCGTCGACGGGTCGTCCGTGGTGGCGGTGTCGGTGACCGGCCAGTGGGCCAGCACGGTGCCGGTCGATGAGGAGGGCCTTCCCGTCGCGGAGTGCCTGATGTGGAGTGACACACGTGGCGGGGAGTACTCCACCGAGCGGTTCGGCGGGCCCGTGGCGGGCTATCGGCCACGCGTCCTGGCGGCGTGGCTGCGGCGCTCGGGCGGCGTACCCAACCCGGCCGGAGCCGACCCGATCGCCCACATGCTGCACCTCGAGCACGACCGACCCGAGGTCACTGCGAAGGCCCGCTGGTACCTCGAGCCGGTCGACTACCTGACGATGCGCTTCACCGGGGTCGCGGCCGCCACGCTGGCATCGATGACCGGCGCCTGGCTGACGGACAACCGCGACCTCAACACGCTGGCCTACGACCCGCTGCTCGTCAGGCTGGCCGGGATCAACGCCGATCGCCTGCCGCCCCTGGTTCGCACCGGCTCGGTCGTCGGGACGGTCCGCGCCGACGTCGCGGCCGCGATCGGGATCTCGCCCGACGCCCAGGTCGTCACCGGCATCCAGGACCTCCAGAACGCCACCCTCGCGGCCGGGTCGATCGGCTTCGGCGAGGGCCACATCTCGCTCGGTACGTCGGCCTGGGTGAGCTGTCCGGTGCCGAAGAAGAAGACCGACATCGTCCACCAGATGGCGTCGGTGCCGGGGCTCGGCGACGGTCACTACGTGCTGGCCAACAACCAGGACAACGCGGGCCGGTGCCTGGAGTGGTTCCAGGCGGGCTTCGCGCCCGAGGCGTCGTACGGCGAGCTCGAGGCGTGGGCGGAGTCCGCCCAGCCCGGCTCGGGTGGGGTGATCTTCACCCCCTGGCTCTCCGGCGAGCGGAGCCCGATCGACGACCGCAACGCCCGCGGGGGCTTCCACAACGTCTCGCTGGGCACGACCCGGGAGGACCTCACCCGCGCCGTCCTCGAGGGTGTCGCCATGAACCTGCGTTGGCTGCTTCACGGCGTCGAGAAGTTCGTCGGCGGCCGACTCGACCCGCTTCGCCTCATCGGTGGGGGCTCCCAGATGGATATCTGGTGCCAGATCCTCGCCGATGTCTGCGACCGCACCTTCGAGCGCGTCGACGAGCCGCTGGTGGGCGGTCTCCGCGGCGCCGG
>Ga0209023_10006058_pt1 | contig 12932 bp, 3 predicted proteins | sample LakOneMetagenome_FD_187468 | JGI IMG/M metagenome (GOLD analysis project Ga0209023, IMG submission 187468) | Freshwater and sediment microbial communities from Lake Erie, Canada (SPAdes) (version 2) | ecosystem: Environmental > Aquatic > Freshwater > Lentic | place: Lake Erie, Canada | collected... | reverse complement strand
AAGCCGGGTTCACGCCGATCTTCGTCAATGAACTCAATGACGACGCCCGCCGCACCTACATCCAGAACCGCGTCGCCCAACATGAATGGCTTAGGCAGCCCGGGTTTAGTTCTTCGGACGTGAAGGGCATGGTGCTGGACAAGAAATTCTTGCCTGCCCTGGAGAAGCGGCTCGCCGCCACTTTTGGCATCGAACACGGCGAATTGGATTTGCTCGTGGGCGGCCCGCCTTGCCAAGGCTTTTCTGGCATAGGCCATCGCCGCTCTTACTCGGTGGACAAGGAGCAATTGCCGTCGAACCATTTGTTCCAGGACATGGCCGCGATCATCCATCGCCTCCGTCCCAAGGCCTTCCTGTTTGAGAACGTGCGCGGTCTGCTCCACAGCAAATGGAATGCAAGCGGCGAAAAGGGCGAAATCTGGCAGGAAGTCCTGCGGACGTACCAGCGCATCCCGGGCTACTCCGTCGCCTATTCGCTTGTCTTCGCCAAGGATTACGGCGTTCCCCAGAACCGGCCACGCGTCTTAATGGTTGGCATCCGAGATGATGTCGGCAAAGGCTTGATCCGCGATGGCGGGCCTAGCGACGCCATCACCCGCGGCTATTTGCCTGCCGGCGGCAAGGCCAAGGCGCCCGACCTCATCGAACTGCTTGGCGACCTTGTAGACGACGATTATGAGAACGGCGGGGAAACTACGCGCTATCCCAATGCTGCCCGCACCGCCATCCAGAAGCATCTCCGGACGCCCCAAGCCGGGGGATCACCATCTCGCAAGGGCGATCCGCTGACGGAGCAAAAATATAGCAAACACACTTCTCACGTTTTAGCGAAGTTTCGCGCAATGCAAAACAATGGAGGCGGCGTTCCACCAGAGTTTCAAACCAAAAAGTTCGCACAGCGCGTCCTTCCTGCACGTTGGCATGAAGGTGGCCCTTCAATTACTGCCACCTCCCTTACGGATGACTATGTTCACTTCTCCCAGCCCCGGACATTGACAGTGCGGGAGTGGGCGCGTCTTCAGATGTTTCCCGACTGGTACAAATTCTTCGGAGGTCGTACAACTGGTGGAATTCGACGCGCAGGAAACCCACGTGCTGGTGTTTTCGACCGGGAAGTGCCGAGGTATACGCAGATCGGAAATGCGGTGCCGGTTACACTAGCCGAAGCAGTTGGTAACCACTTGGCAAAAATCCTGCGCAAGGGTTGACTCGAACGGCGGCACGCGAACGGGGGGCGCATGCTCGGCAAAGCAGACAGGGAATTGCTAGACGTTATTCGGTTCTTCGCGGCTCGGGGCCTCGAGGCTGGGTACCTCGTCCCTACTGAGACTGGTCTCGAAAAGTCGATCATGGACGCGCATGGCCAGTTGGCGGGCTATCTGCGCAGGGCTGGCTTGCATGACTATTCAAAGCAGGCTCAGGGCGGCGATGCGAAGGTCATCCTGAAGACGTGGTTCGTCAAGGAAGATTCCCTCCTAGAGACGAAGTCATCGTTGTATCGCCCAGAGACCAAATCCGGGGATCCTCGGATTTGGATTTACGACTTGTCCAAGTATGTGGCCTCAGGAAACCTGCTAGCCATATTCGGACTCGATCGAGAGCTGTATGTGGTCAACGCAAGTGAGCCCGGCTTGCTTGAGTCAGCCACGGATCCGTCAAGCCCGTTTAGCCGCGTGCTTGACCTACTCGCAGCGGCAAAAAACAAGCCGTTGGACGACAAGTTCAGCGAATGGAACCTGCGCCTGCTGAGGAGCTTTTTTTCCGAAGCTTCAAAAGGCGAAGAGGTCTTCCTAAGGGTCGAAAAGGAGTTGCTCGACCAAATCGGGCAGGACATTGGCGGTGACGCGGGCTTTTTGGAGGCTGTCAGAACAGGCCCGGCGTGGGTAAAGCCGAATAGCGGCATGGCCGACCGCATGCTTGCGCTTGTCTCACAGCGAAAAATTCGCACCCGCAACTACAGGGATCCAGGCGAGTTCGACTATGTCTATCGTGGGCTCGCGGCCCCTGCGTACTTGCCTTACCTTGCCGCACTGGTAAGAAACGACGCCGAGAATTCGGGCGCCTACTACGACGGGTTGCGCAAGGAATTGCACCCCGAAACCCCATTCGGCCCTTCTGAGATGGGGCAAGTCGAAGCGGTTTGGGATGACTTGCAGAGTTGGACGACGGGGATCGGCGGACGATTCGGATATTTCAAACTAAGGCGGCTCGGCGGACTTCGCCGCATCGGGGTGCCCCGATCGCAAGCCATCCTTAAGTCGCGCGACGTCGAGAACCTTCCGCGCGTCTTTGTTCAAGCACAGATTCGCCCGGGCCAAGATTTGGCCGAAGGTGAGTTGTCGCGGATCTTGGACGAGGCTAGGGCAACGCAATGGCTGTTCACCATCGCGTTCCAAAAAGCCCTCAGCGCCCCTGATTTTGAGCAGCCGATCCGAGCTGCGATAAGTGCCGCGTACTCGGATTGGGACGGGACGCTTCCCCCAAGGGGGGGCGTCGGCAACCGGTCTGGTTCGCAAGCTGATTCAGCGAACGTGGCCGGCCCGGGCATTGGGCTTGGCCTAGCTGTGGTGAATAACGAGCCATTGCATCTCGCGCCGCGGTGGCGCCTGCCCGCCTTTCAGGACTCTGGGAGGTTCGAGGTTATCCACGGCGACCTGAAATGGAATGGTCACTTTGCTGGGACGGAAGGAGCGAAATGCGATCCGTCGCCAGGTCTAGATGAGGCGGTCTGGAGCATCGCAGCGATGGCATGCGATGAGGGTAGTCAATTCACACTCCGCTACTATGGAAATTCTGATTCTGAGCCGACAGAGCAAGAGATCCCGCTTGACGAGCATCGCCTGTGGATCCTAATTCCGTCTTACGATCAGGCTAGCGGCGATATCGAACTGCAAGAGGGCGATCTGCCAGGTAGTGGCCAAGCCTTTCTCCTTGCACCCCCTCGAAACGTCCCGCTTCTCAGAAGCTATCTCGTCCGCGAAGAGCCTGAGCACCAAGTGATCACGGCCCTTGGGCTGCCCGCGGATTGGCTGCTTGTTTGCTTGCCAGAGTGTGGCTCGCTAAATTCTGAGCAACGTCTCCTTCCGGACGGAGCCGACAGCGCTCACCCGAAGCCTCGTGTGATTCGTTTCGTTGGCGGAAGATCCATTAGGCGTGGATATAGCCGCATGTATCTCCCTTACGACTTACCGGCCATTGAACTGGATGCGCCCCGCGGAACGCTCATCGTCGTTCCCGACGGCATCAGTATCGAAGAAGAAGTTGTGGCTACGGAAATGGTTGCTGGCGATATCTCGCTAGCACCGCCAAAACGATTCAAAGTAAGAGTTTCCGATTCAAAGAGCGCGTCATTCGAAATCAAAGCAGTCAAAGATGGTCATGTGCTTGGGCAAGCTAGGCTCAGGATTTCCGGGCTGGGCGGGGAGCTCGTAGACACTGGCAGCCCGTTCAGCGTGGATAGCCTCGGCAGGCCCATGGCCTCCAACGAAGGACTGCGGGGCGTGATAACGCCTTTCTTGAGCGAGGAAGAAAACCCATCGATAGGCACGGACTTCTTTAGCGTGCAGTCAAGCGATTTGGGGGCTGCCGTTGGAGATTGCCCCTTCGGGTACGACGCTCGTCAGAAATTCCTTGACGCGTTAGCGCTGTCCGGCGGTCTTGATTACGGCGTTGCGCGAGATCTTCTGCAGCGGCTGCTTCAATCATCCGGCGAGCCTGGAGAACCGCCGTTCATTCTTTTGGAACTGCGCAGCCGTGGAAACCTGGAGATTTCCACGACGCACAAAGGCCACATTTCGCGTATACATCCCGTCGAGCCGACCCTTTATAGCCTCTCGGTTCGCTGCGCCAACCGACACGTTTGGGCAGTCGCGGGGACCTTGCGGTTGGCGCATTGGAACGCCATCGCGAATGAGAACAAGGCATGGTCGTTACATAGGCGAAACGCCCTCGCCAGCCCTTGGAATTTGCTCATCGCTAATGGCGAGGAGGCTGTGTCCGCCAGTCTTCGGCTTGGCTTGAGGCATGTAGACATCCCCTGTATGTCGGTCTCAGATTGGTCGGCGAGCGTCGACACAGTGAGGGATGAGGTATTCCGCAACCACATGGAGTCAATCGGTCGGGCGAACGATGGAGCTATGCGCTTCAATGCGTCCGAAGGTCTTTTCACGGCGAGGCCAGCCGGTGGACCGTGCGAATTGTGGAAGGTCCGCGACCTAGATACAGGAATGGATAACTTGTACGTGTTGACGAATGAAGGAAAGTTCGCTTTTGTCCGTGATTCTCGTTGGGGCGTGTGGATAGCACTTGGTGCGTTCGCGCGCTGGGTAAGTCGTCTTCCCGGGATGGACGGCGTCTATCCCATGCCGCTTCCGTACTCAGCCAGCGATGGAACGATCTGGCTTCCAGCCAGAATCAGCCTTCCCAGCCTTCTGGAGCGAGCCTTGGTCGTATGCAGCGGCGAAGCTCCCAAGGCGATCAAGCTACAAAGAAGCGAAAACCAGCACGGCGAAGACAGAATTCATCTGTCTAGCCACGAGCGGGCATGGCCGACGCTTTCTGTAAATCGATTCTACGATGACATGGCCGTAGGAAAGTGGCTGGCCTATCGTTGGGTTCCAGAGTCAATCGCCAGACGAGTTGCCGAAAAACTGGGCGCGGTCCTCGACGTCATTTGAGTGGCAAAAACTCAACGAATAGGTATGCAATGAAAGATCCAATTGGCGCCCATGGAGTCCTTCAGGACGGCATCAAGCGATACATCACGTCGGCGTTCGGAACGAACTCACCGACCTTCGAAATGGATCGCCGTGAGCTCTTGGACACAGCGGGCGTCTTGTTCCAGACCGTGTACGTGGAGCCGATCCACTCCTACAAATCTGGCAGCTTGCTAACGGAGCTATCAGAAGCCGATTTGCCAGGCCTAAACGACGCCGGTCGCAAGGCATTCAAGGCCGTAGTCGGCTCTGGACTCTTCGGGGGCGGCCATCCGCTCTATTTGCACCAGCAAACGATGCTGAGGCGGTCGTTGGAAGGTAAGCACTGCGTAGTGGTAACCGGCACGGGCTCGGGAAAGACTGAGTCCTTCCTCCTTCCTGCAATCGCGAACATCGTCCGCGAAGCGACTCATCCGTCAAAACCATGGGCACGCCCAACGAAAAACCCTCGGGAATGGTCCAAGGAAGCTCCCCCGAAGTGGGATGAAACTCGGAGAGAACTTCGGGGTGAACCGCGCGCGGCTGCGGTACGCGCGCTTGTGCTTTACCCAATGAATGCTTTGGTTGAAGACCAGGTTTCACGGTTGCGCGTTGCGCTTGATTCTGATGGCGTGCTAACCGCTCTTGACGACTACTTGTGCGGCAACCGCATCCGGTTCGGCCGCTATAACGGTTCGACCCCCGTCTCCGGACACCCGTTCAAGGCAGATGGGAAGCCGAACAGTGGGAAGCGCTCGGCGCTCCGCGAAGAACTCAAAGGCGCCATTCGCGATTACGTAGCGATGCGCAAAAAGATCGACCGTTGTCGGTCAGCTGTGGCCGAAGCCACGGCGTCCAACGATCAGGCTGCCCTGAAGGCGTCGGAAAAACAACTATCGGACGCGTTCGAAGAAGCCAGCTTCATCCAGCGCATGGCGCCCGATGCTGCCGAAATGTTCCATCGATGGGAGATGCAGAAGACACCGCCGGACATACTCGTCACGAATGTCAGCATGTTATCCATCATGTTGATGAGGCATTGTGACCGCAACATCCCCGGCGATCGAGCAGACTCGGACATCTTTGAGGAAACGCGACAATGGCTGGCTGCAGACCGCGAGAACCACGCGTTCCAACTTGTGGTTGACGAACTCCACTTGCACAGGAGTTCCGCGGGCACGGAAGTCGCGTACCTAATACGCCTGCTGCTAGATAGGCTCGGAATCGGCCCCGACAGCCCGCAGCTGCGCATCCTCGCATCCAGCGCGTCGCTCGACGGCAGTGACGATGCTACCTATGAATTCCTTGGCGGCTTTTTCGGGTTTTCGCCGGAAGATGCCAAGCAGCGGTTCCACATAGAGTCTGGCGATCCCCTCTACGCTCTAGACGATTACATTCCGGAGTTCGACGACGCAATCGCAGAAGCTTGCGTTAGCGCTGGAAAAATCCAGCCAAGCCAAATTTCCAGGGACGGCCCGCCGGAAATAAGACGGGTCGTCGCGCTTCTTAATCGGGACGAAGCGGCGAGCAACAAATCCCTTCTCGCCGGCTTCGACATTGATGGGCGGCTGAGGGCGAAGCCAATCGACGATCTGTCCAAGTATTGGTTTCCGGCGCTGTCCACGGAAGACAGGGCAATCGCAATCAGAGGGCTCTTCCTTGCGATTGGGTCCGATCTGGCAAGGGCGGAAAAACTCTCCATGCCCCGGCTTCGTTTCCATTGGATGGCGAAGAACGTCGAGGGGCTCTGGTCAACCATTAGCTTGATGGACGGGGACCAGTGCCGCCGGGTCGGCAAACTCCTGCCAGACAGGAAGCTTACGATAGACGGCCTGCGGGTCCTCGAAGTCCTCTATTGCGAGTGCTGCGGGACGCAGCTCCTCTGCGGAAACAAGATCCCGCTAAAAGGCAGCCTGGGACTTGAAACCCAGTTCGAACTTACGTCGTTAGAGACACAAATCGAAGGGCTCCCTGAAACAACCGTCGAGACGCGCACAGACGCCCAGAACTACAAAGACGTAGGTGTCGTTTGGTTGCGTCGTCCAGATACGGACCCAGCCGCTCCCCTAGATGAACTCCAATGGCATCAGGGCACGATTGCAACGCGCTCCGATAACGGCCGCCCTGGGAAGCCGGTAGATTCCAAGCAGGCCAAATGGGTGCCAGCCACGATTAATGCCACCACGGGGCTCGTGACATTGGGCTCTCAAGGCGCCGGGCTGCCGTGTTATTGGCTCCATCTCGACGTGCCTGAAGCGAATCGCCACGAATACCCGGCGATGCCCCAGCGTTGTCCATGCTGCCATATCGACTATTCGGAGCGATATGGACGGCGAACGCCGATTCGATCGTTCGTGACCGGCTTGGCTCGCATGTCTCACTTGCTTTCCAAGCACCTCATGGAAATCTTGCCCGAAGGCAAGGCGCGAAAGCTCGTGGCGTTCTCAGATAGTCGAGAGGCTGCAGCGAATCTTGCAGTTGGCGTGGAAGAGGAGCAATGGATGCTTCTGCTTCGAACGTTCGTGAACCAGGAGCTGAAGAAGAGGGCCTCCGGTGGTCTCGAGGTATTGATGCAAGAAGCCCTCGAGCTCATCGAAGGAGGGCGCCAAGCAGAACTACCGGCGTTAGTTGACAAGGCACGAGAAGGCTTCGGTGACGCAGGCCATGACGTGCTCATCACTTTTGTACAAGCTGCGACATTGTCGAGCTTGGACAAGCGGCTTGTTACACCCGATCAATTGGAGCGCCTGGAAAGGGCGCGGGCGCACAAGAAGGGCTACGTGCGCGTGGACGATATCGTTGCCAAGCCTGGGCTTGACCGCCAGCTCAGCCCGCTTTGGCGGGACTTCGTCGAGAAAGGCATCAATCCAGGCGGCGCGTCAGTCGACAAGAAAGAGGTGGCGCCAAAGAAGGACTGGACTTCGATCTTTAAGGTCGTCGATGGCCAGCTTGTGCCTAAGCTCCAGGACGATGCGAAGGAAGAGGAAATAAACCGAATCAGCCAATCGCTCCGCAAGAGCGCGTGGCGCACTCTCACTGGCCGCCTCCTTTACGATTTGGAAGCGCAAGGAATAGGCCACTTGGTTTTTCCGCCGTCCCCTGCTCCGCTTCCCCCCGGCGGCATGGCTGCAGACGAATTCCTCCAGGCATGCAATAGCGTGCTGCGGATACTCGCCGAAGAGAACCGGCTGGACCCTAACCCCTGGGATAAGCAGCTGGATGGCTGGAGGCATGACCAGCCGACCGGAGCAGCGAATGAAGGGTCCGCGAAGAAGCGCGTCAGCGGCTACATCGCGGCCGTTGCGGCCGCGGGTGGCATCAATCCTGGCGCATTGAGAGAGAGCGTCGTGGCTGCGTTCATGGCCGCCGGGCACGCACAAGGGAGCGACCTGTGGGCCGTTGTAAGGCTCGAGAAGCTATGGGTCCGAGTTGTCGATCCAGACGACCGCCCGTGGGAGTGTTCAAACTGTGGGCGGGTGCATTGGCAAGCTTCAGCGGGGATTTGCTCGCGTTGTCTAGGCAAGCTTGAGCCGCGACCCAACGGTAACTCGCCGGCCAAGACGATCGAAAGTGAACACTATTACGCCTATGAGGCGCTCGATTCGGCGTCCGCGTTCCGGATCCATTCGGAGGAGTTGACGGGTCAAACTCAAGACCAGGCCCAGCGCCAGCGCCATTTCCGCGACATCTTCTTCGATGGCGAGGCCATCGATGACGTAGGAACGCGCAGGGCCCTTAGGAACGTCGATTCCATCGACTTCCTGTCCGTAACGACCACGATGGAAGTGGGCGTCGACATCGGCTCGTTGCAAGCCATCTTGCAAGCGAACATGCCGCCCGAGAGGTTTAACTACCAACAACGGGTTGGCCGGGCTGGCCGAAAGGGACAGGCATTTTCTGCCGCACTCACGTTCTGCCGCGGGCAAACCCACGACCGGATTCATTTCGAGCACCCGAGCGAAATGACGGGAGGGGTTCCTCCGCAACCGCGCGTAGCAATGGACGATGATCAGCGGATCCTCGCCGAGCGCCTCTTCGCTAAGGAAGTCCTGCGCCGCGCATTCCACGAAATTGGAGTGGCTTGGACGTCGACTAGCCAAGCGCATGACACCCACGGCGAGATGGGTGACGTCGGCGACGTGGCTTCGACCCTGCCCCTGCTAACGGCTTGGATAACGCAAAATCCCGAGGCCGTTGCGCACGTAGCCAAAACGATAGTCGCTGGCTCCGGTGTTTCCGCGCGAGAGCTGACCGAGTACGGCAAGAAGCTGCCAGAGAGAATCCGTCGGATTGCCGAAAGCACGGAATACGTGGCGACGACCTTAGCCGAGCGGCTAGCTGAGGCCGGCGTCTTGCCGATGTTTGGAATGCCAACCAGCGTTCGCGAACTCTACTTCGAGTTGCCGTACGGCCGGGGCGACAACGAGAAAGGGGCGAGATCCCTAGATAGGCCCTCGGACCAGGCCATCGCGGACTTTGCTCCTGGATCCGAGAGAACGTGGGACAAGCGGAGGCTCACGCCGAAGTACCTTACCGGTCAGATGTTCAACGACCCTCGGTCTGGAAAATGGAAAACTTCCGGCGCGCCAATTGGCGCGGCGAACGTCCATGTACGTTGTGGCGCGTGTAGGCAGTTGCACGTCGAGTCCGTTCCTGTCGGGGCACTCAAGACCTATGCCAGCGGCGCGGGTATTTGGAGTCCAAGCTGGCTGCAGCAGCCGCCGAAAGGGGTTATCTGCCCCAATTGTGGTTCGCCAGATGCGAAGCCCTACATGGCGGTCTCGCCCCTCGCCTTCGCAACCGATATGGACGTCAGCAAGCCAGCGCTCGGCGGCGGAGAGAGGAAGGGGGTCTCCGGTTCTACGGACATCGCGAGCCCAAGGTTGAGGCCAGAGGGCTTCGAACAGGTTTGCAATGCTGAGGTCAAGTTGGGGCGGCAGGCCCCTGTCTATCGCACCAACACGAATCGCGGAACGTATTTCGGGTTTGCCGACGTCCGGAGCATCAAGGAGCCTTGGGAACAGTGGAGCCACGCGGAAGGTGACTCCATTTGGAGGTCCGTTGATCAGAATCCCGATTTGAAGGTAGCCCTGACTTCACCGAAAACAACGGACATCCTCGCCATCAGGATGATTGACGGACAGGGCCTAAAGTACTTTGAAGACAAGGGCGAGAGCAGGCTGGCTAGACGTCGCTCCGCTTGGTATTCAGCGGCAACCATCCTGCAAAGGTCCATTGCCCTCGAGCTAGACGTCGACTCGATGGACATCGAAATCGCATCGATCCACGCAATCACCGGCGTTGGTGGCGCGGAGCTGTACCTAGCAGACGCGCACCCCAACGGGGCCGGTCTCGTGGATTCCGCCAGGGACGGTTTTGAATCAATCCTGCGCGGATGTCTGTTCGGAGATGGACCGGCACAGAGGATGGGCCGGATGATTCGCCAAGAAATCGAACTTTCATCCAGCAGGGGGAATGAATGGCGCAGCCCGGACCTTCTGTTGCGAGGGTTCCGCAACCGCCAAGTCCATGGCTTGCTGGATTGGGAGCTCGGCATTGACCTGCTTGCGTCGATGCTCGATGCGAACTTCAAGCCCGGCCTCGACGTGGCCGTCGCTGGCAGGAACCTGCCCGTGGGTCGCGATGGCGATTGGCTAAGTCGTGCTTCCTTGAGCGTCGAAGCGTGGGTGGCGAACGGCTTCCCTGTGGACTCAGTCGTCCACGATGGGCGCGTGAACGGATGGGTAAAGGACGGGATCTTAAATGTAGTGGTGCACCCGTTATGGGATGGCTATGCCCATGAGCGCAATGCAATCGGCGATGCTCATCGGCTGGCGGGCACCCTTGGTCTTTCCAAACTTAGGCGAGTGGACTCTTTCAACTTGGCGCGCCGGATGGTTTGGGTCCGCGCCAACTTAGGGGACGACCAGCTGTTCATAGTGGAACCGGTTGATCCGAGTTCGGTCCCCAGTGCGCCGAGTCAATCCGCCAACGGTCCCGGCGTCATCACATTGGAGCAACTAGACGGCTTGCCAGTAAACGCATGCTTCAGCGCGGCTGGCCGCAATTGGACCAAAGTGGAGCCGAAAAAGATCGGTCACTTGGGGGACGGGGAGGAGTGGCTGGCGGCCACGCCTAGCGGTCAACTCTTGCCGGTTTTTTCATCGTTCAAGCGTGGCATGCCCGTGCCAAAACTGCGCACGAGCAATGGGTTCGTGCCGAGCGAAGAGGCATCCAAATTCCAGTTCGTGGCCCACGCGACCAAAGAGAAGGAATAAGGGGCGAAATGGCACGAGTCATCGGGAATCCACCAGCAGATCGATGGGAAAATGAAGTCTTGAAGGCACTGAAGAACCAGTTGCCGAGTGACTGGGTCGTAATGCCAAGTGTCAAATGGACACTTGAGAAGAACGGATACGTCCGCGATGGAGAAGCCGACTTCGTCGTGCTTGTCCCGGATTCCGGCTTGGTTGTCCTTGAAGTGAAGGGCTCCAGGGAATTCAAGGTAGAAGAGGACGGAAGGTGGTTGCGGCGTCAGCTCGACGACACATGGGTGCCGGTGAAGGAGCCGCCTCCTGAGCAGGCCACGAGGAACATGCACGACCTAGTAGGCGTCCTACTGGACAGGAACCGATGGTCAGAATTCCCTGGGCGGTTCGCTTACATGGTTTTATATCCCCAGGGTGAGGCTCGCAGTTTGCCGGCGATGTTCGACGAGTCAACGCTGGCTACCCGGCGACACATGCACCAGCTCAGTTCGCGCATCCGCAACGCGCTCGACAAGCGAGCTGGAAGCGCTAAAGGTGCGCAATTCACGACGGAGGCCGTCGAGTCGATCATCGATTACTTGAAGAACCGAAAGTTCCAAGTCCAGAAAGTGGACACTGGCGAAGATGTAGGCAGTGATATCAGTGCAATCGAGCAACTAACAAGACAGCAGTTCGCGAGTCTAAGGGGTTTGTTCCAGCTTCCAAGCGTCGCCGTGATAGGACCGGCGGGATCCGGGAAAACAGTGCTGGCGATGTGGCGCTTGCGAGCCCTGATAGACCAGGGCCAAGAGGCCGTCTATGTCTGTTACAACCGTGCCTTAGCCGAGTCGCTCCGCCTTCGTAACCCTGACCATGCCGAGTCCATCTGGAACGTGGACAGGTTATTCATGGAGTTTTGCCCAGAAGCAAAAGGCATGGCTGGTCACGACGCCTTCCATCGCGAAGTCCTGCCGGGCATGGTCATGGATAAATCTGCCGGCCTTCCCAAATTCGATGCCATCATCGTCGACGAGGGCCAGGACTTTTCCGAAGAACAAGTCATCGCGCTGCTTGAACTCTTGGCCGAGGATGGCGCTTGGGCCTTCTTCGCTGATTGGAAGCAGGACTTATACGGCGCGGGCAAAGGCACGCCAATTGGCGCCGAAGTAGTCTTTCATCTCCACCATAACTGCAGGAACACAGTAAAAATCAACGACGCGGCCAACAGATATTTAGACGCCAGAGTCGAATCCATGCCAGGAATGCCGACGGGAGTCCCGCCGCTGATCGAATCTAGCGGCGACCAAGCTAAGCGTGCGTGGGAGCTTGCCAAACAGTGGGGTGGGGAGGGTGCGGTTGTGATCGTGAGCCCCTTCAAGCTCGAGAACTCGGCCATGAAGGGGCAGGTGTCTGGGCATGGCCTTCGAATAAGCACGCATATCGAAGACCTAGGAAAAAAAGACACCGTATTCTTTTCCACCATCAAGTCCTTCAAGGGCATCGAGGCCGCGTCGATTATCGTCGTTGACCTGGGAATACCGGGCGAACACGTCGCATTCACCCAAGAGGATCTTTACGTTGCATGCACTCGCGCGATCTCTAGGTTGGCCCTATTAACTGCAAGAAAAGGTGTTGTCGAATACTACAAGTGTTTATGAGTACTGTTTAAGAATGACCCATATAACGCAAAGCGGCCATGGGCCGCTTTTTTCGTTTCCACTTCGGCGCCCTCTCCCACAAGGGAAAGGAAAGAAACGCATCACACATGCAACGGATTCGGCTTCTCCGCATCGATGCCGAACACCTTGATCGCGCGCGACACGTCCTTCGGCGTGAGCTTGCCGTCAGCGGCCAGCGCGGCGACGGCGGCGTGGGCGACATGGAAGCGGTCGACCTCGAAGTGCCGGCGCAGGTTCGTGCGGGTGTCGCTGCGGCCGTAGCCGTCGGTGCCGAGCACGCTGTAGCGCATCGGCACGAACTCGCGCACCTG
>Ga0209023_10006057_pt1 | contig 12933 bp, 9 predicted proteins | sample LakOneMetagenome_FD_187468 | JGI IMG/M metagenome (GOLD analysis project Ga0209023, IMG submission 187468) | Freshwater and sediment microbial communities from Lake Erie, Canada (SPAdes) (version 2) | ecosystem: Environmental > Aquatic > Freshwater > Lentic | place: Lake Erie, Canada | collected... | reverse complement strand
CCCGAGTGCGCTGGTGAACACGACCGGCGCCAGCACCTGGGTGCCGCGGTGGCGGCCCAGGTCGCGCAGCACCGCCAGGCCCGGGTAGTCGGCGTGTGCGGCGGCGGCGCGCATGGCGTCCTGCACCGCGTGGGCACGGGCGGCGCCGGTCGCAGCTGCACTCAGGTCCACATCCAGCAGCAGCGACGAGGTGAAGTCTCCGACCAGCCGCTCCACGTCGTCGTGCAGCGGTTCCCGGCCGAACAGCGGCACGTTGAGCAGGAAGCGCGGCTGATCCGACCAGCGGGCCAGGGTGTGCGAGAACGAGGCGGCCAGTGTCATCGCCGGGGTGACGCCGTGGGCGCGGGCATGCCCGAACAGCGCGTCGCGGGTGGCCGGGTTCAGCCAGTGCCAGCGCCGGGTACTGCGGCGCGGGTTGGCCGGGACTCCGGTCGGCGATGGCAGCCGGGGCGGGTCGGGCAACTCGGGGATGCGCTGGGTCCACCACTGGCGGTGGCTCTCGTCGGGCGCGCGGTCGCCGGTAGCGGTGCGGTACTGCCGGTAGGTGTAGCCCAGTTCCTCCCATGTGGCGCCCCGGTAGGCGGCGGCCAGGTCGGCCATCAGGGTGCGGTAGCTCATCGCGTCGGCGGCCTGCATGTCCAGGTCGACGTGCAGCCGCGCGGTGCCGTCCGGCAGCAGCGACAGGGTGAGCTCGAAGACTGCATCATCAAGCTGCTGGTGTGATTTCGCCTCGCGGGTGGCGGCCAGTCGCTGCTGCACCGCGGCGGCGTCCAGCCCGCGCAGGTCCTGCACCGCAACGGGTAGGCCGGCGTCGGGCCGGATCCGCTGGGTGCCGTCGGGCAGAAATCCCACCCGCAGCATCGGATGCCGGGCGGCCAACGCGTCGGCGGCGGCGGCCAGCCGGTCGGGGTCCAGTCCGGGGCCGTCAAACTCCACGTACAGGTGTCCGGCCACGCCGCCGAGCGCCACGTCGTCGTCGCGTCCCACCCACATGGCGTGCTGCATCGGGGCCAACGGGAACGGCGCGCTGTCGTCGGGTGCGGGGTCGGCAGCGGCGGGCGCTTCCGCGGACGGCGCCTCGGACACCAGCGCCGACCAGGCGGCGACGGTGGGTTCGGCGGCCAGTGCGGCGAAGTCGACGTCGAGGCCGCGGCGCCGCCACTGCCCGGCCAGGCTCATCATCCGGATCGAGTCCAGGCCCTGTCCGACCAGGTCGGTGTCGGGGTCGAGCGACCCGGCCGGGACGCCGAGCAGCTCAGCGACCTGCGCGCGAATGTCGTCCGGCCCCACCCCGCCACCTCTCGTTAGTGAAGGCTGCCCTAATTTTGTCGAAGTTACTCTATCCAGGTACCGCCGCCGACAAGCCAGGGAGTCACATGCACGGGTTCGTACCGTTTCCGGTCGAGCGGGCCGACGCCTACCGCACTGCCGGGTACTGGCAGGACCGTCCGCTGAGTTCCCTGCTCGACGACGCCGCCGCACGGTGGCCGGACCGCAAAGCGGTCATCGACGCAGACGCAACGCTGACCTACGCCCAGCTAGACGCCGCCGCCGACCGGGCGGCGGCGGGCCTGCACCGGCTGGGTGTCGGCGCCGGTGACCGGGTGCTGCTGCAGTTGCCCAACAGTTGCGCATTCGCGGTGACGTTGTTCGGGCTGCTGCGGGTGAGTGCGATCCCGGTGCTGTGCCTGCCCGGTCACCGGGCCGCCGAGATCGGGCATCTGGCCGCCGTCAGCGACGCCGTCGGGATCGTGATCCCTGACGCCACTGCGGGTTTCGACTACCCGGCGATGGCAGCCGAAGTGGGGCTGCGGCGGATCATCATCGACGACACCACCGACGGCCCCGCTGCACCGCGATTCACCCCGGACCCGGCCATCCCGGCGGTGCTGCTGGTCTCCGGTGGCACCACCGGCCTGCCCAAGCTGATCCCCCGCACCCACAACGACTACGTCTACAACGCCACCGCCAGCGCGGCGCTGTGCGAGCTGACATCCGACGACGTCTATCTGGTGGCGCTGCCGGCCGCCCACAACTTTCCGCTGGCCTGCCCGGGACTGCTGGGCGCCATGTCGGTGGGTGCGGCCACGGTGTTCGGCGCCGACCCCAGCCCGGAGACGGCGTTCGCCACCATCGCCCGCCACCGGGTGACCGTCACCGCCCTGGTGCCGGCGCTGGCGACGCTGTGGGCGCAGGCCTGCGATTGGGAGCCGCAGAAACCGACGACACTGCGGTTGCTGCAGGTGGGCGGCGCCAAGCTGGCCGCGGGCGACGCCCGCCGGATTCGGGAGGCGTTGACCCCGGGCCTGCAGCAGGTGTTCGGCATGGCCGAAGGCCTGCTCTGCTACACCCGGCCCGGCGACGCCGCGGAGCTGCTGGACTGCACCCAGGGTCGGCCGTTGTGCGCAGACGACGAGGTGCGGGTGGTCGACGAGGACGGCGCCGAGGCGCCCGAGGGTGAGCTGTTGGTGCGCGGGCCGTACACGATCAACGGCTACTACGGGGCCTTTGGGGCTCCAGCCGACAACGAGCGATCCTTCAGCCCGGACGGCTTCTACCGCAGCGGGGATCGGGTCCGCCGGCTGGCAGACGGCTATCTGGAAGTCACCGGCCGGATCAAGGACGTGATCGTCCGCGGCGGGGAGAACATCGCGGCCGAGGAACTGGAGACGCACCTGCTGCGCCATCCGGCGATCCGATCGGCTGCCGCGGTCGGCGTGGCCGATCAATACCTGGGCGAAAAGGTGTGCGCTGCGGTTGTTTTCAACGGGGCGCCGCTGACGCTGACGGAGTTGAACCGTCATCTCGATGCGTGCGGAGCCGCCACCCACGTCCGGGTGGATCAGCTTGTGCCACTGCCTGCGCTGCCCACCACCGCGGTCGGCAAGGTCGACAAGAAGGCGATCGTGCGGCAGGTGAGCAACGCAGTGCAACCGACGTCGGCGACCTAACCTCGTTCGACGACGTTGTCTAGCCCCGAGGTGCTCACCTCCGGATTCCCAGACCGGTAGGTGATCCGGTTGTTCAGACCCGATGCCGTGATCCTGGGCGTCGATTCGACGGTGATGATGTTGCCGATGCCAGACACCGTCACACCGGCGCACTGACCGGTGAGCACCACCGTGTTGCTGACCCCGCTGATGGAGACGTAGTTGCCGGCGCAGGCCAGGGTCTTGTTCTCCCCGGCCCCGGCGATGGTGACGGTGACGGCACTGTCGGGCACCGGGACTGCCGGCGATGGCTCGGCGGGCGGCGCCGGGACGTCGATCGGCGCGGTGGACGGTGCCGGCGCGGCACCACTGGGCAGGCTCGGGTGCCCCGGTGTCGTGTTCGTCAAACCGCCGGCGATCAGGAAAACCGCCACACCGGCGCCGATCACGAGAGCCGCCGCGATCGCACCGACCGCCACGGCGATCCCCCGGCCTCGCGGCGGCGGAGCGTACCCTTCGGCTCCGGCCGATGGGACGGTCAGTTCCGCGGCCCTGGCGAAGTCCGACAGCGGGCGCTCCAAGTCCCGGATGCGGGCCTCGGGGTCATCATCGGCGCTCACGCCTGGAATGATCGCACGCCCTAACCCGTCTTGATCCGCCAACCGGCGGCATCGTGCTGCTGCCGCCAGAACTCGTCGAAACGACCACCGGCGGCGCGCAATTCGTCGATGGTGCCGTCCTCGACGATTTGGCCGTTATCGATGAACAGCACCCGGTCGGCTTGGGCGATACTGGCCAGCCGGTGCGCGACGATGATTCGGGTGCGCGGCCGCAGTTCGGCGGTCAGCGCGTCGACCACCGCGGCCTCGTTCTCGGTGTCCAGGGCGCTGGTCGCCTCGTCGACCAGCAGCACCGGTGCCGGTTTGAGCAGGGCACGGGCGATGCTGACCCGTTGGCGCTCACCACCGGACAGTGCGCCACCTGCCTCCCCGACCTTCGAGTCCGCACCGTCGGGCAGCCGTCCGGTCAGCTCGTCGACCCGGGCGAGTTCGGTGGCCCGCACGAAACCGTCCTGGTCGGCGTCGGGATCTCCGACCAGAACGTTGTCGCGGATCGTGCCGTCCAGCAGGTAGGGATGCTGGAACACCACGCTGCTCGCCGCGCGCCGCGCCGATTCGTCCAGTTCGGCGGCGTCGACCCCGTCGAACAGGACCCGGCCGCCGGTGGGTTCGTGCAGGCCGGCGATCAGGCCCAGGATGGTGCTCTTGCCCGACCCGGACGGCCCGACGACGGCGGTGGTGGTGCCCGGCTCCAGGGCGAAACTGACCCGGTCCAGTACCGGGGCGCCGGCTGCGCCGTAGCCGAAGGTGACGTCGTCGAATTCGATCCGGGGCGCCGCTCCGGCATCGCGCAGCCCGCCGGTTCCCACGGTCAGCGTCGGAGCGATGAGCACCGCCTGGATCCGCTCCAGGCTGGCCCGGGTCGATTCCAGCGCCGGCGCCAGTTCGCTGATGGCGGTGAACGGCTCCAGGTAGCGCGCCATCACCACGATCAGCGCGATGGCCTCCGGCACGCTCAAGGTGCCGGTCACGGTCAGCGCGGCGGTGGCGCCGGCGAGCAGGATCAGCGCGCCCTGACTGGCCAGGCTGAACAGCAACTGACCGGGAATCTGCATGAGCAGCAACCGCATCGCCGCGCCGTGCTGGGCGCTCAATGCGGCGCCGACCGTGCTGCGTTCGGGTTCGACACGGCGGGCCGCGCGCAGCGCCTGCTGGGTGCGGGCGAACTCGATGATGCGCTCGGTCAGCGCGGTGTTGGCGTCACCGGCGGCGGCGTCGGCCCGGGCGCTGAGCCGGTTGGCCGCCCACAGCGCACCCAGCAACAGCGGCACCCCACCCAGGGCGGCCAGCCCGAGCTGCCAGGACACCCCGAGCAGCGCCAGCCCGATGGCCGGCGGCAGCAGGACGGCGCTGATCAGCGGGGTCAGCAGGTTGACCACCAGGCTGACGAGTTCGGGGCCGGTGGCGGCGATCGCCTGCCGCGCGGTGGCGGTGTTGTCGGAGGTGAACCAGTCCAATCGGATTCTGGGCATCCGGTCGGCGACGTCGTGCTGGGTGTGGTCGAGCACGGCGAACCCGAGGTCGAATCCGATTCGCGCGCACGCGAAGTCGATCAGCCAGCCGGCCACCGTCGCCACGGTCAGCCAGCCCAGCCAGACCAGCGCGTGGCGTGGGTTGTCGGAGAACAGTGCGGCCACCAGTGGAACCAGCAGCACGGTGCCTGCGGCGCGCACCGCCACCGACAGCAACGTCCATACGGCGTAGCCGAACATCCGGCCGCGGCGGTCCTGCGGGATCAGCTGCATCAGGGTGCGGATCATCGCGACGCCTCCGCTCCCGCGGTGACCGCCTGACGGCCGGTCTCCCACAACTGCAGATAGCGGCCTCCGGCGGCGATCAGCTCATCGTGGCGGCCCTGTTCGACGATGCCGCCGTGGTCGAGCACCACGATCTGGTCTGCGCCGGTGATGGTGTGCAACCGGTGTGCGATGACCAGTACGGTGCGGTCCTTGGTCAGCCGGTTCAATGCCTGCTGCACCAGGTATTCCGACTCGGGGTCGGCGAAGGCGGTGGCCTCGTCGAGGATCAGCACGGGTGTGTCGGCGAGGATGGCGCGGGCGATGGTGAGCCGTTGCCGCTCACCACCGGAGAGCGCGGCGGCAGCACCCAACACGGTGTCGTAACCCTGCGGCAGCCGCAGGATCCGTTCGTGGATCTGCGCCTCGCTGGCGGCCGCGCGCACCTGCTCATCGGTCGCGTCCGGAACGGCCAGCGCGATGTTCTCGCGCACCGTCCCGTGCACCAACTGGGTTTCCTGCAGCACGAAGCCGATCCGGCGATACAACTCATCGGCGGTCAATGTGCGGATATCTTGTCCGTCAACCGAAATCGTGCCCTGCTCGACGTCGTGGAAACGCGCCAGCAGCGCCGCCAGCGTCGACTTGCCGGAGCCGGACGGGCCGACCAGCGCGGTCACCGTACCGGGTCGCAGCGTCAGGGACACGTCGGAGATCACCGGCACCCCGGGCCGGTAGGCGAAGCCGACCGCCTCGAAGCGCACGGTGCCGGCCTGCGCGGAGGCCTTGGTATTCGCGGTGTCCTGCTCGGCCACCCCGAGTTCGGGCTCGTCCAGGGCGATCTGCAGCCGCCGGGCCGCCAGCATGCCCCCGCGGATGCCGCCGAGACCCAGTCCGATGCCCAACAGGCGGGCGCCGAAGGTGGTGCCCAGCAACAGGAACGGCAGCAGGTTCACCGGGTCCATCCGGCCCGCGACGATCAGCGGGGTGCCGGTCAGCATGATCAGCCACAGGAACGTCGACGGCCGGGTGACCAAGTCCATCAGCGTCTTCTTGCCGACGAACGGCCGCTGCCAGTCCACGAGGAAATTGATGTAGTCGTCCAACTGGCGGCGGAACGTGGAGGCGGCGGCGCCGCCGAACACCCGGATCACCGGCTGTCCCTCCAGGTAGGTGCCGGCCTCGCCGTTCATCCGCTCGGCCCAGCGCTGCGCCTGGCTGATCTTGGGGCCCGACTGGGTCATCATCACCGACATCAGCACCATGTAGACCAGCACCGGCACGAACAGCACCAGAGCCACCCGCCAATCCACCACGAACAGGTAGATCAGCACCGCCACCGGTGCGATGACCGCGGCGACGGCGTCGGGGATGGCGTGGGTGACCAGATAGTGCAGCGACAGGGTGTCGTCGGCGACCAGTTGCTTGATCGACCCGGAGCCCCGGGCGGTGAACCAGCCCAGCGGCAGCCGAGACAGCTTGGTGAGCAGTCGGGTCCGCAGCGCGCTGGCGAAGCGAGCGTCGACCACGTGCAGCCACAGGGTCAGTCCCGCGCCCAGCAGCGTGCCCAGCCCGAGAAGGGAGACCGCGGCGATGCCCACCGTCCACAGCCGTGACTGGTCGGCGCCGGAGACCAGCAGTCGCGCCAACTCCACCAGCAGCACGAACGGTGCCAGCTGCAGCAGCGTGATCAGTCCCTGCAGGACACCGGAGACGATCAGCGGCGCCTTGAGCGGACCGAGCAGCCGGCCGGCGGCCTGCGCCCGCCACTCCCCCTTTGCGTTGACTCTGCGCTCACCAGGCGCCTCACTCGCACTTTCCTCTGGTGGACGCAGAGTCAACGGCGAAGGCTCGGGTTCGCGCTCAATACCCATGGCACGCCCGGCATTCCAGTAGGCCTGCGCGTGTATCTCGGATTTGGGGAATCCGAACTCGTCACGCAGCCGTACGCGCAGCGCCTTGAGCGTCGCGGCCTCCGGGGTGGCCCAGGCATACCAGTCCGACCAGTCCCGGGCCTCGATCGCCGCGGCCAGCGAGTTCGCGTCGCGGCGGGGCACCCAGTGCACCCGCAGCCGGGGATGCTCGCGCAGCGGGATCAACGGGTCGTTGTCGTCGTGCTGTTCGAGGTACAGCTCGATCGGCACGTCGGCTGCGACGGTTCCGATGATCCCGTTGATCCCCGGAATCGATGCCGAGTCCCCCATCAGCAGGTAGCCGGCCGGCTGTGCATCGTGATCGGGCGTCTCGAATCGTGACGAGCCCATCAGCGACATGGCCGCAATGGTTGCTCCGGGTTCGACGGTGCTGGCCCAGCGGGTCGCCGGCCCGGCCGGTTCGTGCAGCATCATGTCGACCGCGAAGCGTCCGGTCGCGGCGTCCCCCTCGGCAATGGTGTAGGCGCGTTGATACTCGGTGTTGGAGCCGTCGGGGTCGGGGAACCAGAAGCGCAGCCAGGCACTGGGTTCGACGGCCGCGTCGGTGAACAGGGTCGGCGAATGCATCCAGATGCGGATGCAGTGCGGGGCGATCCAGCTGGTCTCGAGCACCGTCACGGTGTGGTCGCGGGCGCCGAAACCCCGCAGAATCGCACCCTGCAAGCCGCGCGCCATCCAGGTCCTTTCACCAACGTTTGCCCATCCCGCGGGGCGGGACCCGGCGCCCGTGCCGGCAAGCCGAACCTAGGTTACCCTACCCTCACTTACGCGGATAGGTGCTCGGGTAGGCTCACTGCTCGTTATGAGTGACGCCGCAACCATCCTGCACCGCGAGCTGACGGATATTTCCGACGAGGTCCGCCGCGTCCCGGCACCCCCGATTCCGGTTCTGGCCGAGCCCTATGCGATCCGGGTGGCCGACCCGGACGCCGATGCGGAGATGATCTCCGAGTGGATGAACCGGCCGCACCTGGCGCAGACGTGGGAGTCCGCCTGGCCGCCGGAGCGCTGGCACGCCTATCTGAGCGCCCAGGTCGCCGGCAGCTACACGCGGCCGCTCATCGTCAGCCGGCACGGACAAGACAGCGGTTATATCGAGTTATACCGGGCCGCAAAGGATTCCATCGCCAAGTACTACGACGCCGACCCGTACGATCTGGGCATGCACGGGGCCGTCGCTGACATCGCGGCGGTCAATCGGGGGTTCGCGGCGATCCTGCTACCACGGGTCATGGCCAGCGCGTTCGACCTCGAACAGCGGTGCCGGCGGATGATGTTCGAGCCCGAGTACCGCAACACGGCGATGCGCCGGCTGGCCGAGTATGTGGGCGGCGCCTTCCTCGGCGAACACGACATGGGTTATCGCAAGATGGCGCTTTACGCGGTGCTGCGCTACCCCGACGATGACCCGCTGTCGAATAACTCGGCGTAGCCGTCGTAGTCGGGGCGCATCCCGGCGGCCACCAGCTCCCAGAGCACCTCGTCGGTGCCACCGCCCACCCGGGCCAGCTTCATGTCGCGCCACCAGCGCCCGATCGGTGTCTCATCCACCAGGTAGCCGGAGCCGCCGAAGATGTGCATGCACTCGGATAACACTTCTTCGCCCAGCCGGGCCGCGGTGACCTTGATCGCCGCGGCTGCGCGCAGGTCCAGGCGTCCTTCGGCGGCAATGCCGTTGAGCGCGTGGCGAAGCAGGTCGACCCGAGCCTGCAGGTCGGCGACCCGCATTCGCAACGCCTGGTGTTCGAACAGGGTGGCCCCGAATTGCCGGCGGCGCATCATCCGGGCGTGGGTGAGCCCCAGCACCAGCTGGCTCGACGACGCGACCTGCCCGGCGATCGACATGCGTTCGTGCGCCAACCCCCAGGAGATGGCGGCCAGGCCGGTGCCCGGGCGGGCGATCAGAGCGTCGGCCGGCACCCAGGTGTCGATCTCGACCGCGGCGGTGTCCAGCGGCCCGGCGCCGACCTTGCGGTAGGGCTCACACACCTTCACCTGCGCGGTCGGCACTGCGATCACCAGGACGTTGCCGTGCCGGCTGTTCGCGTCATGGTCGACGCCGCGGGCCACCACGATGATGTGGTCGGCGATCGGCGACAGCGAGACGAACTTCTTTCGGCCGCGGATCTCGAATCCCTCGCGCGCGGAACGGACTTCGGTCTCGACGATCTGCAGATCCGAACCACCGGATTCCTCGGATGCCCCGATGCACAGCACCGCCTCGCCGGCGATCGCCTGCTCGCAGATGCCCTGCAGGTACTCGGATCGCCCGAACCGGCGCAGGATCGCGATCGCCGAATCGTGCAGGCTCACGCCGACTCCGATTCCGGCCGAGCGCAGCCGTCCCAGCTTCGACGCCAGCGCCACCAGCTTGGCGACGTCGGGATGCTGACCGTTGTCCCACTTGCCCGCGAACACTCCGGTGCGACCCAGGTGTTCGATCAGGGCGCGCGGAAAGCGTTCGGTCGCTTCGGCTTCGGCGGTCCAGTCGGCGACCTGCTGGTTGAAGGCTTCGTCGAGCAGTGCCCGGTAGGCGTCGAGCCCCCCAGTGTCCGAAGTCAACTCAGCACCTCCATGTTCTGTTTGACCTCGATGCGCCGCAGCTTGCCCGAAGACGTCCGCGGTAGCGAGCCGGGCGCCAGGAACACCACCTTGGCGGGCACCACCCCGCATTCCGACGCCACCCGGGAGATCAGGTCACTGCGAGCGCCGGCCTCGTCGGGGCCGCGGAACTCGGCAACGACCACCAGAGCGGGACGCTCATCGTCGGTGCCGACCGCGACCACCGCGCCCTCCCGCACGCCGCGGATCTCGGCGGCCACCCGTTCGATCTCGGTCGGGAACACGTTGCGGCCGGCCACCGTGATGATCTCCTTGGCCCGGCCGCAGACCACCAGGCCGTCGTCGGTGAGATAGCCCAGGTCGCCGGTGGCGAACCAGGTGTCGGGGTCATGCGCGGGTTCGCCGATGTAACCCGACATCATCGAGGTGCCGCGGATCTCGATCTCGCCGACGTCGCGGCCGGGCTGGTCGGCGCCGTGTCCGGTCGTCGGCGCGACACGCACCTGCATGCCGGGGATCGGCACACCCAGGATCGCGTGCCGACGGGTCGGTGAATCGGTTGCGGCGCCAATGATTTCGTCGTATCCAAGGCCGGTGCCGGGGCGCGGGGCGGTCACCGCGCAGGTGGCCTCGGCCAGCCCGTAGGACGGCGTGACCGCACCCGGGGCGAATCCGAACTTGGCCAGCTCGGTGACGAAGCGCTCCAGTGCCGCACAGTCGACGGGCTCTCCCCCGTTGATCGCCACCCGAACCCGACTCAGGTCGACGTCGGGGATGCGGCGCGCGTACTTGCCGAGCACGCTGTAGGCGAAGTTCGGGGCCGCGGTCAGGGTGGCACCGCTCTCGTGCAGCCAGGTCAGCCAGCGGAACGGCGATGCGGCGAACGCCGCGGTGGGCGCCAGCCACAACGGCACACCGGACAGCGCGCCGCTGAGCAAGAAGGTGAGTCCCATGTCGTGGTACAGCGGCAGCCAGGTGCAGCCGGCGTCTTCGGACACGTCCAGTTCCACGTGCGCCAGCAGTCCGCTGATGTTGGCCAGCACCGCGGCCGGAGACAGCTGTGCGGTGCGGGGAGTTCCGGTCGATCCGGCCGTGCCCTGCAGCACCGCCGGCGCATCCGGCGCGGCGGCTACCGGCGTGAAGGCAGCAGATCGCTCGGTGGCGACGGCGGCGACGTCATGCACCCCGACATCGGAGTCGGTCTCACTGAGCAGCTGCAGTGAGGCGGTGTGGCTGAAGACCGTGTCGACTCCGATGCCGGCGAACCGGTTCAGCGTGGCCCGCGCCCACTGTTGCGGGTCGGCGCCGCGTACCGGACCGGGCAGGATCGACACCGGACGCCCGGCCAGCCAGGCCCCCTGAATGGCGGCGACCAACTCCACGGTCGGGTCTCCGACCAGCCCGACCGCGCCGGTTTGGTTTGTGTCGAGCACCCTGGCGGCCACGCTCTGCGCGCGGGAGTGCACCTGCGCCCACGGGTTTCGCTGCCATGTGCCGCTGGCCTGGTCGAAGATCACCAGATCCTGGTCCGAGGCGGTCATCGCCCGGGTCAGAGCCCCAGCCAGCACGCTCACGCGTCGGCGGGGGCTTTCGCCCGGATCGCGGCCTCCAGGTCACCGACCGTGTCGCAGTTCAGCAGGTCTTCCTCGGACAGCGCCACGCCGAGCCGGTCCTCGATGGCAACCATGCCGATCGCGAATGCCACCGAGTCCAGGCCGACTTCGTCGACCAACCTCGACTCCGGGGTGACCCGGCTGAGGTCGACATTCAGGTCGTCTCGCAGGATCTCGCGCAGTGCACTACCGACAGCATCAGATGGCGACGAACTCACCGGAGGGACGCTACACGACATCGCAAAGTAAGGTTAGCCTTACCCTACTTTGTGATGCGCGACACACGGTTAGGTAAGGCTTGCCTAGCGTAGAACTGTCTGGTTAAGGTTGGCCCGCGTTCTACATAAAAACAACCTCATGACAGATGAGGTCAGCATAAGGAGAAGCAATGCAGCTCGCCCTTGCCGCGGGATCGACCCCCGATCGCGGCACCGTATCCGACTTCCTGCCGACCAGCCGCACCAACCTGGTGCTGGCCGCCGGGGTCGCAGTGGCCGCCGCGGGCGTGATCGCCATCAACCCGGTCGCACCGATCATCTCCCTGGACGCCCACCAGTCCGACGTGCAGCTCACCGCCACGACTGCGGAGAACTGGGCAGACCTGATGGACGTGATCTCGGGCCCGAACCCGATCGGAACGGCCGTCGGCGAACTCTTCGGCCACTACGGCGACATCGCCAAGAACAGCCTCGAAGCATCGATGGCGGGTGTCGAGGGGATCTGGTCGGGGCACGGCGCCGCCTTGGGCCTGGAGACCCTCCTGCCGTTGGTCAGCCAGTACCTGCAGGACGGGAACGCCACCGAGGCGTTCAACCTGATCAACAAAGACATGCTGTTCAACATGCAGAACGTCTTCCAGCCGCTGTTCGACCACACCCCCCGGGGCGAGACCGAAGAGGTCGCCGGCATCTTTGGCCTGAGCAGCACCATGCTGCACGACTGGGCCAATGTCCAGAATGTCTTCGGCGACTACAGCACGTGGAAGGGCATGGCCGAGGCGATGATGAGCCCGTCGATCAGCGCCATGTATGCGCTGAGCGACCAGTTCACCGACACCGGCGACCACGTGGCGCAGAATCCGTTGGACGCCTTCCTCAACGGATACGTGCCGTGGGACCCGCAGGACGGCTCGGAAACCGTCCACGCCCCGCTGGTGGGCTTCCTGACCGAGGACGGCCCGCTCGACTACATGTTCCGGATCCTTCCCGAGATGATCGCCAACGCGTTGACCATGAACCTGCCGGTGGACGATGTCGTGGTCCCGGTCGACGCGGACCTGGGTGACGCCTTCGCCGGCGCCAACCTGTTCGACTTCGACTGGGTGAACGGACTCTTCGCCTAGCGGTAACCCGTCCTGCGCTCGCGCAGGACCTAGAGCCGGGTTCGGGCCCAACGGCCCGGACCCGGCCCTAAACATTGCCATTGACTAATGGCACCATTGACTGTTAGCTCAGTCACATGATGTTCGGGCGATCGCCGAAACGCAGCCACAACGCCTGCGCGGTGGTGACCGGCGCCGGCAGTGGTATCGGAGCCGC
>Ga0209023_10006056_pt1 | contig 12935 bp, 11 predicted proteins | sample LakOneMetagenome_FD_187468 | JGI IMG/M metagenome (GOLD analysis project Ga0209023, IMG submission 187468) | Freshwater and sediment microbial communities from Lake Erie, Canada (SPAdes) (version 2) | ecosystem: Environmental > Aquatic > Freshwater > Lentic | place: Lake Erie, Canada... | reverse complement strand
CCGCGGATTGCGCAAGTCGCCGCGCCTCCGCCTGCTCGCGCAGGCGCTGCAGTTCCACCGGGTCGACGATCATCGAAGCGTCGCGGCTGCCGGCATCCACCCGGCTCGCGAGCAGGCCAAGCACCCACAGCAGGAACAGCACCAGCGCCGCGAACAGGGCCAGTACCGTCAGCACGGTCGATTTGCTCACCAGCGCGAGCGCCAATGCGCCCAGCCCCACGAGCATGTAGATCCACGGCATGGCGTCCCTCCCGGTCCAGCGCCGAGCGGCAAGTCTAGCGTGCCGGGCTACAACAGTGGCGAGGCCAGCCGTGCCAGGGCTTCGGGCAGGCGCACGCCGAGCAGCGGCCGGGCGCGGTCCTCGCGCACCCGCGGGGCGTGGGCGAATTCGGCCTCGATCACGCGTTCGAGCCGGGCCGCGACGCCCGCGTCGTGGAACAGCATCTGCACCTCGAAGTTGAGGCGGAAACTGCGGTAGTCGAAGTTGGCGCTGCCGATCATCGCGAATTCGTCGTCGACCAGCAGCGCCTTGCTGTGCAGCATGCGCGGGCCGTACTCGTACACCTTCACCCTGGCCGCGAGCAACTCGTCGAAGTAGGAACGCGCGGCGTAGGTGACCGAGCGGCTGTCGCTCATCCTCGGCACCATCACCCGCACGTCGAGCCCGCCGAGGGCGGCCGAGGTCAGCGCCATCATCGCCGCCTCCCCGGGCACGAAGTACGGGGTGGTCAGCCAGACGCGGCGCTTGGCCGCATGGATCGCCGACACGTACATGCGGTGGATCGCCTCCCACGACGAATCCGGTCCGGACACCAGCACCTGGGCGCGCACCGGGCCGGGCGAGGGCGGCGGCATGGCCCGCGCGACCGACGAGATGAATTCGCGACCTTCCGTCGCGTAGGCCCAGTCCTCGACGAAGGTCAGCTGCAGGGCGCGCACGACGTCGCCGGTGATGCGCATGTGCAGGTCGCGGTAGGCGTCCGTGCGCAGCGCGTCGTTCTCCTCGTCGGTGACGTTGATGCCGCCGGTGTAGCCGATCGCGCCGTCGATCACCACGATCTTGCGGTGCGTGCGCATGTTCACCCAGGTGCGGGTCCAGATCCGCCCGAAGCGCGCCGGATGGAACCAGGCCAGTTCGCCGCCGGCATCGAGCAGCGGCTGGAAGAAGCGCCGCGTCGCCTTCGACGAACCGAGCGCGTCCAGCAGCAGGCGCACCTTCACCCCCGACCGCGCGCGCTCGGCGAGCGCGTCGCGCACCATCGCGCCGGTGCGGTCGGGCGAATAGATGTAGTACTCGAGGTGGATGTGGTCGCGCGCGCCGGCGATGTCCTGCAGCAGCGCTTCGTACGTGGCGCCGCCGTCCTGGAGCAGGCGCACCTCGGTGGCGGTCGACAGCGGCAGGCGGGTCGTGGCATGGCCGAGGCGCGCGAGTTCCTCGCCCACGTCGCCTTCCCCGTGTTCCTGCGCGCGCGGCAGGTCGACGCGATTGCGCGAGCGCCGCAGGCGGTGTCGCTTGAGCTTCTGCGGGCCGAACACCAGGTACACGAGGAGGCCCAGGTAGGGCAACGCGGCGAGGCTCACCAGCCAGCTGATCGTCGCCACCGGCTCGCGCTTCTGCAGCACGATCCACGCGCCCAGCCACAGCAGGTAGGCGAACCAGCCCACGCCCAGGTACGCGCGGATGTGAGGAATGGACCCCAGGGCGCGCCAGGCGTCGTGGAACGCATCGAGCATCGTCGTGTCCGTCGTCGCGAAGGCTGCGACGCCTGCGGCGTAGGCTAGCCGCATGCCGCTCGAACGCAAGACCGCCTTGCCGCACGCGAACGCGATCAAGGGTCGCGGCGCGGCATCGTGGGTGCCCGGCCGGTACGAGAAGCGCCAGCTCGAGGGCGAGGACGACGGCTGGGGCTCGCTCCATGCCGAAGACGAGTTCACCCCGGGACAGCGACCGGAAACCCGCGTCGTCGAGGAGCGCGCGCGCAGCATCGTCAGCCGCAACCAGTCGCCGGACATCGGCCACAGCCAGTCGGTGAATCCGTACCGCGGTTGCGAACACGGCTGCGTCTACTGCTTCGCGCGGCCCTCGCATGCCTACCTCGACCTCTCGCCCGGCCTCGATTTCGAAACCAGGCTGTTCGCGAAGTCCAATGCGGCCGAGTTGTTGCGCAAGGAACTGGCGAGGCCGGGATACGTTCCGCACCCGATCGCGCTCGGCATCAACACCGACGCCTACCAGCCGATCGAACGCGAGCACCGCATCACGCGCGCATGCCTCGAGGTGCTCGCGGAAGCGCGGCACCCGGTCAGCCTCATCACCAAATCCGCCTTGATCGTGCGCGACCTCGACCTCCTCGCGCCGATGGCGCGACAGGGACTCGCGACCGCGATGCTGTCGGTGACCACGCTCGACAACAGGCTGTCGGCGCAGCTGGAGCCGCGCGCCGCCGCGCCGCACACCCGGATCAAGACCATCGCCGCGCTGCACGACGCCGGCATCCCGGTCGGGGTGATGGTGGCGCCTGTCATCCCGATGGTCAGCGACAAGCACCTGGAACACATCCTCGAGGCCGCGCACCAGGCCGGCGCGAGCGCAGCGGGCTACGTGCTGCTGCGCCTGCCGCACGAACTCAAGCAGGTCTGGCGCGAATGGCTGGAACTGCACGTGCCCGACCGCGCCGCGCACGTGATGTCGCTGGTGCGGCAGATGCGCGGCGGCAAGGATTACGACAGCGGCTTCGGGACCCGGATGCGCGGCGAAGGTCCGTTCGCCGAGCTCATCGCCATGCGCTTCGCGAAGGCGCGCAAGCGGCTCGGCTTCCCCGGCCTGCCGCCGCTGCGCACCGACCTGTTCCGTCCGCCGAAGCCCGATTCGCCGCAGGGCGACTTGTTCTGAACTGGCGGGGCTCCTGCTTGCTTGCGCAGGAGCCGGGGGCATCAGGGGATCGATTCGTCGTTGTCGTAGAACGACTGGCAATCCGTGTCGCCGCCAAAGTCGGCGAGCCCGTCGAGGTCGTTGTCGACGCCGTCGCTGCATTGCGACAGGGGCGACGTCACGACGCCGTCGTAGCTGTCGTAGTCCTTGTGGCCACGCGCCACCGACATGATCGCGGCTCCGGGCGGGAGGGTGCAGGTGACCGACAGCACCGGACGCTGGTGGTCGTAGACGCTGGCGGGGGCGCCCAGCGTCGAAAGATTGGTGAAACTGCCGTCGGCCGCGGTGGTGAGCGGCGGGAGGGTGAGGTACTGGATGTTCGCCAGGGTGTCCGAATAGCGGGCCACGGCGGTGCAGTTGACGCCGTGGCTGGCGCCATCGAACGAGGCGAGGGTCAGTCCGATGAACGTGGTGTCGTTCCCGGAGGTATCGACATCCACGCTGCAGATCACGAATGCGCTCTTGCTGCCTTCGTTGCGGAAACCGGTGGCCTTGGGCCGCACCCCGGTGTCGGTGGTCGGGATGCTGAGCGTGCAGGCGTTGCCTGCGTCGCGGGTCAGGGTCTTGGCGACATAACCGGCGGAAGCGGGCATCGGCGCCAGCGCGGTGCCGAGCAGGGCGGAGGCGATGACAATCGATGTGGCGCGCATGCGAGGTCCCCTGGAGCGACACGGATCGGTCGCAGGGTTGCTATGCGCAAAACCGCGCACAAAGCGGACAACGCCGCCCCTCGCAAGCGAAAACCCCGGCCTGGGCCGGGGTCGGGAGGAATCCGGATCCGACCCGTCACTCGCCGACGTCGATGAGTCCCTGCGATTCGAACCCCTGCAGCGCGACGTTCGGCGGCAGCGTGCAGGTCACCGACAGGTTGAGGCCGCCTTCGATCACCTCGCCCTCGGTGCCGCCGAAATCCGCCGCGGCCCAGGACTGCGCGCCGATGCCCGACGCCGGCACGTCCACGGTCTTGGACGCATAGAACGGGCCCGTCAGTCCGACCAGCCCGGTGACCCCGGTGCAATTCATGCTGTGCGGTTGCCCGTCGACCGAAGTCGCGAGCAGCGTCGTGGACAGCACGGTGCTGTTCTCGTAGCCGCCCATGCCGCAGATCACGAACTGGTTGCCCGTGCCTTCGTTGCGGTAGCCGTTGGCGCGCGGCCGCACCTTGGTGTCGGTGGTCGGAACGCTCAGTTGGCAGGCGTCGGCCGCGGGGAATTCGTAGGTCTTTTCCAGGGTGGCGGCGTGCGTGCCCGGGGCCCAGGCAGCGAAGCATGCAGCGGCGATGGCGAGGTTGCGAGTCGCGGTCATGTCCGGGTCCTCAGTTGCCGACGTCGATGGTCTGCTGCGACTCGAAGCCCTGCAGCGCCACGTTCGGCGGCAGGGTGCAGGTCACCGACAGGTTCAAGCCCTGGTCGATCGGCGCGCCTTCGGCCTGGCCGAAATCCTCGGCGCCCCATGCCATGAAGGAATAGCCGCTCGCCGCGACGGACACGGTCTTGGTGGAATAGAGCGGTCCGCTGCCCTGTCCGACCAGGCCGGTGACGCCGGTGCACGACATCGAATGCGCCAAGCCGTCCATCGACGTGTACACCAGGACCATGTACACGACGGTGTTGCGTTCGTAGCCGCCCATGCCGCAGATCACGAACTGGTTGCCCGTGCCTTCGTTGCGATAGCCGTTCGCGCGCGGGCGGACCTTGGTGTCGGTCGTGGGAACGCTGAGCTGGCAGGCGTCGGCCGGCGAGAATTCGTAGAACTTGTCCACGGTGGTGGCGGTCGCGGAAGGCGTCGCGGCGATCGCTGCGGCGAACACCGACGCGGCGAGCAGTCCGCACTTCGATATCGACATCGGGGTCCTCCGGCCGGCGAGGCGAGGGCGCGAGCATAGCGGAAACCCTCCGCGGCACCGCGAAAGCGGCAGCCCGTGCATGCGCGGTTCGGCGGCAATCAACCTCCCAGGCGCGGCCACAACACGCCACCCAGCCACAGCCAGCGCGCCATCCACGCGCTGACCAAGCCGATCAACACGGTCAACGGCAGGCCGACGCGCAGGAAATCGCCGAAGCGGTACTGGCCCGGGCCCAGGATCAGCAGGTTGCCGTGGTGCCCGATCGGGGTGAGGAAGGCCACCACCGCGCCGAGCGCGGTGCAGACCACGAACGGCGTCGGCGGCAGGCCGAACGATTGCGCCAGCGCGATCGCGATCGGGCCGAGCAAGGCCGTGGTCGCGGCATCGCTCATCACCTGGGTCAGCAGCGCGGCCACGCTGAACATCACCAGCAGCACCGCGAACGGCGGCCACGTCGCGACCAGGCCGAACAGTCCGTGCCCGAGCAGGTCGGCGGTGCCCGTCTGTTCCATCGCGATGCCCAGCGGGATCACGCCCGCGATCATCACGAAGATCCGCACGTCGATGCCGCGGTAGGCCTGCTGCACGTCGAGGCAGCGCGTGGCCACCATCGCGACCGCGCCGAACAGGAACGCGAGCGGCGCCGACAGCCAGCCGGTCGCCGCGGCGATCACGCTGGCGGCGAGAATCGCCAGCGCCAGCGGCGCATGCAGGCGGCGCTTTGCCTCGCCCGCGAACGGCACCAGCATCAGGAAACCGTGGTGCGCGGCGAGTTCGGCGAAGCGCGAGGGATGCCCGTACAGCACCAGCAAGTCGCCTTCGCGCAGGCGCGCATCGGACAGGCGCGGTGCGATCTCGCCCTCGCGGCGCCACAGGCCCGCGATCACCGCGTGGAATTGCCGCGAGAAATCCAGCTCGTGGATGCTGCGGCCGATGAACTCCGAACCCGGCGCGACCACCGCCTGCACCAGCTGCGGTTCGCCCTCGCCGCTGATGGTGTCCTGGAACGTCGCGATCGCGTGCAGGTCCAGGCCGGGATCGTCGTGCAGGGTCATCAGTTCGTCCGCCGCCGCTTCCACCAGCAGCACGTCGCCGGCCAGCAGCGGGCTCGCCGGCGTGAGGTCGTCGCGGCGGCGGCCGTCGCGCAGCCAGCCGAGCATGCGGAAGCGCGCGCCCTGCGCCTTCTGCAGTTCCGAAAGCGGGCGCGTGCTCCAGCGACCGTCCTTCACCACGACCAGCTCGGTTCGGTAGCGGTCCAGTCGCAGGTAATCGTCGTCGCCGAGTTCGCCGCTGCGGCGCGGCAGCAGCCAGCGCACCAGCTGCATGTACACCACCCCGACCAGGACCAGCGCGATCCCGATCGGGGTGATCGAGAACACGCCGAGCCCGGGCCCGCCGTTGCGCGCGAGCATGTCGCCGGCGAGCAGGAACGCGGGCGCGCTGACCAGGGTGAGGGTGGTGCCGAGCGAGGCCGCGAGCGACATGGGCATCAGCAGGCGGGAGGCCGGCAGCCCGGTCTCGCGCCCGTGCCGCAGCAGCAGCGGCAGCATCATCGCGGTCACCATGACGTGGTGGGTGAACGCGGACAGCGCCGCCACCGCGGGCATCACCACCGCGACCGCGCGCGATTCGCTGCGCCCCGCCGCGCGGCCGATCCAGCGCCCGAGGCGCTCGGTGACCCCGGTCGCGGACAGGCCTCCGGAGATGACGAAGACCGCGGCGACCACGATCGCGGGCTCGCTGGCGAAGCCGGAGAGCGCCTGCTTCGGATCGAGCACGCCGCCCACCACCAGTGCCATCAACAGCAGCATCGCGGTCACGTCGACCCGCATCCGCCCGCTGATGAACAGGTACAGGCCCCCGGCGAGGATCAGCAGGAACAAGCCCTGGTCCCAGCTCATCGGGCCGGGCTCGCGGGTCGGGCGGCAGGCTTGTTCGGAATCCTCATCGCAGGCAGTGTGCAGGCCGCGGCATTCACGCCGCGTCGACAACCGGCCGGGTGTGCCGGCCTAGACTCACGCGAACTGCGACGCCGCCGATGCCGTGACCTTGCACAACGCCCCAGACAGCACGCCACCCGGCGCGGACCAGTTCCAGCGGGTCATGGACGCATCCGGCGTCGGCATGGCCATCGTCACCCTCGACGGCCGCATCGCCCAGGCGAATCCCGCGCTGGCGGCGATGCTCGGTGCCACGCCGGATGGGCTCGCGGGCTGCGACGTGCGCGACTTCACCCATCCCGACGATCTCGCGCTCACCGACCGCCTGTTCCAGGACCTGGTCGCAGGCCATTGCTCGAGCGTCGGCGCCGACAAGCGCTACCTCGCGCGCGACGGCCGCGTCGTGCACGTGCGCCTGGACACTACCTTGCTGCGCGATCCGGACGGGCATCCCCTCTACTTCCTCTCGCAGCTGACCGACCTCAGCGAACAGCGCCGCGCGCAAGGCGAACTGCAGGAGGCGAACGCCCACCTGGAGGAGCGCGTGGCCGCGCGCACGCGCGAACTCGAGGTGGTGTGCGACGACCTCCAGCGCTTCGCCTACGGCGTTTCGCACGACCTGCGCGCGCCGCTGCGCAGCATCGCCAGTTTCGGCAGGCTGCTCGAGGACCGCGCCGCCGACAGGCTCGACGAGCAGGGGCGCGACTACCTGCGCCGGATCCGCGACGCCGCGCAGCAGATGGAAGGGCTGATCTCCAGCCTGCAGGACCTGTCGCGGGCGATGCACGGCGACTTCCGTTCCGAACCGGTCGACGTCAGCCTGCTCGCGGACTGGGCGGGGGCCGAACTGCAGGACGCCGACCAGCAACGCGCGGCGACGATCGAGGTGCAGCCGGGCCTGGTCGTCCGTGGCGACGAACGCGCGCTGAAGCAGCTGTTCGGCGTGCTCCTGCACAACGCGTGGAAGTTCTCGCGCGACCGCGACGCGGTGCGGATCGAAGTGAGCGGGGAGCGCGAAGGCGACGTGCTGCGGGTGCAGGTTCGCGACCACGGCATCGGCTACGACCCGCGCTACGCCGACAAGCTGTTCCAGCCGTTCCAGCGCCTGCATGGCACCGCCGAAGGCGCGGGCAACGGCCTCGGGCTGGCCATCGCGCGGCGCATCGTCGAACGCCACGGCGGACGCATCTGCGCGCACTCGGAGCCGGGCGTGGGCAGCGTCTTCACCCTCGAACTCCCGGCCGGGGAGGTGCGCTGATGGACAAGGAAATCCTGCTGGTCGAGGACAACCCCGACGATGTGGAGCTGACCCGCATCGCGTTCCAGGAAGCCAAGATCGGCAACCTGCTGCGGGTCGTCGGCGACGGGGCCGAAGCACTCGATTACCTGTTCGCGCGCGGCCGGCACGCGGGCCGCGACCCGTCCGTGCTGCCCTCGCTGGTGCTGCTCGACCTCAACCTGCCGAAGGTCGACGGGCGCGAAGTGCTGCAGGCGATCCGCGGCAACGATGCCACTCGCGCGCTGCCGGTGGTGGTGCTGACCACCAGCGCCGAGCCGTTCGACATCGACGCGACCTACGCGCTCGGGGTCAACAGCTACATCCGCAAGCCGGTGGATTTCGAGCAGTTCGTGTGGGCGGTGAAGCAGGTCGGCCTGTACTGGCTGATGTTGAACGAGGCCCCCGACGCGCCCGGCTGAGCCTCAGTCCGGCGCGTGGTAGCGCTCCGCGGCCTCGACCTCGTGCTTCGACCCCAGGAACACCGGCACGCGCTGGTGCAGGTGCGCGGGTTGCAGCTCGAGGATGCGCCCGCGTCCGGTGCTCGCCGCGCCGCCGGCCTGCTCCACCAGCAGCGCCATCGGGTTGGCTTCGTACATCAGGCGCAGGCGACCGCCCTTGTCGCTGCATTTCGCGTCGAGCGGATAGGTGAAGATGCCGCCGCGGGTGAGGATGCGGTGCACGTCGGCGACCATCGAGGCGACCCAGCGCATGTTGAAGTCCTTGCCGCGCGGGCCGTTCCTCCCAGCGAGCAGGTCGGTGACGTAGCGTTGCACCGGCGCTTCCCAGTGGCGCTGGTTGGAGGCGTTGATCGCGAATTCCTGCGTGTCTTCGGGAATGCGCACGTCGCGCCGGGTCAGCACGAAACCGCCGAGTTCGCGATCGAGGGTGAAGAAGTGCGTGCCGTGCCCGACCGTGAGCACCAGCACCGTGCTCGGACCGTAGATGCAGTAGCCGGCCGCGACCTGCAGCGTGCCCGGCTGCAGGAAATCGCGGTCGGCGGGCGTGGCCACGCCGTCGGGACAGCGCAGCACCGAGAAGATCGTGCCGACCGACACGTTGACGTCGATGTTGGAGCTTCCGTCCAGCGGATCGAAGAGCAGGAGGTAGTTGCCGCGCGGATACACGTCGGGGATCGCCATCGCGTGTTCCATTTCCTCCGACGCGAGCCCGGCGAGGTGCCCGCCCCAGGCGTTTGCCTCGAGCAGGATTTCGTTGCTGAGCACGTCGAGCTTCTTCTGCGCCTCGCCCTGCACGTTGCCGGTGCCGGCGTCGCCCAAGACGCCGCCGAGAGCGCCCTTGCCGACCGCGACCGAGATCGACTTGCAGGCGCGCGCCACGACTTCCGTCAGCAGGCGCAGGTCGGCGTTGATGCCGCCGGCGCGCTGTTCCTCGATCAGGTAGCGGGTCAGGGAAATGCGATCGGGCGACATGGCGGGATCTGGCTGCTGGCGGGATGCGCATTGTCGCCGGTTTGCGGGCGTCCATGGCCGGGCGCATGATCGGCGCGGGGAAATCGCAATCAGGCCGCAGGAATGATCCGGATCCGAATCGCGTTGCTGGTCGCGCTCGCGGTGGCGGCATGGCCGGCGTGCGCCGCTTTCGGGTTCGGGCCGTTGCAGACCTACTTCCATCAAGGCGATGCGGCGCCGTGGCAGGGACAACTCGTGCTGGTGGAAGATGTCGACGACGACGGTCTCGACGACGTGCTGCTGGTGTACGACGACGACCTGACCACCGCGACGCCGCCAAGGCTTGCCGTGTTCCGGCAGAATCCCGCGACGCACGCGCTCGGCGCGCCGACGACGTACCCGATCCTTCCTCCGGAGATGGGTGGCTTCCTCGTGTTTTCGATCGAATCCGCGGACTTCGACGGCGACGGCAGGCGTGAGCTCGTCATCGCGCATTCCCTCGGGTTCTCGCTGCTGTCTCCTTCGCGCGACTTTTCGATCACCGCGACGGGCGCACCTCCGGGCCTCGGTGGCCCGTTGGTCGCCAGGGCGGGGGATTTCGACGGCGACGCGAAACCCGACATCGCGATGCTCGCCGGGATCACCCAGGCTCGTGCGGTATGGATGTTTGCCGGCGACGGCGCAGGGCGCTTCGATGCTCCCCGCCAATGGCTCGCGCTCCCGGACAGGTGCTGCTTTACCGATATGCGCTCGCTCGACCTCGACAGCGATGGCCGGCTCGACCTGGTGATCCTGGCGAATGACTTCTTCGGGTTCGCGGATCCGCGGAACCTCGGGTTCACGGGCTACGCGAACGACGGCGCAAGTTTCCATTCGACGCCAGTGCTGCGGCTTCCGTTCCAGGCGGCGAACGCGATGGACACCGCCGACCTCGATGGCGATGGAGCGCCCGATCTCGTAGGCGGCCTGATGCTTGCCCCTCCGTACTCGCTTGCGAACGGCGCGATCGCGTACTTCCACGGCCGGCTGGGCAGGCAATACCTGCGATCGCGCAAATCGCAGGGAGAGTCCGGCGCGTTCACGTTCAGCGTCAAGGCGCGGGACGTGGACGGGGATGGGCGGTCCGACCTCGTGTTCGTCGATGGCACCTACACTGCGCAGGGCGGCTGGACTTGCCACCTCGAATACGCGCCCGCGGCAGGCGCGGTCCACCGATACCCGCATTCCTGCCCCGAGGGCTGGGCGTTCGACGCCACGTCCGTCGGCGACATCAACGGCGACGGGCTGCAGGACGTGGTCGTCGCGGATCCCGAGTGGGGCATCGGGTGGACGCTCGGCACGAATGCGCAACCGATCGTCAACCTCGTCGTCGGCGAAGGCTTTTCGCCGAACACCGCCGCGTTCAACCTCACGAACGCCAGCACCAGCGCCACCATCGCCGCGCCTTCGGTCGAGATCACCTACTCGGTCAACCACGGCAGGATCGAGCTCATCGACTGGCCGCAAGAATGCTCGCGTCCGGATCCGCAGGTGCTGCGCGTCACCTGCCACTACCCGAACGTCGCCGCCAGCCAGAGCGCCAGCGGCATCGTCCACTACACCGTGCTGCAGTCGCAGCCCTACATGCAGCTGCACGCCACCGCGACGGCAACGACCCCGACCGAGGAAACCGTCACCACCGACAATACGCTCACCGCCGCGACCTGGATCCGGCAGTTGTAAATCCCGCTTCAGGGCATCGCCAGCGACAATTGAAGGCGTGGCTCGCCCTCTCGGCTGCGCTCGATGGTCCCGACCGCCAGTGCGCGCGCGCGCAAGGCCTCGCGCACCGCCGCTTCCCACGCGGCGGCCTGCTCGTCGTCGCGGGTCGCCAGCGTCGCGTCCACGACCGACGCACCCCAGCGCTGCAGCGCCCACGCCTGCGCATCGAGCTCCGCGCGCGCGGCATCGCCCGGCCCGGCGGACTTGTCGTTGCCTTCCACGAAGATCGGCGGCAATGGCTGCAACGCCGGATAGACGCGCAAGGATCGCGTGTCCGGATCGCGATGCGCATCGATAGCCTGTTCGATCGACCGCGCCCGCGCCAGCGGCACGCGCGCGTCGGGCGAGAGCCATAACTCCCAATGCTTGCTGTCGCTGCTGCGCTGCAGCCTGCCGAGGTACGGCAGCAGCGCGCCCTGCATCCGCGACAGATCCTGCGCCTGCTGCTGCAACTGCGCGGCGCGCACGCTTTCCGCGTCCTGCAGGGCGGTCACGCTGCGGCGCAATTCCGCAAGCGTGCCCTGCTGTTTCGCGAACGTTGCGTCGTCGGAGGTGAGCACTTCGCGGATGCGGACCACCACCGGCTGCGCAAGCTGGGCGCCGAGGCGTTGCTGCAGCGAAGCCTCGAGGCCGTTGACATGGCGAGGCGTCATCATCACCGCGTCCACGCCGACGCCGCCGGGCCCGGAATCCACGCGCAATGCCGAGACCCGGCCGGAAACCTCGTCCGCGGCGGCGTTGAGCGCGGTGCGCACCGCCAGTTCGGTCTGCGACTGCAACGCAATGCGCTTGAGCGCCAAACCCAGCGGAATCGACAGCAGCGCGAAGCACCCGACGATCAGGATGGCCTGCCACGCGGTCTGCTTCGGCGTGTCGCTGCCGCCGAAGCCGTACCAGCGCGCGACGATGGTCACCGACAGCGCGATCGCCAGCAGGTTGGTCATGAACAGGAATGCCGCGCCGCCCGCGATCTCCCAGTTCCCGACCGCGATGCCATATCCGACCACCGCCAGCGGCGGCATCAGCGCGGTGGCGATGGCAACGCCCACGATTGCCTCGCCCTTGCGCGTGACCGTCGCGTAGGCGCCAGCGAGACCGGAGAACACCGCGACCAGCAGGTCGAAGAAGGTGGGTCGCGTCCGCGCGAGGATCTCCCCGGTGGCTTCCTGCAGTGGCGACAGCCACACGATCAGGATCGCGATCGCGAGCGCCAGGGCGACGCCCGCCGCCATGGTTGCCAGCGACTCGCGCACGGTGCGGAAATCGAACGTGGCCAGGCCCATGCCGAGCTCGATGATCGGCCCCATCAGCGGCGAGATCAGCATCGCCCCGATGATCACCGCGGCCGAGCCCTGCAGCAGCCCGAGCATGGCGATGCCGCAGGACATCACGGTCATGAATGCGTAGCGCGGGCCCAGCCGCCCGCCTTCGTCGACGTGGTCGAGGACCGCGATGCGATCGGTCGTCGCCACCAGTTGGCTTGATCGCCACTGCCGTGCCCAGCGCCACCATGCGACCGGTCCGGTCATGTCGATTCCTCGTGCGAAGCGACGACAGCTTAACCATCGCGCGCAAGCGTCGCGTTCACCGCACCCTGCTGACACCAGGCTGTCAGCGGCCCACGCGCAGGCTGGCGACTCCGAACGGGGAGACGCCGGCATGTGGTTGCACGAAAGCACGATCGAGATCGAAGCGCCCGCCGAGGCGGTCTGGACGCGGTTCGCGGACGTGGCCGGCTGGAAACGTTGGAACGCCGGCGTCGCCGATT
>Ga0209023_10006055_pt1 | contig 12936 bp, 12 predicted proteins | sample LakOneMetagenome_FD_187468 | JGI IMG/M metagenome (GOLD analysis project Ga0209023, IMG submission 187468) | Freshwater and sediment microbial communities from Lake Erie, Canada (SPAdes) (version 2) | ecosystem: Environmental > Aquatic > Freshwater > Lentic | place: Lake Erie, Canada... | reverse complement strand
CGGCCTCGATGCTGTCGCTCTACCGCACGGCGTTGCGGATCCGGAAGCAGTCGGCGGCCCTGGGTGAGGGGCCGCTGAACTGGTTGGTCACGCCGCCGGCCCGCGATGCCACGAGGACCGATCCAGGCTCGCGTGCTGAGCCCGCGGCGCCGGAGGAGCACCTGCTCGTGTTCCGGCGCGGCGATGACGTCGTGTGCGCGGTGAACACCGGGACCGACGCGGTGCCGCTCCCGGTGGCGCTCGCCGACGCCACCGTGCTGGTGGCGAGCACGCCGCTCGAGGTCGCCGGCGCGCTGCCGGGCAACACCACGGTGTGGCTGCAGGTCGAGGATGCCCGATGACGCGAGGCTGGCCCGGCCCGTCCAAGCTGTCCGGATGAACCCAGCCGCCGACGACCTGCACGCGCTCTCCGGCTACCCCGGGCGAGGCATCGCCGTGCACCGCACCGACGACGGCGAGCTGCGGTGGGTGTACTTCCTCACCGGCCGCAGCCCCTCGTCACAGGCGCGCCGGTTCGTGCGCCGGCCGGGAGCCCTCGCCGTCGCTCCCACCGACGCCGGCGCCGAGTTCGACGAGCTGCGGCACTACCTGTGCGCCACCGGCGTCGACGGGACGGCGCAGGTCGTCGTCGGCAACGGTGACCACGTCGCCACCATCGCCGAGCTCCTCGCCCGGGGCGTCAGCCTGGGAGAAGCCATCGAGGAGCTGGCCCCGGAACCGGACCCTCCGATCAACACCCCGCGGATCGCGGCGGTGCTCGACGGCGACGCCGCCGAGCTCGTGATCGTGCGCGATGTGGAGGGGCAACCCGAGCGGCTCGTCCATCCCGTCCAGGTGGGTCGCAACGAAGGCATCGTGTTGCGCACGTACGACGGCGACGTCGCCGTTCCCATCGGCTCCGCCCCGCTCCTCCCCTTCACGGCGCCCCGCACCGCGTCGGTGCCCGAGCTCCTCTGGGGCGCACTCGATCCCCAGCTACGCGTCGTCCTCGCGGCGGGCCGAGCGCGATCGGCTGAGCCGGCGCGGCTCTTGGGATGACCGGCTGCCGCGCAGCTACTTGAAGCCGTACTTCACCGCGGTCTGCCACTTGAAGCCCTGCTGGCCCTGACTGAACGAGAGCCCGGCGATCTCGCCCTTGTGGTCCTTCTGGGTCGACTCGCCGTCGACACCGAACAGGGAGCCGGCGGAGAAGCCGGCCACCTCCGGCATGTCGCTGGCCGCGTCCTGCACCAGCGTCCGCTCCTCCGGTGTCAAGGTCAGGCCCTCGACGGCGGCGAAGTCGCCCTCCGCCAGGCGCAACCGGATGACCTCGTCACCGTCCATCGCCCGCAACGCCCGTCGCACGTCCTCTTGTGCCATGGAGGTCCCTTTCGTCCGCTCGTTCGATCGGTGGGCACCGCTGCTCGACGCGGCGCCGTGTTTCGGGCCAGGACGCCGGTCGGCGTCCTGCGTTACCCCCTGCCAGGATGCCCGAAGCACGATTCCGGCGCGTTCTTCGCCGCGGGTGTCCTTCTGGGCCACTGCCGTTCGTGTAAGGGATGAGACGTCGGGATCCACCCGGCGGCCAACCGAGAGGAGCACACGATGGGAACGATCGTCGTGACGAACCATCTGAGCCTCGACGGCGTCATGCAGGCGCCGGCCGGAACCGACGAAGACCCTCGCGGCGGCTTCACCAAGGGTGGCTGGGCCGCGAACGACAACGATGAGGTGATGGGTCGGGTCATGGGCGAGGGCATGGCGAGCAGCACCGGGCTGCTCCTCGGGCGCCGCACCTACGAGCACTTCTTCAGCTTCTGGCCGCACCAGCGCGACAACCCCTTCAGCGAGGTGCTCGACAACACCCAGAAGTACGTCGCCTCGACCACGCTGACCGAACCGCTCCCGTGGGTGAGCTCGACGCTGCTCGCCGGCGACGCCGCCGACGGCGTGGAGGTGCTGCGCAAGGAGCCGGACCTGCACCTCACGATCCTCGGCAGCGGGGCGCTGATCCAGTCGCTCGCGGCGCGCAACCTGATCGACCGCTACGTGCTGCTGATCCACCCGGTGGTCCTCGGCTCGGGGCGGCGTCTGTTCACCGACGGCGGCGCCGCCGCTGACCTCCGCCTCGTCGACAGCGTGGCGACGACGAAAGGCGTCATGATCGCGACCTACGAGCCCACGACCGCGCCGGCGTGAGCCCGGGCGGCGACCCCGACCGGTGCCTGGCTGACCGGTTTCACCGACGAAGGGAAGCACCGTGACGCGCTACCTGCTCTCGATCTACCAGCCCGATGGCGAGCCGCCCGATGCCGAGTTCATGGAGCAGGTGGGCAAGGACCTCCACGCGCTCAACGAGGACCTGAAGGCGCGCGGCGCGTGGGTGTTCACCGGCGGCCTCCACCCCGCGACCAGCGCCACGGTCATGCGCCGGCGCGACGGCGAGCAGCTCATCACCGACGGGCCCTACGTCGAGGGCAAGGAGCACGTCGGCGGGTTCTGGATCATCGACGCCCCCGACCTCGACGCTGCGCTCGGGTGGGCGGACCGGGCAGCGGCGGCGACCACCCTGCCGATCGAGGTACGTCCGTTCCAGGACGTCCCCGAGCACTGACGGGGCGGCCGATGCCGGACGAGCCCGAGGCTCGACGCGAGGACATCGAGCGCGTGTTCCGCGCCGAGCACGGGCGCGCCGTTGCCGCGCTCGTGCGGGGCTTCGGCAGCATCGATGTGGCCGAGGACGCCGTCCAGGAGGCGTTCGTCCAGGCGGCACGCGCGTGGCCGACGAACGGCGTGCCGGCAAGCCCCGCCGGCTGGATCATCACCACCGCACGCAACCGCGCCATCGACCACCTGCGTCGCGAGGCCGGACGCGACGACCGGTACGCGCAGGCGGCGCTGCTGCACGAGCAGGCGGAGCCGATCGAGGAGGGACCCGTGCGCGACGAACGGCTGCGGCTCATCTTCACCTGCTGTCACCCGGCGCTCGACCCACCGGCGCAGGTCGCGCTGACGCTGCGCCTGCTGGGAGGCCTGACCACGGCCGAGATCGCCCGGGCGTTCCTCGTGCCCGAGCCGACGATGGCGAAGCGACTGGTCCGCGCCAAGGCCAAGATCCGCGACGCCAACATCCCGTACCGCATCCCCGCCGATGCCGATCTGCCCGACCGGCTGCGACCGGTGCTGGCGGTGATCTACCTGATCTTCAACGAGGGCCACACGGCCAGCGCCGGCGAGGAGCTCGTCCGCGCCGAGCTGTGCACCGAGGCGATCCGCCTCGGTCGGGTGCTCGCCGAGCTCATGCCCGATGAACCCGAGGTGCTGGGCCTGCTCGCGCTCATGCTGCTGACCGAGTCCCGGCGGCCCGCCCGCACGACGCGGGACGGTGCGTTCGTCCGCTTGGCCGAGCAGGACCGCGCCGACTGGGATCGCGACCTGATCGTCGAGGGTCAGGAGCTCGTGCGGCGCTGCCTGCGTCGCGACCAACCCGGCCCGTACCAGATCCAGGCCGCGATCAACGCGGTGCACAGCGATGCGGAGACAGCATCCGCGACCGATTGGGGCCAGATCGTGCAGCTCTACGACCAGTTGCTGCTGCAGGACCCGAGCCCCGTCGTCGCGCTGCACCGAGCCGTCGCCGTCGGCGAGATCGACGGGCCGGGACCGGCCCTCGCGCTCGTCGACGCGCTCGAGCCCGACCTCGAGCGATCGCACCTCTTCCACGCCGTGCGCGCGGACCTGCTGGGTCGGCTGGACAGGACCGACGACGCGGCAGCCGCCTACGACGCGGCACTCGATCGCACCGAGAACGCCGCGGAGACCGAGCACCTGCGCCACCAGCGCGCCGCTCTGGGGCTTGGCGCCGAACCCCCCGCCTGACCCCGACCCGACCCTGTCATCGTGCCGGCGACGTGCCGAACGGGCCACCGGACTGGGGCCCAAAGGCGCGTGAACTTCCGCTCGCCATAGCGCGCATTGCGCGCCCTCCGCCCGGGGTCATTGCAGTTGGTGTGCAGATCGCCGACGGAATGATCCCGATCCGAGCGCGGCGGAGGTGGCGTCTCGAGGGGCCTGGATCCATTGACTCTGCGGCCGATGTCGCTCCGGGCGGCCCCCTGGCCGGAACCCGCGGCGGGGCCTTGTGGTTCGCCGAGAGATTCGTACAATTGTCAACAGTTCCTGGTTCTGCCTGGGGGGCAAACCGGGAACGAGTGGGCGTCGTGATCCGTCAGGATCGACCGACGTTAGGGGGCTCGATGAGATCATCGAGGAAGCGCACCCGCAGACGGTGGGTGCTGATCGCCGCTGCGCTGCTGCCACTCGGCCTGGGTGCGTGTGCGAGCGAGAACGCCGGACCGCCCAAGCTCACCTGGTACATCAACCCGGACAACGGCGGGCAGAAGACGCTCGCGGCGAAGTGCGCAGGCCAGTCCAACGGCGCCTACACGATCGACGTGCAGGTGCTCCCGAACGACGCCGACGCGCAGCGCGAGCAGCTGGTGCGCCGCCTTGCCGCCGCGGACAGCTCGGTCGACCTGATGAGCCTCGACCCGCCGTTCGTGGCCGAGTTCGCGAACGCCGGCTACCTCAAGCCGATCACCGACGCCGCCGACGTGAAGCAGCTGACGGACGGCGTGTTGGCCGGGCCGATGAAGACCGCGTCCTGGAAGAACCAGCTCGTCGCCACGCCGTTCTGGGCCAACACCCAGCTGCTCTGGTACCGCAAGTCCGTCGCCAAGGCTGCGGGCATCGATCCCACGGCCAGCGACTTCACATGGATGAAGATGATCGATGCGGCCGAGAAGCAGGGCACCAAGATCGGGGTGCAGGGGCGCCGCTACGAGGGCTACATGGTCTGGATCAACGCCCTGATCGCATCGGGCGGCGGCCAGATCATCACGAACGCCGACCAGGGCGCGAAGGCCACGCCCACCGTCGCGTCGCCGGCGGGTGACGCCGCGGCCGATGTCGTCGGTCGTCTGGCCCGTTCGAGCGCCTCACCCGCCGACCTGTCCACGGCCGGCGAAGAGGAGGCCCGCTCGCTGTTCCAGGGGAGCGGCGGCGGGTTCATGGTCAATTGGCCCTACGTCTACGGCGCCGCCAAGGAGGCGCAGTCCAAAGGCGCGCTCGACCAGTCCGTCATCGACGACATCGGGTGGGCGCGGTACCCGCGGGTCATGGCCGACAAGGCCAGCGCCCCACCCCTCGGGGGCATCGACCTGGCGATCGGCAACTACACGGCCCACCCCACCGAGGCGTTGGCCGCGGTCAAGTGCATCACGTCGCTCGAGAACAACATCCAGTACATGGTCGAGTCGGGCAACCCGGCGGCGCGGGGCGCAGCGTTCGATGCCCCCGAGGTGCTGAAGGTCTTCCCCATGGCCCCGTTGATCCGCGACTCGATCAACGACGCCGGACCCCGCCCGATCACGCCCTACTACGGCGACGTGTCCACCTCGGTGCAACGCACGTGGCACCCGGCGACCGCAGTGCAGTCCCCGACCACTCCCCAGAGCACCGACGAGCTCATGGGCGAGGTCCTGAGCGGAGGTCGCCTGCTGTGATCCCGCCGAGCACGAACCGACCAGGGACCCAGGCCGCCCACGGCGCACCAGGGCGAAGGAGCCGGCCATGACCACCGCCACCCACCCCAAGTCTCGGGTCGACACCCCGCGCACCGAGCCCGCCAAGCCGGCGAAGGCCAAGGTGTCGGACCGCCTGCACCACGAACGTCAGCTCGGCCTGCGCCTCAGCGCCCCGGCGTTCATCGTGATGATCCTCGTGACGGCGTACCCGCTCGGCTACGCAGTCGTGCTCTCGTTCTACAAGTACCGGCTGACCGACCCCGACGCGCGCGAGTTCGTCGGTCTGCAGAACTACATCACCGTGCTCACCGACCCCGTGTGGTGGAGCGCCGTCGTGACGACCGCCATCATCACGATCGTCAGCGTCGGCATCGAGCTGGTCCTCGGGTTCGGCTTCGCCTGGGTGATGTACCGCATCTTGCGCGGCCGCTCGTTCGTGCGCACGGCGATCCTCGTGCCCTACGGCATCATCACGGTCGTCTCGGCGTTCGTGTGGCGCTACGCGTTCCAGCTCGACTCCGGCTTCGTGAACCAGTGGTTCAACCTCGGGTCGTTCAACTGGTTCGGCTCGCGGTGGTCGTCGCTCTTCGTCATCACGCTGTCCGAGATCTGGAAGACCACGCCGTTCATCTCGTTGCTGCTGCTGGCCGGTCTGGTCCAGGTGCCGAACGAGCTGCTCGAGGCCGCGAAGGTCGACGGCGCCACCGCCTGGCAACGCCTCTGGAAGGTGGTCCTGCCCAACATGAAGGCGGCGATCATGGTCGCCGTCCTGTTCCGCACGCTCGACGCGTGGCGCATCTTCGACAACCCCTTCGTCATGACCAACGGGGCGAACGACACCGAGACGCTGTCGTTCCTGTCCTACCGCCAGAACGTGACGCTGGTGAACCTCGGCGCCGGCTCCGCCATCTCGGTGCTCCTGTTCCTGACGGTGGTGCTCATCGCAGTCATCTTCATCAAGGGCTTCAAGACGGATCTGTCGCAGGTGAAGGGGGAGGACTGATGGACGGCCAACGCACCAGCAACTGGTGGACCTTCTGGGGGGTCGTCATCCTCCTGTGGGCCGCGTTCCCCCTCGTGTGGATGTTCTCGCTGGCGTTCAAGCGCCCCGAGACCTTCACCGCCGGCACTCCCACGTTCTTCCCGAGCGACTGGACGTGGGACAACTTCAGCACGGTGTTCAGCGACGAGCTCTTCACGTCCGCACTGCGCAACTCGTTCGGCATCGCCGTCATCGCGACGCTGCTGTCGGTCATCGTCGCGATGTTCGCGGCGTACGCCATCGCCCGGCTCGAGTACCGCGGCAAGGCGCTGCTGCTGTCCATGGCCCTGGCGATCGCGATGTTCCCGCAGGCCGCCCTCGTCGGTCCGTTGTTCAACATGTGGCGAGGCCTCGGCATCTACGACACGTGGATCGGCCTGATCATCCCGTACCTCACGTTCGCGCTACCGCTCTCGATCTGGACGATGTCGGCGTTCTTCCGCCAGATCCCGTGGGAGATGGAGCAGGCCGCGCAGGTCGACGGCGCGACGTCGTGGCAGGCGTTCCGCAAGGTGATCATCCCGCTTGCGGCGCCGGGCGTGTTCACCACCGCCATCCTCACCTTCTTCTTCTGCTGGAACGAGTTCCTGCTCGCCACGTCGCTGACGTCCACCGACAAGGCCCGCACCGTGCCGGCGGCGCTCTCGTTCTTCACCGGCGCCTCGCAGTTCCAGTCCCCCGTCACCGCCATCATGGCCGCCTCGGTCATCGTCACCATCCCCGTCATCATCATCGTCCTCATCTTCCAGCGCCGGATCGTGGCCGGCCTCACCGCCGGCGCCGTCAAGGGCTGATCCGAGAAAGAAGCGCACATGGCCGAGATCACGTTGACCAACCTCGTCAAGAAGTACGGCGATGGGTTCCCCGCCGTCAACGACGTCAGCCTCGAGATCGCTGACGGCGAGTTCATGATCCTCGTCGGCCCTTCGGGCTGCGGGAAGTCGACGCTGCTGCGCATGATCGTCGGCCTCGAGGACATCACGTCAGGCGACCTGCTCATCGGCGGCGAGCGCATGAACGACAAAGCGCCGCGCGACCGCAACCTGGCGATGGTCTTCCAGAACTACGCGCTGTACCCCCACCTCACGGTGTTCGAGAACATCGCCTTCCCGTTGCGCCTGCGCAAGGACGTGTCCGACGACGAGGTCACGCGCAAGGTGGAGGAGGCCGCCGAGACCCTCGAGCTCACCGAGCACCTCAGCCGCAAGCCGAGCAACCTCTCGGGCGGGCAGCGCCAGCGCGTCGCCATGGGCCGCGCGATCGTCCGCGACGCCGATGCGTTCCTCTTCGACGAGCCGCTGTCCAACCTCGACGCCAAGCTGCGCGGCCAGATGCGCACCGAGATCCTGCGCATGCAGCGCCGCATGGGCATCACCACCGTCTACGTCACCCATGATCAGACCGAGGCCATGACGCTCGGAGACCGGGTGGCGCTGCTCAAGAAGGGCGAGCTGCAACAGGTCGGCACACCCCGCGAGCTCTACGACCGGCCGACCAACATGTTCGTCGCCGGCTTCATCGGCTCACCGCCGATGAACTTCGTGCCGGGCGAGATGGTGGACGGGACGCTGAAGCTGCCCTTCGTCGACGTCGAGGTGCCCCCGGACATGCGCAACACCATCGGTGACCGGCAGTACGTGATGGTGGGCATCCGCCCGGAGGCATTCGAGGACAACAGCATCCTCGAAGACGGCAAGTCTGCGACCGGCACGACGTTCGAGGCCAAGGTCGACGTGATCGAGTGGCTCGGCAACGAGACCTACGCGTACATCCCCTACGACGCCCCCGACCACCTGACGAAGCGGCTCGCCGAGCTCGAGCGCGACCTCGACAGCGAGCACATGCGCGCGCAGCTCGTGGTGGCTCTCGACCCCGCGAGCCGCATCGCCGGCAACAGCACCGCCACGTTCTGGTTCGACCCGCAGCGGATGCACATCTTCGACGTCACCAGCGGCGACAACCTCACCCTCAAGGTCCCCGTCGGCTGACCACCCCGACGTTCCGGCACCGCAAGAGCGCCGATGTTGGCGCTCTTCGGGTGCCAGAAGGTCGTCCTTCGCGCGCCGGGAGGAGGTGATCACGTGGCTGCACTCGATCTCCGGCTTCGGGTCCCCTCGCCCGATCTGCTCGCGCTGCCCTGGCGCGAGCCGCTGGCGACGTGGGACATGACGGCTGTCGCGTTCCGCGACGTGCCCGTCGGGCCGAGCCGGCACCTCGTGCGCTTCGTCGAGGCGGACGACCGGTTGTGGGCGTTGAAGGACCTCCCCGCCCGCGTCGCGCACAAGGAGTACGCCGCCCTGCGCGCCATGGAGGACCGGGGGCTCGCCGCCGTGCGCGCCGCGGGCGTCGTGCTGCAGCCGGTCGACGACGCGGCGATCCTCGTCACGCACTACCTCGAGCGGTCGTGGCAGTACCGGAGGCTGCTGATGCGCGTGCCCGCCACGGCGGCGCCGCGCGGCCGCCTGTTCGACGCCATGGCGGCGCTGCTGGTGGACCTGCACCGCACCGGCATCTACTGGGGCGACTGCTCGCTCGCGAACACGCTGTTCATGCGCGACGGGCAGTTCATCCAGGCCTGGCTCGTCGACGCCGAGACGGCCGAGCTCCACCCGTCGCTGAGCGACGGCCAGCGCGCGCTCGACCTCGAGATCATGACGGAGAACGTGACGGGCGGGTTGTTGGACGTGGCGGCGCGGCGCGAGGAGCCGCCGTCCGCCACGGCGCTGATCTTCGCCGAGGCCCGCAGCGTCGCCGCGCGCTACGAGCAGCTGTGGGCACTGCTGCACGACGAGCCGGTGATCGGGCTCGGTGAGCAGGAGCAGATCGCCGGCCGACTGCGCGCGCTCGAGGACCACGGCTTCGCGATCGACGAGGTCCGGTTGGAGGCGGCGGACGGCGCCGCACCACCGGGGGCCGACCGCCTGCGGCTCAAGGTGCAGGTCGCGGCCCGGACGTTCCACGCCGATCGCGTGCGCGGGCTCACGGGGCTGCGCGCCGGCCAGGGCCAGGCGCGCATCCTCTCGGACGACCTCCGCGCGGACCACGAGCGGCGGCGCCGCGCCGATCCCGACATCTCGGTGGAGGAGTCGGCCCGCCGGTGGGTCCTCGAGGTCTTCGGCCCCGGTGCCGACCGAGCGCACGCGGCGGTCGGCTTCAACGGCGACCGCGCCCAGGCCTACTGCGATCTGCTCGAGGTCCGCTGGCTGCTCAGCGAGGAGGCCGGGCACGACGTGGGCGACGGGCCCGCGCTCGCCGCCTTGGCGGCGCGGGTGGCGCCGGACGACTCGGCGGCGAACATGGCGTTCGTCGACCTGCCGACGGCCGAGCTGCCGGCGATCAGCGACGCAGTCATCGACACGCTGACGGCGTCGGAGGGATCGGCGGCGTCGTCACGGGATCGACCCGACGACCCATGATGACCGAGCGTCGGCGTCCGGTCGTCCGGTGGCGGCGGGCAGCAGCGATGGTCAGGGGGCCGGGACCGGCACCGTGCGCTGGTACTCCGCCATGACCGGGGCCAGGTCCGCCGGCGAGCTGCCGTGCATGATCACGCCGTCGACCCCCAGGTCGAACTGGTGCCGGATCGCCGCAACGCACTGCTCGGGTGTTCCCGTGGCGGCGTTCGCCAACCACTCGTCGGGCAGCAGCGATTCGGCATGCGCGAGCTGCTCGGTCGTGCCGACCATGTCGAGGCCACGCACCGAGCCCACGACCGGGTCCGCGAGGAACCGTTCGAGCACCGCGGGGTCCCATCCGTTCGTGCGCACCAGCAGCGCGCCGTAGCCCTGCAGGTAGGTGCCGAGCCGTCCGACCGTCTTCAGCAACCGCTTCTGCTCCGACAGGTGGTCGCCCACGACCGCGAGGCACGCCCAGATCTTCACCGCCGCCGGGTCGCGACCTGCTTCTTGCGCCGAGCGTCGGACCGCGTCGACGCAGCGCTGTGTCGTCTCGTCCGTGAAGTAGGTGTGCAGCACGACCTCGTCGAAGCAGCGGCCGGCGAGCGCGAGGGTGTTCGGACCGAACGCCACCATCCCCATCGGCAGGTGCTCGTCGAGCTCGGTGTCGAGGAACAGCAGCGGGTAGCTGCCACACGGTCCGTCGTGACCGAAGATCACCTCACCGCGGAACAGGCGGCGCATGATGCCGGCGAAGTCCTCCATCTGCGCGGTCGTGATGCGCCCGAAGCCGTAGGCGTCCTGCAGCAGCTCGACCCCCCGGCCGATCCCGAGGACGAAGCGCCCGCCGGTGAGGCTCTGCATCGTCGCCGCCATGCCGGCGGTGACCATCGGATGGCGGATGTTGTGGTTGGTCGTCGCCGTCTGGATCCGCAGGCGCTCGGTGGTGGCCCCGACCGCGCCGCACAGGACCGCGGCCTCCTTCCTGGCGAAGAGGCGCTCCGAGATGAAGACCGTGCCGTAGCCGTCGCGCTCGCCGTCGACGAGCTCGGCCAGCGCGTCTCGCGTCTCGCGGGCCTGGCCGGCGAGCACGTAGAACCCCAGCTCGGGGCGCACCACCGCCGGCTCGACGCCGGCGTTCTCGGCGGCGGTCTCGGGGGTGGAGGGGCTCTGGGGCGTGACCATCGCCAGAACGTAGGTCGGTGGTCGGGCGCCGTGCGGCCCCCCCGGGCGAATCGTCACACGAGCTGACGGTGACGGGCGTCGGCGAGGCCCCGGAACGGTGCGTCACCCTCCCTGTCCGAGGGGCCCCCGATACCGTTGCCGGCATGCCCGCACAGCTCAACCACACCATCGTCGCCGCTCGTGATGCCCTCGAATCCGCCACGTTCCTCTCGGAGATCCTCGGGCTGCCGGCACCCGTGCGCTTCGGTCACTTCCAGGCCGTGAGCACCGGGAACGACGTCAGCCTCGACTACGCAACGGTCGGCCCCGACGACGAGATCACGCCCCAGCACTACGCCTTCCTGATCACCGAGGACGAGTTCGACGAGGTGTTCGCCCGCGTCACGGCGCGCGACCTCCCCTACTGGGCCGATCCCCGCCAGAACCACCCCCAGGAGATCAGCACCGAGCACGGTCGGCGCTTCTACTTCCTCGACCCGAGCGGCCACTACCTCGAGGTGCTGACCGTCGCGTACACGCCGTGGTGACGGTCACCGGATGCGGAATGGGCGGGGCGCGAGCGGGGCGGGCGAAAGGCGCCACGGTCAGATCCAGCTCGAGGGATCCAGCTCGAGGGATCCAGCTCGGGTGATCCAGCTCGGGTGATCCAGATCGGGCGATCCAGATCGGGGTGCAGCATCGGAGGGCCCTCGGTGCCCGGCGGCGATCCGGGGACCGGTTGCGAACCTGGAGGGACGGATGCCAGCAGACCTGAGACCAGCCGAGGGCGGCCACGACGCCGAGCGCGCGGACCCCGAACGGGAGGGCGGGACCTCGAGCCATCCTCCGGAGCGTCGGCTACCGGCTGCCCGGCCGGCCAGCTTCCGCACCACGTCGTCGAGCCGGTTCCTGCGCAGCCTCGAACGGCTCGCCGCCGGCGCCACGAGCTGAGCGTCGCCGCGCCCATTGGCGACCTCGATCAGCACCCGGCCCACCCCGCGCCGGCGATCAGCGTCGCACACAGGTGACACCGCGCGTCCTCGGAGCCGGTCACGTCCTCGCACATCACGTCACACCGAAGCTGATGATCCCTCCGTCGCCGCCGCCCTTGAACAGCACGAAGCCGTAGCCCCAGAGCACGCGGCCGTCGACGATCGAAGGACCGCAGCCGGTCTTGTCCGGCGCGTTCTGCGTCCACAGGGTCTTGCCCGACTGGGTGTCGAGCGCCAGCAGCACGCCGGTGTCGGTGCCGACGAACGCCAGGCCGGGAACGGCGCCCACCGGAGCGAAGATCTTCCCGGGGAAGTCCTCGGTCTTCCACAGCACCGCTCCCGTCGCGGGGTCGAGCGCGAAGACCTTGGCGACGTTCGTCGGCGAGTTCGTCGCCGGGTCCCCCACGTTCGAGACCACGATGAGCTTGCCGTCGACGAACGCACCTGACCCGATCTCGCCGCCGAAGACGCTGCCCGGCGTCAAGGTCGTCTCCCACACGACTGCTCCGGTGTCACGATCGACCGCGTGGTACACCCCACCCTTGTCCCCTGCCCCCACCAGCGCCCGCCCGTCGGAGACCCAGAGGTTCGGTGAAGCACCGACGTCGGCGTCCTTGCCCTTCGGGCTGCCGCCGCTGAAGACGTCGGGGTAGGTGAACTGCTTCGACCACTTCAACGTGCCGGTCTTGTAGTCGAGGGCGATGATCGAGTCCGCGAGCGCGCTCGTCGGCTCGGCGTAGTTGTTGCCGGTGCCGACGTAGAGCAGGCCCCGTTCGACA
>Ga0209023_10006054_pt1 | contig 12936 bp, 9 predicted proteins | sample LakOneMetagenome_FD_187468 | JGI IMG/M metagenome (GOLD analysis project Ga0209023, IMG submission 187468) | Freshwater and sediment microbial communities from Lake Erie, Canada (SPAdes) (version 2) | ecosystem: Environmental > Aquatic > Freshwater > Lentic | place: Lake Erie, Canada | collected... | reverse complement strand
ATGGTGATGAAGGCTGGGATCAATACCCTTCTTACCTTGGTGTTTTTTTACCTTATGTACTTGATGTGCTGGACAAACATGACCTGAAAATTACTTTTTTTGTTGTGGGAAAAGATACCGAGTCTGCCGATAATGTAAAGTATTTAAAAATGATTACGGAGAGAGGGCATGAAGTGGGTAACCACTCTTATCATCATGAATCCTGGCTGCAGACCTACAGTTATGAAAAAATTGAGAATGAGATCAGGCAGGCGGAGGAAGCGATTGAAAGGGCTACGGGGCAGCGCACCACAGCATTTCGCGGGCCGGGTTTCAGCTGGAGTAATGATTTACTGAAAGTGTTACAGGGCAGGGGATATACATTTGATTCATCAACTTTGCCCACTTACCTGGGGCCCCTGGCAAGAATGTATTATTTTAAAAAATCCACCCTTACAAAGGAAGAGAAAAAAGCACGTAAGGAATTGTTTGGTAAATTCAGCGAAGGATTCAGAAAGGTAAAGCCTTATAAGTGGGACCTGGGCGAAGGAAAATCTCTATTGGAAATCCCCGTAACCACCATGCCGGTTTTTAAATTGCCCTTTCACCTGAGTTATCTTTTATACATCAGCGGTATTTCGAAGGGCCTGATGAAATTTTATTTTTGGTTTGCACTGCTGATGTGTAAGCTGACCAGGACGCCGCCAAGCTTTTTATTACATCCTCTTGATTTGATAGGGGGAGACGATGTGCCCGAGCTGGCTTTTTTCCCGGGTATGAATATTCAAAGCCAGAAAAAACTGGAAGTGTTTGATACGGCTATAACCATGCTGAAACAGCGCTATGAATTATTGCCGATGTCTGCTTTTGCAGCACGACTGTAACAGCATTTTTGTGAACCCGATTTATAAAGTAAAATAAAAATGAATAAAAGCCTTTCTGCTGATGCTATTCCATTGGTTGCAGATTTAGACGGTTCGCTATCACGGACCGACTTACTGCATGAGGCTTTGATTTTATTAATAAAGAAAAATCCTGTAGTAATTTTCCAATGCCTGCTTTGGTTATTGAAAGGCAGGCTGTATTTTAAGAACAGGATTTTTGAACAGGTGCAGCTGCATTATGAAAGCCTTCCATATAACCCCGAAGTATTGCAGTTTATTAAAGAAGCGTTTGCTTCCGGGCGAAAAATTGTTTTGGCCACTGCATCACCCCTGTACTGTGCCACCGAAGTGGCAAAAGTGCATCCTGTGTTCAATGAAGTATATGGCTCTTCAGACAAAGTAAACTTAAAAGGCACCAATAAATTAAAAGTACTCATTGAGCATTATGGCGAAGGCAGGTTTGATTATATAGGTGATTCGGCAGCGGATATGGTAATTTTTAAGGCAAGCCGTTATGCATACGTGGTCAACCCTTCCACCGCTGTTGCAAGAAAAGTAAAAAAAATTGCCAATGTAAAAAACATATGGCAACCACGCAAATCATCAATTATAGATTATATCAGGGCTATACGGGCTTATCAATGGATCAAAAACCTGTTGCTGTTTGTGCCCCTGATCACCTCTCACAGTTTCCGGTCATTGCACCTGGTAACTATAACCTTCCTCGCTTTCCTGGCTTTTAACCTGGTGGCCTCTGCCGGTTACCTGTTGAATGACCTGTTGGATATTAATGCCGACAGGAAGCATCCCCGGAAACAATTCAGGGCGGTTGCATCCGGAAGGCTGTCAATTGTAAATGCTTTTATTGTGGCCACTGTTTTTCTGGTGGGCGGATTGATCTTTGCTGCAAAGCTCAGCCTTTATTTTTTGGGTATACTGTTACTTTATTTTATTATTTCTTTTACCTACTCATTATTTTTTAAGAAGATCGTTTTATATGATGTGTTCATACTGGCGCTGCTGTATTCAATCAGGGTTTTTGCGGGCGCAGTGGTTACCGGCGTACCTTTATCGTTCTGGCTGATTGCTTTTTCCACCTTTATATTTTTAAGCCTTGCTTTTGTAAAACGATATTCGGAGCTGGTGCAAATTGTGGATGATACGAATTTGAAAAACCGTGGCCGGGGCTATATCGTGCAGGACCTTAGTTTGCTTCAGATGATGGGTATCGTAAGCGGCTTTCTCTCCGTTGTCGTTTTTTCATTGTATATAAACAGCCCCGAGGTTACCGTATTGTATTCCAAGCCCAAACTGTTATGGGCAATAAGTTTTTTATTTTTATTCTGGATAAGCCGGGTATGGCTTTTTACCACCCGTGGTAAAATGACTGATGACCCGATTATCTTCGCCATAAAGGATATTACCAGTTATTTTATTTTTCTTTTAACGGGGTTACTGATACTTGTTTCTATATAGTATCAGGCAGGGTAAACAATAATGAATATGCAAGTACAAGCCTTTAAAATAAATACAACCAGCCTGCTCTGGACAGCAGCAGGTTTTATAGCAGCCTATGCAGTACATTTTATTGCAAAAGCTGCTGGTGTCCCAAATTTTGACAGGATAGCTATTTTCTGTTTGTGTGGCTGTTTGTTTTATTATGCCTCAGTTAATCAAAAAAGTGAAACAATCATCAACAATGTAATGATTGGCGTGGCTGTTTTTTTATCAGCATCCTTTCTTTACAACCTGGCATATTCATACCTGGCTATTCCGGAATGGGATTTTTTATGTTTTTACCTTTTTGGAAAAACAGGGATTTCGCATAACGACTTTTATGACCCTGCAGTTTTTCACCAGCAATTTGAGGCACTGCAATTACAAGCCCGGACAAGTAACGATTTTATGGAGGAAATTGTAAAGGTTGGATTTTGGTACCCACCCCCTTCTATGTTTTTGTTTTTGATACTGGGGGTGTTTGACCTCCAAACCGGGTATTATATCTGGCAAACCCTTATTATCCTTTTCCTGGCAGTTGATATTATATTGCTTATAAGATTTTACATGACCAGGGTAAATCCTGATGCCAAGCAAATTAAAAATTATGTATTGCCTTTACTGCTGGTATTGGTTTTTCCAGACCTTACGGCATCTATTTATTACAGCCAGACCATAAGCCTGTTCCTGTTTTTGCTGCTGCTGCTTATTTATTATATCAACAGCTGGAAGGCTGGCATTTTTATCGCCCTGCTTGTTGTCATCAAACCACTGGCGGTATTTTTTGGTTTATACTTCCTCATTTATAAAAAATGGAAAGCCGTGGCCGCTGCCGCAGTTACAGGTATTAGTATTGTACTGGTAACAGTATTGGTGTTCGGGTTGCAGCATTTTATGAATTATTTCACCTCGCCCCCCACCAACAGGATACCGGATTTTATTTACCTGGAATATTCATCTCTTTTTGGTGTACTGAAAAGGCTGCAACAGCAAATTCCAGCTTATATAAACCCAGGCAATGTAAAAATTATTTACTATTCGCTCAGCGCTGTTGTTATGGGTATAACACTGCTCTCATTGCGTAAATTATCACGTGTTTCAGCCCTTTTACCTTTTCTGGTATTTATCCCGCTGGCTTTGTTAATTTATCCCGCAACGCTGTTTCATTATAATATCCTGCTGCTGCCTGTTATTTTATTTCTTTTTGCCCAGCAATTATTCAGCAGTACTGTATTGAATTTATCATTGTTATTGGTGCTTTACCTGGTTGGTATGTATAATTTCTTCTTTTTTAATGTAATGCTCTGGGGCATTCTTATCGGCTGGCCTTTCCTGTTGAAGCAATTTAAAAATACGGGGCATTTCAAAACTGTGCCGGTGTGATAAATAAGTATCGTACACTTTAAGCAATAATAACGAGCTAAACATAAAAATGGAGCTAACGGCAAAAGAATTATCAGGGTATTTAGGAAGTGTATACAGCAAGGCATCATGGCTGGATAAAATTAAAATTGTATACCGGCCTTATATCTGCCCCTTCGGCTCACTGATCCAGGAATGCAGTAACTCCGGCGCCATAGCAGATATTGGCTGTGGCTCCGGCCAGTTCCTGTTACTGTTAACAAAATACACCGGTGCCGGTAAGGTTGGTGGTGTTGAGATATCGCCGGTATTGGTTGATAATGCAAAAGAACTGCTCGGTAACCAGCAGAATGCGGTGTTTACTATTGAGATGTATGACGGGGTTAATATTCCCAACTTTATCAGTGCATTTGACACCATTACCCTGATTGATGTATTTCATCACATAAAAAAAGAAAAGCAGGAAAAATTTATTGCAGAAGTATACGGCAAAATGAAAAAGGGGAGCAAGCTTGTTTTTAAAGATATCAATGCCGCCCACCCTTTTGTAATAATGAATAAACTGCACGATATTGCCTTTGGCGGCGGGGCAGGTGATGAAATATCTGTAAAGGCAGCGGAAAAACTGCTCACTGCAGCGGGTTTTAAAGTTACTGCAGTTGCAAAAAAAGTAATGTTGTGGTACCCGCATTATACTATTGTTTGCTGTAAATAAGTTTATAGGCTTTTATTGATTTGTATAGCCGGCAATTATAAAAAAGAACCAGAAATAAAGATGCAGAAGCATTGCGACGATATTTTAACCTGTAAGGAAAAACGGACGACCTGTTTTGAAAAAAACGGCTATCCCATTGTAGAGTGCGGGCAGTGCGGGCACCGGTTTATCCAGCTTCAAAATGTGGGCAACCACCTTGATGAAGTGTATTCTGACGATTATTTTTTTGCCGGTAAAGACGGGTACCCTAACTATCTTGATGAAAAAGATATGCTGTACAAATACGGTACCAGTTATGCAAAAATTGTAGGACGGCATATGCAACCCGGCCATGTGCTTGATGCTGGTTGTGCAGCTGGGTTTATACTAAAAGGCTTTGAAGATGCAGGCTGGAAATGTCATGGTATTGAACCTAACCAAACCATGGCAGCTTATGGTAAAGAGCAATTGCATCTTGACATCACTGTGGGAGGACTGGAAACATTTGAAACAGCACAAAAATTTGATTTGATCAATATGATCCAGGTAATCGGGCACTTTTATAATCTTGATAAAGCGCTTTTAAATGTGTCAAATTTATTAAAGCCCCAGGGGCATGTTTTAGTGGAATCCTGGAACAGGAACAGCAGGATTGCCAGGGTGATGGGCAAAAACTGGCATGAATACAGCCCCCCCAGCGTAGTGCATTGGTTTTCGGACGAAACTATAATTGAACTGTTCAGGTATTATGGATTTACACTGGTGCAAAAGGGATATCCCCCCAAACGCATTAATATTAAACATGCACTTTCGCTGGTGGATGCGAAAACACCTAACTTTATATTTAAGAAAAAAATAATAAAGCTGCTCAGCAATTCAGTAGGCAGGCTAAACGTTAAATACCCGCCGGTTGATCTGAAATGGTATCTTTTTAAAAAAGAGACCGTGTAAAGCAAAACCGGGCAGCATGTAATTACCAAACTGTACTAAACCTTTAACCTTTTATGAGCCCGATCAATAAACCTTTTATCACTGTTGTTGCCCCCTGTTATAACGAAGAGGCGATACTGGAATTGAATATTAAAAAGGTAATTGCGTATTTAGAAAGTAAAAGCAACAAATATAACTGGGAGATACTGATTATTAATGATGGCAGTAAGGATAAGACGGGCACCATTGCAGATCAGCTTGCAGCGGCATATACCCATGTAAGGGTGGTACATCATCCCACCAACCTTAATTTAGGGAATGCTATAAAAACAGGTATCAATAATTCACATGGCGAAATCATCGTGGTCATTGACATTGATTTAAGTTATGCTGTTGAACATATTGAAACCATGACAGACAGGCTTATTGAAACCAATGCTGATATTGTAATGGCTTCGCCTTATATGAGGGGGGGAAAGGTAACAGCCGTACCCTTCTTAAGAAAGATCATGAGCCTTTGGGTAAACCGGTTCATGCGCCTGGCCGCACAGGATAAGTACCATACTTTTACCGGAATGGTAAGGGCTTACCGCAAAGATTTTATACAAACCGTAAATCTTAAAACCAGGGATTATGAAATAAATCCCGAGATAGTGTACAAGGCCATGATACTAAGGGCCAAAATTGAAGAGGTACCGGCACACCTGGACTGGACTGAACAAAATAAGTTTGCCGGTAAGCGAACATCAAGCCTTAAAGTGATAAGGGGATTCTTTTCGGGACTGATGTCGGGATTCATTTTCAGACCGTATATATTTTTTATGGGGATAGGCGCCATTTTAATGCTGCTTTCTTTATACGAACTGGTGTGGTTACTTTATGATACCTTACACGACCTGGCTCAGGCCAAAACAATTTTACCGAGTGGCGACCATTCTTTTTCCGCCAGCCTGGCCCTGCAATTCAAAAAAAACCCGCAATCTTTTTTTGTGGGCGGTATTACATTTGTAATTGCTATTCAGTTTTTAAGCCTGGGATTTCTTTCATTGCAGAATAAAAGATATTTTGAAGAATTGTTTCACCTGGGCACATCATTCAAAAAACAAAAAAAATAAGCCCGTATTTTATACAGCAGCCGGTTTGCCGGAAATGTTAAATGATACCCTGTATGGAGAATCTTACTGATAAACGCAATGCAGCACTTGAAGGGAATACAGTATTCTGTTTATTTCTTTTGCTTTATGCCGGGGCTTTGATTTATTTATGCAGCCAGTTGAATGTTTGGGTTGATGAGACATATACACTTAACACCACTTCGCGGAGTTTGACACAGGTAATGAGCCAGGCTTATAATTTTGAAGGCCAGCCTCCGGTATACTTTGTACTGCTGTCTTTGTGGCGGTATATCAGCAGTGATGTTTTTTTTGCAAGATTTTTTTCTATATGCTGTGTGGGACTGGCAGCATGGTTCTTTTACCGCCTGGTGAAGCTGGTAGCAGCCGGTATATCCTCTAAATGGATGACTGTAATTTTTTTATTGAACCCTTTTACAGTTTGGGCAGCATTGGAAATACGCCTTTATGCATTTGCTTTAATGTTATCCATTATCGCACTTTATTTTTTCTTTCTTTATTTTAACGGTAATAAAAAGAAGCACCTGTACTTTTTCCTGGTAACCTGTTTAATTGGTGTATATACACAGTATTTTTTTACTGTATTAATTGCCTCATTAGCCATTTCGGTACTGGTTTTTAAAGGATGGAAAACAGCAATCAGTTTTTGCCTTTACCTGCTGCCGGTGGCATTACTTTTTTTACCCAACCTGTTTTTTTTGCCCGAACAGATACGCATGGCGCAGACAGAAAAGATTGAATACTCGCTGTCAGAAAAATTTACACTGGCACTGCATTCCCCCCAGAACCTGATGTTTGCTGTTCAGTCGCTGGAAGCAGACAGGAAAATACGATGGTTGATCAGCGCTTTATTTATACTGCCGCTGGTTTATGCCTATTACAGGCTGTATAAAACCAACAGGGCTGTTCATAATACGCAATTTATTAACAGCAGCATGAGCATTATAGCTGTTGGGTTTTTTGTATTGATGCTGAGCATTGTGGCCGCTGTATTAGGCGTAGATTACCAGGACAGGTATGTGACACCTGCCTATCCTCTTTTTGTATTGATATTTACGCTGGTCAGCACTTTTTCTTTTTGGGGCAGCAGGCTGTTCTGGATGTTGCAGGCGGGCTTTTATATATTACTGCTGGTGATCAATTACAGCAGTATGGTTAAGCAATATGATTTTAAATCCATTTCAAAATACATCACTGCAATTGAGCGTAAATCAGAACCGGTTTTGATTTACCATGGCACCGTATCACTTTCATTTATGTATTATTATAAGGGGCAGAACAATGTTTATCCCTTACCCGGCCCTATTGTATATAACAGCAGCACTTTTCTTGATGAAATAAAAGATACCCTGGAACTTAAAAATGCGGTTGAAGCAGTTCCTGCAACTTCATCTTATTTACTAATAACCGACCTGGCAGAAAACAAATATGCCGGTGACCCTAACCGGAAAAAAATAAATGAGTATTTACACACCCATTATACTGTAAGCCTGGATACTTTATATTTTGGTAACAGCAAAGACAGGCCGCTCAGGATAAGGCGGCTGGAAAAAAAATGATGGTTATACACTAACGATACCTGTTTTAATGGCATACATCACCAACCCCACCCTTGTTTTTACGTGCAGCTTTTCAAAAAGCCCGTCGCGGTAGCCATCAATGGTACGCGGGCTTACAAACATCTTATCAGCAATTTCTTTATAGGTCATTTCTGTGCAGGCGTATTTTAAAAACTCAGTTTCCCTGTCGTTAAGGTTAACCAGGGTGTTTACTTCGCTGCCATTATCTTCAATTTTATTAATGGCATGAATGAGTTTGCCGCTTACCAGGTCGCTGTAATAATAACCCTTTGTCATCACGTCTTCAATTGCAGCCTTCAGTTCTGCGGGTTCGCTGTCTTTAAGGATGTATCCCTTGGCACCACATTTCAGCATACGGATAATAGCACTTTCATTATCATACATACTCAGCGCCAGCACTTTTACCCCGGGGTGATTTTCTTTAAGCCACCTGGCAGTTTCGTAACCGTCCATTTCAGGCATGTTAATGTCCATAAGCACAATGTCGGGCAGGTTTTTTTTAGCCAGCTGCTTTTGAAGTTCCAGGCCGTTATCTGCTTCAAATAACACTGTATGTCCAAGGCTTTGGGCTAATTGTGCAAGTCCGTTCCGCAGCAGTGTGTGATCATCAACTAATGAAAGTTTTGCCATATCTGTCAAGGTAAAATTAAATACTCATGTTTTATGCCGGTCATAAATCTTTTCTGCCTCATGCAGTGTTTTTCCGATACTCCTGAGCTGGCGGATTGACTTACCCACCAGGTCATTTGTTTTTTTAATATTTTCTTTAAGTGCAGCAGCTTCTGTTATTTCTGTCATGGCCAAAGTCATTTTTGCCAGGCAGAGGTTCTGGGTAATTTCTTCATAAATAAGGGTGGCAGATTCTTTAAGAATTTTTTTTTCGTGCACCTCCTTTTTCAGCCTTTTCATATAGTGGTATTTTGCTAAAGGTATCCCTTACTGTATAAAAGATAAAGGGTGAAAACACGGTAAAATACCCGCTTTATGAAAAGAGCAGGCAGCTTTTTTTATGCCAAAACAGCCCAGGTCAAGAGCTGGTGGCCGGCATTATTTACCGTTTAAATTTTTAAACCTGCTGCCCCATTTCGTTTCTAAACTGGTATCCTGCAATATCTGTGTAAAAGCTTTGTATGTTTGGGTATTGATGTCATCGGGAATATTTTTATAACCCTGTTCCCGCATTGCGGTGGCCACTTTTTTCTTTAATGCCGGGTTCAACCCCTTTGCCGATCTCCTGTATTTGGCAACGGTGGCAAAATAGGCTTCCAGTACCTCAGGCCACCCCGTTTTTTTATAAAATGCCACTTCGCTTCTTTTAGGGTTGCTGATATTGCTGTAGGTATCCGTAAGACCTGTTTTCTTTTTTGGGAATGTGATGGTGATACCCCTGCAAACACGTTTCCTGTTTCCTGGATAAGGATCCCTGTAATTGGCACCCATAAAACTTTTCCGCAGGTAAAGCATGGTTATTCTTATTAAAGAAGTAATTGAAGTTTCCAGTGCCTGGTTTTTTGTATCCATACGGTTAAAATAAAGCAGGTTTTCTAAAAACCAGACCAGGTCAATATTGTAAGCACTGAAAACAATTTCCGGGTTATAGGTAAAATCGTAGCATTTATCCCTGGCTTCTGCAAAAACCAGGTGCAGATCATCCATATTTTCCTTTAATATTTTGCAGAAGGTAATAAACTCCTGTGTAAAATAATACAGGTCTGTAGTGTCAAGACTGGTGAGTGATACACCCATTTCTCTAAAACTTGCAGGGCTGCCCGGCTGGTCATAATCATCATACATATTGGTGTAATAAATGGAAACAAGCAGGTCGGCAACTTCATCATATTTTAACTGTGTGCGTTCTGTTATTTTTTTGCAAAAAATGCTGTATCCCTTACCCAAACCCAGCGCAGGCATTTCATCTGCTGAAGCCACATAATATTTAGTGGTGTTTTTGTATTCATAGGCATTTTCAATCTGCATGGCCCAGCAGCAATCCATAAATACAAATGCCAGTTCTTTTTTGCCGGCAAAAACCCGGCTTAAAAAAGTATTGATGTTGGCATGGGTTAAAGACCTTGTATTCCTGCTTTTGTACAATACAAGCACACTGTCGTTGAAAACATTTTCGCTTCTTTTCTGCAGGATGAACAAACCGTTATTTTCAGGCTTATTTTTTTTCTTCAGGTAATTGTCTATTGCATCGGGGTCATCTGATTTAATAACATAACCGGGCAACTGCACTATTTCTTCAATTGTTTTTCCGTTATTGATATCAACATCTCCCCGTCCACCATGGCCTTTATATACAAAGCCATATTTCTCTGCCGGGTATTTAAATTTTATATACCTGATAATTTTCTCAATATGGGCAACATTGGTTAAATCTGCCGATTTATAAATTTTCACCGGCTGCGCTATTAAAAAAGGCACTTCACTGTCGGCATAATAAATACTGGGCCTGGCAAACTCACTTTTAAATTTTCCAGCTTCAAGTCCATCGTATATAATTATGAAATTCACCGCTTCATTACTGCCTACACTGTAAATTTCATTAATAGCTTCAATCATTTCATAATACAGGTTACTCTTGGCACTTACTAAAAAAATGATTGTCCATTCTTTCTTTTGCATGGCAGGTTGGGTTTAATTATATAAATTTATACATAAGATGTTATGAAAAAAAGGTGTTTTCACGGTATAATATTATGCTTCTTCTTTTATTCCTGCGCAGCGCAGGAAAATCTTTTATTTAAGACCTTCTCTTTTGCCCAGGGCCTTTCCACATACAATATATACAAAGCCCGGCAGGATACTTATGGATTTATATGGATATGTACACAGGACGGGCTTTTCCGCTTTAACGGCAACTCTTTTGAAGTTATTAAAAATAATAACGGTAGTTCTAACACCACCATGGGTAATGTTTTTCTTAATATGGAAATAGGCAGTGACAATAACATATATGCTGCCGACTATTATTATGGTATCGATATTATTGACGCCGCCAGCTGGCAGGTAAATTATATAGGGGGTAACAGGGATAAAGCCAAAAATATACTGCCTAATTACTGGATCGAAAAAATATATACAGATACCCGCCTTAACCTTTGGGTGGGCGGAAAGGGATATATCGCATTCAGGAAAAAAAATGATACTGCATTTACCACGCTCACCCGGCTGCCCGGGCTTACAACCGAAATAAAAATTAAGTTTATCAAAGCTATAACCCAAAATACAATAGCCATTGGTGTTGAAAATTATGGTATACTGCTTTATGATATGAACACCCTCAGCCCCTCAGGGGTGATAAGCACATCCCTGCCTGAGTTTTCCAAAAAAAGTATAAATGATATATGCCTCAGCGGTGACACGGTTTTTGCAATAACCAATGCCGCTGTTATAAAAGGAACTTTGAAAGGGAATCAATGGTACCCGGTGTCGGTTTATACTCCTGCAGCAATGCAAAACCTGATAACAACATGTATTACCGCAGATAAAAAAAATAACCTGTGGATTGGCTCCAATTCGGGAATTATCTGCTTCAACACCAATACCGGCCGGTTACTTACATTCAGGGCAGATAAAAAAAAGCCCAACTGGCTGAAAGATAATTTTATTAATGATTTGTTTATTGACAACCAGGATAATCTCTGGGTAAGTACGTTTAATGTACTGCAGATGGCAAGCCTTAGGGAAAACCAGTTTCGCAGTTATTCAGGCGATAAAGAAGGCAGTGACTACATGGAGCACATTTATACTATTGTTCAGAAAAACAGGAACGAAATATTCTGTACGGGTGTGGATGGGCTTTATGTTACCGAACTTGAAACAGGCATCACCAAAAAGATACCCGGCACCGGTAACCTGGGCCTGATACACCATATTGAAAAAATTGATGATGATTTTTGGATTTTGTCAGCTGATGCAGGCATGTATGCCTATGAACCGGCGCAGCAATTGATTTCACAAAGCAGGCTTTTGCAGCGTTTTCCGGAATGGAATGTATGCAGGGACAATTATTTTAATACGGCCTTTACAAAAGGCGGTGTATCCTATTGGGCCAGCGAAGAAAGGGAGGGGTTAGTAAAATGGGATATGAAAAATCACCTCCTCACAAAATTCAAGGCCGGCACATCAAGAACTGCAGGGCTTACCGAAAATCATATCCGCAATATTAAAGCAGACCGCGATGGATTTATATGGATCCTTTCGGATGCCACGATGTCTAAATTTAATATGATAAAAGATACGGTTGAAGAGGTATTGTATTTTAATGATAATAACAACACACCTGATGCCAGCCTTTACTTTGATATGTATGACGGCGGGAAAGTATTGTGGTTTGCGAGCTATGGCGCAGGGATATGCGGCTATAACAAAAAGGAAAAAAAATGGACATTTATTTCAGAAGAAAACGGCCTGTGCAATAACAGTGTTTATGGTATCCTCCCCCAAAACGACAGTATTTTCTGGGTAAGCACCAATATGGGCCTGTCAAAGGTTAACCACTATACAAAAAATTGCTCCAATTATTTTTATGAAGACGGCCTGCAGGATAATTCTTTCGATGAAAAAGGTGCATTGGCATTGGACAATAAACTGCTGTTTGGGGGTATTAACGGTTTTACTACAGTAAACTTAAATAACAGCCCGCAAAGCAAGAGCGCCTTCCCGGTTTATATTCAAAAAGTGGAATACTATGCAGATAACAAAAAATTCACCCTGCGGCGGCTGAGCTGGGATAAAATAGATCTGCCAAAAGAAACCAACAGTATAGAGATATTTCTATGTGCATTAGCCTTTACAGAAAATCATAAAATCAAATTCAGCTACAGGATTGAGGGCATCAATAAAGAATTTGTAAAGGCCGGACCCAATAA
>Ga0209023_10006053_pt1 | contig 12936 bp, 11 predicted proteins | sample LakOneMetagenome_FD_187468 | JGI IMG/M metagenome (GOLD analysis project Ga0209023, IMG submission 187468) | Freshwater and sediment microbial communities from Lake Erie, Canada (SPAdes) (version 2) | ecosystem: Environmental > Aquatic > Freshwater > Lentic | place: Lake Erie, Canada... | reverse complement strand
GACTGTGGCAATAAATTAGGTCATCTAAAAGCTAATCTGGTTTATGCATTTAAAGATCCCGCCCTTGCTGCGCCATTACGCGCATGGATAGACGATCATTTATTGGCGTAAAATCTTTATAGATTTCATTGAAATTTGAATCCATAATTTATTAATAAATTTATGCCTTGTCCTTTATTTTTAAGATTAATTTAGATTAAACGGTAAGGTGCTATGTTTGAAGTGACACTCTATTTTTAATCAATTCTTGGAGTAATTCATGAAATTTTTAACCCGTCAAAGCGTTGTAATGACAGTATTTCTTACACTTAGCACCCAGACTGTTTTGGCGCATGATCAGGCTGAATATGCAAAAGAAGCCACCAAAGCGAATCAAGCACAGAAGACACACTTGTCCGCTATGTCAGAAGATGAGCTGGAAGTTGAGACAGATCATGGTCATACCAAGGATGCTGCTAAAGATGAAAAATCTCCTCATACACATGGCGATGAGGGAAGTCTTTTAAAAAATAATATTTTGTATATAGAGCGGAATTTATTAACTACACCCCAGTCGGTTGTTCAACCTCAACCCATAGTGCCATCAGTGAATCCAAGCAAACCTTGATGCTGGGTGGCTTTGAGGTTTGACTTGGATTAGTGAAAACACCTTCAGAAATTGCCTTTTAGTTTTAAATTACGCAATGCCGATGACTGATGTGATGTAGCCAGTCACCAATAATATGGATAAACCAAGTGACATTTCCAACAAAATGGCATAGCTCAACTGCTTGGCAAATCGCGGATGCTCTAGTCGAGGTGTGAAATACCATTTGTTAAATGCAGCTAATAGAAAAATGGATGCAACAAGAGCCAATTTAAGGATAAAGCCATAACCATACGGTGTGGTCAATAGGATGTGAGTGTTTAGTAGCATAATGGCAACGGTTAGCCCACATACAACTAGAAGTCCTACAATCATTGCTGCAATTCGACCAAACAGGTGCATGCTGTCTTTTAATGGCACTCCTTCAATGGTACGACTAAGTTTCCATAATGGAAACAGCGCACCCATCCATAAAGACATCACAATAATATGAATGGAAATTAAAATCTGGGCAAAGAACGGTAAATTGGTGACATGGCCTAACTGAGAAAAGCTTGTCACAATAATTAATGATGCCAGCGCTATAGCTGCTCCGCTAAACCAAGATGGATTACTTGTAGACCACCGATAATTTTTTGCAATTAGCAATACCGCGATGATGGAAAAACATAATGTTCTGGTGAGCTGAATGGTTCCCACTGGACTATGCAACAAGATTTTAAAAAAGGTAGGATCAATCATGCCTTGCAAACCATTATTGGCAAAACTCCCAACCTGAGTAAAGAAGCTGGCAATACTCGAGAAAGCACCAATAACTGCACCTAGGAGTATGTAATTTATGATTGTTTTACTGAGATGCTGATATTTTGAAAGGAATAAGTACATAAATGAACCACCAATCACAAATGCCATGCCAGCGTAAAGCATGACTTTTTCAATCCAACCTGCCCATAACCAATATTCTGAAGCCATAATTATTCTTCCAGAAAAAGCCCGATGCCAAAGACTGCATGGCATAGGGCGGGATTAACTCCAAAAGTATCAGTTTTTTATTTCACTGTGAATTGAAAACTTCCACTCATGTTGTGGCCGTCATCACCCATGATTGTCCAGCTCTCGGTATACGTTGATTTGGCTAATTTTGGCACTGTAATCTCAAAGCTCTTCTTCATGTCAGAAGACACTTTAAAATTCAATGGAACATTCTTTTTTTGGGCATTCGTCAGTTTCAGTCCCATCAACATCACGGGTTCACCAAAAGTCAGTGTTAGCTTGGATGGCGCAGCAACTTTCGCGTTTACTGCTGGGATAGCACTTTGCAGCGTTGTGTGGGCAAAAGCGCTGGTAGTAGTAATTGCAACAGCAACAACAATTACTGCATTACGGACACTAACCAAGGTTTTTTGAAATGTTTTCATGAGGTATTTCCTACCGTTAAATGAGTGAGTACAGAATTTTACGTCAACAAAAAATTAAGATGATCGTAACTTGTTGGTATTCATCTTAGTATTGATAGATTGACATGATGATGACTCGGAAATGACATTTGTGTCATTTATGGACGAGACATCGAAACAATGGAAGGGTCTCCGTCTGCCAAATTGGGTTGCGTCCATTTGTGATGAATAACAACACGTATCGTTATCTTATCGCTTAAGTGAACTGATATTTGAAAATGACAAAATTGTCATTTTCAAGTCATGTTGATGTTGGTTAAAAAGCGCGATGATCAGGGTTGATAGTGCGCTTCTATATTTAATCAGTTTTTGGAGTAATTCATGAAATTCTTAACTCGTCAAAGCTTTGCAATTACTGTACTACTTGCACTCAGTACTCAAACTGTTTGGGCGCATGATCCAGCCGAACATGCAAAAGAAGAAGCCGAAAAATGTGAATCCATGCAAAAAATGGATCATAAAGATCCAGCCATGCAAGCCATGATGCAGAAATGTGCAAAAAAATCCTCCATGACTGTACACGATGTAGTACCAGCAATGGATCATAGCCAAATGAAAGGAATGAAGATGGACGACATGAAAAATATGCCCATGAAAATGGATCATTCCAACATGGCAATGCCTGCGACCTCACCGTCCAGTAAATAGGATTTATACTATATTCAATGAATCATATCATCGCGATCAGGGTGTGATATCGTGACTTATTTAAGGTTTGCGGCTATTAGCACCTTTATCGTGGTGATATGATTTTGACCGCGCCACCTGAAGGTGACTCGGGAATTTCACAAGATGGTATGTAATGATTAATGGTTGAGGGTATGCCCCCAATCATGCCCTCAACCATTAATCATTCTTCAAAAATTATTATAGGTGCTGTATGCCCCATCAATTATCAAGACGACAGTTTGTTCAAGGTATTGCGGTAGCGGGATTGGCCGTGAGTAGTGGAGTATGGGCGAAGTCAACCAAACCGTCGGCTATCGCCACTCAAGTTCCGCATTTAAAAGGCAACCAATTTGATTTAACGGTTGATGAAGCGCTCGTCAATTATACTGGCAAGTCTCGGATTGCAACGGTGATCAATGGCAGCTTACCAGCACCCGTCCTGCATTTTAAAGAAGGTGAAACGGTCACGATTCGCGTGACCAATCGCCTCAAAGAGCAATCATCGATCCATTGGCATGGTCTATTGCTGCCTTTCGGGATGGACGGTGTGCCTGGCATTAGCTTTAAAGGCATTGAACCGGGACAAACCTTTACCTATCAATTCCCCATTCTGCAAAGCGGCACTTATTGGTATCACTCGCACTCAGGTTTTCAAGAACAGACTGGCATGATGGGTGCCATCGTCATTGAGCCGCGTGATGGTGAGACCATCAAAGCAGATCGTGATCACGTCATCATGCTCTCGGATTGGACTGATGCGAATCCAATGATGCTGCTCAACAAGCTCAAAATGGAATCTGGTTTTGATAATTATCAGATGCCTACCGCGACTCAATTCTTAGCTGATGTGCGCAAGAATGGTTGGAAGAATACCGTCGCAGATCGCAAGATGTGGAATGAAATGCGCATGATGCCCACTGATTTCACTGATCTTTCCGCACATACCTTTACCTATCTCATGAACGGCACCAATCCCGCATCGAACTGGACTGGACTGTTTAGTAAAGGCGATAAAGTTCGTCTTCGCTTTATCAATGGCAGTGCTCAAACCATTTTTGATGTACGGATTCCGGGTCTTAAACTCACGGTGATCGGTACTGATGGTCAACTGGTCGATCCAGTCACCGTCGATGAATTTAGAATTGGTGTCGCTGAGACCTATGATGTTTTAGTCGAACCGAGCGATGATGCCTACACGATCTTTGCGCAGAATATTGATCGCTCAGGTTATGCCCGTGGCACCTTAGCCGTCAAAGAAGGTTTGTCCGCCCCGATACCTCCCTTGGACAAAATCCAATGGCTTGGTATGACAGACATGATGGGTGATATGTCGGGCAAGACGATGGCAAAGCATGCTAGTACCGAATATGGCTTCAGTACCGATATGCATGTTGATATGCCACGTACCAATCTCGATGATGCTGGTGTTAACCTGCGGAACAATGGTCGTCGTGTCTTGACCTATGCTGATCTGCACTCTATTGGCAAAGCCAATCAAGAGCAGCGCGAACCCACACGTGAAATAGAAATGCATTTAACTGGGAATATGGAGCGCTATATCTGGGGCTTCGATGGACTGACCTTTAAAGAGTCTAAACCTGTGCGTCTAGCCAAGGGTGAGCGGGTTCGGATTTCACTGGTTAATGACACGATGATGACTCACCCGATGCACTTACATGGCATGTGGAGTGATTTACGCGCCCCAAGCGGTGATTTTCAAGTTCGTAAACATACAATCGTCGTGCAACCTGCTCAGAAGATCTCGTTTGACGTCACTGGAGAAGCGGGTCGCTGGGCATGGCATTGCCATCTTCTCTACCATATGGAGTCAGGCATGTTTCGCGAAGTGGTGGTGGACTGATTATGAAGAAAATTATGAAAAAAATATTCACGCTTAGCGTATTGGTGTTGAGTCTGCCAGTTTTGGCTGCGGAACCTAGCATGGATCATTCAGGCATGGACATGAGCTCGATGTCAGGGATGGACATGAAAATGGACATGCCTCAAGTAAAGTCCAAAGTGGTGGTCAAGCCGAAGGTTCATCCCCGTCCTGTCAGCAAAAAGACTTCAAAAAAAGCCCCGCCCATGGACATGTCGAAGATGGACATGAGCAATGGTTCAATGGACATGTCAAAGATGGATCACGGCTCCATGGATATGAGCAATGGTTCCATGGACATGTCAAAAATGGATCACGGTTCCATGGATATGAGCAGTGGTTCAATGGATATGTCGAAGATGGATCACGGCTCCATGGATATGAGCAATGGTTCAATGGATATGTCTAAGATGGATCACGGTTCCATGGATATGAGCAGTGGTTCAATGGACATGTCTAAAATGGGTCATGGCTCTATGGACATGGGAGGCATGAAGATGGGCAAAATGCAAGGTGGTTCAGCACCGCCTGATGCGCGCAGTCCTGATTATTCGCAAGGTCGTGATTTTGGCCCGATTGCACCCCCTGACATGATGGGTAACGGCATTATGATGAGTGTGATGTTTAATCAGCTTGAGGTTGCCCACAGTCAAGGCAAAACTGAAGGGGCTTATGATATTGATGCATGGGTGGGTTCGGACTGGAACCGTCTTGCATTGAAAGCTGAGGGAGATACGGCCAATAGCAAACTTGAAGAGGCACGTACTGAGTTGTTATGGCGTAAACCAGTTGATATTTTCTGGAACACCGAGCTTGGCGTGCGCCAAGACAGTGGTAAAGAAAAAGGACGGACGTGGCTGGCATTGGGTTTAAATGGCATCTCGCCATATTGGCTAGATCTCGGCGGCACTATATACATCGGTGATGAAAACCGTGCTGCACTGCGCTTAGAGGCGACTTATGATTGGCGCATTACCCAGCGCTTGATTCTACAGCCAACTATTGAAACGAATCTGTATAGCAAAGATGATCCAGCGCGTGATGTTGGTAAAGGATTCAGTGATTTACAAGCAGGATTACGTCTGCGATACGAGATTACACGTCAGTTTGCACCTTATGTCGGGGTCGAAACCGTGCATCAATATGGCAAGACTGCGGAACTACTCCATACCAATAACGAGCCAACTAGCAAGACGGTTGCGGTTGCTGGCGTACGGCTTTGGTTTTAAACGGCAGGGATGAAGATGCGTTTATTAATACCATTGCTATGCCTCGGGTTTAGCGGAGTCTTGTACGCTAATGAAGTACCACCGAGCCACCCCATGGCGACCATGTCCGATGCTGAACTTGAGGCGGTGACGGATCACGATCAAAGCAAAGAAGATGCTGAAGAAAATTCACCTCATACACATGGCGATCAAGAGAGTCTTTTGAACACCGTGCGGTTAAAGACAGATCAGCAAGCCGTAACCTTATCCCAGTCGATAGCGCCACCACCGCAATCGATCCAGTCGTTAAGATAAATAAAGCTTCTTCTCAAATAAACGCACGTTGAATCCAGCGTGCGTTTCTAATGTCTGATCGTCTATGATAGATCGATTGATTTTTCCCTGATGGAACGCTTGAATGATTGATGCTCAAAATGAAAATCCAATGCTTAGACGCCTCATCGAACGTTGGCGCGAAGATCAAGGAGGAACCTATCAATCATGGTTTTTATGGGAAGAACGCATTAAAAACTTTCGTTCAATTCGCCGTGGATTACAAGCTGTCACCGCTGAAATTGAACGCGGTGAGTTTGGGAACCTTTATAGAGGCTCTTCACTAGAAACCGTCGTTGCGTCTATCGCTGAACAGCGCCAGATTTTTAAAGGGGCTGATCATGCATTCTTATGGAAGCCGAAACTCAGAATCCCTGATATTTATGAAAGTGCAGACAATCAAAAAGCCTTTGGTCGTTTCTTATCGACCTGCCTATGTTGCCAAAGTGATCAAGCCCTGATTGATGCCATCCATATTTTGCATCACCATGGAATTAAAGGCTTGGGGCCTGCTGTCGCCAATCTACTGTATTTTCTCCATCCCACACGTACCCCTCCGTTCAACACGGCAATCGTCGCAGGTTATAACCAAATTACGGGTGGTAACGTCAAATTGGGTCGGTGGCCCGATTATGTGGCAATGAGAAGTGGCATCTTGGAATTGAATCGGCAATACCATGATCTGTTCTCCAATGACCTTGGAGCCATTGCAGGATTCTTATTTGATGTGGGCAAAGGTCGTTATCCTGCGATCCCTCAAGAAGATAATGCGACAGCGTTGCAACGATTCAAATTGGAATTGTCCAAGGTTCATGAAGATAATGCAGCGACAATCAAAGCCCTGAAACTTGCAAAAGAATCAGATCATACCCATACCAGTGTACAAGGCTGGCTACGTGATTTAGGTCATGCCTTAGGTTTCTCAGTCTGGATTGCCAGCAATGATCGTAAACGACAGTATGGTGAAACAGCATTAGGGGCAGGGTGTTTAACAAGCCTGCCAGCAGCACTTGCAAACTCGGATGCTGCAGAGGCAATTGGTTTAATCGATGTGTTGTGGCTTGAGACAACTGGTAAAGTTATCGCTGCTTTTGAGGTCGAGCATAGCACCAGTATTTACTCCGGTATTGTTCGGATGTTGGATTTAGCAATGAGCCTACCTGAGCGTGCCAATCTACCCTTATTTTTGGTGGCTCCCGATACCCGAGAAGAGGATGTGCGTAAACAGATCAATCGTCCAGCTTTTGGAAAGATTGATGCACTTAATTTACGCTTTATCGCTTATGGCGATCTCAGCACCCATCGTGAGGCGATTAGTCGTTTTGGGACGGGGATGAAGGCAATTGAAGCACTTGCAAGGGTTTTGTAGTGCTGGATCACAAATATCACATAAATTATGTGATATTTAATACCGAAATATCATTAGCGGTAAGGAAAATGAGCAAACTGGATCAATACATTCATGCTGCGACACGTGATAATACTCGACGCAGTTATCAATCAGCTATTCGGCATTATGAGACTGAATGGGGCGGCTTTCTGCCTGCAACTGCTGATGGTGTTGCACGATACTTAGTCGATCATGCTGAATTATTGTCGATCAATACATTAAGGCAACGGTTGGCTGCACTGGCACAGTGGCATATAGATCAAGGCTTTCCTGATCCCACAAAAGCACCCATAGTGCGAAAAGTGTTTCGCGGTATCCAAACCCTTCATCCTGCACAAGAAAAACGAGCAAAACCTTTTCAAATTGAACAGTTAAAGCAGGTCGTAGATTGGCTTGATCACTCCACTGAACTCGCAAAGCACCTAGGTAATCATGGCGATGAATTACGTCATACACGAAATAAAGCCATGCTGTTACTTGGGTTTTGGCGCGGCTTCCGTGGTGATGAGCTGACACGGTTGCACGTGGAACATGTTGAAGTCATTCCAAATGAAGGGATGATCTGCTTTTTTCCACAAACCAAAGGCGATCGACAGCTTAGAGGAAGTAGTTTTAAAGCACCTGCTTTATCACAATTATGCCCAGTTGCCGCATATACAGCTTGGATTGATATCAGCGGATTGACTGTTGGGGCAGTATTTCGCTCTGTAAACCAATGGGGACATATCGGCCAAAATCGCCTACACGAAGATAGTCTTATTCCATTACTGCGATCACTGTTTACAGATGCAAAAATTGATTCACCTCTGCTTTATAGCGCCCACTCCTTGCGTCGTGGCTTTGCCAATTGGGCAACCGCCAATGGCTGGGACTTAAAAATGCTAATGGGATACGTGGGTTGGAAAAATATAAATTCAGCAATGCGTTATCTTGAAAGTGTCGATCCATTTGCGCAGCATCGTATTGAGTCAATGTTGATGCCGTCAGAGCAGTTGGTCACTCAAATATAGTCTTTGTATAAAACTTCCCCAGAAGAGAGGAAATACAGCGTGACCAGCATTCATGAAACAGCTTACCCACGCTTTAAGCAAGAATTGACCTCACGTGACCTTCATGACATTTACATGCCGACAGCCGAAGAGCTCAAATTTGCAAAACGTTTGACTCATAGGGCACCAGCAAAGCTATATTTAATCATCTTACTCAAGTCTGTACAGCGACTTGGATATTTCCCGATGCTTGCTGAAATACCTCCTGTAATCATATCCTTTCTGAACAAAGAGTTAGATCTAAGAATAATTCCAATACGTGACTTAATTGCCGAAGAAAAGTCTGATTTTCGGCAGCGTTTCATGGAAGCCATTCGATCTTACTTAAACATTAAACCAATTTCCTCTGATACATCTGCTGCAACAGAGCACGCTGCGACTCTAGCGGCGCAAACTAAACAAGAATTGGCTGATATCATCAACGTCATTATCGAAGAACTGATTCGCCAACGTTTTGAACTTCCTGCCTTTAGTACGCTAAATCGAAGCGCTCAGCGTATTCGTAATCAGGTCAATGAGTGCTATTTCAGAAGTCTGACGGATGCTCTTTCTCCGCAAATAATCGCCCAGTTTGATACGCTGCTCATCGTAGCACCTGACCAAACATTCAGTGGTTGGCAACAGTTAAAACAGGAACCAAAGAAGCCTACGAATACTGAAGTTCGACAATATCTTGATCACGTTGCTTGGTTGAAAACTTATTCAGTTGACCTACCAGACGTGACTCATATTCCAGTGGTTAAACGTAACCAATATATGCATGAAGCACGAGCGCTGGAAGCGGGTGATTTAAGGAGTACCAAGAAAAATAAGCGTTACGCATTGATGGTTATTTTATTTCATACGCAGTTGAGTCGCGTCCTTGATGATGCAGTTGAGATGTTTGTTCGTAAGTTACGAAAACTCCACTCTGGTGCTGAAGAAAAACTACAGCAATATTATTTAGAACATCAAAAACGTGCAGAAAAACTTGTCTCACAACTACGCGATGTATTGGAAGCTTTTCAAGAAGGTGACTCGGATCAAGAGCGCGGTCAACGGGTTGCTGCTGCTATGCATACTGAGCCAGCACTCCTCTTAGCTGAGTGCGAGGAGCACATGGCATACGCTGGCAATAACTATTTACCATTTATGGTTTTACCCTATCAAACTCAGCGACCACTTCTACTCAACTGTTTGAGTTTACTTGATCTGAAGTCAACGTCAGCAGATTTATCATTAATCAATGCGATTCATTTTATCCTTGCTCATCGACAAAGTCACAAACTATGGTTGCCCCTTACTGGAACTGATATTAGTCTTAAATGGATTCCAGAGAAATGGCGAAAATTAGTGACTGGTCAACGATCTGGTGCAATCGTAGAAGTAAACCGTAAGTATTTTGAGCTCTGTGTACTGACCGAAACGATGCGGGAATTGCAATCTGGTGATCTGTATGTGGCTAATAGTGATCAATATAGTGATTACAGAGATCAATTAGTAGACTGGGAAACGTACCAAACGCAAGTCACTGAATACGGTGAAATGCTGAATATTTCAACCGAACCAAAAGCATTTGTTGAGGGATTGAAAACTTGGCTGTCTGATACTGCATCGCGCGTTGATCAGGGTTTTCCAAAAAATGAGCATGTTGACTTGAATGGTACCGAACTTATTTTGCGTAAGAATCACGCTGATACGAAACCCGCTGCTCTTGATTATGTGGACAAACAGTTAGCTTCTCGATTACCAGAGAAGAATATCCTCGATATTTTAGTGGAAACAGAAGGCTGGTTGGATCTTCATAAACAATTTGGTCCGCTCTCTGGATTTGAGGCTAAAATCGACGATCCACGCAAGCGCTTTGTCACAACATTGTTTTGTTATGGCTGCAACTTAGGCCCAACTCAAACCGCTCGTTCAGTGAAAGGAATTAATCGAAAACAAGTTGCTTGGCTTAATCTACATCATATGACTGAAGAACGTCTGGAAAAAGCCATTGTTCAAGTCATTAATGCATACAACAAATTCTTGTTACCCAAATACTGGGGTACAGGGAAAAGTGCCTCCGCTGATGGCACAAAGTGGAATATGTATGAACAAAACCTGCTGTCTGAGTACCATATTCGCTATGGCGGATACGGCGGTATAGGCTACTACCATGTCTCAGATATGTATATTGCGCTATTCAGCCACTTCATTCCCTGCGGTGTTTACGAGGCGATTTACATTCTGGATGGTTTGATTAAGAATGAATCCGATATTCAACCAGACACCTTGCATGGCGACACGCACGCACAAAGCGCACCCGTATTTGGATTGGCTTATTTGCTGGGTATTAATTTAATGCCACGGATTCGTAATCTTAAAAAATTAGTGTTCTTCAAACCTGATCGCAGCGTGCGATATGAACATATCAATGGATTGTTTAGCGAAGCGGTTAATTGGGAGCTCATAGAAACTCATTTGCCAGATATGCTCAGAATTGCTTTATCAATCAAAGCTGGAAAAATTACACCATCGACCATATTGCGTCGCCTTGGAACAGCAAGCCGCAAAAACAAATTATATTTTGCATTCCGCGAACTGGGACGAGTAGTGCGAACTGAATTTTTACTGAAATATATCGGTGATATTGAGTTGCGCAAAACCATCAATGCTGCGACCAACAAAAGTGAAGAATTTAATCAGTTTATAAAATGGCTATTTTTCGGTAATCAGGGAGTAATTGCCGAAAATGTACGGCATGAGCAGCGTAAAGTTGTTAAATACAATCAACTAGTTGCTAATTTAGCAATCTTACACAACGTTGAGGCGATGACGGGTGTATTGAAAAAAATGCAGGAGGAGGGAGTTCCGATCAATGAAGAGATTCTGGCAGGTTTAGCACCATATCGCACAGAACACATTAATCGTTATGGTGATTACACACTGAATTTAGATGAGAAAGTCCCACCTATGAATTACAAGATACGCATCTTATAGGTTAGGATTCAATAGGTTATACTTGTTTTTGCGGAATTTTACGTGAATCCCAGCCGACCCTCCTTTGGAAAGCTTATTTTTATTTTGCAACGGCGTTATTTTTTCTACTTAAGACATTCATACTTGAGAAAGAAAATTAAATATTTTACAAATAACTAAACCTTCACTTACCCGAAAAATAACGCTGACAGCCCGCAACATACTGCGCATCATTCTTCGTTTCAGGATCACTGATACAATCAGCGGCTTTCTTGAATCCATTCGCTTCCGCAGCCGTGTAACCCACATATTCGCTAGAGCCGATGACAAAAGGTGTGCCGTCATATTGAGGTGATTTTTCATAAAAAAACACACCAATGATCACGCCAACAGCGGTTAACGCAGCAATCCAGAAACGCTTTCTCATGTTCATCGCTGCAAAACCCTTTTGGCAAATCATCAATGTATTCTACACCGAGAATCTAAACAGAGCGTCAAGGTGTTAACGGATTTCCACGATCAATAATTGCTTGGCAATCAATACCACGCGGCAAAGTCCCATAGTTACGATCACCATGTGCTCCCAAACGAGATTGGATAAAGGCGTCAGCCACCGTGTTATTTCCAGCTTGGATTAACAGACTAGACTGCATCGTCAAAGCCATTTGCTCAACAATATGCCGCGCACGATATTCCATCTCTCTCAAATCAATGAGTTCATTTTTGAGTTTAGCAACCGCTTGATCTAACGCAGCGTTTTCACCTTGAGTTTTATTCAACTCATCAAGCCAAACATGAACAGTCTCTGGCGTTTTTTCCATGGCACGCAGCATATCCAAGGCTTGCACGTTACCTGAACCTTCCCAAATTGCATTGATCGGGGCATCGCGGTAGAGGCGCGCCATCATAAAATCATCCATCACGCCATTACCACCAATACACTCCATCGCTTCATACGCATGATTCGGATTGCGTTTGGTAATCCAATATTTACCTGCTGGTAAACCCAAACGGAGTAGCATTTTTTCGTGTTCATTGTTTGGATTATCTAGCGCGCGCGCCATGCGCATGGTCATTGCCAACGCGCCTTCAACTTCAAGCTGTAAATCAGCCAACACGTTTTGCATGGCAGGTTTATTGATCAGCTTGTCGCCAAACGCACTGCGATGTGCCGCATGGTGAATCGCCTGCGCTACGCCTTGGCGCATACTGGCGGTTGAACCCATCATGCAATCAAAACGCGTCATCCCGACCATTTCAATGATCGTCGGAACGCCGCGTCCTTCTTCGCCAACCATCCAACCGAAAGCACCGCGCAATTCAATTTCAGAAGAGGCGTTCGAGACGTTGCCCATTTTGTTTTTCAGTCGTTGCACTTGCATTGGATTTTTGCTGCCATCAGGCTTCCAACGCGGCACCAAG
>Ga0209023_10006052_pt1 | contig 12936 bp, 5 predicted proteins | sample LakOneMetagenome_FD_187468 | JGI IMG/M metagenome (GOLD analysis project Ga0209023, IMG submission 187468) | Freshwater and sediment microbial communities from Lake Erie, Canada (SPAdes) (version 2) | ecosystem: Environmental > Aquatic > Freshwater > Lentic | place: Lake Erie, Canada | collected... | reverse complement strand
GCGGTTAAAGAAAAATTTGATCAATACTATGCAAATATTTCTGCTGAAAAAAAAGAAGAACTTAGAAATGAGGCGAATAAGTTAGCTCGAATTTATGGTGTGGGTGAAAAAATTTATACTATTCCAAACATCATTTTACCTTTTGAAGATTTGGTTGATGAGAACATGAATCCGCTGCATGGGTTGGCAATAGAGAGGCTTGAAAAAATGCAGCGGACTTTACAGCGGTTGTTAAAAAAGTGCCCATATTCACCTAAAGATGTTCCGAGTAGATTGACTTTGCACAATACTCGCCATCAGGTTATCGCTAACGCAAAAGCGAGTGGGATGTCTAAAGTTAAGATGGCGAATTTTTTTGGGCTTAATTCAATCCAAGCTGCACATCAGCAATGTAGTAAGGTAGGTGAGGGTTGGTGCCTTTTTAAATTTGAACCCGATGATGAGGTTAGTCCAGTTAAAGTGGATGAGGTTGGCAATATAAAACCAACACTGGCAGAGCTGTACAAGGATTGGTAATACACCGCAAATATTTATAAAAAAGATTCCTTCGGCGGGCAGATAGAGTGTCAATCCGCATATGAAAGACAAGCTCTAACTATTAATTTCTCACTCAACCCCAATCGCTTTAAACACCGCATCCACTGGATCAGCGTAAAAACTCGTTTGGAACTTAGCAAACAACTCACCTGGCACAGTAGGCAAATCCACAACACTCGACATCGGTAATAGAATACGTTTTGAACCTGCATCAAATGCCACTTGAAGGCATTCGGCTAGATTGCGGGTAGGGGTAATCGTTCCACCCAAACTCATATCACCCATGATGGTCATTTGGCTTTGGATTGGTTTTCCCACCGCGACAGAGCAAAGTGAGATAAAGCAAGCAAGTGTTATAGCGCTAGGTTCCCCACCATTTTGTAGATCGACGATGTGTAAATGGAAGTCGAGTTCGCTTGGACGAATGACGCCACTTATTCGTTGTGCATTGGCTTTGAAGTAGTCGAATGCAATACGAACGGACTCTTTAGATACAGATCCAGAAATGGATAACTTTCCATTACCAGCCATCGTTTGGATCTCAATTCGAAATACCGAAGGAATTTCTTGCTGGCCTAGCGTAATGGTGTAAGTAATCCCAGGATTGGTTGATCCTTCTGGGATTAATCCACCACCTGATTGTTCTGGCACAGTGATAAATCTTTCCTGACCATCTTCTAAGTCAATATAGCTAAAGTGGACATCATAAAATTCCATACCACCAATTTTCTTGAGCTGTTCTTTGATTCTTCGGCGTGTTTCGAGTGCGTATTCTAGGCATTTACGTACAATTTCTTTGTCGTACTCGCCATTAGGACAAATCAGCTTCAGTAAGCCAGACAGAGTTTTACGGACTGCAATGGTGTCACGTTGGTTGAGGTGATTACCCAAGCGAAACCATCGATCTAATGCATCAGAGAAGCTTCGTTTACGCATCTCACGCAGGAATTCGGCGAGATAGTCTACGATCATGCCGTATTGGTTGGTAAAGAACTCAGGGCGCATTTTGGGAATTTCCCAACCTGGAACATAGGCGTGAAAACGATCAAAGAAAGCTGAGTCGATCATGGCATCTGGGAATGGCGCTAAGAGGTGGCTAGTTTTAACAAGGGATTCGACGCTTTGGTTGATATTACCCACAAACACCATTGAAGCATTGGCGTTGATCGATTCACGACCACGGCTGAATGAACCAGATGCCATGTAGTCCTTCATGATCTGAATGCCGTCGTGATCCTTGAAGTTGATCCCTGCAACTTCATCAAATGCCACGACATCCCATAGTCCGACCAATCCAACCTTACGAGCTGCCATGTTGTAAAATAAATTGGCAACAGTGGTTTGGCCGCCAGAGACTAAAATACTGTTAGGGCTGATTTCTTTGTAGAGATGGCTTTTTCCTGTTCCGCGTGGCCCTAGTTCGCAAAGGTTGTAGTTGTTTTCAACCAAGGGGATCATGCGTGCGAGTAAATGAAATTTAACGCGATCTTTAAAGTTGGTCGGTTCCATGCCTGTGGAGCGGATCAGAGCGTCAATCCATTGTGCGTGATCGAATTGCCTTCTCGCTGCAAACAAGCCGTCCAAATCCATATTAGGCATTTGAATAGGCTTGAGATCAGTGATTACAAAAGGTGAGGACTTTTGATTTTCTTCGAAGAAATAGCGGATGGAAACAATACACCAGATACCGCCCACGAGTAGCTTCTCAAATTCGCGAACATGGCTATCAGGTAAGTCCGCATTTTTTACGCCGAGATTGGAAAGAAGAGCCTCGTAGATGTCTCGTTTCTCATTCAGGCGGACGGTTACTTTATCGATGACCTTGTAGCTACCAGCTTCACGGATTTTGGATTTAATTTTTTCCGCTTCATCGGGGCGAACGTAGTTGTTGGCTAAGATATTTTTGACATTCGCTAGGCCAGCTTGAATGACTTCATCGTTGTCAGATGCACAGTACATTCCAAGCAGATACTCCAACACATAGACGGGTACATTGGCTCCCTCTTTGATGAGTTTTGTGAGATCTTTACGTACTACCTTTCCAGCAAAATGTTGGGTAAGTAGGGCGTCTAGTTCTTCTGGAGTTGCATGGTCAGCTTGAGTCATGAATTCATCTTTAGTATTAATACGAGTTAAAAGTCGTTAGCCAGCGCTAAATCAATCTTCAGTGAAATACGATGTAGTTCAACTTTACTGTCTGCATCACGAACAACCAGATAGTAGTCCTTCTTCGTGTCGAAATCCCCAGACTTCACAGTAAGGATGACTGATTTTTTACGTTCATCGAGTGAAGTGGAGCTACTGTTAAACGTCACTGTTTGTTCGTTGCTGATCAAGTTTTCGCCATCACGAAGTGAGATGACGACTGATAGTGGCAATACTTTTTCTGCAACAGCTTCGGTCTGGATGAATTCAAAACGTGGAAGATTATTCACGACTTTATAGGAAGTCATGGCAGGCATGATATTGACCTGCTTCGTTTTGGCATTACCAGATTCACTGGTTTTAATGGTGATCAATGGCACCACGATTTCTTGTGGCATCGCACTACCATGGACGAATCGCGCACCACCGACAAAGTGAAAGCGAGTAGCTCCTTTGGGTACCCAAAAGTCCATCGCATCATCAATCTTCATATCTGCAGTAATAGAGGTAGAACCACACCATGCTTTATCGGTGTGTCCAAGATCGCGACCTATGACATAACGCTTTTTTTTCTTTAAGGCGTTTGCTTCTTTAATATTTAAAGTTGAGCGATCTGCTTCTTCAATTTTATCTTCTTGATATAGAAAGCCATGATCCGCAGTAATTAAGATATTTGAGGCATTAAGATTGCCGACTAAAAATCCTGCAAGGTCATTTAAATCCTTTATAGTCTTTTGCACAGCTTCGAAAGTCTGGCGTTCGCTTGACTGTGTATCGCCAGTATCATCAATGTGATCATGGTAAATATAAACGACGTTGATTTCTTTAAATTTCTCACGGGCTTTTTCTTTTCCGAGTGCAATGAGATCTTCCCAATTGATAGCCATGCCGCCAATTTTGGCTAATATGGCGTGGCGATCTTTCAACGATGCTGTTGGCATACCATCAGCGGTCACGGTAAGCCCATCTTTAAGTTCTTTGTAGGCGAGTTGCTGATGGGGTAGGAGTGATGCCATTCCTAGGGTGGTATAGCTTGGTAATACGCCAAGCATACTATTCAGACTTACTTTAAATTTATTACGTGCTGTCAGTACCCTTGATAACTCTTCGGCAGCTTCATAGCGGAACGCATCAGAGATAATGACAAATACGCGCTTCACGGCTTGCTGTGAAAGTATCGGCTGAACTTGTTGTTCGAAGAATTTGATTTGCTTTGACCAGCCATCCAATTGCCATGTGGACAATAGTCCTTGATGACCTTCCAGCAATTGTCCCCACGCGATGCCTAATTCTGGAAGAAACCATCCAGTGTAAACATCTTCGATACGTTCACGGAGCTTAAGTAGAAGTGACCAGCCCACTAAATCCACTTGCTCAGCTGCACGATGTAAATGTCGGTACGTCTGATCAAAGCGGTAAAGCTCTTTAAGGTAAAGGTTAGCTAAATCTAAAGCATTAGTGTGTCTAAAGCCGTCTTTATACTGGGCTTGTAATGCAAGGAAATCTGCGCCAGCTTCCAGTGCGTCATAGCAGCACAGCAGGGCTTGAGTTTCTTTGTTATTTGCCGCGAGTTTTGGGTTTGCCCAGTGACCATCTTTACGTAGATCAAAGATATGGCGCACTGAGTCTAATGACGACCCACCACCAGCCATAATACGATCACGCAAATTACGAATGATGCGTTGCTCCACGACCATAAAGGTTGCAACGTCTTCTAAGTCTTCAGCAGAGTACTCAGAGATTAATTGATCTAGCTTAAGGTCTTCAGCAACCGCTTGGGAAATTAAATTATAACTTTCAAACTCAGAGATATTGCTTCGCCATTGGCTAAGGAAAACCGATGCACTGGCAGATTTAGTGCGCTCTTGTAAGATGAAGTGTCCAAGCTGACTGGGTGCGCTACCTGATATTCCTTTGGCAAAATCAGAGACCAACATGAAGTACAGCAGGTCACGTAGTGTTTGCTTAGACTCTTGATACCCAACAGCTGTTTTGATCAGGTTCCAGAATGAATCCCAAAGTCCGTAGGTTTTAAGTTCACTCCATCCGCGTGGTTCAGCGTTGAGATTAACTTCTTTGTTTTGGATTAATCCAGTAAACAGTTTGAGTAGAATCCCAGACCAGTCCGCATGGCCAGCACGAAGCAGTACTGCGATCATTTTACGATCTAGATCTTCTGCTTGATCATCAGGCTCGGTTAGTTTTTTTAGGCGCTCTCGGCGATCTTTGGCGCGTAAGAAGAGCGCACGATCTTTGATGTGCTGGCGGAGCGAGAGGGTCTGTAGTCCGAGTTCTTCAAGCCATGAGGATGCTTCGTCGGTCAGGAATTCTTTACTGCGTTTACGGACATCGAGTAGCCAATCAAGTTCTGGTAACGGCGCAGGATTTTCACTGTAGAAAAGCCACTTACTTGTAGGGTGTGCAGCTTCAATATCTATTTTGATGGATAAGTGCGGCGTGCTGTCGAGCATGACAACGCGTACTTCTGATAATTCCAGTTGTGAAATATCTTCGGCGTATTGTCCTTCATCGTCGTGCCAAAAAATAAAACGATGTTGAGTGAACGCATCGTTCAGTGCTTGGGTGATTTTTGGGTGACTCATAAAGGATTAGCCTGTAACGGTTGTTGAGCAATATTAATTGCGTGGCGTAATTGTGTTAAGAATGCTTCATAGCTTGGCATCTGTGCTGCAACGGCATCATGTTGGAAGCCATTATCTTCAAGCCAATGTACTAGATTTTGTCGTGTAACAGGATTGCTAAAAGCCGTTCCAAGCCTATTTTTAGCGGAGTTTGGCGAGCTATCATTTAAAGGTAAGTTTTCCAAAGCTACACAATGTTGATATGCAGGTTCTTCAATTGCGCATAATAACCACGCTTCAGATTTAGGTTTTGGAATCATGGCGACTCCTTTAGCGAAGGGTACAGAAGCGAACCCTCTGACTATAGAACTATGTTTTATGTCCCAAAGAAGCCTAGGCGCAGTGTTGGTTCCGTCACTATCATGAAATAAGACAGCAACAACTGGAACTCCGCGTTCATTTTCTAAATCAACTGCAATTTGACCTAGTGAGCGTGCCGGAATTTCAAAATAACCTGTTTCTGATGGTGTATCTGGTCCTCGCAATCGCAATTTTCGGCCACCAGATTGAGCTTTAGCTTGTATGCCCAGTTCTTGTTTTCCAATATAACGAATATAGTTAGGAATACTCCGTAAGGAATAGCCCAATTGCTGTTCAATAATCTGATCAATCATCACTGTCAATGGGCCAATTTCAAATCCAGATTCATTTTCACAAGTCGCTAATCCAAATGTACAACTACCTAAATCGGTAGGGCCTTCGCCACTCAACAAAAGCATCATGGTGCGGGATTTCCGAGAGCATCGAGGTTGTGGCACTCTTGAGCCAATTCAATTAGATTGGTATCAATAAACGCATCGCCAGCACCCATCAAGTCCAGCTTGATTGCAATTCGAGGAATATCAAAGAAACGTCGGATCTGAGTTGCGCCTTCAGGCGATTTATAAATAAATTGAACTGATTTTTTTGCGATTTCATCCGACAAGTAATTGAGAATAAGTGGGCTATGGGTTGTCACAACCAATTGAGTTTTGGCCTCAACTAAAACTTTAACGAGTTTCTCAACAAGTTCCTGATTCACGCCATTTTCGATTTCATCGAGTAATAGCATTGAAGGAGCAGTTTGAGTTTGGGCTAAAATTGCCAAAATTCGCAGTAACCCATCATTCATATGGCGAGCTTCTGTCTTTATCTTATGATCGCCAAATTGTTCAATGATGCTCAGCCTTTTCCACCCCGATTTCAAATTTGAGATTTCAAAATCTACTGCTTGAGGATAGAAAGTTTGCAAGACCAGCAACAATTTCTGATGGTCTTGATCATTCATTGAACCCAAGAATGCGGAGAGCTTCTCGCCACCAGTCCCAATATCTTTTTCAGTTGTACGGGCACGCTTCCGCATCAAATTGGGTGACAGCAATTCGAGTGATTGGATTGAGCGAAAGAAATCCCGAACTTCAATGATTTGATCCACTTCAGCTGAAAACCCGCCAAATCTAAATGCGGAAAAAATAGATCCTTGGTAATCAGTCAGAATTTTTAGAGGTTCGTCACGACTGTTATTGTGATTAGAATTGGAGCTCTGGCGGAATAATGGGTTTACATGAATTTGGTTGTTTCGGAGTGTAAGAAGTTTCTGTCCAGAATACTCAATTTGCTCAAAGGTACAATTCAATTTGCTGCGGTTAAAGTGGGCTTCCCACATTATGTCAGTCCCATTATCAAGAATAACGGTCACATTAATTTCAATATTATTCTTGGGGCTGAATTTACTGTTTAGGTCTGCCGCTTCCCATTCACGGTCTTTCAACCAAACGTCAATCCGCCCTCTCATTAACTGAGAAACAAAATCCAACGCCTGCAGCACAGTACTTTTACCAGCGCCATTCATGCCGATGAGGATGTTTAGATGATCAAATTCGATGTCTACGTCTTTCAGTGATTTGAAGTTTTTAATCTTGAGTCGTCGAAGTTCAGTCATCCGCTTTTCCTCCCGTTACTGCTTTAACTTCCGCAAGTAGATCACCAAACTTACCATAGTTCAACTTCACGCCGTCATCGAGGTCGATGCTGATGCGTTGATCGGCATAGTGGCGTAGTTTTTCGTCGAAGCGTTTCAGCTCGTCGAGTTTTTTGGTGAGTTTGGCGAGGTCTTTCTCGATGCGTTTAAGTTGGGCCGTGCTGGTGGTTTTTGTGCTGTCCGAATTCAGTGTTTCGATACGGTCACGGATTTTGCCGCTGAGTGGGACAACATATTCGGTTCGCATACGTGCGAGTGTGCCTTCGTTGTAGCGATGGAGGTAGACGAGGGCTTCAAAGGCTTTTTCTTTGCCAGAGCTAAACAGCCAGTAGATTGGGCGCTTTTTGTAGGTTTGTAGGTGATCTTTATAGAAGGTTGTGGAGATATAGCGACGGACAGCAGCATCGGCGCTTTCATCATCTTTACGGCCGAGGCTGTCTGCGAGCCATGTGAGATTTTCATCGAGGGTGGATTGATCCCAGACTTTGATGAGGAACTCTTTGATGCGATTTGCGGCATCATCACTGAACCATGCAATGTCGGTGATGGGGACGATGCCATCATCGTCGGCAGGGAAGGTGCTGTAGCGACTTGAGTCGAAGTCGATATTGCCTGCATGAGCATAGACTATCCCGTCTAGGTCGAGGCTATAGCGTCCCATCATACAGCCGATGACATAGCTAACTAGCTCGGCGGCAGTATCGGTTTGAAGACGTTGTTCGAGCTGTTCGTTGCTGAGATCACCGCCATAGCGGTAGTATGGATTACAGGTAAGGGAGATTTCTTTGAGTTGTACATTAGATGCTAGTTCGTCTTGAAGTGCGTAGTTATCAATAAAGATACTGTTATTTTGCTCTTCCAATTGCTGTGTATTATTCGTCAGCTTGATCCAATTGTCACGAGAACGTTGATAACTAATGGCGAGAGTGTTCTCTTTATGGAGTTCGGTAAGAATTGGGGGACATGCAAAATCCCATGAGCGCTCGTAAGAGTCCCAATCTTCTTTTGCAATTTGTTTAAGCTGCCTAACTACTGACACCACACCTTCAGGTAATAAAAATGGCAACCTACCTAAATTAGTAATTCTATAGTCTAGTGTTGGGCTCATAATTGCGAGTAAGTGACTGACGACTTGAGAATTAAGAAACCCTAAAATACCTTCTGCATTTGACTCAATGAAAATGGATGGTGCCGTCGAATCATACGTAAAACCAAAATCATAATGTCTTATAGAAAATTTACCTGAGCTAATCCGACTCCATGATAAAGACTCCTTAAAAAATCCAACTTTCCCTCTAACTGGAGCGCCATTATAATTTAGTGGGAGATTGTGAAAATTATGTATATCTAATCCATTTGAGCGCCAATTAAGAATATGTTCTTTATTTCCATACCATCTTCTGAATGATCCACCTTTTTTATGAGGTGCCCATTTTTTTTGAAAAATTGTTTTCCCATCATGCTTAAAGCCAATTTCTTCCTTAGAAACCTCCCACCAGCCTCTAAGAAATAATGCATTATCTCCTGTGTTAATTCCTTCTCTTATTCTTGATATTTCGGAAATTTCTTTCCCTAAAGAAAAAGTATCCCATGTGTTTTTTGAAGCCCAATAAGCTATAGGGCTCGCAGGAATCTTTCTGAAATCATCTGGTTTAGCTTCAAAAAACCATCCACAATCCCGATTGTGAATCGCCTCCAATGTCTTCGAAGATTGATTCTCATGCCCTTTAAAATCGGATAGCTTTATATAACAACCTGTGAAATTATTAATATGACCCTTAGTAAGGGTAAAGGTACAAATTGGAACAGTTGCCCCTTCAAAACCAGAGTACTCCAACTGAACCAATGTTGAAATAATATCTTCATTAATCAACTTCGAGCGCAATTGTTCATAACTTGAAATAAACATCCATACAAAAGGCGTCATAAAACCCAGTTGCCCATGTTTTTTAGCAAACTGTAAATTTCGAATAATGAATGCTGAAAATAAGTCTTTCTCGTAACCCTCAAAATTTGCCTTTAAGAAACGTTTGATGATTGGTGTTTGGTATTTACCCCCCATATAAGGGGGATTTGCCACTACCGCATCATAAGTTCTAGCTAGTAGTATGGCTGGATTTAAATAAGCGTCCCGTAATTGCAGCGCATACGATTTAGCTAGATCATCACCACCAGCAATCACTTGTCCAATCAACGTGTGAATCAGTGTTAGCTTCTTAGTAAGATTCTGAGGGACTGTCAGTAATGCTCCAAAAGTTTTGCCATGCTCAAACAATTGCAGCAAAGCTCTGAGGTCATTAACCACTAATCCACTACTATGCTTCGTCTCAATCTGTGCATCACCAAACAAAGTGTGATTATCAAACACCTTGCCGCCTTCCAAGCGAATAGCAGCATTCAGTACTGTTTCGCAGAGAGTGACATCATCCACACCCGCACTTTCTTGAATAGCAAACACATTCAAAATCAGTGCTTTCTCAAACAAACGATCAGAATCCGCACGAGCTTTCATCAGCAGCGCAAAGCCCGCCATCTGAGCCGCACGATCATCAATATCTAAACCAAATAAATTATTCTTTAAAATAAGTGTTGGAATATCTCGTTGTTTATATCCACGTTCCAGATAAATCGCTTTGAGCAAGTCATAGGCTTCCACCAAGATGTGACCTGACCCACAGGCTGGATCCAGTACCGTAATGGACTCAGGATTTAAAGTCGTGCCATCCTCCGCAATCCGTATCTGAATCAACGCATCCAACTGTGCCTGCACCTCAGGCGTTTGTTCAGCCGGTTGAATGTAATAATCCATCTTGCTGGCGAGGGTAGAGCGCGGATTTGCCTGTAACCACAAGCGACCAACGCTGTTTTGCACGAGATACTTCACAATCCAATTCGGGGTAAACAACTGCGTCGCGGCAGGAATATCCTCGCTTTGAACTACCTTTCCAATAACCTGATCTTTCTTCTCGCTGATATAAAACTGATACAACCAACCAATAACTTCGACTTCCTGCCAATCAGTCTCATCAATGCTTTCAACCAACTTACGTGTCACCGAATCCGTGCGTAACAAGTTCTCAGGAAGCAGTAACTCCGTCTCATCATCGATCTTCTCAAACAAGAACGGCATGACATCGGCAAGTTGATTGCACTGCGCCACCAGCAAACGCTTGTAAAGCTCACCATCTTTACTGGCAAGCTTTAACTCACCCACCAATTCAGTCGTGAGCTTAGGTAAATCACCGCTCGCAGCAATATCCAGCGCATGTGTCAAAATGTCAGGTAATCCACCCACAATCTGACTCGACAACACGCGCTGACCATGACTGAGATAACCATGAATCTCCATATAACGTAGCGCCGCAAAGCGGTTAAACCACGTATAAGCAATCGCCTCAAGCGTTGCATCAAAGCCATGAAGGCGAATGCGCTGAATCAGCGATTGCCGCTGCGCATCCACCACTTTTGGATACGCTTGCCCCAAAATGATAGCCACATCACCCTGCACAACACTCTCAGCAATATGAAGTTGATTGTCCTGCTCAGTGAGACCCAGTAATGCCGCACGACCGCGCACCATCTCGATAAAATCACGGCGGGCTTGCGGAGCGTAGGCTTTTAAACTGGATTTATTCACGGGTAACTCTCAAATAGTTCAATCAAAATAATAAGTAGTGTTCAGGACATGACTGAAAGCGGATTATTCAATCCGCACACGATGTCCTGCTGCAATCGCCTTTAATAGTTCTGCCCGTAGACTGTCTAAGTAAATTTCGACTTGTTCAGGTGTTTCCATATAGCCACCTTGAGCAAAGCTGGCGGCGCGAATTGCACGGGGTGGCTTGGGTGCAGGTTGAGCAGGCGGCACAACACTAGGCGGCGCTTGATAAGCCTTGGTCGAAGTATTGACTGCTGTTTGGCTTGCGGCTTTGGCAGCGACTAATTTTTGCTGAGCAGCAAGTTCTGCTGCATGCGCTTGAGCAATGAGATCCACCGCCTCGTCCATTAGCTCATCGGCTTGCTTCTTCAGGAAGAAGAGCTTAGACAGACTATTTTCTTCGCCCAGCTTGCGTTCAAGGTCACGCAACTTAAGCAATGCACGATTACGCAACGGAGCTTCCGCATGACTTTGATCGAGTTCGGCATTAACCGTATCAACTCGTTTATTGACTTCAGCCAAAGCCGCATGAAGATGCTCAGCCACTATCTTTTGGTTTTGTTGATCAACAGTTGCGAGTAACTCTTCAATCTGTGGAATGAGATTGTAAGGAGCTGGATTACTGCGAATCGCTTCAAGTTCACGCAAAGCTGAAGCAGTTGTCGCATCTGCATTTAAGGCATCGCGATTATCCTCAATCTGTCTTAGCGTTTTAAGTAGATACGTCCAGATGACTTGTTGGCCGTTCTCTTTGTAGAAGCCGACGAGATCTTGTTGATGTTCCTCGGCATCGCGCCAATCACTACTGGCTTTGAGCATCTCATCGATGAAGGTTGCGCTGTCTTTAATCGCACGTTGTTTGCGTAGTCGATCAAGTAACGCTTGAATCTGAGATTCACCAGGGAAGTGCTCTTTTCTACTCAGTCCAAGATAGATGTCGTACTGTGTATGCCATTCACCCAGTTTTGTTTGGAAGGCTTTAACCAAGCCATCCTCATCTTCTGGCGCGAGGCTACTAAATAGATTTTTAAAGAGATCTTGAGCTTTCTTCAGATCAATGGCGTTTGTTTTCTTACGCTTGAGAATAGAGACGTTTCTAAAGCGAGCGGTTTTAGTCAGTGGTTCAACAGCAGCTTTAGGTGCTAACGGTGTTCCATCCATAAACAGTGTTATTTCACCCGCCATAAATGCACGCGCAACTAACAGGACAATTTCCCAATCAGGTTTCCAGCCATAAGGAATCCCACTAAATCGCTTAACGACTTCATCTAATGTAATAGCTGAAACTGAGGCTTTTAATAGCAGATAACTGACCACTTCATGCAACGCTTGAGCATTAGGAGTATCTCCTTGGCTCAGCAAAGAATGTTGTACTTCATCCGTGGTAAGGACAGCGCGAATTTCGTCATAGGCGTTGACCATCGGTTTCAGTTGGTTCAGCTTACTGTAGGTATTGGAAACCAAATAATTCACAGTTTCATCAAGGATGGTTGACGAATTAGCACCCTTAATAGCAACTTGGTCACCTAACGCATAGACCGTGCTTTCCACGATCAAACGTTCAAGTAGTATTTTTATACGAATTTCGCGCTCACGATTTTCATCTTTTTTAAGATCAAGAATTTTTTTTCCCGCAGCGCCAGCATTATCTCTTTTATCATCAATATATTGCGATATTTTGAGAAATTGAGTTAATTCAGTATTTAACTGTTCGCTATCATCAAGCTTTAAAATTGCGCGTCCCAAGTTGGACGTACTGTAGGTACGGCAATAGGCATCAGTAAACATCGCATAGTGATCATTGAATTCAGTGATTAACTCAACTGACAACTCATGCGTACTGTTGCGATGTAGCCTTCCGTCTAAAAGGCGATTAAATTCATAATCACCCTTAGTCTCCCGATGGCGTACTTTGGTTTGACCTTTCCAAACCTCATCAAAGACCAACTCCATCAGTTTTCGGATTTGTGCATCTGGACTGACGATTTCATGTC
>Ga0209023_10006051_pt1 | contig 12938 bp, 10 predicted proteins | sample LakOneMetagenome_FD_187468 | JGI IMG/M metagenome (GOLD analysis project Ga0209023, IMG submission 187468) | Freshwater and sediment microbial communities from Lake Erie, Canada (SPAdes) (version 2) | ecosystem: Environmental > Aquatic > Freshwater > Lentic | place: Lake Erie, Canada... | reverse complement strand
TCTGCGACGGTGAAGAGGGCGCCGGCGTAGACCATGCCGACGTGGTTGATGTTCGGCTCGAACGGCAGGCGCAGCACGCAGCGCCCCCGCTCGGCGTGCAGCAGCTCCAGGCCGGACCGCTCGACGAACGGGATGTCGGTCATCAGCCGGCCCGGCGTCTCCGGCGGGAACTCCACGATCAGGGCCTGACTCGAGTCGCTCATGCCCAGCATGATGCCAGCCCGCGTCATCCACCCGGAGCGAGACCTCGTAGGCGGCCCGACCTCCGGGGTGATCGGTTGCGGTCAGCGCCTCACGCGGGCGCCGGCGGTTGGTTGAACTCGAACGAACCACACTGATTCCGTGACCTGCGAGAATCGCCGGAATCGCCCGCTGACCTGCACCTTTAGCCGACCTCCGGTGACCGCTACCGACCGGTCAGAACCGACATTTCGCGGACTTTCGCGGACTTTTCGCGGACTGGATGGGACGCTGCACCAGGCCGCGGCGCTCGCGAACGGCCACGGCTTGGCGGGAGCCAGTGGGAGCGCCAGCCCGCTCCCCTGTTGACTCAGGCGAGGGTCAACCGGGCGCGTAGGCGAAGATGTCGGGGACTCAACGAATGTCGCGTTTGATGCTCAGGCGAAAAACGCGACTTTCGGTGAGCGCCGACAAAGATGCGATCGGCGGTCACCAGTTGCGCGTCGAGGTGGATGGCGGCCGCGGCTCTCCAGCGGTCCTGGTGGTGCGAGCGATCGGCGCACAGCCGGCGACAGGCGACGTCAGCCGGGGAGCGCGAATGCCGGATAGTCGTTGTGCGAGCTGGGACACTTCGCCGCGTTGCGTCGCTACTGGCTGTCCGCTGACTCAAGTTCGAGCCCGGGCACGGCCTTGAAGATCGTGTCGTTCGACACCAAGGGGATACCGAGCCGCACCGCCGTGGCCGCGATCCAGCGATCAGCGTCGTGTTGGCGTTGTGACAGACCGTGCCCGGCGCGCTGGCAGGCCACCCGGAGACGCGCGTACACCTCGATCAGATCCGGTCCGGAATGCACGACCTCAGCGGCCGCGATTCTCGCCTCGAGCTTCAACATCCGAGCGCCGCCCCAGCCACGGAGCATGGCGCCGAAGCGCAGTTCGGCAGCCGTCTGGAACGAGATGAACGCCGGGCGTCCCACGATCAGCGACTCGTACCGATCGGCCAGCACCGAACCGGGCACAAGGTCCGCGCCGTACACGTCGGTGTCGATGACCACGGCACCGCGAGCGAACGAGGCTGTCACCCTCGCAACACGGCGAGGAAGGCATCGCCCTCTTCGCTGGTGAGATCGTCGATCACCATCTCTTCGTGGGGCGGAAGGGGGCGAGCGCGGCGCAGCAACTCCTCGACAGGCAACTCACGGCTGTCGTCATGGCTCGGCTCGATCGGTTCGCTCGACATCTCGGCATAGAGGCTACCGCGGCGTTCAGCCGACTCGCCCACCCCCGCACATCACCGGCGTTTCGGGACAGGGGGCACCCGGGTTATCGGGACAGTCGAACCTGGTGTTCGGGGGCAGTGCGGGGTCACGCTTTCGCCGCTCGCTTGCCCGGACGAACAGAATAATGCGAGTGATCACTCACATGGTCTATGCTCACGTGCATGTACCCGGGGGACGGACGGCTATCCGAGTTCCCTACCGGCCCGCTGGCGGCTGCTGCATGTGGCCTGCCATCGACACCTAGAGTTCGGCTGTCCGCGCCTGGTCCACAGCGCCGACATTGCTGGCCGGGGCACAAAGCGTGCTGAGTGGGTAGGTGCTCCTCCTACAACCGCTCGCCGCGACGAGCAGAGCGAGGTGGGCCGTGCCCACGAACGAGACGGTGCAGAGCAGGGTCGTCGAACTGCGTCGTTCCCCCGCGCAAATTCTGCGCACCATCCTTCCCTGGCTGCTTCTCGCGTCCGCGATGGTGGCCTGGAACTTCCTAAGTACGGCATCCATGCCGCTGCGGATGGCAACGGCTGTGCTGTGGATGGTGTCAGTCGTCGTGGTCGCATGGCGGGAGCGGCAGTGGGTGCTGCGGATGAGCGAGGACGGCCTCTACGAAGGTCGCTCGAACGGCAAGAAGGTCCCCCTCGGCCCGGCTCCCCTGCGGCTCGCGTGGAGCGACATCGACGACATCCGGGTAGTAGAAGGCGGGAGAAATCGAAGCGTGTATCTGCAGACCACTCCGCACACGGGAACCCTGCGATACATCCCGCGCGCCACTGTGCTGAACCCAGATCGTACGTTCGACGAACGCGTAGCCCTGCTGCAATCCATCTGGCAAGAACATCGGGTACTGCCGCCGCCCCCAGTCCTTGGTGCTTGACGTGAGAACAAAGGGTGCTGCGCTGGTGCTCGTAGCCGCAATGCTCCTGGTCGGATCAATCGCGTTGGCCGTCTACCTGGGCAACAAGCCTGCGATCGGCTCGAACATGGGTGCCTCCATGTCGGCTACGGCGGCCATTGCAGCCGGTGCCGCCCTAATTCTGGCGGTCATCGCCGCCGCCAAGGGCGACAAGGGAACGTCCTTCCGGGTCGGTTGCATCGCGGCGGGGTTTGCCGCTTGCGGTTTCCTTAGCCTTCCAATCCTCGGCTTGGCATCCGGCAACGCCTGAGAGCTGGTTCTCTCACCGGGTACGAGGCGCAGGAGCTCGTCGATCGCCGATACGACGTCCTCGTGCCGCTTGCGTCGCGACCACCCCCTCGTCCCGACCGGGAGGCCATGCTGACCGCGGCGCTCGCCCTTGTGGAACCGGTCGTCGCAATCGAAGCGATCTGGGATGGGGATACCTACGCTGGTTTTGCTCCTTGTTGGCAATCGTCGAGCGGCCAGGGCGATTCATCCCCGCTTCGATGAGGCGTTCCTCGGCGCCTATCGCGATATGGGGCTCGTCAAGCCGGGGCCCGATGCAAGACTCGCGACCGAAGACGGGCGAGCCATCGCGCAGCAATTCGGCGTTCCGTTCCACTTCCCTAGTCCCGTCAAGCCCGACGACCAAGCGCCCCGCTGGTGGGACGTTGCCGGCACCTGACCGGCGATCGGAGACAGGCTGCTCGCGGGTATAGGTGGCGCTCGTTCTGGGACGCGGGCGCGCACGGACGGGTCAACGCTGCACACACGCAGAGCCGAGCGCGCGTAGGAACGGTCGCTACCGCGAGGCCGTGGAGCTCGATGGGAACGACGTCCTGGTGCTCAAGGAGCTCCGACTCCGGTCAAGAAAGAGCCGTCCGCCTCTGACGCTCCAACGGCGATGGACGTACCCTCGCTGCATGCGGACAACTAGGTGGAAGCCGACCGTGGCCATCGCGATCGCCGTGGCGTGCATCGTCGTGGGCATCGCGGGCTGCGACGCCAACCCGAGCCACGTCTACATCAACGTCGGTTTGCCGGGTCCGACCAGCGTGCAGAACGACACGGCCTATGCAGCCACCATCGACAGCGCTGAAGTCACACGTACCAACGCCCCAGGGGCGCCGGCGTGCGTGGCGTATCCGGACGAACAGCCGACCCCTCTGACCTTCTCCCCTTCGATCATCCCGCCCGGGGGTTCCGTGCCCGTGCCGTACTTCTCCTCGGGCGCTGGCGCGGTGACGTTGCAGGTGCACTTCACGTTGACGGGCTCGAAGGGTGCTGACGGTTTGCCGGTAACGGGTATCGCCCAGTTCACCTGGGTCTCCTGCCCTATTCACTGACGGCCGTCGCCCGACGAGGCCCCCCGCCATCAGCTCCCGGCGATCTGTCTGGCAATGCACCTAACGCCGAGTGATGCCCTGCTCCCGCTCCTTCAAGCCGACGGCACGGCCCCGTCGTTGTCGTCGAGAAGGCGGCCGGGAGACTCGGAGCTGCTGGCGGTCCAACGAGGAAGACCATCCGGCCTAGGCCGCAGAACGGTCCCGGCGTTGTGCCCATTCGCGGTGGCGACTGGTTGCGGCTCAGCCGTATCCGGGGTCGTTACGTCTCTCCACTCGTTCGCTGCCGTCCTGTTCTCGTACGAGCACGAACCGCGAGTTTGGAATGCGTAGGTCGAACGGAACTACGTCGAGTGAGAGCGTGTGAGGTACCCCGCCCATGCCGGCCTCGGGCGCCAAGATGACTTCGATGGTGCGACGCCCCAAGACGCCAAGGACGACGGCCGGTATTCGCAGGGGGCGCGGGTCCCCGTCGATAGTGATCGGCGGTCGGCTGGGCTCCTCCGGCTCTACCTGCATCCTGAGAGCATGGCTCGGTGACGGCGGGCTTACGGGCAATAACCCGCCCGATCACCCGTGTGACCGCAGGCAGACGGGCCGGTCGGGGTCGGTCTCATATCGCGCTCCGACAGAGTGTCGGTTGGCCGTCTCCGGTCAGAGGCCGAGTCCGATGTCGACGTCGACTTGGCGGCTGACGGGGGCTCGATGGATTCCGGGTTGCGCGACGAGTTCGAGGCGGGCTCGCATCTCGATGGCTTCGGTGGGGCTGCCGAGGACGGAGGGTCGAGGGGGATGGGTGGGGTCGTGGTCGGCGCCGAGGTGGTGGGATTCGAGGAGGTGGGCGCCGCGCTCCCAGGCGGCGCGGGCGGTGGGGTCGCGGGGGACGGGGCCGAGGATGCGGAGGTGGTAGTTGGTGGGCTCGGCGAGTCGTTGCTCGACGCGCCCGGCGATCTGGTGGTCGAGGGCGGCGGCGATGTGGTCGAGGCGCTGCCGGTCGGCTTCGTGGTCGGCGAGGAACGTGTCGCGGCGGGTCATGGCGGCGGTGGCGTCCCAGAGCTCGGTGGTGACCCGGCTCAGTGCGCTGGTGCGCTCGCCGAGGTGTCGTCCGAGGGTGCGTTGCTCGGCTCGGGTGGCGGGGCCGCGCAGACGCCGGTCGGCCAGCGCGTTGTAGCGGTCGGCGAGCGGTTCGATCTGCGCGGCGAGCTCGTCGCGGCGCGCGGTGAGAGATCGGATGTCGTGGCTGCGGTCGGGTGGGCAGGTGGCGAGGAGCCGGTGGAGGCGGTGCTTCTCGGCGACGAGGTCCTCGATGGGCCGCACGGCAACGGGGTCACCGGTGTCGATGGCGAGGCGCTTGTCGGTCTCGATGGTGAGCGCGTGTTGCACCGCCTCGATCGGGTCTGGGGTGCGGGATGGGGGGCCGTGGCCGGTGGCGTCGTCGGCAGGGACGGCGCCGACGATGTAGAGGTGGTTGCTCTCGCGGCCCCGGCTCATCCCGACGTAGCCGCGTTCGCGGTAGAGCTCGTCGGTGCCGAGCAGCAGGCCTCGGTCGAAGGTGGCGCCCTGGGCTTTGTGGATCGTGGTGGCGTAGCCGTGGGCGATGTGACCGGCCTGCAGGTAGTCGGCGGGGAGGACGACGCTGCGGTCGGCAGCGTCGATGGTGAGGGTGCCCGCGGCGGCGTCGACGTGGGTGATGGTGGCGCGGGTGCCGTTGCACACGCCGAGGCGTCGGTTGTTCTTCAGGCAGATCACGGCGTCGCCGACCTGGTAGGGCCGCTGGTCGAGGACGAGCTCGGGGCCGGTCACCTGCCCGGCCCGCACCAGGTAAGCGCGGGCCCGGCCGTTGAGGTCATCGACTTCGGAGCGGCGCACCGCCATCATCGCCACGGTGTCGTCGGCGAGGCGGTGGGACCACCAGTCGGCCACCATGGCTTGGCGGACCTGGGGGGCGGTTGGCGCAGTGACGACCCGGTCGTGGCCGGCGAACGCCGCGAACGCGGCGTCGACGTCGCCGGCGCGGAGCTCGCGCAGGGCGTCGCGTTCCCATTGGGCGCGCTGGCGGCGGTTCTCGACCAGCTCGATCGTCTCGAATCGGGAGCCCAGACCGCGCAGCAGGCCGCCGGCGTCGATCTCCGACAGCTGCTTGGGGTCGCCGACGAGCACGATCTTGGCGCCGGCCCGATCAGCACCGTCCAGGACCGGGGCGAGCAGGCGCGTGCCGGCCATGGCGGCCTCGTCGATCACGAGCACGGTGCGTTCATCGAGGCGGACCTCTCCGGCGCGCAACGCGATGGTGAGCTGGGCCAGCGTCGAGGCGGGGATCCCGGCGCTGGCCTGCAGCTCCTGGGCGGCGATCCCGGCCAGCGCGGAGCCGATGACCCGGTACCCGGCGGCTTCCCACGCGGCGCGGGCGGCGTCGAGGGTGAACGTCTTGCCCGTCCCCGCCGCCGCGGCGACGACCTCGAGGCCGTGGCCGCGTTGGGTCAACGCCACGATCATGGCGACCTGCTCGGCCGCCAACGTCGGCCGGGCCGCCAACACCTCGTCGAGCACCTCGTCGGCGACGGTGGCACAGGCCTGGTCCCGGCGGGCGACGGCGCGGGTGACGAGGTGCTGTTCGAGGGCGACCAGCTCGACGGTGGACCAGCGGGGCTCGTCCACACCGCCGGCCACGATCGTGCCGTCGGTCCGGCGGATCGACGTTGACGCCAGCAGTCCCGGCGCCTCGGTCTCGACCAGGCGGACCACCTCGAGGCGCGCGAACACGAGGTCGGCCAGGTCCTCGATCTGCGCCACGGTCGCTCCCGCCGGCACCCGGTCCGCGATCGCCCGCAAAGTGTCGCGCCGCGTGAAGGTCGACGCCTGGCGGGTCAACCCGGCCTCGCTCACCAGATCCGCGAGGATCGCCTGAGCATCGATCATCGGGGCCTGGGCCGGGACCCGCCCGACCACCGCAGCCAGCGTCGCCGGATCGAAGCCGATCACCGCGGCCTTGGCCGCCCACACCTCGCTCATCGCCGTGGCGTCGACCGACGGGTCTTTGGCCCGGCGGGTCTCGAGCGCGGCGATCTGCGCCGCGCGCGCCGAGCGGAACCCGACCTGGTCGAGGTGCTCGGTGATCTCGCGGCGCCGGTCCGAGAACTGATCCCGGACGTCCTCATCGATCCCGACCAGATCCGCGATGCCGTTCTCGATCGGCTCCCACTCCACCCCGAGGCGCACCGTGAGCTCCCGGCGCAGCTGCGCCTCGTAGAGAAACCCCGCCGTACGGGCGTACTGGAACAGGACCCGCCCATCGAGCGTGCGCCACCGGCCGTCGTCGCACTCGGCCATGTTCGCCACCAACATGTGGGTGTGCAGATGCGGATCCCCGGCCCGGCTCGTGCGGTGCCGGAACCCCGCCGCGATCAACCCCTTCACCCCCACCTGGTTGACGCCGTTCTTGCCCGTGCGCGACCGGCCCGCGTTGGCGTCGACATACGCGAACGCGGCAAGGACCGCGGTGTCGTGCGCGTCGCGCACGACGGCCGCCGTGTACGGATCACCGAGTCCGGCCAACACGGACACGGACTTCGGGGCCCGGAAGCACAGATCGAACCCGGCCACCGTCCGTCCCGCGAACCGGGCCAGCTTCTCGCCCGTCCCCGGATCCAACCCCGACCACACCGCCCGCAGCTGTTCCGGGATCACCTCACCCTCGAGCCCCAACGACTCCGCCGCCGTGCCCGACCACCGCCCTGGCGCTTCGCCGACCCCGCGGTAGTACTCGTCGACACCCTCCGCGACCGCCGCGAGGTAGTAGCCCTCCCCGTTCAATGTGATCTTGCCCAGACTCAACATCAGCGGCTCTCCTTCGGGGTCTCAGTCCCGGCCGTGGCGCACAACACCGGACCTGGACGGGACGACACGGCCCCGCATCGAGATGCAAGTTCGTGACTCGTTCGTCCCTGCGTTTTCGTTCTTGGGATGGCTCAACGCCCGGACCGGGGTCTTCCGGGTACCCGGCCTGACGGACTCGCGTGCCTGGCCTCGCGTGGTGGCCGGCGGGGCGCGTCGCTCAGGACAGGAGAATGAGCTGGTTGCCGGAGCAGTCCGGCCGGCGCGGTGACATCGCTGACGCCGTTGCCGGCGCCGCGTTGTCGCCGGCGACGAGGGACTCGCCCGGACGAAGCGAGTCCGTGGTGCGCAGACCGGCCGCGGCGAGATCGACTTGATACGTCGTGGCCAGGAACCGGCCGCTGCGCCGGTCCCGGTGATCGACACGACACAGCACGCCCGCGCGGCCCAACACGGCCAGCGCTCGGGCGATCGTGTCCTTGGACACGCCCAGCTCGACCGCGAGCGCACGGCTGCTGCCCTCGACCTCGATCACCGCTGCTCCCCGAACACCACGCGCCGCCAACGCCTCGAGGACCCACCACGCCGTCGCGCCAACCGCAACACGGACCGGACCCGCGGCCGCCAGATCCACCACCAGCAACCCGGCCTCACCCGCCCGGACACCGCTCCCCACGGGGCCCGAAGGCCGCAGGGTCGGACGGGTGCTCACGACGCAACCGCGGTGTGCTTGCGGGCCGCCAACCACGCCGCCACGTCACCCGGATCGAAACGGACGAGCCGACCCAACTTGATGTACGGCAGATCCGACTCCACACGGAGCCGTCGAATGTGCCTGGGCGTCGTGCGCCACTGTGCCGCCAACTGCTGTTCGGTCAACAGCTCGCCAGCGGCCGTAGTTGTCATCTGGTGCTCGTTCACGTCGTGAGTGAACACCCGGAAATTCTTGACGACCGGCGGTCAAGTTTCGCGGCGCTGCGAACCACCAACGCAGCAGGACGGTACGACACGACGCGGTCCGGGACGGACCCGCATGGACAGCGCCGATCTTTTCGATTCGCCCTTGACAACAACCGCGGTCAAGTTTTCCAGACGATTGCCCACTAGCCACCAGCACGGCTTCAAGGCATCATCATCGTCCAGCTCATCTGCGTCGGCGCGACTGGCAAGCCGCCGGCGGCGATGATCACCCGCGACCGACCTTGCGTGTTGCGCTCGCCCACTCGGGCCTCGCCCCCCGGGCCGCGCATCGCCCGTCCACGCAACCTGAGCGCCGTGCGGCGCCTGGGCCAACAGATCGCCGACGGCACTGCCCGTCGAGAAGGGACCAATGATGGCCAGCATCAAGAAGCGAGACGATGGCAGGTGGCGGGCCCGGTACCGCGACCCCGACGGGAAGGAGCACGCGCGGCACTTCGCCCGGAAGTTCGATGCCGAGCGATGGCTCGACGGCGTGCGCGGTGAGCTCGTCACCGGCGCGTACATCGACCCGAACGCGGGCAAGCTCACCGTCCGGCAGTACGCCGAGGAGTGGCGCATGGCGCAGGTCCACCGAGTCGGGACGCAGGTGCGCGTCGATGGGCACTTCCGGCTGCACGTCTACCCGACCCTCGGTCACCGCCAGCTGCGCCAGGTCCGACCGACGGAGATCCAGGCGTGGGTGCGGGCACTGCATCAGGTCCTGTCGCCGCGCACGGTCGACAACGTGTATCGCTACCTCTCGGCTGTATTCGCGGCGGCCGTGGCGGATGGGTTGATCCGGTCGAACCCATGCCACGGAACGAAGCTGGCCAAGGCGCCTCCCCGCCAGATCGTCCCGCTCGAGGTCTCGCACATACGAGCGATCGCCGACGCGGCGCCGGACCGCTATCGAGCGGCGATCATCACCGGTGCGGGCACCGGGCTCCGCCTCGGCGAGCTGCTCGGGCTGGATCTCGAACGCGTGGACTTCCTGCGGCGCCGCATCACGGTCGATCGCCAACTCGTCGAGCAGTCCGGCCTTGGTTCGATCCTGACCCCGCCGAAGACCCGGGCGTCGTACCGGACCGTGCCGGCGCCCGACCTGGTGCTCGAGGCGCTCGCCGAGCATCTCGCGACTTATCCGCCCGAGCCCGGCGGTCTCATCTTCACGAACGCTCATGGCGCCCCCGTGCGGCACAACCGCTTCGGCGACATGTGGCGTGCGGCGGTGAAGCGCGCCGACCTGAGGCCGGCCCGAACATCGACGCGTCCGCACGATCTGCGCCACCACTACGCGAGCCTCCTGATCCACCACGGCGAATCGGTGACGGTGGTGCAAGCGCGCCTTGGCCACGCCACGGCCGCCGAGACCCTGAACACCTACGCGCACCTCTGGCCTGATTCCGAGGACCGCACGCGGCAGGCCGTCGACGAGTTGCTCGGCGCGGCGTTCGCGAATCTCGCGGACTACACGCGGACTAGCGCCTCCGGCTGAACACAAAAGGGCAGGTCAAGTGCCCTAAACGACGGTTGGTGGTTGGTTGAACTCGATCCAGCCGAGGCCGGTCACGCCGTCGGCGTCGCCGCCGAGCTCGGTGAACCTCGCCGCCGCGCGCGGGAACCGGGAGACGTGGCCATCGGGTGAGACGAGCGGGACGGGTGACCAGGCGATCGGGGTCACCGCGAACTGGCGATCGTTGATCGTGAGCACGGCGCTCGTCGGGATGCCCTCCGCGCCCAGTGCCTCGTCCGCGTCGAACGCGGTGACGAGGGCGAGATCCCGCGCCCGGTCGGTGGCGACCGGGCCGTCGGGAGCGGGGCGCTGCTCGTAACCGATCGCGAAGCCGTTGGACGGCTTGGTCGTGACGCCGTGGTAGCGGCGGCCGTCGTCCATGCGGAACGCCGTCCAGCACCAGCCGGTGCTCCACCAGTCGCGCCGGCCCCAAGAGTGATCGCGCTGGCCGACGCCGTCGAAGTCGATCGCCTCATCACCCACGAGGATCTCGCCGTGCACGCGGCACGGGATCTCGTAGCGCGGGAGCAGGTCGGGGTACCGGAACACCAGACCGTCGGTCTCCCACTCGAGGTCGAACCCGAGCGGTGTGCGGTCCCCGAAGCCCGAGCGGTAGACCTCAGCCGGGTCGTCGTGGGCGACGCCGAACGCCTCGAGACCGAGGCTGAGGTGCTCGAGCGGGGTTTCCACGTTGTGGTCCGCCCACAGGCCGTCGTGGCGGATCTCGAGCGACTGCGGGTCCTTCGGGATCGGGACCGCGTGGTCGATCACCGTCACGAGGGGCCGCCCCTCACCCACGACGCAGGCCCAGTACCAGATGACCCCGAGGTTGGGATACCGACCGATGCGCACGTACCCGCCGATCCGGCCGTCACGGGACACGAAGTCGAGGTAGTGGGACTCGCTCCAGAGCGGGTCGTCATCAGGCTCGTGGGCACGCTCGTCGGCGGCCGTGGGCTCGGGCAGGTCCATCGGCGCAGCCTGGCACGTGCCCGGAACCGGCGCGGCCCGTCGGAGGGATCAGGTCTGACCGGCGAGCTCGATGCGGTAGGCCTCGAGGTGCTCGACGAGCTCGTCCGGGTGCGCGAACGCGGGCAGGTGACCCCCCGACATCTCGTCGGGCACGATGCCCAGCCGCTCTGCGACCACGCGCCGTTGGAAGTCGGGCGGGAAGAAGCGGTCGTCGCGGCACAGCAGGAAGCGCGTGGGCACGTCCGGCCAGGCGTCGAGTGGCCACGGCTTCTCGAAGGGCGCCCCGGACTGGCGCTTCGCGCCGCGGGCCAGCACCCCGTCCAGCACCGCCGGCGGGAGGTCGTGCAGGAACAGCGCTTCGGGATCGTCGTCGAGTGCGGGATCACGACCATCGCGGCGAGCGGCCGCCGTCAGCGCCTCCGCGTGCCCCGTCGCGGACCACCACTGGCCCGGGGGCTCGCCGGGCTGGGGCACCATCGCCGCCAGCAGCACGAGCAACTGGACCGGCACCCGCGCGCACACGAGCGGACCCACGAACCCGCCCAGCGACTGCGCCACGACGATCACGGGCTCCTCGACCGAGGGCGCCGCATCGATCGCCTCGACGACGACGTCGGTGTAGGCATCGAGGTCCGCGGCGTCGTCGTCGACGGGGAGGTCCATCGTGACGCAGCGGTGCCCGAGCGCCTCCAGACGAGGGACCACGAGGTGCCAGTACCACCCCTCGCTCCCGGCCCCGTGGATCAGGACGTAGGTCGCCATCGGTCAGCCGCTCCTCACAGGTCGAGCCCCGGCACCGATTTCGGCCCGGCGGTGCCCCGAGGGTCCGCAGGCGCGACGACACCTGGTTGGTTTCCCGGTACGACCACGACGAGGGCACGAACTCATCGCGGACGCGCCACGGGCGCCCCGTGGGGCGCCCGTGGTCGAGGCTCTCGCTCGGCAGAGCGAGCTGATGGTCAGGCCGGCTCCTCGGCGGGCGGAGGCGGCGGGGGGAACCCCGGCGGCGGTGGTGGGCCACCCGGAGCCGGCGGCGGCGGGGGGACGGGGTAGCCAGGAGGCGGCGGCCCACCCGGAGCGGGGGGGGCCGGGGGGAAGCCCGGAGGAGGCGGTGGTGCACCAGGACCGGGTGGCGGCGGCGGGATCTGCCCACCGGGCGCTCCGGGCCCTGGGGGTGGCGGCGGTCCTCCCGGCGGGGGCGGACCGGGCGGCGGGAAGCCGGGACCGGGCGGAGGCGGCGGCGCGTACCCCGGCGGGGGTGGCGGCGCGCCCGGGCCGGCCGGCGGCGGTCCGGGCGGACCCGGCGGCGGGGGCACAGGGGCACCGGGCGGCGGCGGTGGCCCACCGGCTCCGGGCGGCGGGACCCCGGGACCAGGACCAGGACCAGGACCAGGACCGGGACCAGGACCGGGACCAGGACCGGGACCGGGACCGGGACCAGGAGGCGGGGGCGGCGGCACCGCACCGCCGGGCGGCGGGAAGCCGGGACCGGGCGGCGGGCCCGGCGGGGGCGGCGGCGGTCCGCCCGGCACAGGCGGCTGCCCGCCCGGGGGCGGCGGGGGGACACCGGGACCGGGCGGCGGCGGCCCACCCGGGGGCGGCGGCGGTCCGCCGGGCACAGGCGGCTGCCCGCCTGGAGGCGGGGGCGGTGGGACACCAGGACCGGGCGGCGGGAAGCCAGGTGGCGGGGGCGGCACCTGGCCGCCGGGGGGCGGCGGGGGCGGTCCACCAGCAGGGCCGGGCGGCGGTGGGGGCGGTCCACCCACAGGTCCGGGAGGCGGCGGGGGTGCACCGGGTCCTGCAGGCGCGGGCGGCGGCGCGGCACTCGCACCCACCGGGACCGGGGGCGGGACGGCACCGATCGGTGGTGTCGGGGGCGGTACGGCTCCGGGCGGTGGTGGTCCGGGGGGTGCCGGGGGGCCGGGCGGGCCCGGGGGCGGCGGGGCGGCGCCGGCCGGCGCGCC
>Ga0209023_10006050_pt1 | contig 12940 bp, 16 predicted proteins | sample LakOneMetagenome_FD_187468 | JGI IMG/M metagenome (GOLD analysis project Ga0209023, IMG submission 187468) | Freshwater and sediment microbial communities from Lake Erie, Canada (SPAdes) (version 2) | ecosystem: Environmental > Aquatic > Freshwater > Lentic | place: Lake Erie, Canada... | reverse complement strand
CGCACCGGGACTCGTCGCGCCCGGGGTTGCCGTACCGGGAGTCGTCGCGCCTGCTGCGGACGGGTCCGACGGCGGGGTCGCCGAGGCGCGGTACAGGGCCGACCAGGCGCTGGCCAGCCCTGCGCGGGATACCGCGTCCAGGCTCGCATTTTCGACCACCGCGCCGATCTCGCGTAGCTTGCCGATCAGGTACCGCTGGAAGTCCCGGGCGCCGGCCGGGGTGTCCAGGTCGGTGCGGGTTCGGACCGCGTTCTCGACGTCGGCCTGCAGTCTGTCCAGCGCGGCGGTGCCGTCTGCGGTGACGGCGTGCGCGCTGAGGATGGCGGTGACGACGTGCAGGTCCAGCAGGGCGACCGCCGAGTTCTGGTTCGCCAGTGCGGTCTCGGCCAGGTTTATCGCCGACGCCCCCGCGCCGTCGCCCGGTCCGATCGGTGCGTGGCTGTCCGGGTCGAACAGCGTGGGGTGGTTGCGCCGGATCGCCTCGACGACGCCCTCCCAGGCCTCCGGTCGTTGGCCGAGCGCCGTCAGGTCGGTCTGCGCCGGATCCAGTCCCGATCGCCACGCCTCGGGGTCTCCGGTACACCGCGCGACGTGTCCGATGACGCTGAGCACATCGGCGAAAGTGGTCACGCCGCGGACGCTACCGCCGCTGCCTCAAGGTGCCAATTCAACCCGGGGTCAGTCTGTGGATAACCCGGCGCTCTGCCGATAGATCTCGGAAAGTTCCTTCAGCACAGCAGCTTTAGCCTCGCCGGCGGACTGCGCGTCGGTGACGACCGCACTGATGTCGCGCAGCTTTCCGATCAGCAGCCGACGGGTGGCCGCGGCCTGCTCGGGCGCATCGGCGCCCACCCGGTCACCGGCGGCCACCAGTGCGTCGAGTTCCTCATCGATGCCGTCGAGTCGGCGCAGTGCGGCGTCGACGGCGGCGTGCGCATCGCGCAGGGTCGCGCGCAGCCGTGCGTCGGCGGCGGCGAGTTCGGCGTCCCGGCGCGCCAACACGGACTGCGCGTCGCTCAGTACCCCGGCGGCCCGGCCCCGCTGGTCCGACATGGCCTCACCGTACTCCCGGTCGCCCCCGAGCACACTTCACTCCCGCACCCTCGGGCCGCACTCCCGCTCCCGGCCATTGACCCAGACCTCACGCCGACGACACGCGCGTTTCGACCGACGTGGATTCTGAACCGATGCAAAAGGGGCGCTCAGCCGGGGCGCCGGATGGCGATCGCCGATCCCAGCCTGCTGATCTGCACGTTGCGACCGGGCTCGGGCGCCTCGACCACCATGCCGTTGCCGATCGCCATCTGGACGTGCCCGGTGCTGGGGAACACCAGGTCGCCGGGCTGGACGTCGGAGCGAGCAACCGGGATCCCGATGTTGATCTGCTCGTAGGTGGTGCGCGGCAGGCTGATCCCGGCCTGCCGGTAGGACCATTGGGTGAGGCCCGAGCAGTCGAAGGTGTCCGGACCGGTGGCGCCCCACACGTAGGGCCGGCCCAGCCTGGACAGCGCCGAGCGCACCGCCGCCGCGCGGGCCCCCTGCGGAAGCGTGAGCTTGAGCCCGGTGCGCCCGCGGCGCTGCGCCAGGTAGCGCAGGGCCCGCAGTGCCGCGGCCCGACGCCGGGCGTTGTTGCGGGCGGCGAGCACATGCCGGTGCTGCGCGCGCAGGCGCAGGATCCGTCGTCGCAGCGCCTCTCGTTGCGCGACTGGCGAATTCGACGTCGGCACCTGGTCCGCTCTGGCCTCGGCGAGGATCCGACCGGTTGCGGTGCGCGCCTCGGCGTGCTCGGCGCGAGCGTCGGCCAGGCGGGTGTGGGCCGTGCCGTCGGTCACCCCGGCCCGCCAGAAGTCGGTGCGGGCGTCGGTGATCGTGCGCCGGTAACCGGCGGTGACGGCTACCCGATCGGCGCCGGCGCCCAGCGCCGCGACGGCCTTCTCGGCATCGGGCGCGCCGACGGCCATCGGGGCGGACTCACCGAGGAACAGCGCGTGCGCCCGGGTCAGCAGCTCCAGCTCCGACATCCTCGGCACCTCCCCGTCAGTTCGTCCCCGTCAGTTGGTTTCGCCCACGCTCCGGTCGCCGGCGTGGGCTGCGACGAAGGCCCGGACCCGGGCCAGCGCCCCCGCCGGCACCGCGCCCCGGGTGCGGATGTCCCACAGTTCGTCGGCGTCGATGCCCAGCAGGGCGGCGATCACGGTTTCCGGCAGCCCGGACTCGGTACAGGCGCGGTCGAACTGGGCGGCAAGGGCACCGGGCAGCCGGGCGAGCAATTCGGCGCGGGTGTGTTCGAGTTCGCGCAGCGAGTCCAGCAGCGCACCGCCGGGCGCCGCGCCCGCGTTCACCGCGACCCGCCACGAATTGGCGGCCAGTAGCTCGGCCTTCACGCACTGGGTGATCACCGAATGAATATACGTCTCATATTCGTTTGATGTGCTCGCGGGCAGCCGGGCGATCACCGCGCGCAGCGTTTCCAGCTGGGCTTCGGCGAACCCTTCGAACACCGCCGTGTCGGCGTTGCGATCCACCACAACGGGTCCGGGCCCGGGCGTTTTCGGCTTGGCCGGCACACCGGTCAGTTCGGCCAGTTCTCGTTGCGGATCGTCGGAGAGCAGTAGCCGACCGTAGCTGCCCGGCGGCAGGCCGAGGCCGTTCTCTACCTTCTGAACTGTGCTTTTATGCGGCTTACGGGCGCCGCGCTCCAGGAAGCTCAACCCCATCACGCTGACCCCGGTGGCTGCCGCCAGCTCGGCCAGCGACCATCCCCGCGCCTCCCGCAGGGACCGGATCGCGGCGCCGGCAGATTCCCGGCTCATCCGCGTACTCCGACCATGCCCGAATGGTACACAGCCGGTTCATCCGCCTGTGGATATCCGGTTTGATCGTCGTTTCTCTTGCCTTCGCGCCGTCTCCATGTATACGATATTGTCATCGTTTTGAATCGGAGGAGGGATCAGATCATGGAGCTTCCGCCCTGCACGACGGATCCGGACCTGTGGTTCGGCTACTGCGACGACGACAGCACCGACGGCACCTCCAAGGCCCGGGTGTACCAAGCCGCCGCGTTGACCGCCCGCACGCTGTGCCTGCGGCGCTGTCCGCTGGCACAGCAGCGCCGGTGCGCGCGCTATGCGCTGGAGGGCGGGGAGGCCTTCGGGGTGTGGGCGGGGATCAAGCTGCCCGGCAACCAGTGGCGGCAGCGCCGCGAGCTGGACCGGGCCCGCGCACACCTGCGGCGCATTGCCGCCGGCGAGGTCACCCCGCGCGAGATCCCGGAGAACGACGCCCTGCTGCGCCGCGGCGGCGGCCCCGCACCCGCGCATGCGATCGTGTTCCACCTGCCGGTGCACCGCCCCGCCGCCTGACACCCGCCACAGCCGGTTTCCCAGCCTTTCGCCGAGCCTGCGCGCCGCTCCGGGACCGTTACGTCGCCGTCATCTCGTCGATCAGCTCAAGGGTGCCGAGCTCGCGGATGGCGGCGCAGCCCCGAGACAGCATCGCCAGCATCATGTCGTCGCCGCGCTCGCTCGAGGCGGCGAAGGCCACCCCGAAGGTGGAGATGAGGGTAATCTGCGGCAGACCCAAACGGTAGTCGCGCCAACAGCTTTGCGCGTCGTACCCGGTCACGCCGTAGCCGATCAGCGCCCGGTGGTAGGCCTCGACCAGTTCGCGTTCGGCGCCGGAGCGCTGCTCCACCGGGAGTCCGGTACCCAGGAAGTAGGCGAGATCGCGGGCGGGGAGTCCGACCGACAGTGTCTGCCAGTCCACCACCGTCACCCGGGTTCGCTCGGGGTCATAGAGCAGATTGTCCAGCCGGTAGTCGCCGTGCAGCAGCGCGAAACGCTCGGGCTCGCACATCAGCCAGTCCCGGGTGTGCTCGGCGGTCGCCGTCAGCGTGTCGCGGTCGGCGGCCGTCATCCGGTCTCCGAGCACGCCGAGGGTGGTCTCGGCGGCCGCGACGGCGGCCATCTGCAGGCCCGCGGCGAAGTCGGCGTCCGGGCGCGGCATCGTCACCCCGGGGAAGGTCAGCCACTCGGGGTCGCCCCACCGGGGGCCGTGCAGTCCGGCAAGTGCGACGACGGCGAGCTCGGCCTCCCGGATGGAACACCCCCGGATCTGGTCACCCTGCACCGAGGGTGCCAGATCTCCGAGCAGCATGGCGAAATCCATTCCGTCCCGGTCGATCTCGCAGAAATAGCACGGCGGCAGCGGCACCGCCAAGGTGGCGGCGGCATGCGTGTAGAACATGTACTCGGCCCGGTATCCCAGGGTCACCCGGGCCCGGACGTCCTGGTCCTGGGACACCAGTTTGGCCACCAGCGTGCTCGGCAGCTCGGCGGACGGATCGGCGTATTGCGGCCGGACCCGGTACGTGGCCCCGGTCTGTCCGGTGCCGACGGTTTCGACCGTCACCGCGGTGACCGGCGCGCCGAGCACCTCGGTCAACCAGGTCGCGGTGATGTCGTCGGGGCCCGCCGGAATCTCGACACTTGTCGCCATGGCCACCTCACTGTGATCGCTTCTGCGGATGCGAGGCCTCACCGGCATCGCGTTACAGAGTCAAGCACGAACGTAAGGCTTTCGGGTCGATGCGCTGATATCCGCCGCGACCAGCGGGCCCGGGCCGAGACCGTCGCCGTCCGGCCGGGGACGGCTACGGGGTTCCGGCGGCGACGCGGTAGCAGTTGGTGCCGCCGATGCCGAACACCGTCACGCTCTCGCACCGCATGAAGCTGCCGTCGGGCTGATCCGACGGGTGGTCGCACCGGCCGCCTCCGTTGCCCAGCACCGTGATGTTCGTTCCCATGCACTCGGCCGAAGCGACCGGAGCCGAGATGACCCAGCCGGTCAGCGCCGCGCCGACGGCCATAACAGCGATTCCCAACTTTTTCATGATTTTCCCCCTTGGCTCGTGGCAACGGTGCGTTGCCGTGACCGCAACGTTGCCGAATCGTTGCCCGGAAAGCCATGGATTTAAACAGCTTGACTAACAAGTTCATCCGTTCGGACTACAAGAACCCGGCCCGAGCGCCTCCGGTCGTATGACACCAGCTCAGGCACCCGAAAGCGGCGCGGCTCCCGGCCCGGATCGGGCGTACCGTCGAGACTGCCTCACCGCACTCTGCCGAAGGAGATCCGATGATCGAGTTGCTGTCCGATATGCCCGCCGGAGTCGCCGGGATCTCGGTGTCCGGAAAGCTCAGCCGCGACGACCTCGCGGTGGTGCCGACCCTGGAGGACGCCTTCAAGGGCGACGAGTTCCGGCTCGTCGAGGTGATCAACGACGACTACGCGGGCTTCGGCCACGGAGGTCTGGTGGAAGACATGCGCGTCGGGTTCGGCGCGCTGATCAAGCACCACGCCCAGTTCAAGCGAATCGCCATCGTGACGAACCTGAGCTGGGTCACCCACACCATCCACGCCCTCGCCTGGATGATCCCCGGCGAGATGAAGACCTTCACCCTCGACGAACTGGACCAGGCCAAGGAGTGGGCCGCGAGCTAGTCTGCCGCCCGCACCGGCGGATAGGTGATGTCCCAACCGTCGACGCGCGCGTTTTCGTCCAGTACCGCCCGCCGGGTCGAGGTGGGCGAAAGGATGTCGATCACCTCGACACCGGCGACGATCAGTGCGTCGGTGATCAACCGGCGATGGCAGCGCCACGGCACCGCCTCGCTGCACATGATCGCCGGGCGCTCACGGGCAGCCATCGCCAGCAGCTCGTCGAGACCCTCCCGGAACTGCGGGGTTGCCATGTAGTCGGCGTAGTCGCGAAACGCCTTGACCCGCCACGCGCCGTTGGGGCTCGCGACGCCCACCGGGGTGTGGCGTCGTCCACCCAGCTTGGGCAGCCAGCGATACTCGATGTCATCGGGCAGTTCGGCGATGATCGCGTCCCGGTTCCACTGCGGGAACTTCCGGGACGACGGGTAGGACCGCACGTCGGCGAGCAGCGTTATGTCGTTGGCGCGCAACATCGCCAGCACTTCCCCGAACTCGCGGGTCGAGTGCCCGATTGTCCACACCCGTTCTGCCATCACGTTTCACTGTAGTGACCCGCGGCGGTTGGGTGGAGGTGGTCAGCGGGTGGTGTAGCCGCCGTTGACGAACAGCGTCTGCCCGTTGACCCAGTGTCCCGGACCGGCGAGGAACACCACCAACGGCGCGATGTCCTCGATTCGGGTCAGCCGGTTGCCCATCGCCTGGGACTTGTGGAACTCCACCCGCTCCGGGGTCTCCTGCGGATAGAAGAACGGCGTGTCCATCGGTCCCGGGGCAACGTTGTTGACGTTGATGCCACGGTCGGCGAATTCCTTTGCGCCGGCGCGGGTGAAGTGCTCGACGGGACTCTTGGACCCAGCGTAGGACGAGTAGCCGTCGGTGAAGGCGGCCAGCAGCGACGTCACGATCGTGGTCACCGAACCGCCGTCGTTGAGCCGCCGGCCGGCCTCCTGCAGAAAGAAGAATGCGGCCTTGGCGTTGACGTCGAACATGGCGTCGTACTCGTCCTCGGCGATCTCCAGGATCGGCTTGCGCAGCACCTTGCCGACGGTGTTGACCGCGATGTCGACCGACCCGAACGCGCCGGCCGCGACATCGAAGAGTGCGGCGATGTTCTCCGGCCTGGTGAGATCGCCCCGTACCTTGATCGCCTCGGCGCCGGCGGCCCGCACCGCTTCGACGGTCCGGTCCGCATCGGGTTCGCTCGCCGCGCTGTTGTAGTGCACCGCGACGTTGACACCGGCACGGCCCAGTTCGGTGCTGATCAGACCGCCGAGATTCTTCGCGCCGGCGGCAACGACGGCAGACTTTCCTTTGAGTTCGCTCATGGCTCGGACGTTAATCCGTTCATCCACAAAACAGAAACAGTTGATTCACGTTTTCTCACAATTAGTATTTGTTGTCATGGTCGCCGATCTTCGCCGCCTCCGGCATTTCACCGCGGTTGCGGAGGCGGGCGGTTTCACCGCCGCTGCCACCACCGCGCACCTCAGTCAACAGGCGCTGAGCACCTCGGTGCGTCAGCTTGAGACGGAGTTGGGCGTCGACCTGTTCGTGCGCACCGGGCGCCGCGCGGTCCTCACCCCGGCCGGACGGGCACTGCTCGCCGAGGCGCGGCCACTGCTGACGGCCGCCCGCACCGTCGACCAGCGGGTCCGTGCCGCGGCGGCCAGCCCTCGAGTATGGACGGTCGGACACAGCCCCGCACTGGACAGCGCGCAGGTGTACACGCTCATCGAACCGGCGATCACCGCGTTCCCGGAGATGTCGTTCACCCTGCGTCAGTGCTATCCCGATCAGTTGATCGCCGGGATACTCGACGGCACATTGGACCTGGGCCTGCGCCGCGGCGTTGCCGACGGCGCCGATATGGCCGCGGGGGTCATCGGCTACCACCGCATCCGCGCCGCAATACCCGCCTCCCACCGACTGGCGGAAGCTCCGCACATCACCGTGAACGACCTCGCGGACGACCGACTGGTGCTGTGGGCGCCACCCGGGGCGTCCTTCTTCAGCGACTTCCTGATGGCCGCCTGCCGACGCTGCGGCTTCGAACCCGACTTCGTGGTGAGCCGAGTGCAGGGTGCGGCGATGGTGGCCGCTCCGCTGACCACCGGAGCGATTGCCCTGGTGACGGCCGAGCCCGGGCCGGTCATGAATGGCCGCGTCCGCGTCGTCGAGCTGGAGCCACCGCTGCTGGTCCCGGTCCAGGCGCTGTGGCAACGCCACACGGTGTCCGACATCCGTGATGTCCTGCTCGCCGACGAGCGGGTTCGCCAAGGCTAAGTTTGCTGGCGCGGCCCCCGCGAGCTCTCTATGGTCAGGAGCGTGACCGCCACCTCGCATCCGTTTGAGCCACACACCGAAGGCCTTGCGGCACGGCTGAACTGGCTTCGCGCCGGCGTGCTCGGCGCCAACGACGGCATCGTGTCGACGGCGGGCATGGTGGTCGGCGTCGCCGCGGCGAGCGCCGATCGCGGTCCCATTTTGACCGCCGGCGTTGCCGGCCTGCTCGCCGGGGCCGTCTCCATGGCACTGGGTGAGTACGTGTCGGTCAGCACCCAGCGGGATACCGAGAAGGCGTTGCTGACCAAGGAACGCCGCGAGCTGCGGACCGAACCGGCCGCCGAACTGGAGGAACTGACCGGTATCTACCGGGCGAAGGGGTTGTCACCGGAGACTGCGCGGACCGTCGCCCAGGAGCTCACCGCGCACGACGCGTTCACCGCACACGCCGAGGCGGAGCTCGGCATCGACCCGCAGGAACTGACCAACCCGTGGCAGGCGGCGTTCTCCTCGGCGCTCTCGTTCACCATCGGTGCATTGCTACCGCTGATCGCCATCCTCTGGCCGCCCGCGACGGCGCGGATCCCGATCACCGCCGTCACGGTGCTGGCGGCGCTGGCCATCACCGGCGTCGTCTCGGCACGCCTCGGTCGGGCAAATCCGCGGCGAGCAGTACTACGCAACATGGTCGGCGGCGGGCTCGCGCTGCTGGTCACCTTCGCGGTCGGACATCTGGTCGGGGTTGCGATCGGCTGATTCGCGGGTTCGGTCAGGGTCGCGGGCGGTCCCGGCTTCAGTCCCGACGGCAGTTGGCGGTGTCGTCGGACCCCGTCGGCCACGGGATCCCGACCTCGCCGAGAAGTTGCTTGAGTTCATGGCGGCGGTCGTCGCCGAGGCCCGTCAGCACCCGCTCGTCGGCGACCCGGATGGCCGCCTCGGCCCGTTTCAGCAGCGTCGTGCCGTCCCGGGTGAGCCTGGCCGGCAACGCCTTCCCGGTCGCCGGGGTGACCGGTCGGGTGACCGCGCCGCGCTCTTCCAGGCCGCGCAGCACCTGGTTCATCGCCTGCGCCGAAACCTGCGTGCCGCGGGCTAGCTCGGCGCTGGTCTGACCCGGCTTCAGAGCGAGAATCCGCATGCACACGTACTCGGGCAGCCCGATGCCCAGCGGACTCAGTTCGGCGGTGACCTGCGGCCGTAGCGCAGCCATGACCCGATACAGCAGAAAGCCCAGTGGCTCGTCGTCGGCGCCGGTCATGCCCCATATCGTGACACGCACCTCCTTTCCTGCGAGCGTGCGCGTCCCCGGTCGACACGCCGCACCCCCTTCCCGCGAGCTTCCCGCGCGCGTGCGTATCTCGCGCGTGCGTATCCCCGGTGGACACGCCGATCGTTCACAGCCGCCTCACATATCAGGTTCCTTGACACCTACACCGACCGTGCGTATCAAGGAAATTGATAGATGGGCTCGCCACACTGGGTTGGCCCGGTATCTACGCGAAGGGACACGAGGATGTTTTTCAACGGATTCAACGGCGGACCCGGTTGGGGCGGACAGCAATTCGGCGGGCCCGGCGGGTTCGGCGGCGGCTTCGGCGGTGGGTTCGGGCCCGGCGGGTTCGGAGGCTTCGGCGGGGGCGGCTTCGGCGGTCCGGGTGCCGGCAGAGGACCCTGGTTCCTCAAGCGCGCCGCGTTCGGCACCGCCGCGGTTCTGCTCGACGGCCCCGCCACCGCCGCCCAGGTGATCGAGCGCGTCTCGGCCGCCACCGACGGCGCGCTCAACCCTCCGGAGGACATCGTCGAACTGGCCATCGCCCTGCTCGCCGGGCGCGGACTGGTCACGGTTGACGACGGGGTGGCCTCACTGACCGATCTCGGCAGGCAGCTCCTGGCCTTCCGCGGCGTCACCAGCGAGACCGCACAGCTGTTCTTCAAGAAGGCCGGCAAGTTCGCCGACGTGTTCAAGATCCGCAAGGAGCTGTTCGAGGTCGCCGGGCTGGCCCGCACCATCGCCTTCACCGGGACCGACGAGCAGAAGGCCAAGCTGGCCGAGACCCGCGGCAAGGTCCTCGCGGCCCTGACCGAGGCCAAGAAGGAACTGCACCGCGTCCTCGCCGACGGCTGATTCCCGCAGACCCGCCGCGGGTGACCTTCGGGTCATCCGCGGCGGTCTGCGCTGGTGAACCACCGCGCGGGCCCCGGACCCGAATGGGCATGCGCCGCCGAACATTGGCGCGCGTGCAGGAGATTCGGGGATCGCTACCTGTCGATATCCGAATCGGTGATCAACAGGCTGCCGTCGCGACGGATGATCCGGAACCACCGATTCTCGCTGGACACCCGCCCGTCGTTGCTCACGTACTCCAGATGAGCGACGACGCGCTGGTCCCCGTCGGGAGCAACCGCGGTCACCGACACCGAGCGGATGGACGCCCAGAAGTCGCGGTAGCCGCTCCATCCGGCACGCTGCTGGTAGCCCGCGTCGAGCTTCGGCCAGGCGTCCTCCGGGCGACCCGGAAGCAACGCGTAGTAGCCGGTGACGAATGCCTGCATCTCATCGAAGCCGATTCCCGTGGCCGGGGCCGAAGCGCTGGTGCTCACGGCCGGCGCACTGCTCACGACAGAGCCTCCACGGGGACCCGCGGTCGAGTTCCCACCGCCCCGCTGACCCATGATCGCGACCGTGGCGGCGACAGCCACCGCCACCAGCGCCAGGACGCCGAGCAGGATCAACAGCACCGGACTGCGCTGCGGCACCGCGGCGGGCATCGGTGTGACCGGCTGCGGGGCGGGCGCCGGGATGGGCTGTGGCAGTACCGCGGTCTGCGGTGCCCACCGGGTCACCGGGACCGTTGCCGGCGTCGGTTCCCGACCGACCCCGACGGCGGGCGCAGACGGCTGGGCGGCGGCCTGCAGCGCCGCCGCGAACTCACCGCAGGTCGCATACCGCTGATCCGGGTCTTTCGCCAGCACCCGGCGAAACACCTCGTCCACGCCGGCCGGCAATGCCGGATTCACCGCCGACGCCGATGGGATCGGCGCTGTCAAATGCGCCATCAGCACCGTGGACATCGAGTCCCCGGCATACGGCGGCTGTCCGGTCATCAGCTCAAAGGCCGTGCAGCCCAACGAGTAGAGGTCGGCCCGACTGTCCAGCGGGCGGCCTTCGATGGCCTCCGGCGAGACGTAGGAGACGGTGCCCATCGTCATCCCCACCGAGGTCAGCGCCGTGCCCTGGTCGGCCACCTTCGCTATCCCGAAGTCGGCGAGCTTGACCGTCGCGAGTTGGCCACCCGGTTCGAAGGCCAGCAGGATGTTCGCCGGCTTCACGTCGCGATGGGTGATCTGATACTGCGCGTAGGCGTAATCCAGTGCTGCGCCAGCCTTTTCGATGACGGGAATGACGAGGCCCAGCGGCAGCGGTCCGTGCTGCTGCAGCATCTGCGCCGCGTCCGAACCGTCGATGTACTCCATCGCCAACCACAGCCGCCCGTCGTACTCGCCACGGTCGTAGATGGTGATGACGTTCGGGTGCCGCAACCCCGCCAGCAGGCTGGCCTCCTGGTCGAACCGGGCCCGAAACTTCTCGTCGCCGCTGACGGCCGCGTTCAGCAGCTTCACCGCATCGCGGCGCGGGAGCCGGGGGTGCTGCACGAGATACACCTCGCCCATGCCGCCCGACCCGATGAGGCGAATCACCCGGTATTCGCCGATCGCGGCAACAGGCTCAGTCACCCGCCGAGTCTCGCATGCGACGGCCCGGGCGGCGGCGTCGACGCGAGCCGCGTCGACCGTGGGCCGGAATCAACCCGTCGGATCAGGAGGTCCCACGCTCGGCGTCATGCACCCCGGGACACCGCGGCGGGTCGCATCAGCCCCCGGTGTCGTGCAATCCTCGATACTCTTCCGTCCATGACGGGCTTCATCGACGGCTACCTACGCTCACCGCTTTCCGGTATCGCCCCCTGGGTCTTGATGTCGGTGCTGTCGAGCCCCGGCAAGTTCGAGGTCGCGGTCTGTACCGCGCTGGGACTGACCCTCGCGACGCTGTGGCTAGCCCGGCGGCGCGGCATCTCGATCCACACACTGGAAGTGTTCGGCGCGCTGTTCTTCATCGCACTGGCCATCGTCGGCCTGGTGGCGACCCCCGGAGTGATTTCCTGGCTGGAACTGTGGGCCGGCGAACTCACCAACGTCGCGCTGGCACTGTTCGTCATCGCCACCATCGTCGTCCGCCGACCGTTCACCCTGCCGTACGCGAAAGAGCAAGCTCCCCAAGAGTATTGGGACTCACCGCTATTCATCCGGATCAACTACGTCATCTCGACGGTATGGGCGATGGCCTTCACCTTCTCGGCGGCGGTCGGCTTGGTCGGCGACGCGGTCCTGTACCAGCCGGACAACTTCTGGACCGGCTGGGTATTGCAGCTGGCGGCGATCTTGTTCGCGGTGTCGTTCACCGAGTTCTATCCCGACCATGCAAGCGCCAAGGATGCAGCCGCGCGCGGCGAGCAGGAACCGGCGCCGCCGATCGCGAAGCTTTTCGACTGGCTCCCGACCTTCGTGCTGATCGCCGGGATCTTCGGCTGGGTCACCGACGCTCTGCCCGACGCCGCCGGGATCGGGATGATCGTCGCCGGCGTGCTCGGCAATGTCGTCGTCAACAAGCTCGTCCCCGCCGAGGCGGCCTGACGCCGACGCCCCCGTCCCAACGTCAGCACTTCAGATCCTTCACGGCGTCGCCGACCTTGTCGACGACGTCCTTGGCGACGCCGGGACCTTGATCGCCCTGGCTGTCTTCCGGCTGCTCGTTCTCACCCTGCTGCGCGGTGTCGTTGTCGACCGGATCGTCGGCGTGCGCCATGGGCGCCCACACGAGCAGTGCCCCGGCGGCGAGAGCGGCGGCGTAGCGCGCAGCGGTGATCTTGACCATCGTGAACCCCCTGGTGGTTTTCTGCCGAACCAATGTGCTCGGCACGTCCCTGTCGGCGGCCTAGCGAAAACGACGCCGGACGGGGACGGCTTCCGTGGATATTTTCTCATTGAATTCTTAGAGTTTGGGAGTCTGTTTTGTCGGCCTGACCGGCGTTTTTGTCAGTGGCTCGAACTAGCGTTTGGGTATGAGTTCGACGACGGTTCCCGGGGAGGGGATTCCCGG
>Ga0209023_10006049_pt1 | contig 12942 bp, 13 predicted proteins | sample LakOneMetagenome_FD_187468 | JGI IMG/M metagenome (GOLD analysis project Ga0209023, IMG submission 187468) | Freshwater and sediment microbial communities from Lake Erie, Canada (SPAdes) (version 2) | ecosystem: Environmental > Aquatic > Freshwater > Lentic | place: Lake Erie, Canada... | reverse complement strand
ACCAGCACCAGCACCAGCACCAGCACCAGCACCAGCACCAGCACCAGCACCAGCACCAGCGGCGCCGGCCCAGGTGGCGGTCGACGCGCAGGCAGACCGCATCACCGACTTCGGCGAGAAGATTGGCGGCGCGCGCAAGGACCAGGCCGCGAGCAAGGGCCCGAAGGTGGCGCGGCCGCGCAGCACCGACGAGCGCCCGGCCTGGGCGCGGCGCTTCGAAATCAGCCAGATCGCCAAGAGCAGCCGCGTGGTCGAAGAGGGCCGGTGGGTGGTGCGTGACGCGCGCAGCGTGGACGCGTTCAACCAGCCGCGTCAGGTGGGCCGCGACACCTTTGCCACGCGCGAGGAGGCGCAGCAGGCCGTGCCGCTGCTCGCGGTGGCGCAGAAGCATCGCGTGGTGCCCGTGCGCGGCGACGGCGCGGGCTATGAGATCTGGCGCGACGTGAGCGACCGCAAGCGCGTGAAGGTGGTGGACCAGGTGTTCCCGACCCGCGAGGCGGCGCTGGAGCACATGGCGAGCAACGCCCAAGCCATCATCGAGACGAACACCACCTTCGGCGAGGCGGACCTGCCGCGGCCGCCATCCGAGGTGCGCACGGGGGCCGAGCGGCGCACGGGCGACGCGCGTGACAGCGACTTCATGGAGGTGTTCGGCTTCCGGGGCGTGGAGTTCGGCAACTGGAACAACCAGCAGGAGCGCCAGCAACTGCTCAACGATGCCTACGACGGCTTGCTCGACCTGGCCGAGGTGATGAACGTGCCTCCGCGCGCGATCAGCCTGGACGGCGACCTAGCGCTGGCCTTCGGTGCCCGTGGCCATGGCCTGAGCAGCGCGCGGGCGCACTACGAGCCGGGCAAGGCGGTGATCAACCTCACCAAGATGAACGGCGCCGGCTCGCTGGCGCACGAGTGGTTCCACGCCCTGGACCACTACTTCGGCCGCCAGGACGGCAAGGCGCCCGCGAAATGGGTGGTGGGCAAGGACGGCACGCGCTCGCTGGAGATCCACGACGCGGCCGAGAGCAACATGGCCAGCGGGGGCACGCGCGGCGAGCGGTCGGGCATGCGCCCCGAGCTGCGCGAGGCCTTCGCTGATGTCATGCGCACGATCGCGCGCAAGGGTGAGGCCTACGTCGAGGACACGGCCCGGGCGGACAAGTTCGTCGCCTCCGCCCGTGAGGACGTGAGCCGACGCATCAAGGACATCCGCGCGGACCTGGCGCGCGACCTCGAGCCCAAGTACTACAAGCGGCACAACAAAGCCGCCACGGCGGAGCAGCTGGCCGAGTTCGATTCCGTGGCGGAGAAGATCGTTGCCGGCGAACTGCTCGAGTTGCGCGTGGAGTCGAACGAATCGGCCCGCTCGGTCGCTTCGGGCATCCGCTGGACGAACGACGCGCTCAACCGCCTGAGCGCCGTGATGAAGGCCGTGCGCGGCCGCCAGGGTTTCACCGCCGACAGGGACGGGCCGCTCGACCGCCTGCGCGGACTGATGCAGAACTACAGCGCGCGGCTGAAGATGCTTGCCGACGCCCAGGGCTCGACCGAGAAGACCCGGGCCGTGCCCACGGAGTTCGTCATGAACGCCAAGGAGCTGGACCAGGGCCGCGGCCAGGACTACTGGACCCAGCCCCATGAGCTGGCCGCGCGCGCGTTCCAGGGGTACGTGGAGGACAAGATCGCGGAGCGTGGCGGGCGCAGTCCCTTCCTGAACTACGGGCCCGAGGGGGCTGTCATCGCTACGCCCTGGGGCTTCAAGCGGCCGTTCCCCGCCGGCGCAGAGCGCGTGGCGATCAAAAAGTCCCTAGACAACCTGGTCGAGGTGATCCAGACCCGCGAGAGCGACGCCGGCGGCGTGGCGCTCTTCCGCCGCGAGGCCTCAGACGGCGATGCGCAGGCGCCAGGGTTCAACGTGGACTCGTTCCTCCAGGCGATGAAGCAGCCGGCGGCCTACTCGGAAGCCGCACAGCGCCAGGCGGTCAGCTCGGTATCCGCCACGGTGGACGCGATCCGCGCCGCATGGGGCCCGAACGCGCCCGATGTGGTGGTGGCCTTCGACATGCAGGATCCGCGCGTGCCCGAGGCCGCGCGGGCGGCGGACCTGCGCCAGCGCAGCGGCGGTGCGCGCGGGGCGCCCGAGGGCTTCTACTACCGTGGCAAGGCCTACCTGATGGCCTCGCGCCTGAACACGCCGGCCGATGCGTCGCGCGTGCTCTTCCACGAAGTGCTGGGCCACCATGGGCTGCGCGGCAAGTTCGGCCGCGAGCTGGACCAGGTGCTCAACCAGGTGGCCACCATGCGCAAGGCCGAGGTGGCGGCCAAGATGCAGGAGTACGGCCTGCGCGGCGTGAACAGCCTGAGCGTGCGCGAGGCGGCGGAGGAGGTGCTGGCCGAGATGGCGGAGAAGAACCCCCGCCTGCATTTCGTGCAGCGCGCGATCGCCGCCATCCGCAACTTCCTGCGCGCCAACGTGCCCGGCTTCCGCAACATGCGGCTGACGGACAACGACATCATCCAGGCGTACATCCTGCCCGCGCGCGGGTGGGTGGAGCGGGCCGGCGATCAAGACATGGCGGAGGCAGCGCCGGCGTTCCGGCGCACCGATGCGACGAAGGATGTCTTCGAATCTCGGATCGACGCGCTGTTCCGTGGCGACCAGGCTGCCATGGGCACGCGGGTGCTAGATCGTTCAGACGTCCTGGGCCTGCTTGGGTTCCCAGACGTGCCCCTGATGCTCAATGAACGGCATCTGCTGGATGGGTTGACCAATCACCCCGAGATGACAGCTCAGGTGTGGAAGAAGGTGCCTCAATGGCTGGAGAACCCGGCCATGGTGTACAGCGATCCGCGCGAATCGGGGCGGCTGGTGTTCATTGCGCCAGAGTCGCTGGCAGGGTATCCCATCATGCTGGTGATCGAACCGAACCCGACACCAGGCGCACGTGGCCGGGCCGACCCGTTTCAATTGCTGGTTACGGCATACGCAAAAACCGGCGGCGGACTCCCCGCACCCGGTTACCTCGCGTCGAGCGGCAACCTGCTGTACGCAGACACAAAAAACGCCCCTGAAGCATGGCGGCGCGCCGGGGTCCAATTCCCCGGACAGGCCACCCTGCAACAGGGGCGCCGCAAAATTTTAACGGAGAAACAGCTCGGGGGCTACAGGCGCGCTCAGGCGCAGGCGGAGAAACCGGCGGATGGGGCCGCAGGCGAGGACGGCGCGCTGTTCAGCCGCTCCAAGCTGCAGGACATCAAGGCCTCGGCGCTGGAACAGCTCCAGCAGGTGATGAGCCACGAGGGCAAGGTGTCGCTATGGGACAAGACCGTGGGCACCATGCGCCACCTGGGCGAGCGCTCGCCGGCGTTCAAGCCGGTGTACGAGGCCGCGCAGCGCTTCATCGATGACGTGTCCATGCTGGGCAACGACGCCGCCGACTTCGCGCCGCGCTTGCTGCCGCGCGTGGAGACGCTGGCCGACCTGAAGAAGAAGCCCATCACCGCGGCCGACAACAAGGCCGTGGCGCGCCCCGTATTCGAAGGCACGCTGATGTGGGCCCGCGATGTCGACGGCACGCCGATCCAGGTGGATGACCTCACCAAGAAGTACGCCGACCTGCCAGCAGCCGAGAAAGCGCAGATCCTGCTGCGCGCCGGTCGCATCGACCCCGAGGTGCTGCGGATGTGGCAAGGCCTGCCGCAGGCCCAGTTTGAGGCCGCCGTGAACTCCCGATTTGAGAGCAAGGCGCTCAAGCCGGGCGTGGTGTGGACGCCAGAAGAACTGGCAAAAATGTTCGGCATGAACGCCGAGCAGGTGAGCCTGTATCAGGAAGCGCGCAGCGCCATCGACCGCTCCATCGATATGACCGCCCGCGCCGACATGTTGCGCGCGGTGGGAACCGACTACTCCGGTATGCGTGACCTGGTGCTGCAGCAGGCCAACCTGTCGGACGCCATGAAGGTGCTGACGGACACGCTGCAGGCGGACGCGCGCGAAAACCCTGACCAGGCGGAGCGCCTGCTGGGCCTGAACAATGCCGTGGTCAAGAGCTACGAGCGCGCCAAGGAGCTGCAGGACTTCGGTTACGCGCCGCTGTCGCGCTTTGGCCGCTACACGGTCGACGTGGTGGACGCGGCGGGCGAGCGGCAGTACTTCGGCATGTTCGAGACGATGCGCGAAGCGAACCAGATGCGCATGCGCATGGCGAGCACCTTCCCCGGGGCCACGGTTACCCCGGGCACGATGAGCCAGGAGGCTTTCAAACTGTTCCAGGGCATCACCCCCGAGTCGCTCGAGCAGTTCGGCAGCATGCTGGGCCTGAGCAACACAGGCGACGAGGCCAAGGACAAGGCCTTCCAGGCCTACCTGCAGTTGGCGAAGAACAACCACAGCGCGCTCAAACGACTGATCCACCGCAAGGGCATCGCAGGGTATTCCGAGGATGTCGGCCGCGTGCTGGCGAGCTTCGTCTACTCGAATGCGCGCCTGGGCGCCGGCGGCCTGAACGCGGGCACGCTGGAGACCGCGATTGAGGGCATCCCGAAGGAGCAGGGCGAGTTGCGCGACGTGGCCATGGGCCTGCGGTCGTACATCCAGGATCCCCAAGAGGAGGGGCAGGCCGTGCGCGGCATGCTGTTCGCGCAGTACCTGGGTGGCTCGGTAGCGTCGGCCCTGGTCAACATGACCCAGCCCTTCCAGATCACCATGCCCTGGCTGAGCCAATACGGTGGCATGCGCCGCGCCGGCGCGCAGCTGGCGGCGGCCGTGCGCGACATGGCGCGCGGCGGTAAGTACGAGACGGACCTGGCGCAGGCCCTGCAGGCGGCCGAGGACGACGGTGTCGTGTCGCCCCAGGAAATCCACCAGCTGATGGCCCAGGCGCGCGGCACGGGCTCGCTGCGCACCGGTGACGGCACGCGCGCCGGCGACGCGCGGGCGGCCGCGGCCAACAACTGGGAGCGCGCCAAGGTAGCCTGGGGCCAGCCCTTCGCCCTGGCCGAGCAGTTCAACCGCCGCAGCACCTTCATTGCAGCCTACCGCCTGGCGAAGGAGCAGGGCATGGATGCCCCCGGCGAGTTCGCCCGGCGCGCGGTGGTGGAAACGCAGTTCGTCTACAGCAAAGCCAACAAGCCGAAGTGGGCGCGCGGAGCGATCGGCGGCACGCTGTTCACCTTCAAGACCTACTCCGTCAGCTACCTGGAGCTGATGCAGCGCATGTGGACTCAAGGCGGGCCGGAGGGGAAGCGCGCCGTCGGCTGGGCCCTGGCCATGCTGATGCTGATGGGTGGCGCGGGCGGCCTGCCGTTCGTGGAGGATCTGGAGGACCTGATCGACGGCGTGGGCCAGCTCATGGGCTACAACCTGAGCTCCAAGCAGTGGCGCAAGCAGGTGATGCGCGAGTACATCGGCAAGGAGCTGGGAGAGTTCGTGGAGCAGGGCGTGTCCGGGCTGCCCGGCGCGCCGATCGACATCTCCGGCCGACTGGGTATGGGCAATCTGCTGCCCGGTACCGGCCTGCTTCTGACCAAGCAGAGCCGCGAGCGGGATCTGCTCGAGGTGGTGGGGCCGGCCGGCGACCTGATCGCACGTGGGTTCACGGGTGCGCGCAAGGCGTTGACGGGCGACGTCGGCGGCGCGGCGCTGGAAGTGTCGCCTGCCGCCGTGCGCAACGCGGCCAAGGGTATCGACATGGCCACCAGCGGGATCTACAAGGACACCAAGGGCTACAAGGTGATCGACACCACGCTGGGTGAGGCAATCTCCAAGGCCATCGGGTTCCAGCCGCACAGCGTGGCCCAGGTGCAAGAGTCCAACTCGTTCATGCAGCGCAGCAAGGCCTTCTACACGCAGACCAGCAGCGACATCAAGGCACAGTGGGCCCAGGCGCTGTTCGAGAAGGATGACGCCGCGTTGGCCCGGGTGCGCGAGCGCCTGGCGGGCTGGAACCGGGACAACCCGGAGCAGCCCATCACGGTCGACATGCGCACGGTGTGGAAGCGCGTGCGCGAGATGGGCAAGGATCGTACGCAGCGGATCGAGGAAACGGCGCCGAAGGCGCTGCGCGGCCAGATGCGCGAGATGGCTCGGGAGAACGGGTAGCCCGGTATAGGGCTGGGGGTTTCCAGCAAGGCCCGGAATCATTCCCTGCCATGAAAACCGAAACCATCGACGCTCTCGCCACAGCTGGCAGCCGCACCACGGGAGGCGGTGCCGTCGTTGGCTTTCTTGGCTGGCTTGCTTCGTCCCAAGCCATTGGGCTGCTGGGCATCGGCATCGCGCTGCTGGGCGCGCTCGTGAACTGGCATTACAAGCGCGAGGCCAACCGGCGCCACGTTGCGGAGCATCAACTGCGCATGGCGCGACTGCGTCGGGGGATGGATAGCGACACGGACTTGGGCACGCTGGGGGCCGACGAATGAGCTTCGGCCAACTCATCCGGGACAACCCCAGGCGCTCTCTCAGTGCTGGGGCGTTCGTGCTGCTGATGGCGCTGGAGGGGTTCCGCGCGATGCCGTACCGGGATATCGCGGGCGTGTGGACAGACGGCTACGGAAACACCCATGGCGTGGTGCCCGGGCAAGCCGTCACAGAGCCAGCAGCGCGCGCCACGCTGCAGCGGCACACGGAGGTTTTCGGCCAGGGCGTTCTCGACTGCCTGGACCGTGAGCCCACCCAGGGCCAGTACGACGCCTGGGTGCTGATGTCGCTGAACACCGGCCTCGGTGCTCCCGGAAAGGCGGATGGCTGGTGCTGGCTCAAGTCGGGCCGCAAGTCCACGCTGGTGCGCCGCTACAACGCCGGCGACGAACTGGGCGCGTGTCTGGCCATGCTGCAGTGGACGAGGGCAGGGGGCGCTTACAGCCAGGGCCTGTTCAACCGCCGCTGGAAGGAATACCAGATCTGCATCGGAGGCACGGTGCGCTGGAACACAGGAGGTGTGCGGTGAGCCTTTCCCTCATTACCCATCTGGCAGCCGCGCTGGTGGCCACCGCCGGCGTTTGGATCTTTCAGGACGCACGCATGGATGCCGCTGTCGCTGGGGTGCGACTGGAAGTGGCCAATGCCAAAACCAAAGCTGCGGGCGAAAAGCTCCAGGCCGTCAAGGAAGCCCGCGCCGACGAGCGCGCCATCAATAAAACCTACCAGGAGGCCCTGAATGCTGCCCGCACCCGTGAAGCGCTCTTGCGCACTGAGCTTGATCACCTGCACCGTGTTTCTGACGGCCTGCGGGACCAATCCGCCGAAGCTGCCCGCCGACTCGCTGCAGCTCCCCCCGCCGCCGTCCTTGAGTACGCCACTGCCCTCGGAGTCGTATTCAACGACTGCCGCGCCGCGTATGCAGGGATGGTCGAAAAAGCTGATGGGCACGCAGGTGATGTCCGCACCCTCCAAGACGCCTGGCCAGTAGTCCCGCCCCGGCCGGTTGCCGGATCAAGACCATAAGATCACCCCAAACGCCGCCCATTGAAAATTCAAAGGCTCCAAACTTTCGCCATTGCAGGGTGCGGAACACCGCTTGTCTTGACGTGGACCCAGTTGATCAGAATGCGCAGGCCAAAGAACACCCCCGCCAATACAGCCACTAAGGCTAGCTTCACGGCGAATACGGCGGCCAGCGCTGCCATCGATGCTTGTGGTGTTGCGACGTATCCCAGCAAGGGAATGAGCGCGAGCAATTGAAAGCCGAACAACAGGCCTGCAAGAGTCCTCGCAATTCGCAGCGGCACGTAGACAAGAAACACGTCGTCCTCCCTTTTTTGAGCCGAGGATGGTAACCGTGGATGATTGTCGCCCGCACGTGACTGCGATCTCTTCTCTCCCAACTGTCACTCTCCCGCCTGATACGAGGCTGCGATGCTTCTTAGCCTACCCGGCACACCAAATGTTCCATGGGCGGTAACTCTGTAAGTCGCGGTTAGTTCCGTTACGAGCGCGTAAGTTACCTTGACCGTATGCAGCGCAAATTTACCTAATGCGTGCTCATCAATTCGGAGGAGTCCTCGTGAGTATTCATAGTTCTTTGCCCCGTCGCTCGATCTTGAAGGGTGTGGCTGCTGCAGTCAGCGCCATGGCTTTTCCGATGTTCGCGAAGGCCCAGGGCGCACCAGTTATCCCCAGGAAAATCGCCGTGTACACCGATTCGTTCGGTGACGGCGGCAACGCGTTCGGATCGCCGGTCTTCCAGTCGCAGTTCTCCACTTGGGAGTCGTACGGCAATGCGTCCAACCAGTTCAATATGGCTCGCCGCATCAGCGCAGCTATCCCTGGCTCCAGCTACGACCCCCAGCAGTACGGCGGCTCGACCCTGTCGGGGATGGCAAGCGGCTACAAGTATGACTCGACCACAGGAACCGAGGTGCAAGCCTGGGGTGGCCTGACGCTGGTGGAGCACGCCATCGCCAGCCAGGCTGACCAAGTGGTGATTCACCTGGGTGCCGCCGGCGGCCAAATGAGTACCGCCGACCGCACGGCGATCACCGCCTACCTGTTCGCCCTAATGGGCAAGGCCCTGGCGCAGAACGGCACTCGCGTCGCCCTTGTGGAAGCGCCGTATCCTGTGCCCGAAGATGCGGGCAACGCGGGGACGATTGCTGCTTACCCGGACTATGTGGGACGCCGCGACTCGGTGAACTCGGGCATTGACGCCGCCGTGGCGGAAATCAATGCCCACTACCCTGGCTTCGCAACCCGCGTTCGTTACTGGAGCAACGGCGCCGTGGCAATGAACCCCGGCACGACCCACGAGGGTCTGCACCCAACGCTGGCAACGCACTCGTCTATTGCTGCTGCGGTGGCTGCTGAAGTGAGAGCGTTCCGTGGCTGGTAATCAATGGGGGCGTCAGCCCTCGCTTGGTGAACCCTGGTAGTGAAGAGGCCCGCGTAGCGCGGGCCTTTTTCATTGTCGGGTGGCGTTCTTTACGGCAGCACGAGCACCCGTGCCTGCTGTCCGCGCGGATGATAGTTGGCTGGGCTTTGCGCAGACCGGCCACCCGGGCATCGCGACCGCTATCAGGCAATGCGCTCGCCTGCAGACGCCCAACCTCTCCAGGTAGCTACTTCGGCAGGTAGGCATCTTTCCATGGTGTTGGCAGCAGACGATAGGCCCACTCGCTGGTGCCATGAATGTGTGCATCCGTCGTGTTGGACCCGAGGCTTGATGCCAATTGGCCTTCAATTGCCGTTTTGACGACCGTTTTGCCTATTTCGTTTAGCTCGGCTGACTTGGCCACGGTATTAGCTACGCCAATGAGAATGGCAGTAACACCGTCGAGCTGAGAGCTACGTTTCTGCATGGTGTCCTGTGTGTTCAGAAGCGCCTCGGTTAGGGCGGTAAGTGTCTTCTCTAGCTGGGCCACCCGTGCTTGAAGCTCTTCGATCTGGTCTTTGTGCTCTGAAGTCATGTCCGCGTTCCTGCCGATTGTTGCGTGAGAGCTTTATCGTATAGACGTGTAGACGATTTCATGTAAGGAGACAGCGTGGCTTGGAGGAAGGAAAGCGGGCAGGCCCGGGGCTACGGGGTCTACTGGGACAAGCTGCGGGCCCAGATCCTTAACCGCGACGGTCGCCTCTGCCAGTGTCCTGATTGCCAGTGCGGCAAGTTACCCGCGCTTCCGGCGCATGAGTTGGACCACATCAAGCGCAAGGCTTGGTTCAAGTCAGGCAGAACGAAGGGCGACCCTAAGGATCCGAGCAACTTGCTGGCTGTGAACCGCGACTGCTACGAGAGGCTGACAACGCTGCAGCAGGTGCAGCGCCCGACAGTATGTGTAGACCTGGATGGGCTTCCTGGCGTAGGGTGAGCGGGATACCGCGTCGTACAAGTTCGCCAAATTGCGAGCAATGCACAACGCGACGTCACTCATGATCGGTGCTTGACTAGGCTCAGCACCGATGCTCGGTCACTTACTCCTTTCGGCAGCCGTACTCTTCGCATCCGGGGAACGTATTTCGGATGGCGCTTGAAGCCGTGCCCGGTATAGGGCCCCAGTAGTTCGGGTTAGAGGGGGAGAATGTAAACATGCAGTTGAAGATCGGGTAGGGATACGGGACCTGCTCCACGCTGTGGGCAACGAGCATGTAACCAGAGGTGTTGCCTACATTAGCTTGGGCAACCCATGCAGTACAGGCTTCCATTGGCGTCAATTTAATCGGAATGCTTGGAATGTTCGGGATCCAGTAACCGTCCATGGGCTGGGCGGCTGCACCGAGAGACAGCGCTGAGGCCAGCGCAAGCACGACAAACTTCTTCATGATTTCTCCTCGTTGAAAGATCCTGAATATCTCAGCAGCACTGAGTATTCATGCTCAATTCATAGGATTTTTCGTTTCTGAAGGTTACTGACTCCGTACACCGCAGGTCACGCCCCCATCGCTTCCAACGGAATGAAGGCGAATCGAGCCCGATGCGTTAGCGGACGATTCGGGCGAGCGCTTCGCATAGCCTGTCGAGCCCGTGCCCGCGAAGACGCCGCTGGGCTGCGGGCGGCCTAGCCGAAGTAGCGCTGCGCAGCCTTCATGCGACTGCTGAGAGTGGTGTCTCCGTCCCGTCCCCTGCAACCATGACCCCAGGTGACGAGTCGTTGACCTCGATCTTCACACCCATGAAGGTCGTGTGATCGTCCAGCGGCTTGCCAGTGACTGCCACGTTGATCGAGGCTCGGGCATCCTTCAGCGTGGCGTTGTCGGCTGGCGAGATGATGAACTTTTGCGGATACGCGTTGTTGTGCGCCTTCCAGTGCGCTTTCAGTGCCGTGAGCAGCTGTTCGTAGATGTGAGGCATGTTGGCGAGTTTACAGGTGGGTCGGCACCAGCAAATGAGCCGCTGGGGCTGCGGGCGACCTGGCCGTCAACCTCTAAGAAATGATACTGAGCTCGTGACGGCAGATCAGTATTCTCAAGAGTAGAAATTAATGCACAAGCAAGCGCCCTAATCCTCGAGTGTTTGCGGATGCCAGTAGCCGGTTGTAACGGCTCGGTTATGTTGATTTCACAATTGGAAATTTCAAGGAATATTATGACAATGGTTCGATCTTTAATGATTGCGGCGGTTTGCTCGGTCGCAGCACTCAATGTGAATGCTGCCGGTTATTTCAATGCTCCAGCTAAGGATTACTACGAGGGGTGGGCGTGTAACCCAGCAACACCGGGATATTCGGGGTGGATTCATTTTTGGCGAGATGATGGCGTCTTCCTCGGTGCACTTCCAGCTGCAAATCAGCGTGAAGAGGCTGTTCAGCAAATCTGTGGTGATTCAGGGCTTCACGGCTTTGGTGGGACGTTGCCCATAACAGTTGAGCATCTGGATAATAAATGGCACACCGTTCGCGCCTACTTTATTAATTCCGATAACACAAATTTCGAACTGCAAAATTCGATGAATGTGCTATTTGACGGCGGACCAGTTACGCCTCCTCCTCCCCCCCCACCAGTCCTGCCCACCACCGTTTCAGGCTGCAACGTAGCGTCTCCAGGTGCTGGGTGGGTGGCCACTTATCATAAAGCAACGACCATGTGCTCAACTGCAGCGCAGCCGTTCGCAGGCTTCCAAGCAACATATCAGTATGTTGGGGCAAATAGCCAATTTGTCTACAACTCGGGTTATGAGTTGGTTACATGCGGAGGTCCTGCTCCTGCAGGCTGGCAGAATGTACGGGTAGCTTCTACAACGTCATGCAACCAAAATTTTTATGGATATGTTGACAATGCTATTGTGATTAGAAAGTTGTAGTAAGCAATAGTCGGAAAGCGTTGGTTGCAGAGGCAATTAATGCCTCTGCTCTCGCAAGGTGGCGGCGTAAACCTGCTTCCCCTGCGAATCGTGCAACTCCGCGCGATCAGAACGGCGCCGGCGACACCAGGAACTCCACTGGCCCAGGGCCTCGGTAGATCACGTGGCCGGAGCGCCCCATGGTCACGGTCCACTCGTCGGGGCCTATCTGCTCAACGTTGTAGACAGACGGCCAGAAATCGAGCGAGATCTCGCTGGGCATCCGCCCCGGCGCGCCCGGTGTGCGCAGCAGAGTAGGGTGATCGTGCGGCGTGCTCATGGCGCAACCTCAACGCGGACGGGGCCGCGCCCGCGATACACCACCCGAGGGGGGAAATCCACCGTATTCGCAGTGACTGTCCACATGTCGCCTTCGCATGAGACGCTGTAGTGGTCATTGGTCATGGGCAAGGGGACGCAGTCGTCTTCCTCAGCCAGGGTCTTTGGCCGGTAAAGCCTTGACAGCCATGGCTGGTTCGTACCGATTCCCCTGCCCATGCTCGTCACCGTCGCATGGTCAATCTCACAAGGTTGGTCCCTGATCAGGAAGTCCTCTCGTGTGTGGTCCAGCCGCACCGCCTCGAGGTCTTGTTTGCGGGCCTGCTCCTCGGTCAGTTTGATCTTCGATGTGATCGTGCGGCCGGCCCATTTGTAGCGCCAGGAGTAGCGGACTTCGATCTTCATGGGGGTCACCTGATTTCTGCGGGTTGCGTAAAATACTGGATGAATTTACAGTATTTCAGCGGCGTCTGATGGTGCTTTTCGAGAGCAAACATGTCCTACGCCGCAGAGCCCGCTGCAGTCCTACGATGGCTGCTATCCCCTCAGGAGCGCCCATGTGCAACCGGTATACCCCACCTAAAGAGTTGGAAATCGAGCGTGAATGGCACGTCGGCAACCGCAACCCACTGCGATGGTGGGACGAAGTCCTGTTCCCGCGCGGTACCGGTGCATTCATCCGCCGGGCGCGTGAAGACGCTGGCTACAGCCGCGAGCTGGTGGTGGGGCAGTGGGGCCTGATTCCCTGGTTCGCCAAAGAGCCAAAGCTGACGTACCTGACCAACAACGCCCGCGGCGAAGAGCTGGCGGACAAGGCCAGCTACAAGCTGCCGTGGGCCCGTGGCCAGCGCTGCATCATCCCGGCCGCCGATTTCGACGAGCCGAACTGGGAGACGGG
>Ga0209023_10006048_pt1 | contig 12943 bp, 13 predicted proteins | sample LakOneMetagenome_FD_187468 | JGI IMG/M metagenome (GOLD analysis project Ga0209023, IMG submission 187468) | Freshwater and sediment microbial communities from Lake Erie, Canada (SPAdes) (version 2) | ecosystem: Environmental > Aquatic > Freshwater > Lentic | place: Lake Erie, Canada... | reverse complement strand
GGCCGACTATGAGCGGGCCGTCGCGCTGCTCGCCGATCCGCGCCGCGAGGTGCTGTGCCTCGGCGGCCGCTTCAGCCGCTTCCTCGCCGGCATCCTGCAGCGTTGCCTGCACCATCTGCGCGAAGGCACGCGGCTGCTCGATGGCACGGCGGCGGACCTGGTGGACGAGATCGCCTCGCTCGGCAAGCGCCACGTGCTCGCCGTCTTCGACTATCGCCGCTACCAGACCGACGTGGTGCGCTTTGCCGCCGAGGCCCATGCCCGCGGCGTCCACGTCATCCTGTTCACCGACCAGTGGGCCTCGCCCATCGCCGAATTCGCCGACGTCGTCATCACCGCCCCCACCGCAACCTCCTCGCCTTTCGACACGCTGGTGACGCCGCTCATCCAGGTCGAGGCCGTGGCGGTGGGCGTGGCCGAGCGGCTGGGGGTGGACTGGCGCAGCCGCGCCGCACTTCTGGAAGAGGTGCGCAACGATCACAACGTCACGCTGGAGCGGCCCTCCGGTGCGGGCAAACGCAAACGACAGACCAGGGGATGACACCGAGATGAGCAAGCCGGACCGGCGCGAGGCACATTACACGGCAGGCGAAACCGCCGTGCTCTTCGTCGACATGCAGAAGATGTTCTGCAAGCCGGGGCTCGACCCGGCGCATCCCGAAATGAATGCCGGGCACTATTACTTTCGCCGCCTGCGCGAGCTGGTCATTCCCAACCAGGTGCGCATCCTCGAGGCGGCCCGGGCCAACGGCGTGCAAGTCATGCACACCATCATCGAGGCGCTGACCGAGGACTGCCGCGACGCCTCGCTCGATCACAAGCTCTCCGACCTGCTGGTGCCCAAGGGCCACCCGCTGGCGCCGCCCATCGACGAGCTGGCCCCCATCCGCAACGAGATCGTGCTGCCCAAGACTTCGTCGGGCGTCTTCAATTCCACCAACATCGACTACGTGCTGCGCAACCTCGGTATCCGCTACCTGATCGTCGCCGGCGTCGTCACCGACCAGTGCGTCGACATGGCGGTGCGTGACGCCGCCGACCGCGGCTATCTCGTCTCGGTGCCGGGCGATGCCTCGGCCACCTACACGCAGGAACGCCACGACAACGCGCTCAAGGCCTATGGCGGCTATTGCTGGGTGACCGACACCGACACCGTGGTGGCGCGCATCAATGCCATCGCGAAGGCCGCGGCATGAGCGCCAACCCGCTGCACGAGCCGCTCGTCACCTTCGTGACCACGGATTATTCGGGCATCACCCGCGGCCGGTCGATCGCGGCCTCGGCCTATGCGCCGGGCCAGCACAAGACGCTGGGCTGGGTTCCCGCCAACATGTCGCTCACCCCCTTCGACCTGATCGCCGATCCCAACCCCTGGGGCTCGTCGGGCGACCTGCGGTTGCTGCCGGACGACGGCGCCCGTTTCCACTTCCCCATCGAAGGTTCGGCCACCCCGCTCGACATCGTCATGAGCGACATCGTGGAACTCGACGGCACGCCCTGGGTGTGTTGCCCGCGCAGCTTCCTCAAGCAGGCGCTGGCCGATCTCGCGCACGAGACGGGCCTCACCATGCTCGCCTCCTTCGAGCACGAGTTCCAGATGCTGGACATGGCCTGGCCGCCCGCACCGGCCTTCGCGCTGCAGGCGCAGCGCCGGGCCGATCCGTTCGGACCGGCGCTGATGGCCGCGCTGCGCGATGCCGGCGTCGAACCCGAAGTTTTCATCCCCGAATATGGCAAGGACCAGTTCGAGATCACCTTGGCGCCCGCCGCTGCGCTGGCCGCGGCCGATCGCGCCGTGGTGCTGCGCGAGACGGTGCGCGAACTCTCGCGCAATCGCGGCTGGCATTGCTCCTTCGCGCCCAAGACGGCGGTCGATGGCGTGGGAAATGGCGTCCACATCCACTTCTCCTTCCGCGATGCCAGGGGCGCACCGGCCACCCATGATCCGGCGCTGCCCGGCGGCGTTTCGGCCGTGGCGGCGAGCTTCGTGGCGGGCATCCTGCGCCATCTGCCGGCACTCACCGCCTTCACCGCGCCCAGCCCCATCTCGGGCTTGCGCCTGCAGCCGCACCATTGGAGTTCGAGCTACACCTGGTTCGGCGACCGTGACCGCGAGGCGAGCCTGCGCATCTGCCCGGTGAACCGGGTGGGCAAGACCGACCCCGCCAAGGTGTTCAACATCGAATATCGTCCCGCCGATGCCACGTCCTGCCCGCACCTGGCGCTGGGCGTCATGGTCAGGGCAGGGCTCGAAGGCATCCGCCACAAGCTCGCAGCCCCGCCGCTGTTCTCGGGCGACCCGGCGCTGCTCGACGCGGCAGAACGCAAGGCGCTGGGCCTCCACCGCCTGCCACAGTCGCTGCCCGAGGCGCTCGAGGCGCTGCTGGCAGATCAGACGGTCTGCGGCTGGTTCGCTCCCGTCGCCGTCGAGACCTATGTCGGCATGAAGCGCATGGAGCTTAAGCTGGCGGGCGATACGGTGGATGATGCGCTGTGCCGGCGCTACGCGGAGATCTATTGATGGACGCAGCGAAGCGCCTTCCGCCGCCGGTGCGCGTTCTCAACGAGGGCGGCAGTTCGCCCTACGTGCTGCTGTGCGAGCATGCCTCGCGCTTCATGCCGGAAGACTGCAACGGCTTGGGGCTCGGTGCGGCGGACCTGTCGCGGCACATCGCCTGGGATATCGGTGCCGCCGACGTGGCGCAGTCCCTGTCGCAGGCGCTCGACGCGCCGCTGGTCATGGCCGGCTATTCGCGCCTGCTCATCGACCTCAACCGCCCGGTCGAAAGCCCGACCTCCATACCGGAGATGAGCGAGACGACACCGATCCCCGGAAATATCGGCCTCACCGCAGATGAGCGCGCCCGGCGCGTGGCGCTCTATTTCGAGCCCTACCAGGCCGCCGTGCACCGGCTGCTTGCGGCGCGCGAGGCCGCGGGCCAGGCCACCACCATCGTCGGCATTCACAGCTTCACCCCCGTCTTCAAGGGCGTGGCACGGCCCTGGCGCGCGGGCATCCTGTATCGCAAGTCTCGCGGCTTCGGTCATGCCCTGGCGGAGGCCCTCGGCGGCGCCGCGCAGGCGATCGCCGAGAACGAGCCCTACCAGATCGAGGACGACAGCGACTACACCGTGCCGGTGCATGGCGAAGCGCGCGGCCATGACGCCGTCCTCGTCGAAATCCGCCAGGATCTCATCGCCGATCCGGCCGGTGCCGCCGCCTGGTCCTCCCGCCTCGCCACGGCGCTCGCTTCCTGCGCCGACCCGGTCCCCGGCAGATAATCGCCGCAGGCTGTGCTACGCTGGACCGATGGCCAGTTCCTCAACCTTCCAGATTCGGCAATTCACCCGCGCGCTCATGCGGTCCCTGGTGTCCGAACATTCGGCACTGGTGCTGGTGCGCAACGGGTCCAAGTGGGTGCAGCAACAGGGGCGGCAGTGCACCGTGAAGGCCAATTCGATCGGGGTGCTGCCCGCGCAGATCCCGTTGACGATCGAAAACCGGCCGTCGCCCTCCGGGCCCTACACTGCCAGCCTGCTTCTCCCCGCCGTGGATATTCTGGAGAGCCTTCACGCCGACAATGTCCCTGAGGGCGATCCCTGCCGGACAACCGACAACGACCGTGCCATCGCCGCCTTCGAGCGCGCCGTGACGGCGCTCGACGATCCGCTCACGCCCGAGCGGTTGCGCCGGCATGCGGTGCGTGAAGTGCTGCTGTGGCTGGCTGAGGAAGGCATGGGTTTCGGGCCGGCGCACCGGCCGTCGCTGGCAAACCGCCTGCGCTTCACGCTGGCGCGCCAGCCGGATGCGCCGTGGCGCGCGGTCGACGCGGCCCGCGCCCTGGCGGTCAGCGAGGCGACGCTGCGCCGGCGCCTCGCCGCCGACGGCACGAGCTTCGGCGACCTTCTCGCCGATGTCCGCATGGTCCATGCCCTGGGCCTCCTGCAATCCACCGATCTCTCCGTCACCCGCATCGCGCTGGATGTGGGCTATGCGTCCGCTTCGCGGTTTGCCGTGCGCTTCAGGTCTCGGTTCGGCATCAGCCCGTCGCAGATCCGCACTGCAGACCGGCAATCAGCCTGCCTGAATGAGCGGAACGGCACGCTCAAAGACCGGATCGGCACCTCGCCGCCGGGAAAGAACGTCTAGTCTGGCGTCCGCAGCTTTTCGGCGCTCATGCCAAGGCTGCGGAAGGTTGGCGCATGGCTCACTCGGACTATCTGATCACCGCATCGCAGATCGCGGCCATGGAAGGCCTGCGCAAGACGCATTTCCTGAATGCCAATGCTGTCCGCACCAACAAGTCGCTGGGCGACCGGACCGGCCTCACCGGCCTCGGCTTCCATATCATCGAGATCGAGCCAGGCCGCGACAGCACCGAGCACCATGTCCACTTCCATGAGGAAGAGTGCGTCTATGTCCTTGAGGGCCGTGGCACCGCCTTCATCGGCGACGATGCGGTCGACATCGGGCCGGGCGACTTTCTGGGCTACCGCAGGGCAGGGCTCGCGCATTCGCTGCGCAATTCCGGCCCGGGCCCGCTGCGCTGCATCGTCGTGGGGCAGCGGCTCGCCCATGATGTGGCCGATTATCCGCGTCTGAAGAAGCGCATCTACCGCAACGAGGGGCTGGCCTGGCACCTCGTCGATCTCTCTGCCATCACGGAACCCAGGGCGGGAGCCAAGTAGGGCCATTGCCCAGGCGCAGCCGCCGCCGTTTCATCGTCCCGCATAGGTCGGCGTCCGCCGGTCCATCCAGGCGTCCAGTCCCTCGCGGGCGTCCTGCGATGCCGCCATGCGCGCGAACTGCTCGCACTCGATCTGCAGCCCTTCGCCGATGGTCGTGTTCAGGCCGCGGGTGACGGCGGTGATGATGCGATGCGTGGCGAGGGTCGAATGGCGCATGATGCGCTGCGCCAGAGAGAAGGCCTGCGGCAGGAGTTCCTGGTGTGGCACCACCTGGTTGACCAGCCCCATTTCGCGGGCACGCTCGGGACCGAAGCTGTCGCCGGTCAGCAGAAGTTCCAGCGCGCGCTTGCGCCCAGCCAATCGCGGCAGGCGTTGCGTGCCCCCGAAAGTCGGCGGGATGCCGATGTTGATCTCCGGCTTGGCAAAGCGGGCGCGCTCGGATGCGAGAGCGAGGTGCACCGCCTCGGTGATCTCGCAGCCGCCGCCGAAGGCGATGCCGTTAACCGCCGCGATGATGGGCTTCCCGAAGGCCTCCATGCGCGCCGTCATGGCCTGGCCGCGGCGCACGAAATCCCGCACCGCCGGCTCGACGCCAAGCCTGATGCTTTCCGAGAATTCCGGGATGTCGGCACCCGCCGAAAAGGCCCGCGGCCCCGCGCCGGTGAGGATCACCGCCCGGATGGAGGCGTCAGCCTCGATCATATCGAGGAGCGACAGCATCCGGTCGATCATCGCGTAGCTCAATGCATTGAGCTTGTCCGGGCGATTGAGCGTGAGCAGGGCGACGCCATCCGTCACCTCCATCAGCACGGTTTCCATCATGTCAGCGGTCTCTCCGGCTTGTATGAAATCTGCATCGCGCCCTGTCCGTCAGCGTGACAGGATCGTGGTGATTGTCGCCTCCGAGATCTTGTTGGCATTGCTCAAGAACCCCACCAGGGCTCCGGAGGCCGTGGCGTCGAGCCCGAGGGTCTTCACCCGGACCGCCTTCACGGTGATCACGTAGCGATGAGTGCTTCCCAGTGGCGGGCATGCCCCGATGTAGCCGCTCGTGCCGGCATCGTTCCGCGTCTGGACCGAGCCGGCGGGCAGATGCTTTCCGTCCGGCGTGCCGGACCCCGCTGCAAGCCCGGTGCTCGAAGCCGGAATGTCGAACACCACCCAGTGCCAGAAGCCCGACCCGGTCGGCGCATCGCGATCGAACACCGTGACCACGAAGCTCTGCGTGCCCTCCGGAATGTCATGCCATGCGATCTCGGGAGAGAGGTTCAGCCCGTCGCAGCCAAACACGTTCGCGACCTGCGCATTGGAGACACTGCCACCATTGCGGGCATCGGCGCTTTCGATCTCGAAGGCATGGGCCGGAGCGGTCGACAGCACGAGAGCAAACAGGAATGCACGGATGTTCATGATATCTCCCCTTCACGCCGCTCACGATAGGGAAGCTCCACGGGCCATTCGCGCCCGAACCGCTCAAATCCGGGCCTGCATCGCTCATTCAGCATGCAGATCCGCGCAACCGGAGGAAGCCTCGCGTGCTATCCCGACTGATCGGCATCCGCCGGAAGCAGCTGGCGCACCGCGATGATACAAAGCACCACCGTCAGCGCCAGCACGATGGTGACCAAGGCATTGATGTCGGGCGCGAAGCCAAGCCGCATCATCGACCACAGCCGGATGGGCAGCGTGCTGTCGGTGCCCGTCACCAGCAGCGTGATCATGGTCTCGTCGAAGGACAGGGCAAAACCCAGCACCGCCGCTCCGATGAGAGTGCTCTTCAGGTTTGGCAGCACGATCTGCGTAAAGGTCTGCCACGGCGAGGCACCGAGGTCGGTGGAGGCCTCGATCATGCTGGGCCCCAGGGACTGCAGCCGCATCACGATGGTGCGGTAGGCGAGCGCCTGGATGAACACGGTGTGACCGACGATGACCGTTGCGAGCGAGCGTGGAATGCCGGTCTCGCGAAAGAAGATCAGCAGGGCCAGCCCGGTTATGATGGGCGGCATCAGGAAGGGCAGGAACACCGCGAACTGCATCGCCTCGCGGCCGATCGACTTGCCGCCGCAATAGTGCAGGGCCATCAGCGTCCCCACCACCAGCGACAGCGCCGTCGCCGCGAAGCCGACGATCAGCGTGTTGCCGACGGCGGTGAGGATTCCCGCATTGCCCGCAAGTGCCGCATAGGCCGACAGGGATGGCGCGTTCCACTGCACGTCGCCGTGCGAGATGGTGAAGAACGACGACACGATGGGAATCAGCAGCGGGCCGTAGAGCACGGCGAACACCAGGCAGGTCACCGAAGCGAGGATGACGGTTGCCGTGGTCGAGAGCCTGATCATCTGCCGCGGCGCTCCAGCTGGTTGCCCAGCATGATCACGGCGATCACGACGAGCGCCAGGATGGTGGCAAGTGCTGCCCCGAAGGGCCAGTTGAACGCCGTGCCGAATTGGCTGAAGACGATCCGTCCGAAAGTGAAGCCGATCTGTCCGCCGACCATCTGCGGCGTCAGGAAGTCGCCGATCGCCAGCACGAAGACGAAGTTCGCCGCGGTGGCGACGCCGGGAAGGCTCAGGGGCAGCACGATGCGGGCGAAGGTCTGCAGGCCCGAAGCGCCGAGGTCGGTCGACGCCTCGATGAGGTCGCGCGGAATTCGCTCGAGCGACAGGAATATCGGCAGGATGGCGAAGGGGATGAGCAGCATCGAGAGGCTGAGCAGCACGGCGTTGAGATTGAATACGAAGAGCGTCAGCGGCGCGTCGATGAGGCCGCTCCACAGCAGGAACTGGTTGAGGAAGCCCTTGCCGCCGAGGATGCTCCGGATGGCGTAGATCTTGATGATATAGCTCATCAGCAGCGGCACCAGGATCATCAGCAGCAGGAAATGGCGCCGCTTTCCCCGGAGCGTGGAGAGGAACAGGGCGACCGGATAGCCGAACAGGATGGTCAGCAGGGTGACGCCAAGGCACAGCAGGCAGGTCTGCCACAGCACCTTGAGGAAGACGGCATCGGTGAAGAACCGCTGGTAATTGGCAAGGCTCAGGTCGCGGACGATCTGGCCGCCTTCCATGCGGAACAGGCTGTAGGCGAGAAAGCTGGCGAGCGGCGCCATGACGAAGAGTGCCGGCAGGCCATAGGCGAGCAGCGCCAGCAACGCCGGACCCCGCCCGCGGCGCGCAGTACCCACAAACAGCATCGCTCATTCCCTCCGGAAGCACGAAGCCCGGCCCTTTCGGGGCCGGGCCGCAACGTGTCGCGTGCTGCTCAGGGCTGTGCCTTGATCTCGTTCCACATGTCCGACCGCTTGGTGGGGTCTTCCACGAGTTCGAGCCACACCAGCTTGTCGTTCGGCCCGGCGCTGCCGGTCTCGACCACGGTGTTGCCGAAGCCGGTGCGCTGCGACAGCTGTTCGCCGATCTTCTTCTGCAGCAGGAAGTTCACCCAGGCGGAGGCGAGGTCCTGGTCCTGCACGCCGCTGGTCATCGCCCAGGTGTCGAGCCAGGCGAGGGCGCCTTCCTTGGCGTTGACATAGGCGATGTTGGCGCCGGCGTCCTTCATGGCCTTCACCTGCTGCTGGCCGTAATTCGCCCAGATCAGCGCCACGTCGTTGTTCTTGTAGAGCTGCAGCGCCTCGTCCGGCGTGGTGTAGAAGCTCAGCACGTTGCCCTTCAGCGCGATCAGCTTCTCCTTGATCTGCGCCATCTGATCGGGCGTCAGGTGGAAGGGATCCTCGATGCCGAGCGTCAGCGCGGTGAACGAGAAATTGTGCTCACCATTGTCATAGGCGAGGATCTTGCCCTTGTACTGCGGGTCCCAGAAGGATTCGAAGCTGGTCGGCGGCGGCTTGACCTTGTCGACGTCATAGATGATGCCGATCGAGTCGAAGCAGAAGGGAATGGCATAGACTTTCCCGTCGCGCATCACACCCTTGACCGTGGCGAGGTCGCGGAAGCGCGGCAGCACATCCTTCTGGTTGGGAATCTTGGCGAGATCGAACGGCGTCGTCAGCCCGCCGTCGATGTAGCGCTGCAGCTGCGCGGTGTTCACTGCGAAGAGGTCGAAGTCCTTGCCTTCGCTGCCCTTGATCTTGGCCCAGATCTCGTCATCGGTGCCGATGAACACCACGTTGACGGTGGCGCCGGACTGCGCCTCGAACTCCTTCACCCAATCGTCGTCGGCATAGCCCTGCCAGGCCATCACCCGCAGTTCCTTGGCCGCAAAGGCCCGGCTGCTCCTCAGGATGACCGGCGCCGCCAGGGCCATGCCCAGCGCGGTGCGCCTGCTCAGTTTCGTCGTCATGCTCTTTCCTCCAGGTTTTTTGTTTTTTGATTTCAGACCCAGCCGCCGTCCACGATATAGTTCTGCGAAGTGCACATGCGGCTGTCGTCGGCGGCCAGGAACAGCACCATGCGCGCAATGTCCGATGGGTAGAGTTTATCCGCCAGGCATTGCCGTTCGGCGATCTGGCGCTCCCCGGCATCGTTCAGCCAGAGCTTCACCTGTCGCTCGGTCATCACCCAGCCTGGCAGCACGCAGTTCACGCGGATCTTCTCTGGCCCCAATTCGCGCGCCAGGGCTCGCGTCAAACCGCCGATCGCCGATTTCGCCGTGACGTAGGCAGGGCAGTCGGGATCGCCGACCAGCCAGGTGATGGACCCGAAATTGATGATGGAGCCGCCGCCGGCGTCGCGCATCTGCGGCCGCACGGCCTGGGCCGCGAAGAACTGGTGCCGCAGGTTGACCTGCATCCGGTTGTCCCAGTACTCGACCGTGACGTCCTCGGTCTTGTGCCGGTCGTCGTTGCCGGCATTGTTCACCAGCACCTTCACCGGGCCGTTCCGGGCTGCGGCTTCCGTGACGGCCTGGCGCAGCGCCCCGATGTCGCGGATGTCGCACTTGATGAAATGCGGAACGGCATCCCCCCGGCCGCGGATGCGCTCGACGACGGCGCGCGATGCATCCTCGGCGATGTCGACGAAGCAGACCCTGGCGCCCTGGCCGCAGAAATGCTCGACGAGGCTCTCGCCGATGCCGCTGCCGCCGCCCGATATGAATACGCTCCGGCCCTGTAAGCTGGGATAGACGGCCGGCTGTTCGATGACGCCACTCATGTTCGAGCAATCCAAGGAGGAGGCAGCAACCATCGGTCTTTCCCGGCGTTCCTGTCAATACTCGTAGCCATGCCTCCTGCATGGCAGACCGGCATTGACTTCGCCCCCAAGTGGAATAGCTTCTCCGCCGCTCAGAGCACAGCAGGAGCCGGCCCCATGAATCTCGAAGTCAAGAGCAGCAACTATCGCAACGATTCGATCTTGCTTGGCTTCAGTGATCTCAAGCGCCTCAAGACGGAGCGGCCGCTGGTCTTCGAAAAGGGCAAGGGCATCTTCATCTACGACGAGAACGGCAAGGACTACATCGAATCGGTGTCGTGTTTCTATTGCGTGTCCCTGGGGTTCAGCGAGGAACGGCTGGCCGATGCCGCCTACCGCCAGATGCAGACGCTGCCGATGTATTCCTCGGCCATCCACCGCACCGTACCTGCCGTCATGGAGCTCACCGAACGTCTGGCCGCCCTCTCGCCGGTCAAGAATCCGCGCATCTATTTCTCGACGACGGGGTCGGAGGCCAACGACCACCTCATGAAGTTCATGTGGTACGGCAACGGCTTTGCCGGCGAGCCGCAGCGCCGCAAGCTGATTTCGCGCAAGGCCAGCTACCACGGCTCGACCATCGCCACGGCGGCGCTCGGCGGCTCGCAGGACCTGCACGACAGTTTCGGCATCCCCATGGGCTTCTCGCTGCAGGTCAGCCACCCGAGCTGGCCCAACGCGGCGCTGCCCGGCGAAGACGAGGAAGCCTTCACCGACCGCCTCGCGGAGGAGCTCGAGAGCACCATCCTCGAGGCCGGACCGGAAACCATCGGCGCGATGATTGCCGAACCGGTGTCGGTCTCGGCCGGCATGTTCCCCCCGCCGGCGAGCTATTTCCCAAAGATCACCCGGGTTCTCAAGAAGTACGGCATTCAACTGTTCATCGACGAGGTGGTCACCGGCTTCGGTCGCTCCGGGCGCATGTGGGCGACGGAGGCGATGGGGCTGGAGCCCGATTGCATGACCTGCGCCAAGGGCATCTCGGGTGCCTACATGCCGATCGCCGGAATCATCATGGGCGAGGAGTTCAATCGCCGCATCGATCTCGGCAACGAGGCCAAGGGCTGGTTTGCCCATGGCGCCACCCATCACGCCCATGTCGTCTCCGCCGCCGTCGCGCTCGAGGTGCTCAACATCTTCGACGAGCGCGATGTGCTCGGCCATGTCCGGCGCATGGTCCCGCACTGGAACCGCATGCTGGACAGCCTGCTCGATCACCCTCTCGTGGTCGGGAACCGCAAGTGGGGCCTGGCGGGCGCCGTCGAAGTTGCCTACCCGGGCGAAGGCCGCGCCGGACCGGCCGCCAGCCTGAAGGTCGGCGGCGCGACGAAGGATGTCTATGAAGCCGGGCTTGTCGAAGGCGTGATCGTGCGGCCGCTGGCGGGTTGCTTTGTCATGGCGCCGCCGCTGATCATCACCGAGCAGGAAATCACCGAGCTTGGCCGCCGGGTGCGCGCCGCTCTCGATCGTGCCCTCGCCAATCGGCCGACGGCCTGAGGTCTCATCGGGGACGGCGCGAACGGCTGTCGCCTATGGCAGCCGGCGCAGCCGTGGGCCGTCGAGAACGGCGGTGATGAAATCGGGGATCTCGAGGCCCGCCTTCACCTTGGCCTCGAGCGCGGCTTCCGCGGCCCGCACCGCATCGAGCTGCGCCAGCACGTCTGCCGCCCGGGCGAGGGGGATCACCACCACGCCGTCATTGTCGGCGACGATGACGTCGCCCGCTTCGACCGTCACCCCGCCGAGCACCACCGGGAGCCCCACCGTGCCGGGGCCGTTGCGCACCGGCGAATTGGGCGTGAGCCCGGCGCAGAACAGCGGAAGGCCGACGGCGAGAATGCCCGCCATGTCGCGTGCCAGCCCGTCCGTCACCAGTCCCGCAATGCCGCGGTTCTTCGCCATGCCGAGCAGCAGGTCGCCGGTCACCGCGGTGCCGGTGAAGCCGTCGGTCGCCGCCACCAGAATGTCGCCGGGCTTTGCCACCGCCAGGGCGCCGAACAGGGCGAGGTTGTCGGCCGGGCCGCAGTGACAGGTCATCGCCGTGCCGACCAGCGGCCGCGGCAGTGGCGCCAGCGGCTTGATGCGATAGTCCAGCGCACCGCGGCCCCCCATCGCATCCACCACGTAGCCGGTGGGCACGCCTAGCAATGCCGCAAGCTGGGCGGGCGCGGGGCGGGCGAACTCGCTGCGCAGGTTCAGCAGCGGCGGGTCTTCGATCATGTGCGTGCTCCCGTCAGTCGCGGTGGAACAGAAGTTCAGGCCCGATGTCGGCGATGCGCGTGATGCCGCACAGCCCCATCACGCGGTCGATCTCGCGGCGATAGATGTCCAGCACATGCGCCACCCCGGCTTCGCCCGCCACGGCGAGGCCCCAGAGCTGCGGCCGCCCGATGAGGCAGGCGCGCGCCCCCAGCGCCAGCGCCTTCACCACGTCGGCGCCGCGCCGCACGCCGCCGTCGACCAAAAGCTCCGTGCTCTCGGGCAGCGCCTCGCGGATGCGCGGCAGCACGTCGAAGGAGGCGACAGCACCGTCGAGCTGGCGGCCGCCGTGGTTCGAGACGATGACGCCATCGACGCCACGCTCCGCCGCCATCGCCGCCTCGTCGGGGCTCAGCACGCCCTTGAGGATCAGCGGGCCCTTCCATTGCCGGCGCAGCGCGTCCACGTCCTCCCAGCTCATGGCGGGGTCGAGCAATGTGGGCATGCGGCCCGCCAGCTTCCTGATCTTGGCGCTTTCCCCCGGCTTCACATAGTTGCCGAAGGTGATGCGGCGAAGCTCGCGGCGCATGCGCCACAGCCAGGGGAGCTTTCCTGCCATGCCCATCATGTTGCGCAGGTCGAGCCGCGGCGGAATGCTGAAGCCGTTGCGGATGTCGCGCTCGCGGCTGCCGAGGAGCTGGTTGTCGATGGTCAGCACCAGCGCGTCATAGTTCGCCGCCGCCGCGCGCTCCACCAGTTCGCGGGTGAAGCCGCGGTCGCGATAGATGAATACCTGCATCCAGCGCGGCGACATGCCTGTCTCCGCCAGTGCCTCCAGCGTGCAGACGGAACCATGGCTGAGGCAGAAGGCGGTGCCGGCCTTCGCGGCGGCGCGGGCGCTGCAGCGC
>Ga0209023_10006046_pt1 | contig 12945 bp, 8 predicted proteins | sample LakOneMetagenome_FD_187468 | JGI IMG/M metagenome (GOLD analysis project Ga0209023, IMG submission 187468) | Freshwater and sediment microbial communities from Lake Erie, Canada (SPAdes) (version 2) | ecosystem: Environmental > Aquatic > Freshwater > Lentic | place: Lake Erie, Canada | collected... | reverse complement strand
GCCATGTACAGGACCTGGGCGGCGCAGGCCAGCTGTCCGGCCCGCGCCCGGTGATGTTCTTTGCGCCTGCGCAGGTCAAGAAGCGCAACGCCGACTGGGGCGCGCAGGGCCTGGGCCAGCGGCTGGTGGGCGCGTGGAACCAGTTCAGCGGCGCCGTGGAGGCACCTGGCGCGCCCTGGCTGACCGTGCAGCACCACGCCGGCCCCGAGGCCACGCAGGCGCTGTTCACCCGCATGCTGGCAGGCAGCGGCGACGCGCGCACCGGGCACATCGCGACCTTGCAGGCGGGCTGACCTGCGGGGGCGCTGACGGGGCCTGGGGCGACAGTTGCCGCCCGCTGCTGGGGGTTGCCGAGAAGCTTCTGACGGCCCTGCCCTCGCCGCGTGACCCCTGCGCCCGAACGGCGTCGGCGCACGGCGACAATGGGGCATGACCCGACCGCCCCCCGACAGCACGCCCAACGCCGCTGACACGACCGCCTCTCCCAACCCGCTGCACCCCTACGCCCAGCTCACGCCCGACCACGTGCTCGACGCGCTGGCCAGCGTGGGCCTGTACGGCGACGGCCGCCTCATGGCCCTGTCGTCGTACGAAAACCGCGTGTACCAGGTCACCCTGGAAGACGGCCAGCGTGTGGTCGCCAAGTTCTACCGCCCCGGCCGCTGGAGCGAGGCGCAAATCCACGAAGAGCACGCCTTCGCCGCCGACCTGATGGCCGCCGAGGTGCCCGCCGTGGGCCCGATGGTGCTGAACGGCCAGACGCTGCATCAGCACGAGGGGTTCGCGTTTTCGGTCAGCCCCTGGCGCGGCGGGCGCCAGCCCGAGCTGGACGACTTCGAGGTGCTGGAATGGATCGGCCGCTTTCTGGCGCGCATCCACACCGTGGGCGCGGCGCAGCCCTTTGTGCACCGGCCGCTGCTGGATGTGGAGACCTTCGCCACCGCATCGCGCGACTGGCTGCTGCACCACGAGATCATCCCGCTCGACATGCAGGCCACGTGGAAGGCCCAGTGCGATAAAGCTATTGAATTGATAGCTGCCAGCGCTTTACCATCGCGCGGTAGCAGCCCTTTTGGCTTGAAAGACGCCACACCCATCCGGCTGCACGGCGACTGCCACCCCGGCAACATCCTCTGGACGCCGCTGGACGAATACGGCCGCGGCGGCCCGCACTTCGTCGACCTGGACGACGCCCGCATGGGCCCCGCGGTGCAAGACCTGTGGATGCTGCTGTCCGGCGACCGCCGCCAGCGCACCCACCAGCTCAGCGCCCTGCTGGACGGCTACGAGCAGTTCCGCAGCTTCGACCGCCGCGAGCTGGCACTCATCGAGCCTCTGCGCACCCTGCGCCTCATCCACTACAGCGCCTGGCTGGCCCGCCGCTGGCAAGACCCGATCTTCCCGGCCAACTTCCCGTGGTTCGGCAGCAGCGACTACTGGCGCGGGCAGGTGGACATGCTCATCGAGCAGTGCGAAGCGATGCAGGAAGAGCCGCTGTCGGCGTAGCGGGCGTTGCCCCGACCAGAAATGACCCTGGCAGGATCTGCCCGGCCTGACATTGAACAGGCGGAGGCGGCTCTTGTCAGGGCCGCGTGGGCGCCAGCGACTCCCGCCAGCCACGCACCAGCACGTCGCTGACGAACCGCCGGTCGAGCCACAGCCACAGGAGGATGGGTACCAGGGTGGGCAAGACCAGCGAGCCCATCTGATGGCCGTAAATGATGGCCTCCATCTGCCACTGCTCTATGCGCAGCAGCCTCACATTGGTCTGCGCGGCCATCACTATCTGCATCAACAGCGACATCGTCAGGCTGAACGCCTGCGCCGGCAGCAGCAGGGCCCAGCCCGCCAAAGCGCGTGACAGGCGCCCCTTGCCGCGTGCCGCCAGCAGCAGCGCCAGGAAAATGGGCAGGCCGTACGCATAGCGCGCGGGGTTGGCCTCCACAGTCAGCTCTCCCCTGCGTCCGCCCTGCTCAGGCACGGGCACCGACACAGCGGTATCCACCTCGATATTGCCTGGCGTCACGGTTGCCTGGCGGATCCACATCGGCGCCCCCTGCTCCAGCGCTATGTGCGACAGCACACCTACCGGGTAGGACGTCCACGCAGACACCTGCGACCACAATGCAGTGAGCACCACGATCCATCCAAAGGCCGAAAGTACGAAGACGGTGAGCGGTGAGGGGCGGCGCATGCGGTAACTCCAGCGGTCAGGCAGCGGCGGTCGGGGCATCGACGGCCGGGTTGGCCCGGGCCTGCGCCTTGGCGTCGGCGCGCACCCACAGCAGCCACACCACCAGCACGTCCAGCATGATGAGTGCCTGCCACAGGTACTCGTGGGCGAAGTTGAACACCGGCGTGCTCCACTGGCCCAGGTAGAAAAGGCTGATCACGCGCACGATGTTCAGGCCCTGCACCGCTACAAAGCCCACGGCCAGGCCGACGAGCTTGTGGCGCCAGGAGGCTGGGAAGGCCATCACGGCAGCGAACAACACGATGCAGGCCTCGATGCCGTTGCAGCCCGGCTCGATGGAGACGCCAAAGCCCGTCACCGTGTTCCACAGCACCTTGCCCGCCGCGGCTGCGGTGGAGTCGAACAGCGTGACCAGCGCCACACAGGCGCGGGCCAGCAGCGCCGTCCACGGCAGCACCACGTGCTGCTGCACCACGCCCAGCATGTTGATGCCGAACAGCGTCAGTTGCAGGACCACAAAGGTAAGGAAGAAACGCAGCATGAAAACTCCGGGACAACAAGGCAGCGCCGGCTGCACTGGTAGAGGGTGCGGGCGAGCGGCGCAGGCAAGACAAGCAAGCGATGCAAGGCGAAGCGCGCATTATCGACAAACGCAACAGGCCAGCACGCCGGTGTCGTCGTGCTGGCCTGTGAAGAGGGCGTAGGGGGTTGACTGCGGCCCGGCTTGCGCGGGCCGCAGCGCGCCTTGTTACCTGCGGCGGATGGCGCCAGCGTGGCCGAAGGCCATCAGTGCCAGCAGCCCCGACAGGATGATGAGGCCCCACTCGGACAGGGTGGGAATGCCGGCCGCGCCGCCGGGTGGTGTGGACACCGTGGTGGTGGCGCTGGAGGTGTTGTTGGCCGGGTTGGTGTCGCCGGGCGCGTCCAGGCTGGCGTTGTTCACCAGTGGCCGGGCGCCTGTGTAGGGCGAGCTCAGCGTCGTGCGGATCGTGAAGGTGCGCGATGCACCGACTGCCAGCGAGCCAATGGAGCAGCGCACCGTGCCCGCGGTATCCACGCAGCCTGCGGCCGACACGAAGCTCACACCGGTAGGCAACGCATCCACCACCTGGGCACCGTCACTCACCAGGGGGCCGTTGTTGGTGACCACCAGGGTGTAGTCCAGGGTCGCACCCGGGGCCACGGGACCCGCGGGGGCTGTCTTGACCAGCGCCAGGTCGGTGGCCACGGTAAAGCGGCGTGCAGTGGTGTCATGCGTCACCACGTTGTTGGCCAGCGTGGTTTCGGTTTCGTCCACCGTCACGCTCGCACGGTTGAATGCGGTGCCGCTGGTGGCGCCGCCCACCGTGAGCGTCTCGGCGCGCATCACATAGGTCACCGTGGCGCTCTGGCCGCTGTTCAGCCCCGGGAACACACAGCGCAGCGTGCCGCTGGTGGAGCCCACCGAAGGCTCGGTACATACGCCGCCGGCATTGACCGTCAGCGCACCCTGGTAGCTGAACGTGGCCGTGGGTGCCGAGCCGGGTGCCGGGAAGATGTCCGTCATCACCACATTGGTACCGAACGACGGACCGCTGTTGTTGATGGTGATGGTGTACGTCGTGGGCTGCCCCAGGTCCACCGGGTCGGCGCTGTCCACCTTGTTGACCAGGATGTCCAGCTGCGCGGCCGTCACGGCCGTGGTGGTGGTGGCGCTGTTGTTGGCGCCGTTCGATTCGGCCGTGGCCGTGGTCACCGCCAGGGTGTTGACCACGGTACCGCCCGCCGCCGTGCCCAGGGGGCGCATGCGGTAGGTCACCGTCTGCTGCACGCCGGAGTTGATGGTGGTCCAGTTGCAGGTCAGCGTGCCGCCCACGGTGCCCGCCACAATGGGCGTGCAGGTGCCGCCACCGCTCACCGACACGGTGTCGATGTACGCGGCGTTCGATGGCAGGGTGTCCACCATCTGCACCGTCTGGGCGTTCGAGGGGCCGGTGTTTCCGATGGTGGCGACGAACGTGATGGGCGCGCCCGCTGGCACCGAGGCCGGGGTGGCGGTCTTGGCTGCGGTCACATCCACGATGGCGGTGACCTGGCTGGTCACGCTGCCACTGTTGTTGCCCTGGACGGGGTCGCCCACGTCGTTGGATCGGACGGTCGCGGTGTTGGTGCGCGGGCCGGTCGCGCCGATGCTGGGGCGCACCACCACCGTGACGGTGGCCTGCGCGCCCATGGTGAGGGTGCCCAGGTTGCAGCTCAGGTTCTGCTGCGTGCCATTGGTCACGCTGTTGGGCGTGCAGGTCCCTTGCGATGGCGTGGCCGACTGGAAGCCCCCGGTGTTGACCAAGCTGGCCAGCGTGTCGGACACCACCACGTTGGTGGCGCTGGCAGGGCCCAGGTTTTCCACGGTGATGACGTAGGTCAGGTTGGCACCGGCGACCACGGGGTCGGGCGCTGCCGTCTTGGACACCACGCGCAGGTCGGCCTGCGTGACGGTGGAAGACACGGCGACGCCCGTGCAGTTGTTGCCGGCGTTGCTGTCCACACGCCCACCGCCGCCCAGGGCGACGCAGGCGTTGTTGGTGGCCGTGCCCGTGCCGGTCAACACGGCAGACACCGTGATGACGGGTGCATTGGTGTTAGCCGCAAGGCCTGTGCTGCGCGTGCAGGTCCAGGCGCCGGGGCCGGTGAACGGCAGTGCATCGCAGGTCCAGCCTGCAGCATTGAGCGGCGTGCTGAGCGTGACGCCCGCCGGCACCTGGTCGGTGACGGTGATGACCTGGCCGGCAGGCACGGCGAGCGGGCCCGCGTTGCGCGCGGTCATGGTGTAGTTGAACGCCTGGTTGGGCACCACGGGGTTGATGCTGGCCGTCTTGGTCAGCTGCATGTCCGCGTCGTTGCTCGACGTCACGTTGATCGACGAGCTGTTGTTGCCCGGCACCGGGTCTGCCAATGCCGTGCTGATGCCCGCGGTATTGGTCAGTGCACCCGTGTTGGTGGCCGTGGCCACCACCGTGATGACCGGCATGTTGGTGAAGTTGGCACCGGTGTATTCCGTGCGTGTGCAGGTGATGGTGGCGTCACACGTCCATCCGGCTCCATTGGCGGAGACGAAGGTGAGGCCGGCCCCCAGGGTGTCGGTCACCGTGATGGGTTGGCCTGCCAAGGACACGCCGCCGTTCAGGCGCGGGGTGAGCGTGTAGCTGACGTCACTGCCCAGGCCCACGTTGGAGCCCGCGGGCACCGTCTTCGTGATCTGCACATCGGCACCGGATGCCGAAGTCACATCGACCGACACGGTGTTGTTGGATGCATCGCCGTCGGGCATGGCCGAGGTGTCGGGCTTGAAGCCCGCCACCGCGAATGCGGCGGTGACGGTGCCGTTGACATGGGACACCGCGGGCACGGTGAGCACGGTCGTCGCCGCACCGTTGGCCAGTGTTGCCGAGCGCGTGCAAGCCACGGAGGCACCGCTGGCCAGCGGGTAGCCTGCCGATGGCGTACATGTCCAACCGCCACCCGAAGGGGCGGCCGTGACGGACGCGCCTGCGGGCACGGTGAAGCTGATGCGCTGGCTGCCCGTGGCGTCGTTGGGGCCCTGGTTGGCAACCTGCAGCGCGTAGCTGTAGTTCTGGCCGGCTGTCACGTTAGCCAGCGACGGCGTGGCCGTGAGCGCCAGGTCGGCCGCCTGCGTGGCCGTCGTGTCCTGGATGCTGTTGACGTTGTTGCTGGTGTTGGGGTCGGACGTGGTGGCACCCGCCGTGGCGGTGTTCGTCCACACGCCTGCAGACGGCAGGCGCACGCGGATGGTCACGGTCTGGTTGGAATTGAACGAAATGCTGCCCAGGGCGCAATTGACGGTTCCGCCCGCCTGGTTGCAGGTGCCGGCGGTGGTGTTGACATCAATGAAGGTCGAGCCCACGGGGAGCGTGTCGGACAACGTGACACCAGTCGCACCGTTGGGGCCGTTGTTGTCGATGCGCAGCGTGTACGTGAAGATGCCGCCGGCCGGGCCGGGGTCTGGCGAGTCCGAATGGTTCACCACCAGGTCGGCCGACTGCGCCATCGCAGCACCCGCACACAGGCCACCCGCCAGCAGCAGCCAGCGCAGGCGCCGCACGGCGCGCGGCTTGACCGCTGCGCCCGGTGTGGGAAGCAAGGCCTCACCCGACGCCGGCGTGCGCCGACTGGGTGGATGTTCTCGCGCGAACAGACGCGCCAATGAACTGAACAACATAAATGCTCCTGGGTGTGGAATGGCTCAAGCCTTTTGGGTCACGCCGCAACCTCACCAAGCCCCTTTCGGGTTGGAAAAAAAGTCGGTGCAAAGGGAGTGCGTGAAATCTGCCTTGAGCACAGCGGCTGAAGGCTGGGACCGAATTTATCGATACTACGGGCGGTTCGCCGCGTTGCAACAATCGTTGACATTCTACCGGCTGGTAGCGTTGGCTTTGTGCCACGCGGCTACGCGTGGTCATCCACTTCGGCCGTGCAATATGCCGCTGGATGTGGTCTTGGCCACTGAGCTATGCTGCGTCTATCACCAACCCTTTGGACTGACCACCGACCCCATGAAGGACTGGATTCGCAACGCTCTCTCGATCCGGCAAAAGCGCCGCAGCGCGCCCGTCGGCTCCCTCCCGCCGGTGGGCTCCACCATCATCCGCGGGCCGATCAAGATGACCGTCACGCACGAGCTGCCGCCCGACCTGTGGGACTGGCTGGTGCTCTCGGGCTGGCGCAACATGCCGGTGAAGAACGACCGGCGCAAGGGCCTGATGGCGCCCCAGAGCGCGCTCAAGGAACTGATGGACGCCGACCCGCAGGAGCGCAACCGGGCGCACACCCGCATCCTGGAAAAGGCGCAGACCGAGGAGTGAGCCCTGCCCGGGCGCGGTGCACAACAACGCCCACCCGCTCGGCTGCTCCGCCGAGCCCCGCAGCCGCACCACAGCCGCGCCATGGCGCAAGCCGGTCCTGACCGCGCCCCTTCCTGCACGCCCAGCGGTCTGCCCACCTTCCTCCGCGCCGTTCCTCCCAGCCACTCACCCTGCCTGCGCAGCGTGAGGGCGTAAAAAAACCCGGGGTCCTGGCGTAACCCGGGTTTGCTATGTTTTACATAGCGCTTAGCGCCCTACCATCGCGCGGTAGAGGCCGATTTCACTGCCACATCACACCAGCAGCGCATTCACACGGCGCACATAGGCCGCCGGGTCTTCGGGCAGGCCGCCTTCGGCCAGCAAAGCCTGGTCGAACAGGATGTGCGCCAGGTCGTGAAAGTGCACGCTGCCATCAAGCTTCTTGACCAGCGCGTGCTCGGCGTTCACCTCCAGCACGGGCTTGGACTGCGGGGCCTGCTGGCCGGCCTGCTTGAGCAGGCGCGCCAGCTGGTTGCTCATCCCGTCGTCCTGCACCACCAGGCAGGCGGGTGAGTCCACCAGGCGGGTGGTCACGCGCACGTCGTCGGCCTTGTCCTTCAGGGCCTCCTTGAGCTTGGCGAGCACGGGCGCAAAGGTCTCGGCGGCTTCTTCGGCGGCCTTCTTCTCGGCCTCGTCCTGCAGCTTGCCCAGGTCCACAGCGCCCTTGGCCACGCTTTGCAGCGGCGTGCCGTCAAAGTCCTGCAGGTAGTTCAGCGCCCACTCGTCCACGCGGTCGGTCATGAGCAGCACTTCGATGCCCTTCTTCTTGAAGACTTCGAGCTGCGGGCTGTTCTTGGCGGCGGCCAGGGTGTCGGCGGTGATGTAGTAGATGGCCTCCTGGCCGTCCTTCATGCGCGCCTTGTAGTCGGCAAAGCCCACCGTCACGGCATCGCTCGTGGTGCTGGCAAAGCGCAGCAGCTTGGCCAGGCGCTCGCGGTTGCCGAAGTCTTCGCCCAGGCCTTCCTTGAGCACCGAGCCGAACTCGGCGTAGAACGCGGTGTACTTGCCTTCCTTGGCCTTGTCGTCGGCATCGACCACATCGGTGACGGCGTCGTCGCCGCCGGCTGCGGCTTCATGCTTGTCGTGCTTGGCCAGGTCTTCCAGCATGCTCAGCACGCGCTTGGTCGAGCCTTCGCGGATGGCGCGCACGTCGCGGCTTTCCTGCAGCAGCTCGCGGCTCACGTTCAGCGGCAGGTCGGCCGAGTCGATCACGCCCTTGACGAAGCGCAGGTAGGTGGGCATCAGCGCCTCGGCGTCGTCCATGATGAACACGCGCTTGACGTAGAGCTTCACGCCCGCCTTCTTGTCGCGGTTCCACAAATCGAACGGCGCTTTGGCAGGGATGTACAGCAGCTGCGTGTACTCGGTGTTGCCCTCGACGCGGTTGTGCGCCCAGGTCAGCGGGGCCTCGTGGTCGTGGCTGATGGCCTTGTAGAACTCGGTGTACTGCTCGTCGGTCACGTCCTTCTTGGGGCGGGTCCACAGGGCGCTGGCCTTGTTGATGGTTTCCCACTCGCCGGTCTTGACCATGCCGCCGGGCTGGCGGCCACCGGCTTCGTCGCCGGGGGTGATCAGCTCGCCGTCTTTCCACTCTTCCTTTTCCATCAGGATGGGCAGGCTGATGTGGTCGGAATACTTGGCGATGACGGACTTGAGCTTCCAGGCGTTGAGGTATTCCTCCGCATCGTCGCGCAGGTGCAGGATGATGCTGGTGCCGCGCTCTGCACGGGTGATGGCTTCGACCTCGAAGTCGCCCGTGCCGCCGCTCACCCAGCGCACGCCTTCACTGGCCGGCAGGCCCGCGCGGCGCGATTCGACGGTGATCTTGTCGGCCACGATGAAGCCCGAGTAGAAGCCCACGCCGAACTGGCCGATGAGCTGCGCATCCTGCTTCTGGTCGCCCGAGAGCTTGCCCATGAAGTCCTTGGTGCCGCTCTTGGCGATGGTGCCCAGGTGGTCGATGGCTTCCTGCTGGCTCATGCCGATGCCGGTGTCGGTGATGGTGAGCGTCTTGGCGGCCTGGTCGAACGTCACGCGCACTTCGAGGTTGGGTGCGTCTTCGTACAGGGCGTTGTTGTTCAGCGCTTCGAAGCGCAGTTTGTCGCACGCGTCCGACGCGTTGGAGATCAGCTCGCGCAGGAAGATTTCCTGGTTGGAATACAGCGAGTGCGTGACCAGGTGCAGCAGCTGGGCCACTTCGGCCTGGAAGGACAGGGTTTGCTTGCTCATGGGATGAATGCTCTGGATCAGGGTAAAAAAACGTCAGCCGGCGCAGCCCCGCGGGAGCCGCCCGGCCTGGCAGGCGATGATCTGGGGGCAAGCTGCCCATTTTCAAGAGGACGGGGGGCAGGCCCCGCGGGTACTGGCGTGGCACCAGCGATTTTCAGCCCCGGCGGGCTTCCCCGCGCACTGCCCGGCGCGCGCTCCTGGTGGCAAGACCACCGGAGCGCGGCGCTTCAGCCTTCGAGGGTGATGCGTTGCACCAGCGACTGCAGGATCTTGTCGGCCCGGTCGTTGGCCACCTGGCAGGTGCCGGCCGCTGCATGGCCGCCGCCGCCGAACTCCAGCATCAGGTTGCCCACGTGCACCTGGCTGCTGCGGTCCAGGATGGACTTGCCGGTGGCGAACACGGTGTTCTGCTTTTGCAGGCCCCACATCACGTGGATGGAGATGTTGGAGCCGGGGAACAGCGCATAGATCATGAAGCGGTTGGTCGCCCAGATGGTCTCTTCGTCGCGCAGGTCCAGCACCACCAGCTTGCCGATGTCGATGCCGCAGCGCAGCAGCTGCTCCTTGGCCTTGGCGGCCTGCTCGCGGTACAGCTGCACGCGCTCCTGCACATCGGGCAGGGCCAGGATCTCTTCGATGGTGTGGTCGCGGCAGTACTGGATCAGGTCCATCATCAGTGCGTAGTTGCTGATGCGGAAGTCGCGAAAGCGTCCCAGGCCCGTGCGCGAGTCCATCATGTAGTTCAGCAGCACCCAGCCCTGCGGGTCCAGGATGTCCTCGCGCGAGTACTGGGCCGAGTCGGCCTGGTCCACGGCGGCCATCATTTCTTCGGTGACGCGCGGGAACGCGGCCTTGCCGCCGTAGTAGTTGTAGACCACGCGCGCGGCCGACGGGGCGTGCGCCTCGATGATGTGGTTCTCGTCGCGGCGGCCCGAGTTGCGCACGGTTTCGGACTCGTGGTGGTCGAACACCAGGTGGGCGCCGGGCACGTAGGGCAGGTTGGTGGTGATGTCGCGGCTGGTGATGGCAATCTTGCCGTCCTGCATGTCCTTGGGATGGACGAAGGTGATCTCGTCGATGAGGTTGAGCTCATTGAGCAGCACGGCGCAGACCAGGCCGTCAAAGTCGCTGCGGGTTACCAGGCGGTATTTCACGTCGCTCACTAGCTTCTCCTTGTTGTGTATCGCACAGCCGCATGGTAGCGGCGTCTCTCCGTCTGTCAGCCCCATCGGCACCAAAAAGGCAGCCTCCGGTCGTTTTCAAGCGGTTGTCAGCCATTGTTCGACCTGGCGGGCCACCCGCACGTCGTCCAACATCGCCAGATGACCCATGCCGTGGAACACCGCCTGCCGGTCCTGCGCGAACTGCAGGCAACGCCGCGCATCGTCGTGGATGCCCAGCGCGCTGTGCAGCGGCACCAGCCCGTCCCCCAGCAGGCGTTCGGCCACGGGGCTGCGGCGCGCCGCCAGCGTGGCCGCCACGGTGCAGCACGCCACGCCGGGCGGCAGGGGCACGGGGTTGCGCTGGTCAGGGCTCTTGCGAAAGCGGTCGCGCCCCGCCCAGTCGGCATCGCACACGTGGCCGTAGCGCAGGTCGGTGATGCCGGCGCTGCGCAGCTGCGCCAGCCGCGCAAAGGGGCGCGAATAGGCAGAGCTGCCCAGCAGCACGTCCACCCAGCTGCCCGCGCGCTCCAGCGGCGCGCCGTGGTGCGGCGTGCCCAGGCAGACCAGATGGCGCAGCAGGCCCCTCCAGCGCGTGGCCGGTACTCGGTCGCAGGCCGCAGCGTGCTCGCAGGCGCTGCGGGCCACCAGCCCGCCCATGCTGTGGGCCAGGATTGCAACGTCCGTGACCGGCACGGGCCAAGCCGCCACCAGCGCGTCGAGCATGCGGGACAGCTCGGCGCCGTTGGTGGAGGTGTGCAGGCCCGTGTTGTAGCGCAGGTACACAGGCGTGTAGCCCAGCGCCTGCGCCAGATAGGCGCCGTGGTCGTGGCCGCCGCGCTGCCACTGCAGGTCGTTCATGCACAGGCCATGCACCAGCACCAGCAGCTTGCCGGTGGCGCGGCCCGCAGTGCCCAGCGCGGCCGGGTCCAGCGGCAGGCCCTGCTGGTAAAAGCCCATGGGCGTGCACAGCGGGTTGTGGTCGGCCTGCAGCCGGTCGCCCATCACGCCGTTCAGCGCCGCCAGCACGGCCTGGCGCTCCCACTGAACGCCTGCCTCCGCGGGGCCCTGCACCAGGGGCACCAGGGGTTCGAGCCGCTGCAGGCCCGCCTGCAGGCCGGCATCCACCAGGCGGGTCACGCCCCGGATGCTCTGGTAGACCAGCCCGGTGAACCCGCGCGCCTGGCCTGGCTGCGCACCGCCCGGCAGGCCCAGGGTGCCCAGCACCGACTGGTGCACGCCCTCGACCACGCGGGTGATGCCCGTGGTGGCCTGGGTGGCCAGCCGGGCCACGCCGCGCAGGTCCGACGCCCGCAGTTGCCGCAAGGGCCGGGGCGCTGCAGCCGTTGGTGCCGGTGTTGCGGCTGGCGCGGCCGGGCGCGAACGGGGGCGAGTGTTGGAAGCCATGGCTGTGGAGGTCAATCCCGCTCGAAGCAGCGCGCACACGGGCCCTGCAGCCCACGCCAGGCGAGCCGCTGCGACGATGGGTGGCGGGCCTGGGCGCTCATGCCGCGTATGCAGTATCAGAACTGCTCATGGGGCGACAGATAGCGCCACTGCCCCACCGGCAGGTTGCCCAGGGTCACCCGGCCGATGCGGATGCGCTTGAGCCCCACCACCTTCAGGCCCACCTGCTCGCACATGCGGCGGATCTGGCGCTTCTTGCCCTCGTTGAGCACGAAGCGCAGCTGCTCGGGGTTCTGCCAGTCGACCTTGGCGGGTTTCAAGGCCTGGCCGTCCAGCGACAGCCCGTGGCACAGCCGCGCCAGTTGTTCGCGCGGAAACGCCGCCTGCACGTCGGTGGTGATGTCGCCGTACTGCACGCGCACCAGGTATTCCTTGTCGACCGTGGAGTCCTCGCCGATCAGGTGGCGCGCCACGCGGCCGTCCTGCGTCAGCACCAGCAGGCCCACCGAGTCGATGTCGAGCCGCCCGCAAGGCGCCAGGCCGCGCAGCTGCGGGGGCGAAAAGCGGTTGCGGCTGGGGTCGTCGCGCCAGTGGCTGCGGGGGTTGATCAGCGCCACGGCGGGGGTGTGGCCGTCTTCGGCCTGGCCGCTCACGTAGCCCATGGGCTTGTGCAGCAAGATGGTGACGCGCTGCTCCTGAAAGCTCTGCGCGACCTTGTCGACCTCGATGCGGTCGGTGGGCAGCACCTGCTGGCCCATCTCTGCCACCTGGCCATTGACCTTGACCCAGCCCAGCGCGACCCATTCGTCGGCCTCGCGGCGCGAGCACATGCCCAGCTCTGCCATGCGTTTGTTCAGGCGCGAGCTGACCAGGCCGTTGGGTGCCACCGTGCGCACGGCGGGCGCTGTCGCCTGGCGCACCGGGGCGACGAACCCGGTGCCCGACGCGGTGCGGTAGCCGGACGGTGCAGGCGCACGGGAGGGCCGGGGCGGCGGCGCGGGCCGCACAGGGGCAGCCTTGGCGGCCACGGTGGGGCGGCGAAGCACGGGGCGCGTTG
>Ga0209023_10006045_pt1 | contig 12945 bp, 12 predicted proteins | sample LakOneMetagenome_FD_187468 | JGI IMG/M metagenome (GOLD analysis project Ga0209023, IMG submission 187468) | Freshwater and sediment microbial communities from Lake Erie, Canada (SPAdes) (version 2) | ecosystem: Environmental > Aquatic > Freshwater > Lentic | place: Lake Erie, Canada... | reverse complement strand
GGCTTCCGAGGTCAGGTCAGCCCCGTCGTGGAATTTTACGCCCGAGCGCAGATGGAAGGTCCAGGTCAGGCCGTCGTCAGACACTTCCCAGCTTTCAGCCAGTACCGGTTCGACCTTTGCTTCCTGTCCGTCGCGCGCCGGGATATAGCGCGTCAGCGTCTCATAGACGTTGGCAAGCACTGCGCCGTCGTTCGAGAACGAGGTTGCCGGGTCGAGGTCGGGGAACCCGGCGGGATGCGCCAGAGTGATGATCTTGCCGCCATCTTGCGCAAAGGCTGCGCCCCAACGGGCGCTTGTCGTGTAGGCTGCGGTGGCCAGCGCCGTAAGGGCAGCCGTTTTCAGAAGGTCGCGACGATTCATGACAGTGCTCCCGAATGTATGGGGGTGAGTGGGCGGGTGTCGGACAGATCAGGCAACAGGTAAGCAGCGACGGGCTGCGCCTCGGTCGGCGCGCCAAGCGGGACAAAGTCGAAATCATAACCAAAGGCGCGCGGGCCGACTGATTTCAGTGCGATGGCCGAGCGTAAAAGCGCGGGCGACGGAATGGCGATGACGCTGACGCGCAGACCATAGCGTTGTTCCTCGGTGCTGATCGGACGGCCGGTTTCGCTGTCGACGATGCAGATGAGGTCCGGCACCATCGCCAGAACCTCGTTGCCTTCGCGAGCGATCAGATATTCGTTCTGGATGTCGATGACCGCGCTGCGGCCAGAAAATGTCTCCAGCCCTGTTACGGTCAAGCTACCGCGGACAAATCCTGCGGCGATCCTGCGCCCGATATCGGTGACCTTGCCGCGCATCAGCAGCGTGCCGCCTGATCGGGCCAGAAGCGCCTCGACCGGATCGGTCTTTGCTGCGCGGGCGGCAAGAACCGTATCGCCGAGTTCCCAAGACTGCGACACTGTGTGCTTGACACCAAAATCGCGAATGAATTGGCCATCCATCGGTGCAGTTGTCATGTGCGCCGTGCATCCCATTGCCACCGTTCCGGCGCGCATCAGCTTTTCCAGCATTTCAGGCGTGGTGGCGTTCGTCACCAGCATGATGTTGCCCTGCGCGTCTGCAAGTGCTGCCGGGTGCGTGGCCTGTCCGTGAATGAAGAAGGTCGTCATCTGCACTTCGGGGAAGGCTCGGCCCATGCCGTCTGCATCGACGACCGGCAGTCCCAGTTTGGCTGCCGTGATCATCGGCGCGAGCCCGTTCGATCCGCCGATCTCGTCGGCGATCACCGCATCGACCTTGCGCCCGGTGTGCTTTTCGATGGCGCGCAGGCAGCGAATGCCCTCGTCGCCCTCTTCCATCTTCTCGACACTGACAGTTGGCGCGCCAATATTTCCAAGTGCAAGCACATGCGCGTCAGGAGCCAGATCACAGGGCCGGATGACTTTGATCGTGCGGCCCGCCTTTAGCTGCGCCTTGGTCATCAGCATACCCAGATAGGGGTTGCCGCCACCGCCTGTCCCGAGGATGCCAGCGCCAAGCGCGATGCGGTCGATGTCCGCTTCGGTGAGTGTCCAGACTTTCATGCTGCAAGATCTCCGACAACCTTGGCCGCGATACGGATCGCGTTGCCCGGCAGATAAGACAGGGGTGTTTCTTCCACTTCGGCCAGCGTCACAGTTGCCTCGGCGGCACCAGCCTCGACGGCGCGGAGCCGGGCCTCGGCAACGATACCGGCCAAGGCAGCTTCTCGGGTGGTGCCTTCCAGCGATACGACGCTGTCGACTTCTCCTGACACCTGGGCGATGGCGGCGCCTATGGCGTTGGCCGAACCGAAGTGCGGAGGCTTCAGTGACTGACTGGTGCCGTCGAGCAACCCGTCCATGAGGACTGAACCGCCGCCCACCAGAACCGCCGGAATCGGTTCTGGTCCGGGCTTCATCTGGTCTAGCACGTTTTCGACATCGGTCTTCATCTTGGCCAAAGCCGCGCGGATCAGCCCGGCATCAAGGTGTTTCAGCCGCGATCTGTCACCCAGGTCGACCAAGCCTGCGGCCACGGCAATATCGGTGGTCGTCAGAGTGTCGCCGCCGAAACACAGTGCCTTTTGCGGAAGTCGAAACCCGACCGAGTCCGGCCCGATGCTCAGCAAACCGTTCGAGCGCACGATGCTGCCGCCACCAAGACCAAAGGAGAACACGTCCGGTACCCGAAAGTTGGTCCGCACACCGGCGATCACTGCGCCTTCGCTGCGGCTTCTCGGGAAGCCGCCGACCAGCATGCCGATGTCCGTGGTTGTTCCGCCGATGTCGATCACGGCCGCATCGGTCAGGCCGGTCAGGAACGCCGCGCCGCGCATCGAGTTGGTGGGACCGGACGCAATGGTGAAAACCGGGAAGCGTTCGGCATAGTCTGCTGACATCAGCGTTCCGTCATTCTGCGTCAGATAGAGCGGGCAGGTCATGCCAAGGTTCGCAAAGGCCGCGCGGAAAGCCGCCACGGTTTCCTTGCCGATCCGGTGCAGGCTCGCGTTCAGGATCGCTGCGCTTTCGCGCTGCAACAGGCCCGTGCGACCAATGCGGTGCGACAGGCTGATCGCCACGCCGGGTATCTCGTTGGCGACAATCTCGGCAGCGGCCAGTTCCATCCGCGCATCGACCAGCGCAAAGACAGAGCAGATTGCGACGGTGCCCACACCCATCTTGCGCCAATGCTCACACGCGGCGCGAATGGCCTTGCTGTCGAGCGGCGCGATTTCCGTACCGTCGAAGTTCGCGCCACCGCCAACCAGTGCGACACCGCCATCGACCAGTGCCTTCAGATCATCGGGCCAGTCGATCATTGGCGGAAGCGAACGGGTGGCCCTGCCACAAAGGCGCAGCACGCCGGTCTTTTCCAGATGACGTCCCTCGACGACCGCGTTGAGGAAGTGCGTCGTGCCGATCATGACGCCGCCGACTTCCGATCCGGCAATACCTGCTGCGGCCAGAACCGACTGGATCGCGTTTGAAACTCCGCCGGTTACATCTGCGGTGGTTCCGGTCTTGATCGTCGCCAGCACTTGGTTGCCGCGCAGAAGCGCCGCATCGGTATTGGTGCCGCCAACGTCGACGCCGATCCGCAACATTCCGGTCATTTCGCTTTTCCTGATTTTGTCACTGCACCACGGCTGAGCGCGGTGGTGCGGGTTCCGAAGACTTTGTACATGCGCAAGATCATGCAGGGGACCACCCGCTCGACACCGGGCATCTTGCCGATCACATTCTCGGTAAAATCCAGAAGCTCGGCGTGGGTGGTCACGAAAACCGCCGCCGTCAGGTTATATTCCCCTGTCGTTGCAGCAAGATAGCCGATCTCGTCATATTCGCCGAGTTCGATTGCCACCCGGTCGATCTTGCCCGGTTCGACCCTGATCAGCACATCGGCCTGCACATCGCGGCCAAGGGCGGTGGGATCGGGGATGGCACCGATGACGATATGCCGGTTCTGCAAGAGCGCCGAAATGCGGTTGCGCACCGTGCGCTCGGAGACGCCGCCAATACGGGTGGAGATTTCCGAAGCAGAAAGCCTGCCGTCTTCGGTCAACAGCGCGATGATCGAGCGGTCAAGGTCATCGAGATCGTTCGGCTGTACCATGTCTTCCCCCGAGACCGACGGATTGCGGCTCTGCTGATGGGGAGCATTAGTCCGCCCGAATCGGAATTTTGTCAAACTTATTTTTCCGATTCGGAATTTATGGCCGTGAAGGCAGCCTATTTCGGAAGCCGCGAGTTAAGTAGCGGAAGCCGTCCGCCCGGCGCACCGAAGCAAAGCTGCGTCTGGTTTCGGATTGATTTTCAAGCAAAAAAAGACCGAGCCGCTGGCGAAACAGCGGCCCGGACGACTCCATGCGGAGTGGAAACTCTGTCAGAAGGTCAGAGGCGGCGGTTGAACCCGTTCAGCATCGGATGTTCAGTTTGCGTATGAGAGTTTCCGTTTCGGCACGTCGGCATATCCGCCAAGTCGCGATGTTCGCAGCTTCAGCCGCACCAGCGACTCGCACAACGTCAGCGCACAGACAACGCCGTCCAGCACGGGAAGGCCGTGCCGGGCGCTCAGGAACTCGGTCAGGTCAGTCATGCCGGCGCAGCCCAGGACGATGGCCTCGGCGCGGTCTTCCGCCATCGCAAGGGCAATCTCATCGCTGATGCGGTTGGTCGCGTTGCTCCCCTGTTCTTCAAGCTCAAGAACGGCCACTTCGGAGGATCGCACCCGCGCGCAGCGGGCCGACAGACCGTATTTATGCAGATTATGTTCCAGCGCCGGGACCGACCGTCCCAGCGTGGTGATGACCGAGAACTTGTTCGAGATCATCGAAGCCATGTGATAGGCCGCCTCGCCGATGCCGACGACCGGCTTGTCGGTCAGACAGCGCGCCGCATCCAACCCCGTATCGTCGAAGCAGGCGATCACCACTCCATCCACGTCGGGCGTCGTGCGGATAACCTCCAGCATACCGGGCAGGCACATGGCCTCGTCGTAGAAACCCTCGATCGAGGCCGGGCCCACGGCGGGGTTCCGCGCCACAATCTCTGTACCGGGAGACGCGACACGACGGGCGGCCGCGCCGATCTTTTCGGTCATCGAGGCAGTGGTATTGGGGTTCAGGACAAGTATACGCATTCCAGCCTCAGAGATCTCCGCCAAGATAGGCGGCCTTGATACGATCGTCGCCCATCAGGTCTTTGGAATTTCCGGAGAGGACGATTGACCCGGTCGACATTGCATAGGCGCGGTTCGAGATTGACAGTGCCATGCGCGAGTTCTGTTCCACCAGAAGGACCGAGACCTTTTCGTCACGGCTGATGGCAACGATGGCGCGGGCGATGTCTTGCACCAGCTTTGGCGCAATCCCCAGCGAAGGCTCGTCCAGAAGCAGGAGTTTCGGCTTGGCCATCAGCGCCCGGCCAATCACCATCATCTGCTGCTCACCACCCGACAGGGTGCTTGACTGCTGGTTGTAGCGCTCGCGCAGGCGCGGGAAGCGGGTCAGGATCGACTCGAGTGTCTTTTCGATGTCGGCCTTGTCGGTACGGGTGAAAGCCCCCATCAAAAGGTTGTCCTTGACCGACATGTAGGGAAACACCCGGCGGCCTTCGGGCACCATCGCGATGCCCTTGCGCACGATGTCGGCGGCCGAAGTCCCGTCGAGCCTTTGGCCCATGAAATGGATCTCGCCCGACTTGATCTTCCTGAGGCCGGTGATTGCCCGCAGGATCGAGGATTTGCCCGCCCCGTTCGCACCGATCAGCGCGACGGTTTCGCCCTCCATCAACTCGATGGAGACGCCTTTCAGGGCGTAGACATGATCGTAGTAGAGTTCGACATTCTCAAAGCTCAGCATCTTGGTCATGGCTTACATCCCGATCGCAGCGTCTTCAGAGCCGAGGTAGGCTTCGATGACCTTTTCGTTCGACTGAATCTCGGCGGGTGTGCCCTCGGCAATCTTCTGGCCGAAGTTGATCACGACGATCCGGTCCGAAATCTTCATCACGGCAGGCATGTCATGTTCCACCAGCAGGACCGTCACACCGCGTTCATCGCGAAGGCGGCGGACAAGCCCGACCATGCGCATGGTCTCGTCGTGGTTCATCCCGGCAAACGGTTCGTCCAGCAGCAGGACCGTGGGATTGGTCGCCAGACCGATGGCCATGCCAAGCGCGCGCAGGTGGCCCTGCGGCAGGTTCGACGCCAATTCGTTGCGGATCGCCTGAAGCCCGAGAAAGTCGATGATGTCGTCAGCAGACTTGCCGAAGTCTGCCTCGTCCGCCCGTGCTTGCTTGGACCCGACGAAGAACCCAAGAAGCGACGCCTTGGAGCGCAGGTGATGGGCGACAATGACATTCTCGCGCACCGTCATCGACCGGAAGATGGTGGTTTCCTGGAACGTCCTGACCACGCCCATCTGAGCCACCTTATGCGGCGCGAGGTTGGAAATGCGGTTGCCGCGCAGCAAGACCTCGCCTTCCGTGGCCGTAACGAAGGACGAGATCAGCTTGAAGAGCGTCGATTTCCCCGCTCCGTTCGGGCCGATGACCGACAGGATTTCCTTTTCGGCCACGTCGAAAGTCACGTTGTTGACGGCAGTCAGCCCGCCATAGCGCTTGGTCACGCCTTTGACCTGAAGGATCGGTGTGGTCATTTTCTACCTCCCTTGCGGTCAAGCAGGCTGAGCAGTCCGTTGGGCAGGACCAACATCAGAAGGATCATCAGCGACGAGTAGATCAGGAGCTGGAAGCGACCCAACGTGAACAGCAAATCCCACCCGAAGTAGAGAAGGAATGTCCCGATCATCGGTCCCAACACATACCCCAGACCGCCAAGGAAGCAGTTCAGCATGAAGTTCACGCTGTCGGCGACCTGGAAGGATGACGGGTAGATCGACTGGGATATGGCGACGAACATCGCCCCGGCGATACCGCCGAAGAAGGACGATATCGCATAGGCCAGAACCCGCAGATAGGCGGTGTTGACGCCGATGGAGGCAGCCAGTTCCTCGTTTTGCTGGAGCGAGCGACAGAGGTGCCCAAGCCGCGAGTTAACAATCCGCCACAGTGCGAAGTAGCTGACCACCATCAGGAATACGGCGATCAGGTAGAAGGCCAGCTTCGGGTCTTTCATGGTCGCGAAGTCGGGAATGATCGTCAGCCCGAAGATCGAAAGCTCGCCCGGCAGCGGGATCGAGGTGATGCCCTTGGCCCCGTTGGTGATCGGCAGGGCCAGAGCGCTGAGCCGCGCCACTTCGGTCAGGACCAGCGTGACCATCGCGAAGTAGACGCCCCGTAGCCGCAGGATGGGCAGGCCGATGCCCACCGAGATCAGCGCGCAGAAGAGCCCGGCAATCGGCAGCGTAAGCCAGAAGCTGAAGCCGACCTTGGTCATCAAGATGGCCGAGACATAGCCGCCTACCAGCGCATAGGCCCCCTGCCCGATGTTGATGCGGCCGATGTAGAAGGTCAGCCAGACACCGGCGGAAGCGACCGACAGCAGCGCCACTGAGGTCAAGGTGTAGTAGAAATCCCAGCGGCCCGAGACGGCGATCAACACGGGGACGGCAACGAAGACCGCCAGAAGGAACAGTCCGATGCCCAACAGTTTTTGCGTGGTCATGGTGATCAACCCCAGGGCTTGCCCATCAGCCCTTGCGGACGGAAGGCCAGGAAAACCATCAAAGTGGCGAAGATGACGAGGTAGGTGATGTCGCCGTAAGCCGACAGGACCGTCAGGCCGATGCTCTCCATCATCCCGAGGATGAAGCCCCCGGCGATGGCGCCCGAGATCACACCCGCACCGCCGATCATGATCATCAGGAACGCCTTGACCGACGTTGGCCCACCCATACCGAGGTTGACGCCGGTGATTGTCACCAGAAGCCCGCCGACCAGTCCGGCCAGCATCGCCCCCAGTGCGAAGCCGATCATCGAATAGCGGTCAACATCGACGCCCATCAACTGCGCCGCGACCCGGTCCTGGGCAAGTGCCCGCATGGCGCGGCCTGCCTTGGAATATTGCATGAACAGGATGAAGGCCGCGATCATGCTGATGGCAAGAATGCCGATCAGGATGCGGTCGTAGGGCATGATGATCCGCATGTCCCAGTTGAACACGCCGTTCACGATTTTCGGGACGCCGCGCTGCTTTTCACCGAACACCAGCAAGATCACCGCATCGAGGAAGAAGGCGACGCCTGCCGCAAGCAGCATCGTCGATTCCTCGCGTTTCGACTTGCGGATCACCGGGCGGAACAGGAACCTTTCCATGGCTGCGCCCACCGCTGCCAGAATGATTGCCGATGCGAAAAGCCCGACGATGAAGGGCAGGCCGAATTGGGCAACGATCGTGTAGGTCACGAACCCGCCAAGGACGTACATCTGCCCGTGAGCAAAGTTCAGGACGTTCATCAGCGAGAAGATTAGCGTCAGGCCAAGCGCAATCAGTGCATATTGCGCGCCAAGATAGAGCCCGTTGGCCAGGATCTGTTCCATGCGAACCTCTGAGGAAAAATTGGGGGTCCGGCGGGCGTGGATAGCCTTCGGACCCCCGAGGGGAGCATCAGGGTAGGTCAGTCGACCTGTGCGACGAAGAGCGTCTCGAACTTGCCGTCCTTGAAGGTGTTCACCACCAGCGGCACCGAAACCTGACGTTTCTGGCCAAACGACGTGGTGCCGACGTACTTCAGCTTGGCATCGCCGACCATGAACGGGTTCGGCGCTTCAAACGTGTCCATCGTCTTCTTGAACTCGTCGACATTGTCGATCGCCGCCGGGTTCGCCTTCAGCGTTTCGAGGATATATTCCAGCGCATAGACCTTGGTGTTGGACTCGTCGTTATATTCGCCAAACATCTTGGTGTAGCGGTCTACGAATTCGCGCATCGCGTCCGAAGCCAATTCCGGCGTAGAAGCACCGCCGACCGAAATGAAGCCGTTCGCAAGCTCGCCCGCGCCTTCCATCAAGACGCCGGCATCCTGAGCCGTCTCGGTCGAGATCAGGCCGGTGTAGCCAAGCTCGCGGGCCGAGCGGATCAGTTGCGGAGCGTTTGCGGGCGACACGCCGGACAGGACGAGAAGGTCCGGCGCGGTCTGGATCACTGGGAGTAGTACCGGGGTGAAGTCGGTCGTATCAACCTGATAGGTCACGCTGTCGGAAACGACTTCAAGTCCAAGCGCCTTGGCGGCTGCCGAACCGGAATCGCGCTGCGACAGCGGGTCGGATTCGTTTGCGGCCACGAAGGCCACTTTCTTCACGCCGTTGTTTTCCATCAGATATTTGTAGATGGCCGGGCCGGATTGGTAGTTGGCAACCATGCCGAGGATCGCGTTCGAGGCAGGCGCGGTGTAAAGCTCTTTCGGGAAGGCGTAGGGGAAATACATGATGCCGTTCTGTTCGGCGACCGGGCGCACCGCAGCGGCGCCGTCGTCGACGTTCGGGCCAACCACATAGTGAATGCCGTCCTGTGCCATCTTTTCCATGCCCGCGATGGCGCGCTTGGGGTCTTTCTGGTCGTCGAAGGCCACGATCTCGACGTCATAGGTTGTGTCACCGATCTTGACGCCGCCAGTTTCGTTCAGCCATGCGGCGCGGGCTTCCATCGAACGCTGGTTCGAGATGCCCCAGGCCGCTGCCGGGCCAGAGGTCACGCCGACAAAGCCAATCTTCAAATGAGCATTTTCTGCCCATGCCCCACCTACGACGGACATGGACGCAACAGCGACAAGCGCCGTTGTCTTCAAGAGGGTACGTCTTTGCATCTGGAGTCTCCCTGTTGTTGTTCGCAACGGTCTTTAAAGCCGTAGTCATGGCAGTTGGCGCTTTCGTTAACGATATTGTCAACAAAAAATTTGACGCCCATGTGAATCAGACTTGTTGTCGTCCGACCCTTTCAGGCATATTCGCGACCAATCACAGGTATTTAGTGCAGGACGTAGCCTATGGACGTCGCCAACAACGACAGCGCAATTGCCGACCCGACCGAGGAACTCGCCGAGGAAGAGATCGTCGAACGCATATTCGAAGCCATCATCGACCAGCGTTTGCCGGCCGGAACCAAGCTGTCTGAGTCGTCGCTGTGCGAGGCATTCGGGGTCGGCAGAATGCGGATCCGGCAGAGCCTTCTGCTTCTGGCCAGCCGTGAGGTTGTGGACCTTCTGCCCAAGCGCGGCGCCTTCGTTGCCTCGCCGACCGCCGATCAGGCGCGCGAGGTGTTCGAGGCTCGTTTGACGATCGAGCCTAACGTGGCGCGATTGGCTGTCGAGCGGTCGTCTGACGCCGACATTGACCTTCTCGAAGAGAACCTTCGCCTTGAGGAAGAGGCACATGCCAATGGCCGCAGGCGCGATGCGATCCGTCTGTCAGGTCAGTTCCACGTCCTTCTGGCGCAGGTGGCCGCCAATGGCGTGATGCTCAGGATGGTGAAGGAATTGGTCACGCGGACCTCGCTGATCATCGGCCTGTTCGGCGGCACGGGCATGTCGAACTGCCGCGACAAGGACCACGCGGAACTTCTGGACACCATCCGCAAGCGCGACCTTGACGGTGCCGAGCGGCTGATGAAGGACCATCTCGAACATATCCAGGAACATCTCGATCTGGGCGGCAAGCACGAGACTCCGATGGACCTGGTATCCTTGTTCCGCAAGTAGACGGGCCCAAATCTCCTGCGCTTCCATGCTCCCATGCACGTGATTCCACAGAATCACCGCGCTCGTTTTGGTGTGTCCTGACTGCCCGCGGGCCCTGAATTTCCCTGCAGAGACACGTTTCGCCAATTTTGTCGACATTTTCGTCACCATTGTTGCAGACAATGTTGACAGACAGGTTTCTTCCTGCTCACCTTGCCGCGACGAGGGGGAAATCAAGTGCCAGACCAGACCGACATCGCGGTGGCGATCCGATCCGTATCGAAGAGTTTCGGGCGCGGCGCGACTGCCGTGAGCGTGCTTGACGATGTCTCTGCCGACATTGGCCAGCGCGAGTTCTTCACGCTTCTCGGCCCGTCGGGCTGCGGCAAGACCACGCTGCTGCGCCTGATCGCTGGCTTCGAAGACATCACCGACGGCGAAATCCGCATCGAGGGCCAAAGGGTCAATGACCTTCCGCCCTTCCGCCGCCCGGTCAACACCGTATTCCAGAACTACGCGCTGTTTCCGCACCTGAGTGTTGCCCGCAATGTGGCCTTCGCCCTTGAAATGCAGGGCCTCACCAAAGCCGAAACCACCCGCCGTGTTGGTGAAGCGCTGGAAATGGTGAGGATGGGCCAATATGCGAACCGGCGTCCGTCCGATCTGTCGGGCGGCCAACAACAGCGCGTCGCGCTGGCAAGGGCGCTGGCGCCTCGGCCCCGCGTCCTGCTTCTCGATGAGCCGCTCTCGGCGCTCGACTTGAAGCTGCGCAAGGAAATGCAGATCGAACTCAAGCAATTGCAGCATGAGGCGGGTATCACCTTCATCTTCGTGACCCACGATCAGGAAGAAGCGCTGACCATGTCCGACCGGATTGCGGTGATGGCGGCGGGCAAGATTCTTCAGATCGGCGCCCCACGCGCGATCTATGAACGCCCCGCTGCGCGGTTCGTCGCGGATTTCATCGGCGACATCAACCTGATGGACGGCAAGGCTGAACCAGACGGCACGATCCGACTTGCCTGCGGTGTCGCCCTTGCGTCGAAGGACAAGACGCAACCGGGCGGCAATGTCACCGTTGCCATTCGCCCCGAACGGGCCAGTCTGGCCGCGCAGGGCAGCGGCACGCTTGATGCCGAACTCATCCACTCCGCCTATCTCGGCACTGCCGTCCTCCACCAACTCAGGCTCGATGACGGCAGCCATTTCCTGATCCGCGACACGGAAGCGACTGCACGCCCACCCGAACCCGGAAGCCGCATCGGCCTGGTTCTGCCGAGTGATGCGATACAGGTCTTTGCAGCATGACCAGCAGCCCTGCCCTGCGCCGTGCCCTGTTGCTGGCGCCGTCGGTCATCACGATCACGCTTCTGATCGGCATACCTCTTGCGATCATCATCTGGGTTTCGTTCCTGCTGCGCGGTGAAAACTCGGGCGTCAACTGGCACGCGGCACTGAACGGCTCCAACTATGCGAAACTCTTCATGGAAGAGGATTTTGACGGGACGATGATCTACAACCCCGGCTATGCGCTGATCTTCCTGAGGTCGGTTTTGCAAGCCACTGTTACCACGATCATCTGTGTCGTCCTCGGTCTGCCTGTCGCGCTGTGGATGTCGGGCCTGTCGAAAACCGGGCGCGATGTAATGGTGCTTTTGATCACCATCCCGTTCTGGACCAACCTTCTGGTGCGCAACTATGCGTGGCTGATCATCTTGCGGCAGGACGGCTGGGCGACCGCTTTTGCCCGGCACATCTTTGGCCCCGATGTCGAGCTGCTTTACAACGATGTCGCGGTGGCGATCGGACTGGCCTACAGTTTCCTGCCCTTCATGATCTTGCCGCTTTATGCCGTGTTCGAGAAGTTCGACTGGCGCTTGCTGGAGGCCGCCTACGACCTCGGTGCAAACCGTCGCCGCGCGTTCTTCCGGGTCATCGTTCCGATGGTCAAACCGGGGATCGTGGCGGGATCGATGCTGGTGTTCATCCCCTGCCTTGGCGCTTTCGTGACCCCCGCCCTTCTGGGCGGCGGCAAGACACTGATGATGGGCAACGTCATCCAACTTCAGTTCGGCGCGTCTCGGAACTGGCCGTTTGGCGCTGCCCTGTCGGTCGTGCTGCTGGCGACCATGCTCATCGTCCTGATGTTGACCGCGCTCGTGCGCAACCGGAGGCGGGCATGAACCTTCGTCGTTTCCCTGCGACCCGCGAAATCAGCATCGGCGTGCTGTTCTACCTGTACCTGCCAGTGCTGGTGTTGATCATCTACAGCTTCAACGGCAACCGGACTGCCACCATCTGGACCGAGGCATCGCTGCACTGGTACGGGCGCATCCTTGAAAACCCTTCAATCCAGGCAGCCACATGGAACTCGCTGGTTCTGGCATTTGCGGCAGGGATTGGTGCGACACTCATTGCGCTTCTGGCGGCGCTTGCCACCAAGAACCACTTCCGCGGCATTGGCGGGATCGAAGCAATGATCAACGCGCCGCTGATCCTGCCAGAGGTCGTGGTTTCCGTCGCGACGCTGATCCTGTTCGTGGCATTGGGGCTGAGCCTTGGACTTGGCGCGATGATCCCCGCCCACATCGCGTTTTGCACACCCTTCGCCTACCTGCCGATCAAGGCGCGGCTGGAAGGGATGAACAAATCGTTCGAAGAGGCTGCGCAAGACCTTTACGCAAACCGCTTCCAGAGCTTCCGCTTCGTGACGCTGCCGCTTTTGTGGCCCGGCATCCTCGCCGGCTTCACGCTGGCCTTCGTCACCAGCCTTGATGACTTCCTGACCTCGTTCTTCCTGTCGGGTCCGGGGTCCACCACGCTGCCGGTCTACATCTTCTCGGCCA
>Ga0209023_10006044_pt1 | contig 12945 bp, 9 predicted proteins | sample LakOneMetagenome_FD_187468 | JGI IMG/M metagenome (GOLD analysis project Ga0209023, IMG submission 187468) | Freshwater and sediment microbial communities from Lake Erie, Canada (SPAdes) (version 2) | ecosystem: Environmental > Aquatic > Freshwater > Lentic | place: Lake Erie, Canada | collected... | reverse complement strand
GGGCGAGCCAGTCGGACCGCTGGCCGGCGTTCCCGTCACCGTCAAAGATGTGATCGCGACCAAGGGCGTTCGAACCACATTCGGCTCGCCGGCCTTCGCCGATCATATCGCCACCGAGGATTCCGCCGCCGTCGATCGGCTGCGGCGCGCGGGGGCGGTCATCATCGGCAAGACCACCACGCCGGAATTCGCGTGCCGGCAGACGACGAGTTCCCCTCTTTCGGGCGTGACGCGAAACCCCTGGAATCCGGAACTGACACCCGGAGGATCGAGCGGCGGATCGTCTGCGTCGCTGGCGGCAGGGATCGGAACCCTTTCGCTGGTGACGGACGGCGGCGGTTCGGCGCGCCTGCCCGCGGCCTGCACCGGCATCGCGGGTTTCAAGCCGACATTCGGGCTCGTTCCCGTCGAAAGCGCGCCCGATGCTTTCGCCGGTTTGGGGCATATCGGCCTGATGGCGCGCGCGGTCGCTGACATCGAGGCGGCCCTTCCGGTCATCGCCGGGCCGCATGGCAAGGATGCTGCCTCGCTGTCCCGGCGACTCGTACGGGAGGGTCCGGTCCGACGCGGCGAGCGCCCGCTGCGAGGGCTGAGCGTGGGTTGGCGCGAACGGCTGCATGGCGAGCGTATCGGCAAAGCGATCCTGCCTCCTGTGACCGGGGCGCTGTCCGTGCTCGAGGAACTCGGCGCCGCTGTCGAAATCGTGACCGGGGAGATGGAACAGCCTCTGCCGATCTGGCGCACGTTGCAGCACGCGATCTGGATGGAGCGTCATGGCTATCGGGCCTCGAACCTGCCGCCACTCGATCCGGTCATAGCTGCCGGCATCGCCGACGCGAGGACCCTTTCGGCGGGCGACCTGCAGGCTGCGCTGCATGGCCGGACACGCCTGTTCAGGCAGGTGCAGAGATGGTTCGACAGCTTCGATATCCTGGTGACGCCGACGCTTGCGCGCACGCCGTTGCCGGCGGCTCATCCTGGCGCCGGCGAAATCGAGATAGACGGTCACATTGCCGGCGATATTCGCGCGGCTTGGGGGCCGACGCTCGGCCTGTTCACGATGACCGGCCACCCGGCAATCAGTGTGAATGCCGGATGGACAGACGACGGCCTGCCGGTGGGCGTGCAGCTCGTGGGCCGTTGGTACGAGGACAGACCCCTGCTTCAAGCGGCGCGCCGGCTCCAGGAACATCTGTCCGCGACCGCTCCCGCTGCTTCTCTTCTCTCGTCTCCGCTGCAAAAAATAGGAGCCCGCCATGGTCGTCAAATGGCCGAATGACGCCCGCGTAACCGTCCTGTGGACGTTCGATTTCGATGCCGAATCCGTATGGCTTGCCCGCGATCCGGCCAACAAGGACCGCATCGGCGTCCTTTCGCAAGGTCTTTACGATGCAAAGCGCGCGGTGCCGAAACTACTGGAGTTGATGGACAGGACGGAGATGCCGGCCACGTTCTTCGTGCCGGGCTGGGTGGTCGAGCACCATACGGACCGCTGCAAGGAGATTCTCGCGGCGGGCCATGAAATCGGTCATCACGGCTATTCGCACGAGTGGGCCGATCCGCAATTTCCGGAGCGTGAATGCGAGGATTTCGATCGCGCATGCGAAGTCTACGATCGACTGTTGAACTACAAGCCTCGGGGTTACCGACCGCCGGCGGGCGAGATCGGCCTCAACACGATCAAGATGCTGGCCGACCGCGGCTACCTCTATGATTCGAACATGCTGGACGACGTGTACCCATACCGTCATGTGTTGCCGGGCGGCAGACCGGGGCCGGTGGAACTTCCGACCCATTGGTCGCTCGGGGACGCGAATTACGGGCTGACCTCGATCCGTCATCCGCGAACCATCCAGACCAACGAGCACATCTTCACGATCTGGAAAGACGAGTTCGACGAACTTTACAAGTGGGGCGGATTGTTCAATCTCGTGCTCCATCCCCAAGTGATCGGCCGCCCATCCCGCCTCGCCCTGCTTGAGCGCTTCATCGCTTATACGGGTACGTTCGAAGGGGTCTGGTTCGCAACATGCGCGCAAGCGGCCGAGGCCTTTGTCGCCCAGGAGCGGTCCCAACCGGCAGTTGTCGCCCGAACCTGACGCGAACGGGGAAGGGTGGCGCGGTGGTCAGTCGCAAAAAAAGAAAAAAAGCGCTTGATTTAATTGTTTTGAGCGATGATCCTAAAACCCATTCCAGGGGTGACTGGTGGGTACGAACGGACAGTTTCACGCGCACGCCAAGCGCCGCATGGCGGCCTTGTTTCCAACCAGCCGTCTCGCCGGCCGGAATTGGGTAGGCAAACGGTGGCAGCGCAAGATGGCCTGTCCGGGAACTGGTCGAGAGGATGGCATCGGGACTGCTTCCAGTTCGCGATTGTCGCAGCGAAAGGAGTAAACTCATGAACCAGTTGCCCAATTCGATGAGCGCGCGGGACGTCGCGCACGTCCTGCACCCCTACACCAACGCTGTTGCGCATGAGAAGGATGGGGCGCTGGTCATCGCACGGGGCGACGGCATCCATGTCATCGATGAGGATGGAAATCGCTATATCGAGGCGCTTGGCGGGCTTTTCTGCGCGTCGCTGGGCTTTAGCGAATCCCGATTGGCCGAGGCGGCGTATCGGCAGTTGCTGGAGCTTCCCTTCTACCACACCTTCGGCGGCAAGACGCATGAAACGGCGGTCGAACTGGCGGAGCGGCTCAAGGCGCTGGCACCCGTGCCGATGTCGAAAGTGTTCTTCGCCAATTCCGGCTCCGAGGCCAACGACACGGCGATCAAGCTGCTGCGCTACTATCACAACGCCATAGGCCGCCCGCAGAAGAAGAAGATCATCGCGCGGAACCGTGCCTATCATGGCGTGACGCTGGCCACGGCGAGCCTGACGGGCCTCGTCAACAATCACCGCGATTTCGACCTGCCTATCGCCGGCATCCTGCATACGGATTGTCCGAGCTTCTATCACTACGGAAAGCCGGGCGAGAGCGAAGAACAGTTTGCTGAACGCTGCGCGAACTCTCTGGAGGAGCTCATCCTGCGAGAGGGGCCCGATACCATCGCCGGCTTCTTCGTAGAGCCGCTTATGGCGTCCGGCGGCTGCATCGTTCCGCCGCCGACCTACTATGACCGCATCCAGGCCGTGTTGCGCAAATACGAAATCCTGATCGTCGCGGACGAGGTCATCTGTGGTTTCGGGCGCACGGGGAACATGTTCGGATGCGAGAGCTTCGGCATCCAGCCCGACATGATGTCCATGGCCAAGCAGCTTTCGGCCGCCTACCAACCCATTTCGGCGCTGATGATCAACGAAAGGATCTATCGCGTCATTGCCGACAACAGCGGCAAGGTCGGCACCTTCGGGCACGGCTTCACCTATGGCGGCCATCCTGTCGCGACGGCGGTCGCCTTGGAGACGCTCAAGATCTACGAGGAACGCGACATTCTCGGCCATGTCCGGACCGTGGCCCCTCGGTTCCAGCAGCGCCTGCAGGCACTGGCCGGGCACGCCCTCGTCGGAGAGGCTAGGGGCATGGGACTGATCGGCGCGCTCGAGCTGGCTCAGGACAAGCAGACGCGCCAGCCGTTCGACCCCGCGCTCGGCGTGGCGGCTTATGCCGGCAAATGCGCGCTGGCTCGTGGCGTCATCACACGTGCCCTGGGCGATACCTTCAACCTTTGTCCGCCGCTGATCATAACGCTCGAACAGGTGGACGACCTGTTCGATCGGGTCGAATTGATCCTCGATGATACGCTCGACTGGTCGAAGAAGACGGGCATCGCCGCCTGACGGGCGACAGGTGCCGGGGTCGTGGGGGGGTAAGGCACGCCAGGCTTCCCGGTATAGCAAGAAGAGGCCGCGGCCAGGCCCGCTCAGGTGTCCGCGCCGGGTTCGGGCCAAGACATGTACGCACATCGAGATGTAGTCGGTCGAAAGGAATCGCAGTGGCAAAATCGGCCGACTATCCCGACACCAAACTTTTCATCGACGGCGCGTGGCGCGCGGCGGAAGGCGATCGGACCATCCCGGTTCTGGACCCGGCCACCGCGGAGACGATCGGCACGGTTGCCCATGCGAGCCGTGCCGATCTCGACGACGCCCTTGGCGCCGCCGAACGTGGGTTCCGGATTTGGAGCGCCACTGGTGTCTTCGAACGCTACCAGACGATGCGCCGGGCCGCCGGCCATCTGCGCGAGCGGGCCGACAGGATAGCCTGGCTGATGACGCGCGAGCAGGGAAAGCCTCTGCCCGAGTCGCGCGCCGAGACCCTGGCGGCCGCCGATATCGTCGACTGGTTCGCTGAGGAGGGGCGGCGAGCCTACGGGCGGATCATACCGGCACGAGCCCCCGGCATAGCGCAGATGGCCTTGAAACTGCCGGTTGGTCCGGTGGCGGCCTTCACGCCGTGGAATTTCCCGATCAACCAAGTCGTGCGCAAGATTTCAGCCGCGCTGGCGGCCGGCTGCTCGTGCATCGTCAAGGCACCGGAAGAGACTCCGGCTTCGCCGGCCGAGCTGATCCGCGCCTTTGCCGACGCCGGCATTCCCGGCGGTGTCTTGAATCTGGTGTTCGGCGTGCCCACCGAAATATCCGGATACCTCGTCCCGCATCCGGTCATACGCAAGATCTCATTCACCGGCTCGACCCAGGTCGGCAAGGAACTCGCCGCGCTTGCCGGCAGGCACATGAAGCGTTCGACCATGGAACTGGGCGGTCATGCGCCGGCCCTTGTTTTCGACGATGCGGATATCGACAAGGCCGTCAGCGTGCTTGCGGTCGCCAAGTTCCGCAATGCCGGCCAGGTGTGCATCGCGCCGACCCGCTTCCTTGTACAGAACGGTGTGCATCAACGCTTCCTTGAAGGCTTCCAGCGATCCGCGAAGGCGGTGCGCGTGGGGAATGGGCTCGCCGAAGGGGTGCAGATGGGCCCGCTCGCCAATGAGCGCCGCGTCTCCGCCATGGAAACGCTGATCGCAGACGCGCTTACCCGTGGCGCCACTCTGGTTGCCGGCGGTCATCGTATCGGCAATCGGGGTTACTTCTTCGAGCCCACCGTCATCGCCGACGTTCCGACCGATGCGCGCATCATGAACGAGGAGCCGTTCGGCCCTGTTGCGATCGTCAATTGTTTTTCGAAATTCGACGATGCCGTCCAGGAATCAAACCGTCTCCCGTTCGGTCTGGCGAGCTACGCGTTCACCACCTCGGCGGACGCGATGTACCAGCTCGGCAACCGGATCGAGGCCGGCATGACAGCCATCAACCACAACGGGCTTGCCCTCCCGGAAGTCCCGTTCGGCGGCGTCAAGGATTCGGGCTTCGGACAGGAAGGCGGCGCCGAGGCCATGGACGGCTATTTGGTCACCAAGTTCGTTACCCAGATGAGCGATGCGAAGGTGGATACCAGATAGGCGGGGACGCCCGCATCGAGGTTCCCGGACCGTTCGGTTGCACCGTAACGGGGCACGGTCGCAGATGCACGTTCACAGCATGATGCGCACGTCATTTCCGCTTGGTTGCCTTGGGGGCTTTTTGCCGGTCGATAACCTGGATGTAAGCGTCGATCTTGGCCAGCAGCCGGTCGATATGAAGGCGCATGGCCCGCTCCGCTTCGTCCGCGTTGCGTCGGTCTATCGCGTCGGTGATGGTGTTGTGGTCGGCGGCAAAGGCGGCGGCGTCCTTCTCCATGTCCTCCCTCGTCAAATGAATCATGACGGGATCGTGCGATATCTTGTCGAGCAGCACAGTGTTCGTCTGCTCCAGCACGAGCAGCCCTATCTCCGTGAGCAGACTGTGGTGGGAAGCGCGCATGAGTTGATAATGAAACGAGATCGCGGGGTCCACCCGCTGGCCGCCGTCGGGCGAGGCCAGGCATTGGGCGCACGCGAATTCCTTGAGCAGTTCCACATCCTCCTGGCTTGCGTCGAGGGCGGCGAGCCTGGCCGCCTCGGGCTCGACTGCCCGACGAACAAGAAGCATGTCCCGCAGCGATTTGACGTCCGCTATGCTCGAAACCTCGACGAGCCTGGCCGAACGCGTCTCGTGGAGATGATCCCGCTTCAGTTTCGTCAGCTTCATGCGGCCGGATGCCGTCAGAATGCGCCCGCGCTTGCCGAGCGTGCGCGCGTAACCCTGCGACACCAGGCGTTGAAGGACGCGGCCGGCCGTCGCTTCGGCCATGTCGATCCCTTCGTTCTGGAGGGCGATCATCAGCCGATGATTGCCGACGGGCTCATCGCTGACTTGGAGCAACTCGAGCGCTACGAGATCGATCGGCCGCTTAGAATTCTGATTTGCCATGTTACTTCCAAATCAAGAGTATCCGTTATTCTATACCCTGCGTCATCAGCCGTGAGCGGCCCTTCGACCGCGACCCGTCCGCTAGCGGGATGGGGACGAGCATTCTCGCCCGATCAGCTTCGGGTGTCGAAAGCACATCCATCCTTTGCAAACGTCAATACCCGCATCGCCGCAAGGGATGGCTCGACATGACCCCTTGACAGTTTCGTATATATCATCATCAATGATGATGATATAGGGAAATCGAGGGTGGCCGGCCGTTCGGAGCGTGGAGGAGCGTGGTTCCGACACCAGATTTGCTGGCCTTTCGGGCGAGCGTCGAATCGAGTGTCCCTTTGAATTTCCGCCGGCCTGTCGGTTTGGATTCCGACATGTGAAGGGCGGCAAAATGGGAGGAACGGAAATGTTTAGACGCATGTTGTTCGGTGCAGGGTTGGTCGCCTTGGCGGCCGGCATTGGCGGGTGGGCGCAGACGGCCGCGGCGGGCGGGGACCTGGCTGCAGCCAAGGCTGTGGTGGACGCGCATTCCGCCCAGCCGGTGTTCAGCGCGCCCGGCGAGGCCTTCGATGCGAAGAAGGTGGTGTCCGGCAAGAAGTTGCTGGTCATTCCGTCGACCAGCGCCAACCCGTGGACCAAAGGGATCGCGCAATCCGAGATCGTCGCCGCCAAGAAGCTGGGCTTCGAACTCATGGAATGGGAAAATCAGGGGCGGCCCACCGAATGGGTCCAAGGCATGGAATACGCCATCAACAACAAGTTCAGTGCCATCGAACTGATGGGCGGGCAGGATCCCGCGCTCCTCCTGCCTCAGATCAAGCAGGCTCACGATGCAGGCCTGAAAGTGTTCGTTTCGCACTCGTCGGATTCCAGCGAGCCCGGCAATCCCAACGTCGATCTGACGATGCCGGTTTCCTACAACACCGTCGGCGATCTCTTCGCTGCCTGGATCGCGGTGAAGACCGAGGGCAAGGCCAAGGTCTTGATCGTAGGATCCGACGACGCCAGGTCGACGCACCCGTTCGTCAAAGGCATCACGGACGGCCTTGCCAAATACTGTGGGGGTTCCTGCCCCTCGAGCTACATCAACGTGCCGCTCGCCGAGTGGGCGAGCAAGATCCAGCCCGGCGTTCAGTCGGCGCTCATTGCCGATCCGACAATCACCTACGTGGTGCCGATCTACGACAGCATGTCCCAATTCGTGCTGCCGGCCATTCGCATCACGGGCAACCAGGGCAAGGTCAAGATCGTCACTTACAACGGAACGCCGTTCGTCCTCGATGCGGTCCGCAACGGCGATGTGGAAATGGATGTCGGCGAAAGCCTGAACTGGATCGCATATGCCATTCTTGACGCCGAAATGCGGCATCTGGCCGGCCTGCCGGACGTCAAGGAACTCAACGTTCCGCTCTACATATTCGACAAGTCGAACGTGGAGAGCGCTGGCATTCCCGCAGGCTACGACAACGGCTTCGGCACAGAATTCATCGGTGGGTATGAGAAGCTGTGGAAGCTCAAGTAACCATCGCTCATCAGGAGGTTCGGGCGCCGGAGATATCTCCGGCGCTTGAGGTCCGCCATTTGTCGAAGCGTTTCGGCGGCGCTCTCGCTTTGAACGATGTTTCGCTCGAGGTCGCGCCTGGCGAGGTTCATGGTCTGCTCGGCCAGAACGGTTCTGGCAAGTCGACGCTGATCAAGGTCCTGGCCGGCTTTCACGCGCCCGAACCTGGCGGCGAACTTCTGGTGGACGGCAAGCCCGTATCTCTGCCCGTCCGGCCCGACGCCTCGCTCGGCCTGGCCTTCGTGCATCAGCATCTTGCGCTGGTTCCTTCCCTTTCGGTGCTGGAGAACTTCAGGATTCGGCACTTCGCGACCAAGACAAGTTGGCGGATCGACTGGCGCAGGGAGAGGGAGAAAACCCGGCAGGTATTCGATCGTTTCGGTCTCGCCATCGATCCCGATGCGAGGATCGACGACCTGTCCCAGGTCGAGCGTTCGCTCGTCGCGATCGTTCGGGCTTTCGAGGACATCCAGACCCGCGCTTCCGGAGGGGGCGTCCTGATCCTCGACGAGCCTACTCCATTCCTGCCTCGCAGCGGCGTCGCGCAGCTCTTTTCCCTGGTCCGCAACATTACCCGCCAGGGTTCCAGCGTGATCTTCGTCTCCCATGATGTCGACGAGATCCTGGAAATCACCGATCGCGCCACCGTCCTTCGCGACGGCGTCGTCGCGGGGACCTTGAAAACGTCGGAGTCAGAGTCAGGCGATTTTGTCGATCTCATTGTCGGGCGCCGGATCGAGCTGTTCCAGAACAAGCGGCGGGACCTGTCGGGCGCGCCGGTCGCCCTTCGCGTCACGGGGCTGAAAGGGGCGATCGCCGATGACATATCGTTCGAGTTGCGCAGAGGCGAAATCGTCGGCCTGACCGGCCTCATCGGTTCCGGCTGTGACGAAATTCCCTATCTCCTCTACGGTTCCACCAGGGCCAAGGCGGGCAAGGTGGACATTGCCGGCTCGCGGCTTTTCGAGGCGTCGGCTCTCTCGCCGACGACCGCCCTGGCCGCCGGCGTCGCCTTGCTGCCGGCCGACCGGCTGGCGGCGGCCGGTGTCGGCGCGCTGTCGGTCGCCGACAACGCGACCCTGCCCGTGCTCGACAATTTCGCCGGCGCGCTTGGCCTCAACCGATCGCAGATCGCGGTCTATGCCGGGAAGCTGTGCAAGGACTATGACGTCAGGCCTGATCGTCCGGACCTCAAGCTCGGCGCGCTGAGCGGGGGCAATCAGCAGAAGGTGCTTCTGGCGAAATGGCTGCAGATCAAGCCGCGATTGCTTTTGCTCGACGAGCCCACCCAGGGGGTCGACGTGGGCGCGCGTCAATCGGTCTTCCAGGCGTTGCATGAGGCATCGGCCGCCGGCACGGCAATCGTCTGCTCCAGCACGGATGCCGAGCAACTCGCGCAGATCTGCGACCGGGTCCTGATACTCGCCCGGGGACGGATCGTTCGCGTCCTCGAGCACCAGGACATCACCAAGGAAAACATATCGGAATTGTGCTTGCGCAGCTTGTCGATGGCCGGCGCGGCCGGGAGAGCAGCATGACGGGCGGGCAATCAGGTACAACGTCGACGCCTACCGGGCAGGCGGATGCAGCCAGGCGATCGAAATCAGGCTGGATGCGTTTCGCGGAGGCCTATGCGCTTGTGGCCGGCATCCTGGTGCTGGGTGCCATCTTCGGTTTCCTGCGCCCGGAATCATTCCTGAGCTGGGGCAACATCACTACGATCCTCGGCTCGCAGGCGGTGCTTGTGGTGCTGACCCTGGCGCTGATCATTCCTCTCACGGCAGGGGACCTGGACCTGTCGGTCGCAAGCATACTGACCTTGTCGGCGATGCTGCTTGCGGTGCTCAACGGACTGTATCAGTGGCCGTTATGGGCGGCGGTTGTGGTGGCCCTGCTGTCGGGTGTCGCCACCGGCCTCGTCAACGCCGGCTTCATCCTCTACTTCCGCATCCCGTCGCTCATCGTGACGCTTGGAACCGGGACCTTCGTGAATGGCATCGTCCTGTGGGTCAGCGGGTCGATGACGGTCAGCGGCATCTCGCCGGCGCTGGTCGACTGGGTCGTCGTGAGGCGCCTCTTCGGCGTCCCGCTGGCCTTTTTCTATGCGGTCATCTTCTGCGCCGCGCTATGGTATTTCCTTGAATACACGACCCCCGGACGCCGATTGCTGTTTGTCGGCCGGGGCCGGGAAGTGGCGCGTCTTTCCGGCATCCGGGTAAACACGGTGCGCTGCTGGAGCCTGGTCGCATCGGGGTTCTTCAGCGCCTGCGCCGGAATCCTGTATGCCGGCACGATCGGCGCGGCCGACCCTCTCTCGGGCCTGACATTCCTGCTGCCGGCCTTTGCCGCCGGCTTTCTCGGGGCGACCAGCATTTCCCCAGGACGGTTCAATCCGTGGGGATCGTTTGTAGCCGTCTACTTCCTCGTGACCGGGATCACCGGCCTCACGATCCTCGGTATCCAGACCTACGTCCAGAACCTCTTTTATGGCGGCGGGCTCGTGCTTGCCGTCGCCATATCACAACTCGTGCGTAACCGCGAAGCTCAGGACTTCAGCTGAGGCGGTTATGCCCGACCGCCGTCGCCTGACAATGCCGGGCGGCGGCACAAGGCAATCAGCAAAGACTTTTCTCCAGTCTGTTCAAGGTGCTTTTCATGAAACAGGTAGTCAATACACCCCTTCCGCCGATCAACGCGCCGCTCGAATGGGCGGTGACGGCCGACGGGGTCTTCTACACGGCCCTGATCGCCACCAAGCCCGACGGTTCGCTCGATACCGGCGATATCAGGGCACAAACCGCGCAGACGCTGGAAAACCTGAAGCTCTGCCTTGAGGCAGCAGACGGGACGATGGACGACGTCACTCAGATCCTCATCTACCTGACCGACCGCAAGGATGCGGCGGCCATGAACGAAGTGTATGCCCAACATTTCCGCAAGCCGTATCCCAACCGGGCCACGGTCGTCATCTCGGAGCTTCTACAGCCCGGCTGCATCATCGAGATGGTGGCGTATGCGCACATAGCAGCGCGCAAATCGGCCTAGGTGGTCTTCGCCAGGCCGCCGACGCTGCTGGCGGGCAGGAGCAGTGGCGCAGGGCCAGGCTGGCGATCCGCCGGTACTCCTGAACCCCGATCGTCATGCTTGAAGGTGCTGTCTTGATCAACGACACGGATTGTTTCGTCGAACGGTTTGAACTGGCGCCATCCGGATCCGGAACGCTGGATGGCTTTTCCTTCACCGTGAAGGACAATATCCATGTGAAGGGAAGGCGGACTTCCTATGGCAACAGGTCCTGGCGGGAGAGCCATCCGCCGGCCACTTACAATGCGCTTTGCGTTGATCAGTTGTTGTCGGCGGGCGCAACCTGCGTGGGCAAGGTGGTCAGCGACGAGTTCACCTACAGCCTTGCGGGCGAGAATTCGTTCTATGGCACACCGCTCAACCCCAAGGCGGCCGGACGGATTCCGGGCGGCTCCTCCAGCGGCTCTGCTTCGTCGGTGGCGGATGGCCAGGCGGATTTCTCGGTGGGTACGGATTCCGGAGGGTCGGTCCGGGTTCCGGCAAGCTTCTGCGGCATTTGGGGGATGCGGCCATCGCTCCATCGCATCTCCGAGGCCGGAGTGCTGCCGTTCATGCCGAGCGTCAGCACGGTCGGCCTGCTGGCCGCGGACTTTGCGGTTTTGCGCAAATCGATGCGTGTCGTTCTGCGCAGCGGAACCCGGCTGACCGTCAAGCCACGCCGTCTGGTCTTGCTCGAGGACGCGTTTGCCCTTGCCGATGCCGACATTCGGGACGCGGCCGAGCGTCGTCTCGCGACGATCGCCGAACGCGCGGGCCTCCGGCCGGAATGGATCAGGCTTGCGTCCATCGCCGGCGACGGAACATTCGACCTGCGCAAATGCAACGAACAGGCCCTCGGCGTGATGCAGACGATCGAGTTCCAGAACACCGTTGGCGACTGGATCGAGAGCGGCGCGCCGGAGCTCGGCGCCGGGCTCACGGCTTTCTATCCCGCCGTGCGGGCCTTTGATCGCCACCGGCACCTCGACGGTATCGCGCTGTGCGAGCGATTGTTCGAGAGCATTGGCGACTTCATGGCCGACGGAACGATCGTGTGCTTTCCCACCACGCCGACGGTGGCGCCTCTGAAGGGCGCGTTGTCCGATGCCGGCACGGCATCGTCGTTCTATGAAAAGACACTGGCTGTGACGTCGTTCGCCGGGGTCGGGCGGCTCCCGGAAATATCGGCGCCCTTGCTCACCGTGGACGGCTGCCCGGTCGGCGTGTCGTTTGCTGCCGGGCACTACCGGGATGAGTTTCTCCTTGATGCCGTGGATGGGCTTTTGTCTGGAAAGTAGGTCAGCTCATTCGAAAGCAATGCGAAGACTTTCGGAAAGATTTAGGCGAACTGGACGTCAAATTCAGTTGGCATGGCGAATTGGTGGGGAGTTAAGTATGTAATATCTGGACATACTTTCCATATATATGCAAATCAGAACCATATCGATTATCAGTCGATATGGAAAATATGTTATATTACTAATTATACTCTCAATATTTCACCAAAAGACGGAATAGTACTTGAAATTGAAGCAAGATAAACTTGACATCGGATAAATTGGATACCACTCTTGGTCATATAGGTATCCAAAAAGTCGATGCGAGATTCCGTTTAGGGGGCATCGACGAAGGGGGGAGCGTGCCGGGCACCGTCAGGGAACTCTTGGCCAGATTTCCGAAGATGGAGCTTCATATCCATCTCGAAGGGAGTTTGGCGCCGCAGACCGCCATCGATCTGGCGCGCGAGAACGGTGTCCTGCTGCCTTCCTGCAAGAGCCTCGAAGAGTTTTACCGTTTCGACAATTTCGATGATTTTCTGAAGCTGTTTTCGGCAATCTGCGCCAGCATCAGGAGGGCCGATGATTTCCATCGCGTTACTTATGAGATGCTGTCAAAGGCGAGCGCGGACGGTGCCCGCTATGTGGAGTTTTTCTTCAGTCCACATGCGCATTTGGCCGTCGATGTGCCGTACAGCGTTCAAATCGACGGGATGATTGCCGGCATAAGGGATGCCGAGAAGGACTTCTCC
>Ga0209023_10006043_pt1 | contig 12947 bp, 10 predicted proteins | sample LakOneMetagenome_FD_187468 | JGI IMG/M metagenome (GOLD analysis project Ga0209023, IMG submission 187468) | Freshwater and sediment microbial communities from Lake Erie, Canada (SPAdes) (version 2) | ecosystem: Environmental > Aquatic > Freshwater > Lentic | place: Lake Erie, Canada... | reverse complement strand
GGCCTGGACACCATCTCGGTGACCGGCAACATCCTGCGCGACTACCTGACCGACCTGTTCCCGATCCTGGAACTGGGCACCAGCGCCAAGATGCTGTCGATCGTGCCGCTGATGGCGGGCGGCGGCATGTACGAAACCGGCGCCGGCGGCTCGGCACCGAAGCACGTGCAGCAGCTGGTCGAAGAGAACCACCTGCGCTGGGATTCGCTGGGCGAGTTCCTGGCGCTGGCCGTCAGCCTGGAAGACCTGGGCATCAAGACCGGTTCGAACAAGGCCAAGATCCTGGCCCAGACGCTGGACGCCGCCACCGGTAAGCTGCTGGACAACCGCAAGTCGCCGTCGCCGAAGACCGGTGAACTCGACAACCGCGGCAGCCAGTTCTACCTGTCGCTGTTCTGGGCCCAGGAACTGGCCGCGCAGACCGAGGATGCCGAACTTGCCGCCTACTTCGCGCCGCTCGCCAAGAACCTGCTTGAAAACGAGCAGAAGATCGTCGCCGAACTGCTGGAAATCCAGGGCAAGCCGGTCGACATCGGCGGCTACTACCAGCCGGACAACGCCAAGGTGAAAGCCGTGATGCGTCCGAGCGCGACCTTCAACCAGGCGCTGGCTTCGGTGGCCTGATCGCTGGTCTGTAAGTAGTACGCAAAAAGCCGGTCCGCGAGGGCCGGCTTTTTTTTCGGCCTCTGTCAGGGCTGTGCTAGTCTTACCGGATGAACAAGCCCATCCGCCACCTCGCCGCCGGCGTAGCGCTCGCGCTGCTGTCCCTCGCTTCCCAGGCCCAGCAGGCCACTCCTTTCAAAACCCAGGTCGCCAGCCGCGTCGACGCCATGTACCCGTGGCTGGACGGCGTCTACAAGGACCTGCACGCGCATCCGGAGATCGCGTTCCAGGAAGTGCGCACCGCCGGCAAGCTGGCGGCCGAGATGCGCAAGCTCGGCTTCGAGGTGACGGAAAAGGTCGGCAAGACCGGCTTAGTGGCCGTGCTGCGCAATGGCGCCGGGCCGACGGTATTGGTGCGCACCGAGCTCGATGGCTTGCCGATGGAAGAGAAGACCGGCCTGCCCTACGCCAGCCGCGGTCCCGCCACCCACAGCTGCGGCCATGACGTGCACATGGCCAGCTGGTTGGGCGCGGCGCGCACCCTGGTGGAACTGAAATCGCAGTGGAAGGGCACCTTGGTGTTCATCGGCCAGCCGGCCGAAGAGACGGTATCGGGCGCCAAGGCCATGCTGGACGACGGTCTGTTCAAACGCTTCCCGAAGCCGGACTATGCCTTTGCGCTGCATTCCTGGCCGCTGGCCTATGGGTCGGTCGGTTTCAACGATGGCCCGGTATCGTCGAACTCGGACGCCATCGAGATCGTGTTCAAAGGGCGTGGCGGACACGGCTCGGCGCCGGACAAGGCGCTGGACCCGATCGCGATCGCGGCGCGCTTCGTGACCGACGTGCAGACCGTGATCAGCCGCGAGAAGGACCCGAAGGAATTCGGCGTGGTGACGATCGGCGCGATCCACGGCGGCACGGTCGGCAACATCATCCCGGACACGGTGCAGGTGCGCGGCACCATCCGTTCCTACAGCCCGGAAGTACGGGCGAAACTGCTGGACGGCGTGCGCCGCGTGGCGAATGCCTCGGCCGCGATGGCCGGCGCACCAGCTCCCGACGTGCAGCTGATCGCGGGCGGCGCGGCCATCGTCAACAACGAGGAACTGGTACGCAAGACCGAGGCAGTCTTCAGGGACGCTTTCGGCCCCGCCAACGCCCAGCGCATGCCGGCCATGACAGCCAGCGAGGATTTTTCGCTGTACGCGAACCAGGGCATTCCGGCGATGTTCTTCTTCACCGGCGTCTACGATCCGAAGGCGGTGGCGGAGGCGCAGCGTCCCGGCGGCACGCCGATCGCCTTCAACCACTCGCCCTTCTATGCGCCGGTGCCGGAACCGTCGATCAAGACCGCGGCGCAGGCGATGAGCCTGGCCGTCTTGAACGTGCTGGCCCGCTGAGCGTTTTCAGGCTCAATAAGACTCGACGTTCACCGCCAGCAGCTCGACCGGGTTGTCCATCGCCATGTCGTGGTGGCCCATCATGGCATGCAGCGGCAGCACGCGCAGCTTCAGCGACCCATCCACCGCCAGCGCCTGGACATTCGCCGCGTGGCCCAGCTTGTCGCCGAGCGGCAGCGCATACGACAGCGCGCCGCAGGTGCCGTGGCCGCCAATCATGGTGATGGTCGCCAGGTAGAACGGGCTGCCCGGTTCGACCTGGGACGGATCGTCGGGGCCGTTCAAGAGGACGACGAAGGCGTCGCAGGTGCGCTCCGAGAAATTCAGCGTGACGTTGGCGACCAGCGTGCTGCCCGCGCTTGCGCTCTGGCTGGCGAGGCCGGACGGCAGCGCCACCGTCGCACTGGCCGCTTTGCTGGCCGCGACCAGGCGGTTCTGCACCTTGCCGGTGTAGACGCGGCGCGCCGCCAGCTTGGGCCGCGGCTGGTTTGAAGCGCGCCGCACAGCATCCTCGCCGGTGCCGGGCTCGTAGTCGTAGTCGAAGGCGCTGGTCCAGGCGTAATCCTCGGTGCGTGTCTTGGTGACCGGGCGGCCCTGGCTGTCGACGAAGAACAGCACCGGTTCGCGCGCCCAGCGGTAGTAATCGGTGTTCTTCTCTTCGGGCGATTTCTGGTCGTCCGGCAGGTCGGTGCGCAGCTCGACGCCGCTGGGCAGCACGGGCAGGCCGAGGATCTGCTGCTTGCGGGTCCAGACGTCCCACAGACGGTCCAGGTTCGCATGGTGCAGGAAGAAGATCGGGTCGACCGGCGACAGGAAGTTGGTCATGAAGCCCTGCGCATCCATGAAGTTGCAGTCGCGCGAACCGACGCAGCGGTGGATCGAGTTGTGCGGCCTGCCTTCGATGACGCTGAAGCCGGCCATCGTGTGGTGGTTGGCGCTTTTCAGGCTGCCGAAGGTCTGGAAGTCGGGCGCAGCCAGGGCGGCGTCGATGGTCGATTTGGAGACGGCATCGATGGTGGCGGTCGACAGCGCCGGCTGCTCGCGCCGGATGCCGCGTGCCTTGGCCTGCTCGTAGAACAGCGGGCCGGAGGGATCGCCGACGATGTCGAACATGATGTCTTCGGCGAAGCGGAATTTGCGGATCAGGAGCTGGCCGTAGCGGGTGTTGCGGTCGAAGGCGCCGTTTGGCGCGGTCCAGTAGTCGGTGTTCGCGATGGCCGTCTTGAGGCGGTGCTCGAATTCCTGGGCGTTCGCGATGTAGGCCGCGTTGGTCGGGTCCAGCACGTCGTTGAACATGCCGCTGGGGACTCTCTGCTCGGCGGTCCAGTCCCAGTAGGGCAGCGCGAATTGCGGGTCGCCGCTCAGCTCGCGGCAGATCTGCTCGAACCAGCCCAGGTAGCCGCGGTGCCAGGGCAGCAGCCACCAGTTACCGTGCGGGCAGTCGAGCGTGTGCACCATCGCGATCCGGTACCAGTTGCGCGGATCTTCGGGCGGCAGCGCCAGCATCGCCCGGACGGCGCGCGCATAGCTCTCCAGCATGCGGGCGCCCATCTTCGAGCCGGACGCGTTGTATCGTCGGTAACGCGCCTGTTTGGCAGCGGTCTGCGCGAACGGCGCGCCGAACGGCAGCATGCCGGCGCCTGCGGCCAGGCCGGCGGTTTTGAGGAGGGTGCGGCGGGACGGACTGAACGCATGGTGCAGGTGTCGATTCATGACGTGCTCTCCGGGAAAGATATGGTCGGTGCATCCGGGAAAGATGCGAACCCAACGGGCATACCCATTCAGACTAGCTCGTCTGTTTTCGCTGTTGCTGGCATGGCGCAAGCCAACTCATCGAGGGTATGCTGCACGCATGAATATCGGATACGTAAAAGCGCTGGCGATCCGCCCACCCGGCACCGGCAGCTCGACGGCCGTGGATGCCGTGCGTGCGCTAGACGGCGGTATCGAAGGCGACCGCCACGCCGACCCGCTGTCGCCGCGCCAGGTGCTGCTGGCCAGTGCGGACGTTTACGCCGACCTGGCCCTGCCGGCGCATACGCTGGGCGAAAACCTGCTGGTCGATCTCGACACCTCGCTGCTCACCTCCGGCACCGTGCTGCAGATTGGCGATGCCGTCCGGCTGCGGCTGATGTTCCAGTGCGAAGCCTGCGGCTACCTCGATACCTGGCGGGCCGGCGTCTCCGGGCAGATCGGCAGGCGTCGCGGCGTGCTGGCGCGCGTGCTAGTGGGCGGTATCGTCCAACCCGGCGACCGCATCCACGACCTGGGCTCCACTCTGCCCGCGTGGGACGACGACTGGCGCGCGCGGGTCGCGCAGGTGCTGCAGGCACTGCCGGATGGGATGGTGCTGACCTATGCCCGGCTGGCGCTGCTGGCCGGGGTGCAGTCCAGCTACTGCCGCGCCTTTCCGCGTCTGGTGAAAAGCCTGGGCCATGAAGGCAGGGCGGTATCGAACCAGGCAGCGGCGGGACTGCGCTGCTGGCAGGGCGAAGGCTTGTTCGATGATGGCCCCGGCAGCGCCTACAGCGCGTGCAGTTCGTAGCGCACGTCGCGGCGGTGCCGGGTCTGTTCGCCCTCGACCAGGTAGGCATCCCAGCCCAGGCGGCCGATATTTGACCCTTCTGTCAAGCTCACCTCGCGCACGTCGGCCGCGCGCAGCACGATTTCCACTTCGTATTCGAGCGTCACGCCCGTAAATAAAGTCAGGACCGCGTGCAGTGCGCGCGCCGCCAGGCCGCCGGGCAGGAAGGCGTCGAAGCTGGCGCGGTCCAGCGGGCCGACCACGAGGCGCAGGCGCAGGTCGCGCTGCCACACGCGCACGCCCGTCATCGCGCCCGCGCCGAGGACGGCGGTGGGCCGGCCGAGGATGGTCTGCTGCTCGGGCGGCACGTCGTACCACTGGCCGACGAACTGCTCGGCCACGACCGGCTGGCCGAAGTATTCGCTGAGCACGCGCGCGATCTGGGTGCTGGATGCCGGCCGGTGCCGCAGCGCGGCGGCAAAGTAGCCGATCGATTCGTCCAGCACTTCGCCATTTCTCTCCTGCGCCAGGCGTTTGTGCAGCCCGGCGTTGCCGAAGCCGGCCAGGCCGAGCAGCAGCGGCAGGAAGCGGTCCTTGCCGTCGGCCTGGTACTTGAGGGGCAGCCGGTATTTGCGCCAGGCTTCGTAGAACAGGGCCAGCGAGCGGTTCGAGAAGGTATCGAGAAAGGCGCGCGGCCCTTCGTCCTTGTGGCGCGCCTCGTGCTCGGCGATGCGCTCGTTGTAGTGGGCCGGCAGCACGCCGCTGCAGCCCAGCAGGCCCATGAAGGCGGGCGTGACGTGGACGTACCGGAGTCCTGCGTCGTCCTCGGTTTCGAGCTGGATGGCTTCGAGCTGGCTGGCCGGGAAACCGTGCGAGGTCGAATTCCGGAAGCGCAGCACGCCGGCCACCGGGTCCGGTCTGGGCTGGCCATGGCGCCTGATCCAGAGCTCGAGCAGGCGCACCGCCTGGAAGTAGTCGAAGCGCCAGGGTTCCTTGAGCAGGCGCTCGATTACAGCAGGCTCGAATCGCCGCTTCTTGGCGAACATGCGAGTAACTCCTCTCCGGTCTTGTGCGAGACGATGGTCAGCTTCGTAAAACTGTTGGCGTGCACGTAGAGCGCCAGGAAGCGCTCGATGAGGTGGGCAAAGGCGTGGATGCCGCTGCCGATGAAGGCTTCCTCGTCGATCGTCAGGCGCACCTCGACGCCGCGCACCAGGCAGGTGAACGGATTCCCCGGCAGCCAGGCGCTGGCGGGCTTCTGTTCGATGCTATTGACCCCGGCGATCTGGCGCTGCGTGGAGGCCGAGCGCGGCAGGTCGTACAGCGCCAGCATTTCGCGGAAGGCGTCGATGCCGTCCGCCGTCAACGACAGATGGTTCAGCGAGAGGTGCGAGATCAGGCGCCAGTGGGTGCCGCGGCCGTGCTCGAAGCGCCAGGAATTGGTCGGCTTGCGCAGAAAAGCGATCGTCTTGACGCTGGAGCCGCCCTCGAGGAACAGGTCGCCGCCGCGCTGGCCGTAGGCGAGCTGCGAGGGCAAATCCCGGTTGGTGCAGGTGAGCTCGAGGTTCAGCGTGTCCGTCTCGACCGCGGCCGGGTCGAAGTCGACGTCGACGATCGTGATCTGGGTTTCAAAACCAGGGCTCTTGTCGATCAGGGTTTCGTCGCGCCGCATGGCCCAGTAATGGCCGCTGCTCTCGGGCGCCTGCGCATGCTTCAGCGAATAGAAGGGCTGATACGCGATGATCGTCTCGCCCTGCGGCGTCTGGCGCACCAGCGAGACCGAATCGATCGATTGCACCTCGTAGGCGAACGCGCGGCGCGCATCGGCCAGCACCGGATAGCTGGCGCTGGTGTGGGTCAGGCGGATCGGCTCGCCCTTCTGCTTGAACAGGTTCACCACCGGGGTGCAGCCGAGCAGCAGGTTGTTGGTCGACAGCGTCTCCAGCATGCGCGCCGTGTTCGAGTCCGCGCGCAGGCCGGACAGGGCCAGGTGCAGGGTCAGCGAGCGGGCGCCCCGCGGCAGGCTGGCGCCGAGCAGGCCCAGGTCGATGTCGAAGAAGTTGAATTTTTCGGGAAAGCAGAAGTACTCGGTCAGCAGCCGGTAAGCGGGGTGCGAGCGCGACGGAAAATCGATCAATGCATCCTCGTCGTCGAAGCCGGCGGCGTGGATCGGCACCGCATCCAGCGGCACCCAGCGTCCGCTGCGGTCGGCTTCGGCCCAGGCGCCCACGGTGCGCATGAACAGCGCATCGCGCAGCGCCGCGCAGAACGAGGGTTCGCCGTCGATGAACACGCGTAGCCGCGGCAGCTGCAGCTGGCTCAGCGCCTGTTCGCCGGTGGCGGCGATGGTGAGTTTCAGGCCGGCGCTGGCGCCGCCCGGCAGGCGCACCGCATCCGGACAGCGGATGATGGCGGAAAAAGAGGCGTCGGTCAGGGCCAGCGGCGCCACGCTGACCGGGTACACGGTGCGGAAGGTGCAGGCCGCGCCGCGCACCGGCCGCGTGTTGAGCTGGGTGCCGCGCGGGATGGTGCTGGCGCCGGTCTGCTGCTTGGCGGCGGCGCCGACATCCATGTGCGCGATCGAGCACGAGGGAAAGGGCCGCAGGTAGTGCGGGTACAGCACCTCGAACAGCGCTTCGGTGAATTCCGGGTAGTCGTCGTCGAGGCGCTTGGCGATGCGGCCGTTGAGCAGCGCGAAGGACTCGATCATGCGCTCGATGTGCGGGTCTTCGCAGACCTCGCCGCTGATCAGGAGGCGCCCGGCGATCTTCGGATAGCGCTCGGCGAACTCGCGCAGGTTGCGGCGCAGGTAGCCCAGTTCGCGCTCGTAATAGGGCAGCAGCTGCTCCACCTCAGGCTCCCCGCCCGGCCTTGCTGATGCTGTACTGAAGCGTCGAACGCTGCAGCACGGCGTCGAAGTTGACCGGTTCCTGCGAACTGCTGGCCACCAGCAGCGCGGTGATCGAGAAGTTCAGGCGGTTGACGGCGCCTTCCCGTATCTCGAGCGAGGCTTTCACGTTGCGCAGGCGCGGCTCGTGGCGCGCGATGACCTCTTCCAGGCAGGTGCAGATGTGGGTGCGGTCGGCAGGGCTGGACAGGGAACGGTCGGCGAAGTCGTTCAGGCCGTAGTTCAGGATCGAGTTGCTGCATTCGGGGTAGCCGCCGAGCAGCGCCTCGTCGACCACCGCGCGCGTGTTCAGCAGGGCCTCCAGGTCGCGCGCCACCGCATCCTTCAGGTCCTCAGCCGAGATCCTCGACACGGTGGCGTTGCTGCTGCCATGTGCGGCACCAGCCACGCCGCGCATCGGCACCCCGAGCAGGCGGTCGAATAAACCAGGCGTGAACCCCTTCATCGACATCTCCTCGCGTGATCGAGCCGAAAGTCTTACATAGAAGGGCCCGAAAAAATAGTTCAGTTGGGAAGCAGCCACCCGAAACTTGACCGAGAGCAAGACCGCACGGGATTGCGGTAAAAATGCCGCCACGAAAAAGCTATGGTGGTGGACTCGACAGGAGGGAACGCAACATGAACAGCAAGGTACTGTGGGGTGAAGGCCTGCTGCTGCGTCCGCAGCATTTCCAGCGACAAGACCAATACCACGAGCACCGCCTGCACAAGAGTATCGATGCCGTGCATCCGTATGCATGGGGCGTGGAGCGGCTGGAGATCGACCGCGATGCCCTCGCCAGCGGCGTGCTGCGTATCCTGGCGCTGTCGCTGCGCTTCCAGGACGGCGAACTGGTCGACGCCCCCGGCCCGGACGAGCTGCCGCCCACGGTCGACCTGGGCCAGCTGCAGGCCCCGCAGCAGCAGACCGTCACGTATTACGCGGCCCTGCCGGGCTTGAAACCCTTCAGCGGCAACTTCGCCCCGCCCGGCCAGGACAGCAACACGGCGCGCTTCGTACAGGCGAACCAGGAGACGCCCGACCTCTACACCCAGGCCTCGCCGGCCCAGCTGGCCTACCTGAAGAAGACCGTGCGCCTGGTGGCCGAGTTCGAGCCGCGCGACGCCTACACCTGCTTTCCGCTGCTGCGCCTGCGCCGCGCCGCCACCGGCGGCTTCGAGCTCGATCCCGCCTTTGTGCCGCCCAGCCTGTCCGTAGGATCGGCGCCGATGATCTTCCTGCAGCTGCGCCGCCTGCTGGACGCGCTGCAGGCCAAGGTCAGCGCGCTGTACGGCCACCACCGCGAGCCGAGCCGCAACGTGATCGAATTCCGCTCCGGCGACATGTCCTCGTTCTGGCTGCTGCACACGGCCAGCACGGCCTGCGCGGCGCTGACCCACTACCTGCACCATCCCGACCTGCATCCGGAGCGCCTGTACGAACAGCTGCTCGCCACCGCCGGCGCGCTGATGACCTTTTCGAAGAGCTGGACCTTGGCCGACCTGCCGCCCTACCAGCACCAGGATCCCGGCCCGGCCTTCATGAAAGTCCACCAGATCATCCGCGAGCTGCTCGACACCGTGATCTCGTCGAAGTACTTCGCCATCGTGCTCAATGAGGTGCGGCCGAGCTACCACCACGGCATGCTCGATTCCGGCAAGATCGACGACAAGACCACCTTCTATATCGCGGTATCGGCCGACATCCCGGCGCTGGAGCTGGTCGATACAGTGCCGCTGCGCTTCAAGGTCGGCGCCCCGGACGACGTCGAGAAATGCGTGCTGTCCGCCCTCCCCGGCGTGCGTTTGCAGTACGCGCCGCAGCTGCCGGCCGCGGTGCCGGTGCGGCCCGACACCTGTTACTTCGTGCTCGATGCGAAGGGGCAGATGTATGAGCGCATGCTGCAGGCGCAGTCGGTGGCGATCTACGTGCCGTCGGGGATGAAGGAATTGAAGCTGGAATTGCTGGCAGTGGCGGCCTGAGATGGGGAGCCTTTTCGGCGAAGGACTACGCCAGCATGCGCGCCTGATCACGCTGACCAGCAGCCAGGACGGCGAGCTGCCGGAATCGCTGGTCGTCGAGCATTTTACGGGCCGCGAGGGCGTCAATGAACTGTTCCGCTTCGAGATCGATGCGCTGAGCGTGTCGACCGATCTCGATGTGGCCGACTTCATCGGCGACGAACTGACGCTGAACCTGCTGCAGCCGGACGGCAGCCGGCGCACCTGGCACGGCCTGTGTACGCAGGCGTCCTGGCTGGGCGCGGACGGCGGCGTGGCGCGCTACCGCCTGCGTCTTGAGCCGGCCCTGTCTCTGCTGGCGCTGCGGCGCGACAGCTACATCTTCCAGGACAAGGACGCCCGCGACATCCTCACCGAGCTGCTGATGGATTATCCACAGCTGCGCTTCGACTTCGATCTGAATGCTGTCTTGTCCAGGCGTGCCATCTGCACGCAATACCGCGAGAGCGACTTCGCGTTTTTTGTCCGGCTGCTGGCATCGGAAGGGCTGAGCTGGCGCTTCGAGCATGACAAGGAGGGGCACCGGCTCGTCATCTTCGACGGCCGCGCATTGGCGCCGGCAACGCCGGGCGGCGACGTGATCCGCTTCCACGGCGTACGCGCGACCGAGCAGGACGACAGCATCGACGTGTTCAGCGCGCGGCGCCGGCTTGCGGCGAATGACGTGAGCATCAGCAGCTGGGATCCGGCACAGCTGATGGCGCCCGGCGCCGGGCAGCAATCGCAGCTGGACGCGGGCGAGCTGCCGACATTGGCCGTCTACGATGGTAGCGGCGAACGCATCGCCGCCGATGGCGACAGCGCTGACCGCCACAGCCAGCTGATGCTGCAGGCGCTGGAGCTGGACAACAAGCGTTTCGAAGGCGCGGGCTCGGTGCGCAGGCTGGCGGCCGGCCATGCCTTCACGCTGACCCAGCACGAGCGTTATCCGGACGGCGACAATGCCTTCGTCGTGCTGTGGGTGCAGCATGATGGACGCAACAATCTGCAGGCTGCGGGAATCGCCGGCAGCGTGAAGGCGGAGGGCGACATCTACCGCAATACCTTTGCCTGCGTACGCGACACGGTCGCCATCGTCCCCGATGGGATCGTCGCGCCCCAGCCATGCACCGCGCCCGGACCGCAGACGGCGCTGGTGGTCGGCCTGCCCGATGCGGCAGTGACCACCACGCGCGACCATCAGGTGCGGATCCAGTTTCCCTGGCAGCGCGGACGCAGTCCCAACCCGGGCGGCATGGCGCACAACAGCGATAGCGAAGGCAGCGCACCCGGCGACGATACGGCCGGCACCTGGGTGCGCGTGGCCGAAGCGCTGGCGGGACCCAACTGGGGCACGCAGTTCACGCCGCGCATCGGCACCGAGGTGCTGGTCGACTTCATCGAGGGCGACATCGACCGCCCGGTGATCGTCGCCCAGCTGTACACGGGATCGGACCCACCGCCGTTCGCGGCCGGCGTCGACTCCGGCGTCGGGCATGCCGGCGTGCTGTCAGGTATCCACACCCATACCCTCGACCGCGGCGGCTGGAACCAGTGGCAGCTCGACGACACCCATGGCCAGCTGCGCATGCGCCTGGCGACCAGCAGTGCGAACACCCAGCTGAACCTCGGCTACCTGGTCGACCAGCCGCCCGGCTCGGCGCAGCGCGGCAGCTACCGCGGCAGCGGTTTTGAATTGCGCACCGATGCCTGGGCCGTTCTGCGCGGCGGCGAAGGCGTGCTGCTGTCGACAAGCGCGCGGCATGGCGCCGTGTCGACGCAGATGGATGCGGCGGAAGCCCTGTCGATGTTCAAGGGTGCGCGGGCGTTGAACGACGCGCTGTCCGGCGCGGCCTTGCAACAGCAGGCCTTGTTCAGCCAGGCAGCGGCGAAGGCGCAGACGGCGTTCATCACGCAGATCGATCCGCAGGCCCAGGGCAGGTATGCAGGCCCGGTGGGCGGCCACGCTGCGCTGAAACCTGTTGCGGGGACACGCGAGCTGGACGCGGCGCAGCCGGTCGAGAAGTTCGGCTCGGCGATCGTGCTGATGGATTCGGCGGCCAGCATCAACTGGGCGACGCCGGCATCGACCGTGCTCTACGCCGGACAGCAGCTGCACTGGACCACGCAGTCGGACCTGCACATGACGGCGGCGCATACGGTGTCGTCGGTGGCTGGCGGCGCTGCCGGCTTTTTCGCGCACGGCGGCGGGATCCAGGCGATCGCCGGCAATGGACCGGTGTCGCTGCAGGCGCATACGGATCAGCTGGAGATCCTGGCGGATGGTGCGGTGACGGTCATTTCGGTCAACGACAGCATCGAGATCAAGGCCAAGCAGAAGATCGTGCTGCAGGCGGGGCAGGCGGCGGTGACGCTGGAGGGTGGGGATATCACGTTTGCGTGCCCGGGGAGTTTTAGTGTGAAGGGTGGGCAGCATTTGTTTGAGGGTGGGGCCAGTAAAGCTGCGGAGTTGGCGCCTCTGCCCGACGGTAAAGCATAGCCGGCTTGAACAGGTCAGGCCTGCAACTGGCCTGACCTTGTTCGAGATTTTCAGTCCGTTTTCGTTAATTCAAGCCCATCGACGACCATTTTCCATTGGCCTTCCACTTGATAAGGTGGTTTGCTGACGACAAATGTGGTCGCCATAGGGCCCACGCCCACGTCGAAATTGTTTCCATTGAAGCCCTTGAGCGGCCCTTCGACTGAAGTCGTTCCCCCTTCCTTCAAACGCTTGTATTTGACGGAGCCATCCTGGGTAATAAGAAGGTACATGGCTTTGTCTTGCCACTCGCCGACATACACGGCTTTTTCTTGAGGGACGGATTTGCCACAGCCTCCCAGTGAGCTCAATAGAGGAAATAGAACGAGCAGCTTCCGGATTTTCATGATGACCTCCAAAGTGGGAATTGCGCAGGTATTCGAATGGACATGCCGATGAGTGCGAGTCGAGCGTTGCCAAGATATAGCACCGCGGAAGTCAATAATTGCGCGAAATCATCGCAATGATGCCAAATCATTTTTAAATAGGAATGTTTTGAAAGGAGCATTTATGGCAGGACCTTTGATCCGGCTCGGCGACAAACACTCCCACGGCGGCAGCGTCATCGAAGCCTCATCACACAGCGATATCGACGGCGTCGGCATCGCCCGCATGGGCGACAAGGCCAGCTGCTCCAAGCACGGCACGGTCACGATCGCTAGCGGCGACTCGACCCTGATCATCGACGGCAAACCTGCCGCGCGTGATGGCGACAAGACCTCTTGTGGCGCCGTCCTGATCGCCGGCCAACAGAACACCATCGACAAGATTTAATCGAGAACGATGTCCACAAATTCTGTCCTGCTTCCTAGCGAGCGCGCCGTCCCCGACTGGCTCAAGTCTGCCTTCCTGTCCACATTGGTCCTTGCCGCATGCTGGGGCGGCGCGATTGCCTATTGGCGTACCACCGGTAGCAATCCCCAAACAAAGGACCTACTCCTTTACCTGCTTGGATTGCCGGCGTGCCTGCTCCTGCTGTTCTTCGCCGGC
>Ga0209023_10006042_pt1 | contig 12948 bp, 12 predicted proteins | sample LakOneMetagenome_FD_187468 | JGI IMG/M metagenome (GOLD analysis project Ga0209023, IMG submission 187468) | Freshwater and sediment microbial communities from Lake Erie, Canada (SPAdes) (version 2) | ecosystem: Environmental > Aquatic > Freshwater > Lentic | place: Lake Erie, Canada... | reverse complement strand
CGCCGTCGGCGTGGGGCTGGCGGGGTTCGTCGACGGCGGAGGGGTGGTCCGCTCCGCCCCGAACTCGTCGGGACTGGTCGACCAGGACGTGCTCGGACGACTGCAACGGGAGCTCGCCATCCCCGCGGTGGCAGACAACGACGCCAACTGCGTGGCGTTGGCCGCGCACTCGATCCTGGCGCCCGATGCCCGAGACCTGGTGGCGGTCACCTTGGGCACCGGGATCGGCGGCGGGCTGATCGTCGACGGCGCACTGGTCCGAGGCGCGCACGGATTCGCCGGCGAACCCGGCCACATGGTCGTCGACCCGTCCGGCCCGCTGTGCCCGTGCGGCCAGCGTGGCTGTTGGGAGCGCTACGCCTCCGGGTCGGGTCTGGCGTTGCTCGCCCGGGCTGCGGTCGAACGAGGTCACGCTGCGGGCCTCGCAGCCGCGGTCGGCGGCGACCCAGCGCTGCTGCGCGGCGAGCACGTGACCGACCTGCTCGCAACGGGGGATCCGGGCGCCCTCAGCGTGTTCGACGAGTATGCCGGGTGGGTGGCGCTTGGCGTCGCGAACCTCATCAACGTGTTGGACCCCGAGGTCGTGGTGCTCGGCGGGGGAGTGCTGGGCGCCGGTGACGAGCTGGTCGGTCGGGTACGCCGCATCGTCGCGTCTCGGTTCCCCACGGCGACCGACCACCGCGACGTCGCCATCGTCGCCGCGCCATGCGGTCCGCAAGCGGGGGCGGTCGGCGCCGCGCTGCTGGCACGTCACCTGACGCACTGAAGCGCGCCCCCAGTGGCGGGTGGGCCGTCCGTCACGCCATATGGGTACGGGTGAGATCGTGTTCGGGCAGTAGTTTTGCGCTCATGGAGTTCCGCCGGATCACCGACCTGCCGCCGTACGTCTTCACGATCATCGATTCGTTGAAGGTGGCGGCCCGTCGCGACGGCGCCGACATCATCGACCTCGGGTTCGGCAACCCAGATCTGCCATCGCCGCAGATCGCGGTCGACAAGCTCTGCGAAGCGGCGCACAACGACCGCAACCACCGCTACTCGTCGTCTCGGGGCCTGCCCAAGCTGCGTGAGGCGGCCGCCAACTACTACCGCCACCGCTTCGGGGTGGAGCTCGACCCCGAGACCGAGGTCATCTCGACGATCGGCGCCAAAGAGGGCTTCAGCCACCTCATGTGGGTGCTGTTGGAGAAGGGCGACGTGGCGCTCGTGCCGTCACCGAGCTACCCGATCCACATCTTCGGTCCGCTGTTCGCCGGCGCCAACGTGCGAGAGATCCCGCTCGGCACCGGCGACGAGTTCTTCGCCAACATGGTCGAGCAATGGGAGTACTCCCACCCCAAGCCGCGGGTCATCGTGTTGTCGTTCCCGCACAACCCGACCACGACGTGTGTCGATCTGGACTTTATGCAACGTGTCGTCGACTTCGCCCGGGAGCACGAGGTGCTCCTGGTGCACGACAACGCGTACGCCGATCTGGGCTTCGACGGCTACCGACCTCCATCGATCCTGCAGGCCGAGGGCGCCAAGGAGGTGGCCGTCGAGCTGTACTCCATGACCAAGTCGTTCTCCATGGCTGGTTGGCGCATGGCGTTCATGCTGGGCAATCCCGAGGTCATCGCTGCGCTCGCGAAGCTCAAGTCCTATCTGGACTACGGCACGTTCCAGCCGATCCAGATCGCTGCGACGGTCACGATGAACGAAGCGATCGACTTCCCCTCAGAGGTGAACGAGATCTACCAGTCCCGTCGCGATGCGCTGTGCGGCGGGCTTGCTCGCATCGGCTGGGAGATCGAGCCACCGATGGGCACGATGTTCGCGTGGGCGCCGATCCCGGAGCCGTACGTGGAGATGGGCTCGGTCGAGTTCTGCTCGCACCTCGTCAGGGAGGCGCAGGTGGCGTTGTCACCCGGCGTCGGGTTCGGCCCCGGCGGCGAGGGTCACGTGCGCTTCGCACTGATCGAGAACGAACAGCGCACCAACCAGGCCATCCGCAACCTCAAGCGAGCGCTGACCAAGCTGGGCTGATGCAGCAACCGGGATCTGAACTTGACCGACCGGTCAAGTTCTTGCGCTAGCGTTCGTTCCCATGTCCTCCAGACGTCTCACCCCCCGCGGAGCGGAACGTCGGGCCCAGCTGATCGCGTATGCCACCGAGCGGTTCTCCGCCGACGGTTACCACCCCACATCGGTTGCGGACATCGTGGACGGGCTCGGTGTCGGCAAGGGCGTCTTCTACTGGTACTTCGCATCCAAAGAGGAGCTGTTCGTCGAGATCCTGCGCACCGCGCAGAAGGATCTGCGCCGCACCCAGATGCACGCGATCACCGATGAGCCGGACCCCGTCCGGCGCTTGGAGATGGGCATCCGAGCCGGTGTGCTGTGGATGGCGAAGCACAACCAGCAGCGAAAGCTCTTCGAGTTCGCGCGCACCGAACCGACCTTCGCCGGAGCGGTCATGGCCGGCCAGCGGGTCCTGGTGGCCGACGCGGTGGATCACCTTCGCCAGGCGATCGACGGCGGCGGCATCCCCGACAGGGATCCCGAGGCGTTGGGCTGGGGGATCCTCGGCGTGACCAACGTGATGACCCGCATCTACATCGACGAGCGGGGCGCAGATCCCGACGAGGTGGCCGACATGGTGGTGGCGTTCTGCATGGAAGGCATCGGGGGACACCGATAGGGCAGTGCAGCATCGGGGGACACCGATAGGGCAGTGCAGCATCGGGGGACACCGAGAGGGCAGTGCGGTTCATGCTCCCGTCACACCGGCGACACGGTGGCTGTGTAGCTTGCCCACCGTGGCCACGTTGGTACTTCGAGTCTGGTTGCCGGACCGCCCCGGCGCGCTGGGTGCGGTCGCGTCCCGGATCGGGGCGGTGCACGGCGACGTCATCGGGATCGACATCATCGAGCGCGGCGCCGGCCGGGCGGTCGATGAGCTGGTCGTCGACCTCCCCGACGAGAGCCTGATCGACCTGCTCCTGGGTGAGGTGGGTCACGTCGAGGGGGTCGACGTCGAAGACGTCCGCGTGCTCGACGGCCCGCCGGAGAACACCACGGTGCTGGCGCTGGAGCTTGCGGCGTCGCTGCGTTCGGCGAGCGGGACCGACCGACTGGAGCAGGTGGTGGCGGCGGCACGTCAGCTGTTGCATGGGGACTGGGCCGCAGTTGTCGATGCGGAGACGGGTGCCGTCACGACGTCGTGCGGCGATGCCCTTCCGGCTGACGGCTGGATCTCGGCGTTCGTGCAGGGTGCGCTCACCAGCAGCGGTGCCGCGGATGTGGCCGAGCTCGCCGTTGCCCGGCTGGGAGCCGACGGCTCCGCTCTGGTCGTGGGTCGCGAGCGGGTGCCGCTACGAGCGAGCGAGCGCGAGGTGCTGCAACTCATCGCGGAGCTGGCCTGAGCGGCCGGGAGCGGTGGAGCTGGCCTGAGCGGCCGGGAGCGGTGGAGCTGGCCTGAGCGCTACTGCGCCCAGTGCAGGGAGCGCTCGACCGCCCGTCGCCACATCTGATGGCCGACGTCGGCAGCGGTCCGCAGCGCTTGGTCGTTGCTCGGTTCCGCCCTGGCATCTGCTCGCCAGTTGGCGGCGAGCTCTGCGGCGCTCGACCACACCCCGGCGCCCAGCCCGGCGAGCAGCGCGGCACCCAAGGCAGTGGTCTCCGCAACGGCGGAGCGGACCACTGCGACGTCGAGCTGGTCGGCTTGGACCTGGAGCAGCAGGCTCATGGCCGCCGCCCCGCCGTCGACTCGGAGCTCTTCGAGCTGCACCCCGGCGGCATCGGTCATCGCAGTGACGACGTCGCGGGTCTGGAACGCCATCGACTCGACCACCGCTCGGGCGATGTGCGCTCTGGTCGTGCCGCGGGTGATGCCGACGATCGTGCCGCGGGCATACGGGTCCCAGTCGGGCGCTCCGAGGCCTGTGAAGGCGGGCACGACGAACACGCCACCGGTGTCGGCCACGGATTCGGCCAGCGGGCCGACCTCTGCTGATTCGGCGATGATCTCGAGTCCGTCGCGCAACCACTGCACGGCCGCGCCGGTGACGAAGATCGCCCCTTCGAGCGCGTAGTGGACGGTGGTGGCGTCGGCGTCTGCTCCCGGATCGAGCACCGCGGTCGGCACCTCCCACGCCACGGTGGTGAGCAGGCCGTCGACCGGGACGGGTAGCTCGTCTCCGACGTTGAGGAGGATGAAGCTGCCGGTGCCGTAGGTGTTCTTGGCCATGCCAGGCTGCAGGCACGCTTGGCCGAACAGCGCGGCTTGTTGATCGCCGGCGATGCCGGCGATCGGGATGCCAGCGTCAAGCGGCAGGCCGTCGGAGGTGTGGGCGAGGACCCCGCACGAGGCCACCACGGTCGGCAGCGCACCGATCGGCACTCCGAACAGGTCGCACAGCTCGGTCGACCACTCGCGTCGTCCGATGTCGTAGAGCATCGTCCGGGAGGCGTTGGACGGGTCCGTGGCGTGCGCGGCGCCGTGGGCTGCGGTGCCGCCGGTCAGGTTCCAGATGAGCCAGCTGTCGATGGTCCCCAGCCGCAGATCGTCGTCGGCGGTGACGCCACCGTCGGTGAGCAGCCACTCCATCTTGGAGCCGGAGAAGTACGGATCGAGGACCAGACCGGTGAGCTCGCGGACCCGGGGGAGGTGGCCGTCGGCCTGGAGCTCGGCGCAGCGCTGCGCCGTGCGGCGGTCCTGCCACACGATCGCCCGGTGCCGTGGGGCCCCCGTCGTTGCATCCCATGCGACGACGGTCTCGCGTTGGTTCGTGATGCCGACGGCGTCGATCGTCTCGCCGGGCATCTGGGCTGCGAGGCGCTCGACCGCTTCTGCGAGCACGACCAGCGTGGTCTGCCAGATCTCCTGGGCGTCGTGCTCGACCCATCCGGGCTCGGGGAAGTGCTGGGTGAATTCCCGGTAGGAGACCACGACGGGTGTGGCGGTCCCGTCGACCACGAAGGCCCTGATCCCAGTTGTTCCAGCATCGATCGCGAGCACTGCCACGGCGGGCGACAGTAGCGGCCAGCGGGGCGGTCAGGCGGTTCTACGCTGGGGTAGGTGCGGATCGGGATCTTGACTTCAGGTGGCGACTGTCCGGGGCTGAACGCCGTGATCCGAGCGGTCGTCCGCAAGGTGGAGCGGGTCCATGGCGGCTCGGTGCTCGGCTTCCACGATGCATGGCGCGGCGTCATGGACGACGACTGGGAGCCGCTCGACGTGCAGCGCTGCCGCGGGATCCTTCCCCGAGGGGGCACGATCCTCGGCACGTCGCGCGTGCAGCCCTATCAGTTCCCCGACGGTGTCGAGAAGGTGCACGCTGCAATGCAGCATCACGAGCTCGACGGGTTCGTCGTCGTCGGCGGCGACGGTTCGCTCAGCGCGGCCCGAGACCTCCAGGTCGACGGCATCAACTGCGTCGGTGTCCCCAAGACGATCGACAACGACATCGCTGCCACGGAGATGACCTTCGGGTTCGACACCGCTGTGCACGTCGCGACCGCTGCCATCGACCGTCTGCACACGACCGCCGAAGCGCACGACCGGGTGATGGTCGTCGAGGTGATGGGGCGTGGCGCCGGCCACATCGCGGTGCGCGCCGGCATTGCGGGCGGTTCCACGATGACGTTGATCCCCGAGGTCCCGTTCGACATCGGAGAGGTCTGCGAGGCGTTGCAACGACGCCACGCCGGGCTGAGCTACGCGTCGATCGTCGTGGTCGCGGAGGGTGCCACGCCGATCCCCGGCACCATGGCTGAGCCCCAGTACGAGATCGACCGCTTCGGCCACCGCCGCCTGGGCGGCATCTCCCAACGTCTCGCCGAGGAGATCGAGGGTCGCACCGACATCGAGACCCGGGTCACGATCCTGGGTCACATCCAGCGCGGTGGCACCCCCACGGCGTTCGATCGAGTGCTCGCCACCCGCTACGGGGTCGCAGCAGCGGACGCCGCCGCCGACGGCGCGTGGGGTCAGATGGTCGCGTTGCAAGCGGATCACATCGTGCGCGTGCCGCTCGCCGAGGCGACGAGAGCGTCCAAGCAGGTCGACCTGGACCTCTATGACGAGGTCGCCCGGCCGTTCTTCGCCAGCTGACCGACGCCGACCGGTTGCTTGCCGCTCGCTGGATCGTCGGTTGCTTCGACTACTTCGATGCCGGGCAGTTCTCCGCGAACGTGGCTACGCGCTCATCGAGCTGTTGCATCGACGCGTTGGAGAGGCCGCTCTTGGCGAGCTCGGCCGGGTCGCCGAGCAGTGACGCGTAGTCGCACGCCGTCACGGTCGTTGCGTCGCCGCGCGTCGGGGTCGCGACCTGCACCGGCTTGCCGTCCACTTTGAAGCGAACCCTGGACACGTTGGGGAACTCGGTTGCGGTCAGCACGATCTGGGCGATGGCCTGCTGGCGGCTCGGTCCGACCACGTTGTCGAACTCCTTGGACAGGTCGACCGTCAGCGTGCCTTCGTTGAGGTCCACGCTCGACAGTTCGGTGTCGATCGGCACCGATGAGGTCAGCTTCTGGGACTTCACCGCCGCGTCGGTCGTGTCGAAGAGGGCGCCGATGGTCGTCGACACGGTGTGGTCCGGCAGCGACACCGCCGCCGGCACCAGTGAACCGTCCCGCAGGTACCACAGTTGTGCCGACGCGCCTCCGCTGGTCGGCGCGGCCGGCGCCGACGTCGTGGTCGTGCTGACGGCCAGTGCCCGAGGCTCGCTGTCGGTGCCGATCGAGCAGCCGGCGGCCGCAACGACGACTGCTGCGGCCGCGATCAGCGACGTGATGCGGTGGTGAACTTCGTGCATCCTCATGGCGTGACGCCCGTGTCCTGATCGAGGGTTCCGATGCTGATCGCCTTGTGCTCGCCGGTGAGGGTGAGCGCACTCGCCGCTTCTGGCGTGGCCGCTGACAGGTCTTCTTCGACGTCGTCGACGGGCAGCAGCGGCAACTCGACGACGAACCTCGAACCCTGGCCACCGTCGTCGCGGTCCTCGACCCAGACGTGGCCACCTTGCAACCGGGCGTGCTCGGCCACGAGCGCCAGGCCCAAGCCGACGCCGACGTCGGAGCCTCGGCTGCCGCCCTGGTCGCCGCGGTTGAACCGGTCGAAGATCCGGGCTCGCTCCGATTCCGGCACGCCAGCGCCGCGGTCTTCGACCGCGATGCGCACGGTCAGCTCGTCCTCGGGGACGCCCGCTTCGATCTCTTCCGCGTCGGGCACGTGGCGTTCGACGAACACCCCGGTGGCGCCGTCCGCGTACTTGCGGGCGTTGTCGAGGTAGTTGGCGAGGATGCGAGCGACTCGGCGCTTGTCGCACGCGATGACCATGTCGTCGAGGATCGGGTCGGACTCGACCGGGACAGATCCGCTGGTGAGGTTGGCGACGGTGGAGGTGACGAGCGCGACGATCGCGACGCCGTCGAGCTCGAGGCGGACCGCGCCGGCGTCGAAACGGGAGATCTCGAGCAGGTCCTCGACGAGCTGGGTGAAGCGCTCCACGTCGAGCCGCAGCAGGTTGAGCGCCTGACCGGAGCGCTCCGGCAGCTGGTCAGCGCTGTTCGACAGGACCTGGATCGCGGCGTTGATCGTCGTGAGCGGTGAACGCAGCTCGTGGCTCACGTCGCTTGCGAATCGGGCGTCGCGGTCGATGCGGTCCTGGAGGCTTTCGACCATCGCGTTGAAGTTCGACACCAGGGGGGCGAGGTCCGCGTCATGGGCGTACTCGTCGTAGTCGATCCGGGTGTCGAGCTGACCGAGGGCGACCGCCTCGGTGGCTTCGCCGATCCGCGTCAGCGGGCGAAGGGTGTAGCGGCTCGCCCAGTAGCCGACTGCGCCGGCAGCGATCGTCGAGAGGGCAGTGGCGAGCACGAGCGTCCAACCGAGTGCTCGCAGTCCGGCGTCGATGTCGTCGAGGCGGTAGACCTCGAAGTACGAACCGCCCTGCTCGCTGAGCGGCACCCCGATCGCTACGACGGGTTGGCCTTCGATCACGAAGCGCATGATCCCGCTGTCGCCGGTCTCCACGCGGTCCTTGAGCGACCGGGGGATGGCGTCGACGCCGAACCGGGTGTCCAGGCTGGCGGTCACCGTCTGACCGTTGACGGCGAGGATGACCGACGGCTTGCCGGCATCTGGGAGCGACGACAGCACGGTCTGGACGTCCTGGGTGGCCGCACGACCGATCGAGCCCTCCACCGTGCGGGAGTTGGCGAGCGCTCGACGAGACACCGACTCTTCGCGTTGGTCGATGAGCGTGCGGCGCGTCACCGTCATCGTGGTGGCGGCGACGACGACTGACGCCATCAGCGTCACGATCGCGACGCAGATCGCGATCCGGGCACGCAACCCGGGGTGGAGGCCGAACCTCCGGTCGTCCTCGACGAACGACGTTGCGTGGTCGGTCACGGCTGCAGCTTGTAGCCGAGCCCGCGCACCGTGACGACGTGGCGAGGGTTGGCGGGGTCGACTTCGACCTTGGTGCGCAGTCGTCGGACGTGGACGTCGACCAAGCGGCCGTCGCCGAACACCCCGTGGCCCCACACCTTCTCCAGCAGGTCCTCACGGGAGAACACGGTGCCGGGGTGGTTGGCCAGTTCGACGAGGAGCCGGAACTCGGTCTTGGTCAGGTGCACCTGCTCGTCGCCGCGGGTCACGACGCCTTCCTGGGGGACGATCTCCAAGTCTCCGAAGCGCAACCGCGGGTTGCCCGGCACCGTAGGTCGGGCCCGTCGCAGGAGCGCCCGGATGCGTGCCGAGAGCTCCTTGGGGGCGAACGGCTTGGTGAGGTAGTCGTCGGCCCCAGCTTCCAGTCCGGCGACCACGTCGTGGGTGTCGGCCCGGGCGGTGACCATGATGATCGGAACGTCGCTCAGGCGGCGCACGGACCGGCATACCTCGAAGCCGTCGATGCCGGGCAGCATGATGTCGATCAGGACCACGTCGGTGGGCTCACGCGTGAAGGTCGAGATCGCGTCCTCGCCCGTCTCTGCTTCTTCGACCTGCCAGCCCTCGTCTTCGAGCGCCAGCTTGACGGAAGTCCGGATGCGTTCGTCGTCTTCGACGGTCAGGATGCGTGTGCCCACAGCGGCCATTGTCCACCATCTGCAGGTGGCGTTGGTGACAGTGGACCGTCGTCACATGTCAACGCTGCCCGCGGCGTCGGTTCCGACGCCTTAGAAGGCACCTCGATCGAGCTCGTCGAGCAGCGCGGCGAGCTGTTCGAACAGCACAGGGTGGGCCGCCATTACCGAGCCGGGTCGGGGCGGACCGCCGTCGATGCTGCCGACCCGGGCGCCGGCCTCGGTGGCGATCAGCGCCCCCGCTGCGTAGTCCCACGTGGAGAGGCCGGCTTCGTAGTAGGCGTCGACACGTCCCGCCGCGACCGAGCACAGGTCGAGCGCTGCGGCGCCCATGCGTCGGATGTCTCGCACCCTCGGCAACAGTGCCGCGACCACGAGCCCCTGGCGATGTCGCTTGTCCGCCTGGTAGTCGAACCCGGTGGCCACGAGGGCGTGGTCGAGGGCGGGCGGCTCGGCGAGGACCAGCGGATCGGGCCGGTCCGAACAGCGGGCGCCGCCGCCGAGCGTGGCGGTGTAGGTGCGACCGTGGGTCGGATCCGCGACCACCGCCGCAACGACGGTGGTGCCGATCGCGGCGGCGACCGACACGTTCCAGCCGGGGTGGTCATAGACGTAGTTGGTGGTGCCATCGATCGGGTCGACCCACCAGGTGACCTGCCCGGATGCTCCGCCGTCCGCAGCGTGACCGTCGTCAGTTGCGCCGTCCACAGCCGGGCCGCCACCGTCCCCCATCTCTTCGCCCATGACCACGTCGCTGGGGCGTGACTCTGCGATGACGGCTCGGATAGCGGCTTCGGCGCCGCGATCCATCTGGGTGACCATGTCGGTGGCGCTGGACTTGGTGTCGAGCTCCAACGCCGCTGGACGATGGTCGCTGACCAGTTCGACGGCGGCCCGGGCGCCACGCTCGGCGATGTCGAGCAACTCGGACAGCAGATCGGGGTCGTACCCGGTCACCGGGGGTCCCGTCGCCCGGTCGAGCGCTGCTCCTCGCGGTTGCGGATCGTCTGCCACTCGCCGAGCGCCCGCAGCGTGAGCACCGCGACCACCGCCACGCCGCCCGCTCCGACGACGGCGCCCACGAAGGTCAACACGCCGACCATCGCCCCGCCGAAGGCGCCCAGATCGGCGAACGCGTAGCCGATGAGGCCGCCGGCGACACCGCCGACGAGGATCGATCCGAACGCCAGCACTCGGGCGAGCACGGACGGGAGAGCGGACACGGGGTCGTCGGCCATGGCGCGATGTTACGGGTGCGTGCGCCGGGCCCCGAACTGCAAAGGCTCAAGACCTGGCGGGGGAGGCCGATCCGTGTGCCATGGAACTGCTGGTACCACCTCGTCGCCTCGGTCGTCTTCTTGCAGAGGCCCGTCTGGAGAGAGGCCTGACCGTCGCGGACGTGGCGGAGCAGATCGGCGGCGCGCTCGACGAGATCGACCTGCTCGAGATCGAGACCGGTCGCCGGGCCATCGCTGACCATGACCTGAACACCCTCTCGGGCCTGTACGGGGTCAAGACTTCCTCGATGGTGCCCGGTCGCAGCGAGCTGGTGATCGACCTCGACGAAGGGCTGATCTCCGCCGACGGCACGGTCAAGGAGCTGACCGACCACGAGACCGACGCCGGTCGTGAAGAGGTGTTGAGCAAGTACCTGGCGCTCGTCTACACGCTGCGGGGCCAGGAGCCCGGCACGTCGATCCCGCTTCGGCTCGGCGATCTGGACGTGCTCGCCGAGGTGTTCGCCAGCGATCGACGCGGGCTCGAAGACGAGCTCGTCGCGTTGATGGTCGCCCGACCCGAGCCGGTCAAGAAGCGGTTCCGCCTGCTGCGCGGCCGCACGGTCGTGCCCGTCGTCGGCGTACTGGTCGCGTCGACGACGATGGGCGCGTTGGTCCTCGATTCCAAGGACTCGTCGGCTGCCAGCAACGACCGACCGGCGGCGGAGCAAGTGGTGGACGAGACCACCACGCCGAGCGTGCCGGTGGTGATCGGTGACGCGGCGGTCCAGGAGCGCGAGGCCGACGGCAGCCCCGGGCCGGTGCAGGTCCGCATCGTCGCCGACGGCCTCACCGCCGACGGCGGTTCCCAGGACGGCTGAGCGCCGGGCGGCTGCGGCGATGGCGATCTCGGGTCTGGCGACTTCGGGATTGGCCGCGTGGGTGGTCGGGCCGCTCCTGATCGCAGTTTGAGGCACTCTGTGGGGGTGCGTTCCTGGACCGTCGCCAGCGCCGTGATCGAAGCGGGCGTGCTGTCCGGGTCGACGGCCGAGCCCGATCACGTGCTGCTGGTGCAGAACCTGCGGCGCAACGGCTCGACCGACTGGACGACCCCGGGCGGGGTGATCGACGAGGGCGAGTCCGCGCTCGGTGGCTTGGTGCGCGAAGTCGTCGAGGAGACCGGGCTGCTCGTCGCCGTCTGGGGTGGGTTGCTGTACGAGATCAGGGTCCAAGCGCCGGAGCTGGGTTGGGATCTGCGGGTCGAGGTGCACCGCGCCGTCACGGTGACCGGCGAGCTGGCCATCGGTGCGGACCCCGACGGGATCGTCATCGGATCGGCGTGGGCCTCGACGCCGCAGTGCGTGGACCTGCTCGGCGATGCGCACCCGTGGGTTCGCGAACCGCTTGTCGACTGGCTGACGCAGCGTTGGACCGACCACCGGACCTACGAGTACTTGATCGGCGGTTCGACGCTGGAGGAGATCACCGTCGAACGCCGGTGATCGCCGGTGGGCTCAGGGCCTGATCGCAGCGATGCGCGCCCGCCCGGCGCTCAGCCGGCTCCGCTGCCCTCGAGTGTTGCCCGCAGCGCGGTAGAGCTCGGCGACCCGGGCTCGGAACACGGGGCGATCGAAGCGTTCTCGAGCCCGTTCGCGGCACGCGTCGGAGATCGCCCGACGTCGGTCTGGGTCCGTGAGCAGCTCGGCCATCGCGTCGGCGACGGCGGGCGGGTCGTGGAGCGGAACCAGACGGCCGTGGGTCCCGTCCTCGATCATGTTCGAGATCGCCTGGATGTCGCTCGCCACGAGCGGCACCCCCGACGCGAGCGCCTCGATGACGGTGAACGGCTGGCCTTCGGTGAACGTCGGGAACACGTACAGGTCCGATTGGGACAGGTTGCGGTACACCTCGGCGCGTTCGAGCGGGCCGGTGAGCGCATCGCCGTACCCGCGGGAGCGCACCAATGCCACCATCTGATCCTTGAGCGGGTCGAGGCCGGCGCGGTCGTCGCCGATGATCCGCAGCTCCACGTCACCGGGCTGACCGGGAGCGCCGACGGTGATGCCCCGTTCGTTCAGCAGATCGAGGGCGTCGAGCAGCACGGCCAGACCCTTGCGTTCGAGGAGCTCGCCGATGAAGAGCACCACGGGCGGGTCGTGCACGGCAGTCGACTGGACCACGTCGTCGACGACGATCGAGTTGTGCACGACCGGGAGCTCGGCGTGGGCCATGTAGCGGCGGATGTTGGGCACGCCGGCCGCGGCGATGAGGATCGTTGCCTCCACCAGGCGGTCGAGCACGGCGAAGCCCCAGGCGTTGAGGCGGCTGATCTCCCACTCGCCGGGGCCTTCCATGTACGGCGGTTGCGCGTGGTTGTGGTTGAGCACCGCGGCGCCGCGCAGGCGGGCGGCCGCCGCGACTGCAACCTGACGCCATACGACCGGCGCCGGGTAGTGCACCGAGTGTGTGTGCACGACGGTGCCCGCCCGACTGCGCCGGAAGGTCTCAGTGGCGTCGCGGGTGACGCGGGTGATGTTGGCGAGCGAGAACTTGCCGCGTGCCTCGTCGTTCTGCGCGGTGTTGAAGAACTCGATGTCGAACTCGGCGTTGAGTCCAGGGTCGTCGACCAGGTCCGCAGCGACGGTCGCGATCCCGC
>Ga0209023_10006041_pt1 | contig 12950 bp, 14 predicted proteins | sample LakOneMetagenome_FD_187468 | JGI IMG/M metagenome (GOLD analysis project Ga0209023, IMG submission 187468) | Freshwater and sediment microbial communities from Lake Erie, Canada (SPAdes) (version 2) | ecosystem: Environmental > Aquatic > Freshwater > Lentic | place: Lake Erie, Canada... | reverse complement strand
TCGGGATTAGCGTCATCCGAGCGTCTAGGTGGCCTCGGCGTCGTAGGGGGCCGGCAGGTGGGCGACCGGCGTGAGCGGGGTCAAGGCCGCTCCACCGGTGGCGGTGCCCAGCAGCGAGGCAGCAGCCGGACTCGCCCGGCCGATGGTCGCCGACTGGGGCTTGAGCGGTTCGTCCTCGATGAGGGCTTCCCGAATGATCCGGCGCGGGTCATACTGGCGCGGATCGAGTTTCTTCCAGTCGACCTCGTCGAACTCCGGGCCCATCTCGTCGCGAATGCGTTCTTTGGCACCGTTTGCCATGTCTCGCAGCTGGCGGACGAGGCGTGCCAGCTGTGACGCATAGTGCGGCAGCTTGTCTGGCCCGAGCAGGAAGACAGCGATGACCCCGATGATGAGGATCTTCTCAAACGTCAAACCGAACATGCCTTCAGAATATCGTCCGGCGAGGCATCCACCGACCACCCCGGCCCCGGCCATAGTCTTGATCTATTCATAAACTGGAGTGAACCGTGTCTGACATTGTATTGAACTGGAAATTCTCCGACGACTCCGTCGTGGAGCCCGAAGCCGTGGCCAAGGCCCGTCAGCAGTCGCTCGAGCTGGGAATCGACGCCATCGCGCCCTCGGTGGGCGCCCAGGCCGCGGTGATCGCGGCGGCAACCGGCGCGCGCAGCATCCTCGAGGTCGGGACCGGTGCCGGGGTATCCGGACTGTGGCTGCTGCGCGGGGCGCCCGGCGCTATGCTCACGTCCATCGACACCGAGGTCGACCACCTGCAGCATGCCAAGGCCAACTTCCTCGATGCGAAGGTCGCCGCGAACCGGGTGCGGCTCATCACGGGCAAGGCAGCGGATGTCCTGCCGCGGATGAATGAGAATTCCTACGACGTCGTCTTCATCGACGCCGACCCGCAGTCGGTGATCGAGTATGTCGAGCACGGCCTTCGGCTGGCCCGCCCGGGTGGAACGGTGCTCGTGGCTCACGCACTGTGGCGCGGACGCGTCGCCGACCCGGCCAAGCGCGACGACGTGGCGACCGGTTTTCGCACCCTGCTCACCGAGATCGCACAGTCCAACGCCGTGGTCAGCGCGCTCTCCCCCGTGGGCGACGGGCTGCTGCAGATCACGAAGCTGCGCGCCTAACCCGTTCAGCGTCACCGACAACCGAGAAACGGCTGCACTTTCCCTGTCAGAACAGGGAAAGTGCAGCCGTTTCCGCGAGTTCGGATGTGCAACTCGAACCAGGAAGACTACTTGACTGCGTTCACAACTCCGGCGAGCGCGTCATGAAGTTCTTTGGCTTCAGCGTCGTTCACAGAGACCACGAGTCGACCTCCACCTTCAAGTGGAACACGCACAATGATCAGGCGCCCCTCTTTTACAGCCTCCATTGGCCCGTCTCCGGTCCGTGGCTTCATGGCCGCCATGAGCTCCCCTTCCATTCGTCTTTGTCCTTCTATTATCGACCATTGCGGCCCGAGACGTAAATTGCGTCCCCTCGGCGGGCTCGTTACGGTGGTGTCCAGTCCTGTCCGTCGACCCCCCAGCAGATGAGCAGCCACCCCCATTGCCCGGCGATGAGCAGCAGCACGATGCCGACTCGATACAGCGGATGCTTCGGAACGGCCACCGCGCCGAGCAGGGGGAACAGGGGCATCAACAGTCGGAACGTGCTCGACTGGGGGAAGAACACCGCCAGTAGGTAGAGCCCGTAACTGGCGACCCAGAGCCGGAGGTCCACGCCGAGCCGGCGCACGGCGGGAGTGAACAGGAACAGCGTGAAACCTGCGATCAGTGCAACGACCACAACGATGCCGCGCGGTGATCCAAGCCACCACACGCCGCTTTGGAACCACGCGGTGAACGGCACCAGCTCCTGATACCCGATGTACGGCGCGCGCCAGGCCAGTTCGGTGTCGACGTAGGCGGTCATGCTGCCGGTGGCTATCCAGGCGATCGCCGGCCAAGCCAGCCCCATCACGCCGCTGAATACCGCGACGCCGGCCGCGAGCACGCGTTCCCGGACCGGGAACGGGTCCCGGCCCCGGGTGACGAAACGGTAGATCACGTGCAGGCCGAGGGCGAGCGCGAACGCGAGCCCGCTCGGACGGGTGAGGGCCATCACGGCGATCACCGGGAACAGCAGCACGTAGCGGCGCTGGAGCAGCAACAGCAGCGCCAGGGTGAGGAAGAACAGGTACATCGATTCCGCGTACCCGACCTGCAGCATCGGCGAGAGCGGCGCGACGCAGAAGAGCACCACGGAGAACAGCGCGGTCGACGAATCCAACACCCGATTCATCAGCCGATAGAACAGCAGGGCGGTACCGAAGCTGAAGGCCACGGAGACGAACACGGACACCGGCGCCCATTCCTGGCCGCTGAGCACCATCAGCAGCCGTGCCACAGCTGGATAGCCGGGCATGAAAGCCCAGGCGTTCTCGCCGATCTGCCCGGCGTCCGTCACCGGCAGCACGGCCGGGTAACCGTAGACGGCCACGATGTTGTACCAACGCCCGTCCCACATGTTGGCGAAGTCCGCATAGTTCGGGTTCGCCCCGGTCCACGCGTTCTGTCCCTGCACGCTCGCCAGGATCAGCATCAGCGTGGTGGTGACCACCCGGGACAGTGCCCAGATCACCATGACGCGCGTCCACCACGGCATCATCCGGTACCGCGCCCGCCAGCGCGGCGGCATCAGCGTCATGGCTGCCGGACGTGACCGCTTCAGCGCGTGGATGCGCTCAGCCACGACCGCAGTCCCGCCTCGCACGCGGTGATCTGGTCCACGGCCACCCGCTCGTCGTCGGCGTGCGCCTTGAGCGGGTCGCCGGGGCCATAGTTCACGGCCGGCACGCCGAGTGCGGAGAAGCGGGCGACGTCAGTCCAGCCGTACTTGGGCATGGCCTCGCCCCCGACGGCGGCCAGGAACTGCCGGGCCAGCGGTGCGTCCAGGCCGGGCCGGGCGCCCTCCGCCTTGTCCACCACGACGACGTCGTAACCGGCGAACAGCGCCCGAACATGAGCCTCGGCCTCGGCAGCCGTGCGGCTGGGAGCGAAGCGATAGTTCACGTGCACCATGCACTCATCCGGGATGACATTTCCGGCGACCCCCCCGCTGATGCCGACGGCGTTCAGTCCCTCGCGATAGACGAGGCCCTCAACCTCGACCTGGCGAGGTTCATAGCTTGCGAGCACACTGAGGATGGGCGCGGCCCGGTGGATGGCGTTTTCGCCCACCCAGGCCCGGGCCGAGTGCGCGCGCAGCCCGAAGGTGCGCACCTCCACCCGCAGGTTGCCGTTGCAGCCGCCCTCGACACGGCTGTTGGTGGGTTCACCGAGGATGGCGAAATCACCCTCGAACACGTCCGGCCGGTTGCGGGCCAGCCGTCCCAGGCCGTTGAGGTCATCCGAGACCTCTTCGTGGTCGTACCACATCCAGGTGATGTCCACTCCGGGCTCGGTGAGTTCAGCGGCAAGCTTGAGCTGAACGGCCACGCCGGCTTTCATGTCCACCGTGCCGCGACCCCAGAGATACTCGACTCCGTCGATGGTTTCGAAGCGGGTCGGCAAGTTGTCGTTCAGGGGCACCGTGTCGATGTGACCGGCGATCACCACGCGCTGGGCCCGACCGAGGTTGGTGCGGGCCACGACGGTGTCGCCATCCCGGATGATCTCCAGGTGCCTGAACGCACTGAGGGCATGTTCGATCGCGTCAGCGAGCGCCGACTCATTTCCCGACACCGATTCGATATCGCAGATCTGCCGAGTGAGGTCGATGGAGGATCCGACGAGGTTCAGGGAAGCGAGATTCCGAGCTGTAGAAGTCACCCTACTAATCTAGAGGAATGGTCATTGCAGTTTCTTCTGAGTCTTCGCCCGCCCGCGCCTGGGGCTACGGCCTCGCCACGATCGCCTCCGACGGAACCGTGCTGGACACGTGGTTTCCCTCCCCCGCGCTCGGCGAGCTGCCGGCCAACCGTGACCGCTGGATCGTACCTGCCGAGCTCAGCGAGGCCACCGGCCCCGACGACCGCCGTGCCGTGCGCCTCGAGGCCGTCACCGTGGAGATCGATTTGCAGGCCCCGGTTTCCGGCACCTCTGACGCGTACCTGCGCCTGCACCTGCTCTCGCACCTGCTCGTACTGCCCAACAGCATCAACCTCGAGGGAATCTTCGGCCACCTGCCGTCTGTCGTGTGGACGAACGCTGGTCCAGTTCTTCCCGCTGATTACGCCCGTCTGCGCCCGGCGCTGCAACGCGCCGGAATCCAGGCCAGCGGCCTCGACAAGTTCCCGCCGCTCCTGGACTACGTCGTGCCGGTCGGCGTGCGAATAGCGGATGCCGCACGCGTTCGCCTCGGCGCCCACCTGGCACCGGGAACCACGGTCATGCATGAGGGCTTCGTCAATTTCAATGCCGGCACGCTCGGCTCGTCCATGGTCGAGGGCCGCGTGTCTCAGGGTGTGGTCGTGGGTGCCGGTGCTGATATCGGCGGCGGCGCGTCCATCATGGGCACGCTCTCCGGCGGCGGCACCCAACGCGTGTCGATCGGGGCTCGCGCCCTGCTCGGAGCCAACTCGGGCGTGGGCATCGCGATCGGCGACGACACGGTCGTCGAGGCGGGCCTCTACGTGACCGCTGGTACCAAGGTCGTCCTCGTCGGTTCCGCTGTCGGCACCGATGGCCACGCGCGCACGGTGAAGGCCGTCGAGCTCAGCGGCGTGCCCAACCTGCTGTTCCGGCGCAATTCCATCTCCGGAGCCGTTGAAGTTCTCGCCCGCTCCGGCACGGGCATCGTGCTCAACGAGGCCCTGCACGCTTAAGCTCGCGCAGCTACCGGCCGGTCGGCCCAGGACGAACCGTTCGGGCGTCGTCAGCGCTGCGGGAAGTCCCGCGCTCCGGAACCCACATACAGCTGCTGCGGGCGGCCGATCTTGGTAGCCGGGTCTTCGTTCATCTCGCGCCAGTGGGCGACCCACCCCGGCAGCCGGCCGATCGCGAACAGCACGGTGAACATCCGCGTCGGAAAGCCCATCGCCTTGTAGATCACACCGGTGTAGAAGTCCACGTTGGGGTAGAGCTTGCGCTCCTTGAAGTAGTCGTCGCTGAGGGCGAGGTGCTCGAGTTCCTGGGCGATGTCGAGCAGGTCGTCCTTGATGCCGAGGGCGGCGAGCACCTCGTGGGCGCTTTCCTTCACCAGGGTGGCGCGTGGGTCGAAGTTCTTGTAGACCCGGTGGCCGAAGCCCATCAGCTTGACGCCGTGTTCCTTGTTCTTCACCCGCTCGACATATTTCTCGACGCCTTCGCCGGAAGCCTTGATGTCCCCGAGCATCGTGAGGACGGCTTCATTCGCACCGCCGTGCAAGGGACCGAAAAGCGCGTTGATGCCTGAGGAGACAGAGGCGAACAGGTTCGCTTCGGTGGAGCCCACCAGTCGCACGGTGGACGTGGAAGCATTCTGCTCGTGGTCTTCGTGCAGCATGAGCAGACGCTCGAGGGCCTGGCTGACGACGGGGTTGACCTCGAAGGGCTCGGCGAGGTTGCCGAAGTTGAGTTTGAGGAAGTTGTCGACGAAGCTCAGCGAGTTGTCGGGATACAGATATGCCTGCCCGATGCTCTTCTTGTGCGCGTATGCCGCCATCACCGGCAGCTTGGCCAGCAGGCGGATCGTTGAGATCTCGACCTGTTCCGGGTCCTTCGGGTCGAGCGAGTCCTGGTAGAAGGTCGACAGAGCCGAGACGCCGGCGGCCAGTACGCTCATCGGGTGCGCCTTGTGCGGCAGGGAGTCGAAGAAACGCCGCATGTCTTCGGGAAGCAGGGTGTGGTGTCGAATGCGGTCGTCGAAGTTCTCGAGTTCGAGCTGCGTGGGAAGTTCGCCGTAGATGAGCAACCAGGCGGTCTCGAGGAAGCTGGAATTCTTGGCGATCTGTTCGATCGGGTACCCGCGATAGCGCAGGATGCCCTGTTCGCCGTCGATGTACGTGATCGCAGACCGGGTCGCGGCGGTGTTCACGAAACCGTAGTCAATCGTGGTGAGGCTGGTCTTCTTGGTCAGCGTCGAAATATCGATGCTCGAGGCGCCGTCGGTGCTCTTCACGATCGGGAAGTTCGCGCTGCCTCCCGGATAGGTGAGCGTGGCCGTCTGCGTATCCGCCGCAGTTGCCTGCTCTGGTTCGCCGGATGTCGTTTGCTGCGCGACGTTGGTCACGGAGCCTCCCTGAGTGTCGCCGAGTATGGTGCCGGTTGTTCGCCACGGCATTGTTGAGCGCCCGGCAAACTCATTCCGGATACAGCCTAAAGGGCACAACGGCCTACTGTTGCATCCACCAAGACTTCGGGAGTTTCGTTATCGGAGTTCTCCAGAAGCATGCCGCCGCGGGGCGGGGAGCGCTCAAGCGAGCAGCCGGTCAGCGGCAGCTGCTATCCGCTCATCGGTGGCGGTGAGCGAGAAGCGCACGTGATCGGCGAAGTGATCGCCGTAGAACGGGCCCGGACCGGCCAGGATGCCGAGGTCGGCGAGCTTCCCGATGGATTCCCACGCCGGTCGCCCCTCGGTTGCCCAGAGGTAGAGCCCGGCCTCACTGTTGTCGATGCGGAAGCCCGCGCGCTCAAGCGCCGGCCGCAGTCGATCACGGCGGACGCGGTACCGCTCGCGCTGCGCTGCCACGTGCGCATCATCGCCGAGTGCCGCGATCATGGCGGCCTGCAGCGGCGCCGGCAGCATGAGGCCGGCATGTTTGCGCACGGTCAGCAGCCGCGCCAGGATATCCGCGTCACCCGCCGCGAAGGCCGCCCGGTAGCCGGCCATGTTCGACTGCTTGCTGAGGGAATAGATCGCGATCACCCCGGTGGTCACGCCGTCCAGAACGCGGGGGTCCAGGATGCTCGGTATCGGCTCGGTGTCCCAGGGCGCGTCCCAGCCGAGTTCGGCATAGCACTCATCGCTCACGATCACAGCGCCGAGTTCGCGCGCGCGCGCCACGGCAGCGCGCAGTTCAGGTACGGAGAGCACGCGGCCATCGGGATTCCCGGGACTGTTCAGCCAGATGAGCTTCGTCTCGGCCGGCCACTGCGCGGGGTCGTCCGAGGCGAGCGCGGTGGCGCCGGCGATGGCGGCTCCGATGGCATAGGTAGGGTATGCCGCAACCGGATGCACGATGGTGTCGCCGTCGCCGACCCCGAGCATGAACGGCATCAGTGCAACGAGTTCTTTCGAGCCGATGGTGGGCAGTACGTTCAGCTCGCTGAGGCCCGACACTCCGCGTCGGCGGGCGTACCAGGCCACGATGGCACGCTGCAGTTCCGGCGTTCCGGCTGTCTGGGGGTAGGCGTGGGCGTCCGTGGCCTCGGCGAGGGCGTCACGGATGACGCGCGGGGTGTCATCGACCGGCGAGCCGATTGACAGGTCGACGATGCCGTCAGGGTGCGCGCGCGAGCGGGCCGCATAGGGAGCCATCTGGTCCCAGGGGTACTCGGGCAGCGGCTTGAGCACGCCCAAGCCCTAGTGCTGAACCTGCGGGGGCAGTACGGAGATGACCGGGTGGTCCTTGGCGATGACGCCGACCTTGGCTGCTCCACCGGGGGAGCCGATATCGTCGAAGAATTCCACGTTGGCCTTGTAGTAGTCGGCCCACTGTTCGGGCAGGTCGTCTTCGTAGTAGATGGCCTCAACAGGGCAGACGGGTTCGCAGGCGCCGCAGTCCACGCACTCGTCGGGGTGGATGTAGAGCGAGCGTTCGCCCTCGTAGATGCAGTCAACCGGGCATTCATCGATGCAGGCCCGGTCTTTCACATCGACGCACGGCAAGGCAATCACATACGTCACTTGATTCAGGTCCCTTCGAGAGCAGGGTCCCAGTCTAGGCCGTGCGACCCGTGCGCCGCTTCAGCGGATGCTCAGCGTCGGGTGGGGATTTTCGGCCAGGCCAGTACCAGGGCGGCCAGCAGGGTCGGCACAACTGTCCACAGTGTTCCGGTCAGGCCGGCCGGCACCAGCACCGATCCACCGACGCCGCGCAGGGAGAGTACGAAAATGCTCACCAGCAGCCCGGTGGCAGCCAGCAGAGCCACGGTGCGCCCGCCGAGGACCAGCCGCAATCCCACCAGCAGGGCGCCGACAGCCACCAGGGCCAGGCCCAGGCCCACAGGCACCGGTACCGAACCCACGGTCATCGTGGCCTGATGGGCCAGTGTTCCAAGAACACCGAACATGATTCCGGCGACGAGGCCGAGCAGCCCGGCCAGCGCGCGATTGAGCAGGCCGGGTGGCGGCACGACGGCGGACGGTTCTCGGGGTGACGCCTCCAGCCGCGCGAAAGCCTCGGTCCCCGACACCGCACGCTCGGTGCCGTCCGGCAGGGTCACGGACCGGTCGTGCCCGGTGAAGCGCTGCGGATAGTGGCTGAGCGCACGGAGCTTTTGATCTATTCGGTCACTCACATCGATCGCCACGAGTCGTTGCATCGTTGCATCCGACACTCGACGACTGGCGAACACGCTCAGGCCCGCGGAATTCGCCGCGCGGAGAACGGCGGCGCGCAGGTCGTCTGCGAGGTCACCGATGACAACGGCTGTGGCCCATTCGGCTGCAAAGGCATCGGCCAGTGCCTCCTCGACCGGAAGCCAGGCATCCTCAGCTGTGGCGGCGGCCCCGGGGCCTGCGGGCAAGCGGTGCCACGAGACGGCGCCGAGTTCGGCCAGAGCCGCGGCGACTGCGGCAGCGTCCTCGCCACCGGCATCCGCGGCAAAAAGCACCAGGCAGCGCGACCCCTCGTGGTTCAGTCGGGCGATGACGCCCCCGGTCAGCCACGATTCGTCGCCGAAACGACCGTGCACGAACACGATGCGTTCAGCGCTGCCGGACATGACCATATGACCCCAATGAATTCACCCGAAAAGATACATCGACCTCACAGAATCATAGCTAGACAGCCCTGGGCATCCGAGGCTAGAGTGAAATCAGTAAGGTTAGCCTTACCATCATCTACTCCTCGAATCTTGGATGTGACGTGCTCGGAAACTACCTGATAGGCCTGCGTGAGGGGCTCGAAGCAGCCCTCATCGTGACCATTCTCATTGCGTACATCGTCAAGATCGACCGAAAAGACGTCCTGCCGCGCATTTGGCTGGGCGTCGGCCTTGCCGTGTTGCTCGCGCTGGGAATCGGCGCCGCACTCACGTTCGGCACGTATGGCATGTCATTCACGGCCCAGGAGGTCGTCGGTGGCGTGTTGTCGATCATCGCCACCGGCCTGGTCACCTGGATGGTCTTCTGGATGCTGCGCACTGCTCGGGATCTCAAGGGCCACCTGCAGGGCAACATCGACCGGCATCTCATCGGTTCCGGCGTTGGCCTTGTGCTCGTTGCGTTCCTCGCCGTCGGGCGCGAGGGTATTGAGACGGCGGTGTTCCTATGGGCTGCCGTACAGGCCAGCGGTGCAAACACCCTGCCGTTGATCGGAGCCGCGTTGGGTATCCTCACCGCGGTCGGCCTCGGCTGGCTGATCTACTCCGGCATGCTGCGCATCAACCTGTCCCGCTTCTTCACCTGGACCGGCGCCATCCTCATCATCGTGGCGGCCGGCGTGCTCTCCTATGGCGTGCACGACCTGCAGGAAGCCGGCGTTCTCCCCGGCCTGAACAGCCTCGCCTTCAACGTGAGCGGCGCCATCCCCCCGGGCAGCTGGTACGGCACCCTGCTCAAGGGCACCCTCAACTTCTCCCCGGCCACCACCTGGCTGGAAATGCTTGTCTGGCTCGGCTACGTCGTGCCCACGCTCTCGCTCTTCATCGCCCGGAGCCGCGGCGGCGTGCGACCGACGCCTGCCGCGCCCGTCGCGCCGGCACCGACATCACCCGTTGCGCCGTCACCGGCGCTCACGCACTGACCCCCCGTTCCCACGTTCAGAAGGACCACCATGCGCGCCAGCACGCCCCGTTACCGCACCCTCTCCCTCAGCACCGCCGCACTCGCCGCCGCACTCGCCACTGCGCTGGCGTTCACCGGCTGTGCGGCCAACACGCCTGCAGCCGACCAGGAGTCACTCACCGTCACCAGCTCAGCCACCGACTGCACGGTTTCCGCGCCAACCGCCTCGGCCGGCAGCGTGCGTTTCGCCGTCACCAACTCCGGTGACGAGGTGAGCGAGTTCTATGTGCTGGCCGGCGACGGCACTCGTGTGCTCGGCGAAGCCGAGAACATCGGCCCGGGACTCAGCCGCGACCTCGTTGTGGAGCTGACGGCCGGAACCTACTTCACCGCCTGCAAGCCGGGAATGACCGGCGACGGTGTGGGGAAGGCCGACTTCACCGTCGAGTGACCGAGGCCGGTCGCAGCGCTGTGTGACAGTCAGCGCCTTGTAACGGTCAGCGCTTTGTAACGGTCAGCGCTGTGTAACGGTCAGCGCTTTGTGACCGTTCAGCGCTTTGTGACCGTTCAGCGCTTTGTGACCGTTCAGCGCTTTGTGACCGTATAGACGATACCTTCGGCATTGCTCACGATGACCACGCTGTACGCTTCATCGCTCAGCGTGACGGCGCCGGTTCCACTGGCGGCGACAGACTTGTCAGAGCTGAATCCGGCGTCCTCGAGCTGGGTTCGGGCGGTACCGAGGGGATCCGCAGCCGCCGAGGTGATGGTGACCACCCAACGCCCCTCGCTTGCGTTGCCCACTCCCATGAGGATGGTTCCGTCGATCACGGGCACTTCGCTCGGCCAGCCGGCCGGCAGGGCTCCGTTCACGCTGACATCGGCACCGCTGGCGGCCGACGAGGGTGGAGTTGCCCCCTCATCCCCGCTTGTGGAGCAACCGGACAGGGTCGGCGCGACTCCGAGGGTGAGCAGGAGCGCGAGGGATACGGTCATGAGGCGAGATGACGTATTCATACCGGCATGGTATCCGGAAGCACGAAAACCCGCAGCCGAGGGCTGCGGGTTTTCGTGTTGAGGCGACGTGCGGGTCAGTTCCCGTCCAGCTTCTTCACGCGGGAGACCTGGCGCGAGCGTGCGGCTGCGGTCAGTTCAACCTTGCGGATACGAACGGCGGCGGGGGTGACCTCGACGCACTCGTCCTCGCGGGCGAATTCGAGGCACTGCTCGAGCGACAGCACCTTGGGCGGGGTCATCGACTCGAACGTGTCAGAGCTGGACTGACGCATGTTGGTCAGTTTCTTTTCCTTGGTGATGTTCACGTCCATGTCGTCGGCACGCGAGTTCTCGCCGATGACCATGCCTTCGTAAACCTCTGAGGTCGGCTGCACGAAGAACGACATCCGCTCCTGCAGGTTGATGATCGCGAACGGGGTGACCGCACCGGAACGGTCGGCCACGATGGAACCGTTCGTGCGGGTGTTGATCGTTCCGGCCCAGGGCTCGTAGCCGTGCAGGATCGCGTTGGCGATACCGGTACCGCGGGTGTCCGTGAGGAACTGGGTGCGGAAGCCGATCAGGCCGCGCGACGGGACGATGAACTCCATGCGAACCCAGCCGGTGCCGTGGTTGGCCATGTTCTCCATGCGACCCTTGCGAGCGGCGAGCAGCTGCGTGATAGCGCCGAGGTACTCCTCAGGAGCATCGATGGTGAGGTGCTCGAACGGCTCGTGAACCTTGCCGTCGACGCGCTTGACAACCACCTGCGGCTTGCCGACGGTGAGCTCGAAGCCTTCACGGCGCATCTGCTCGACCAGGATGGCGAGGGCCAGTTCTCCACGGCCCTGCACCTCCCAGGCGTCGGGGCGTCCGATGTCGACGACCTTGAGCGAAACGTTACCGACGAGCTCTCGGTCGAGACGGTCCTTCACCATACGGGCGGTGAGCTTGTGACCGCGGATCTTGCCCATGAGCGGCGAGGTGTTGGTGCCGATGGTCATCGAGATGGCCGGGTCGTCGACGGTGATGGTCGGCAGCGGGCGCACGTCGTCGGGGTCGGCGAGGGTCTCACCGATGGTGATGTTCTCGATGCCGGCAACGGCCACGATGTCGCCGGGGCCGGCGCTTTCGGTCGGGTAACGGTCCAGCGCCTTCGTGATCAACAGCTCGGTGATCTTCACGTTGGTGACGGTGCCGTCCTGCTGCACCCAGGCCACGGTCTGGCCCTTCTTGATGGTGCCCTGGAAGATACGCAGCAGCGCGAGGCGGCCGAGGAACGGCGAGGCGTCGAGGTTGGTCACGTGCGCCTGAAGGGGGTGCTCGTCATCGTAGGTCGGTGCCGGAATGTGCTTGAGGATCGCGTCGAAGAGCGGCTCGAGGTCGTCGTTGTCGGGCAGGGTGCCGTCTTCGGGCTTGTTCCAGCTCGCGGCGCCGTTACGGCCGGACGCGTAGACGACGGGCACGTCGAGGACGGCGTCGAGGTCGAGGTCGGGAAAGTCATCGGCCATGTCGCTCGCGAGGCCGATGAGGAGGTCCTGGCTCTCGGCCACAACCTCGTCGATGCGCGCGTCGGGACGGTCGGTCTTGTTGACCAGGAGGATCACAGGCAGCTTGGCTTCAAGCGCCTTGCGGAGCACGAAACGGGTCTGCGGCAGCGGGCCCTCACTCGCGTCAACGAGGAGAACGACACCGTCGACCATGGACAGGCCGCGCTCGACCTCACCACCGAAGTCGGCGTGGCCGGGGGTGTCGATCACGTTGATCGTGATGGGGCCCTCTGTGGCGTGGATGCCCTTGTACGAAACCGCCGTGTTCTTGGCGAGGATCGTGATGCCCTTTTCGCGCTCGAGCTCGTTGGAGTCCATGGCACGTTCTTCGACCTTGGCATGGTCGGAAAACGAGTCGGTCTGCTTGAGCATCGCGTCGACCAGCGTCGTCTTGCCGTGGTCAACGTGAGCGACGATGGCAACATTTCGGAGGTTATTGCGCGTAGCAATCGCCATAAAAGTAGATCCTTACGAAGAATGAATGCCGCAGAGTAACACTGGCGACGAAGAATGGATGAGCGGGGCCACAGTGAG
>Ga0209023_10006039_pt1 | contig 12950 bp, 14 predicted proteins | sample LakOneMetagenome_FD_187468 | JGI IMG/M metagenome (GOLD analysis project Ga0209023, IMG submission 187468) | Freshwater and sediment microbial communities from Lake Erie, Canada (SPAdes) (version 2) | ecosystem: Environmental > Aquatic > Freshwater > Lentic | place: Lake Erie, Canada... | reverse complement strand
TGCTAAGTAATGCCTTAGAATTGCGTCCTTATGTTCGGGGCGGAATTTTTCGTCCTGAGGCAAATTGGGTTGAAGAATACGAATTTTAACTCCCGGGACAAAAGCTGTTTCTCCAAGGTGCAGCCGGACCATACCAAAAACCGTCAGGCATGCTAAAAGAGAAGCCGTTGCAAAAAGAGGCTTGGTGCCTTTGCGGCCTTCTCGCGTATTATCAACCATCAGTGCAGGCAGCGCGAACAGGATGGCTGCAATTACGGTCAGCCCATAGAGCCCTATCCACGATGCGACCTGAGCAAGAATCAAGTTGCTGCCCAGAACCATGCCAAAATTGTTCCAAGGGAAGCCCGTAAAGACGTGTCCGCGGGCAAACTCCATGGCGGAGAGACTTAGCGCAAAGACGAAGATGCGCGCAGCGCCCGGCCCCCAAAAGAGACGCGCAACAAGGAAGGCCAGCGCTGGAAAAATAGCGAGAACGGCTGGGAGACCCAAGACCCCCAGCGGTAAAGCCCAAGCGAACTTATCTGCCTCAACCAAAAAGGCAGCACCCAACCACCAAAGACCCGCAACAAAATAGCCAAACCCCCAGCACCAGCCCGCGCCTGCTGCATTTTTCAATGAGGACCAAGACAGATTGATTTTACCGCTCTCGGGATGCGTTTCCGCACTTCCATCGAGCAGCCAAATGGCTGCCATCATGGAAATAAAAAATGCAGGAAAAGCATCAATCGGTGCAAGGGCAAGGGCACCACACGCACCGGAAACCAGTGCAATAAGGTGTTTCTTCCAGCCTTGGGCCAGAATTATGGTTTCGGCGAGCCTCAACATCTGGTGCTGTTCCAACGCTGTGGATTCGAAGCGAATCTTAAAATGAGAACCCCGACAAAACTATTTGTCAGCCTGACCTTTTACGCGTGACAGAATTCGAATTTTCTTCACGCGGCGCGGATCGGCATCCAGAACTTCGAATTCATAGTCTCCTTCTGAGACTATAATTTCACCGCGCACGGGGACGCGGCCAGCCAATGTGGTGATAAGACCACCCAATGTATCAACGTCTTCTGCATCCGTGAATTTAGTGAAATCGTGTTCAACGACTTCAGACACAGCACTCAAACTTGCACGTGCATCAGCAATAATACTGCCATCCGGGCTGCTTTCGATGGAAGGACTTTCATCGAAATCATGCTCATCCTCAATATCGCCAACAATCATTTCCACGATGTCTTCAATAGAAGCCAGACCGTCTGTTCCCCCATATTCATCGATAACGAGAGCCATATGCGTTCGGGTCGCCTGCATCTTAACCAGCAGATCGAGCGCTGGCATGGAGGGAGGAACGAAGAGAACGGCGCGTAAAATATTCGCTTCTGACAAAGGCGTCGACAGATCTAAACCGCTGGAACTTGCGACACTTTGGATGTCTGTTTTAGGTGCGGCGGTAGTTGTGTCCGCGATTTTGCTAAAACTACGGGCCCGCCGAGACAGCGGGAGCGCCTCTGCCACTGCTGCAATATGGTCTACGAAATCACGAATATGAACCATCCCGCGTGGATCATCGAGAGTTCCAGCGTGCACAGGAAGACGAGAGTGCCCCGCAGTCCGAAAAACCGCAAGCACTTCGGCCAGACTCGTATCAATGCTTATTGCGATAATATCGGCCCTGGGAACCATGACATCAGCCACACGCAACTCATGCAAACCAAGCACGTTCTTGAGCATGGTACGTTCTTGCGGGGAAAAATCATCTCGCGTCGATGTATCATCCAGAGCGTCCTCAATATCATCACGGATTGAGGCCCCTCCTAACCCGAACAGCGAGCGCAACCGATCGATCAGGGTGGATTTCTGATGTGATCCATCAGAGCTTGGAGATGAAGAATTATCAGTCATGATCCATCATTATCTGGATGAGTGAGGTATCGAGATAGGGGTCCGAAACCCCAAGCTGAGCAAGCACGAGCCGTTCCAAATTTTCCATTTCTTCGGCTTCCTCAGACGTTTCGTGGTCAAACCCAAGAAGATGAAGGCAACCGTGCACGATCAAATGTGTAAAATGATCATCAAACGATTTTTGCTCTTCTGTGGCTTCGCGCATTGTCGTCTCATAAGCCACAACAATATCACCTAGGATCAAAGCTGTCTCAAGATCATCGCTTCCGGGAAACGATAAAACATTCGTTGGCTTGTTTTTCCCTCGCCACTCCCTATTGAGAATTTGTATAGCGTTGTCATTGGTAAGAAGAACGCTCACTTCAGCACCTTCTCGTATCACAACATTTGCAAGTCTAATCGCTTGCTCAATGGCCTTTTGAGCAATACTTTCGTATTTTATATTGCTCCAACTCTCACAATCGATGCTGATATCAATCGGCACAGGCATGGTGTTTATCCTCAGAGCTAATTTCGATTAGCTGATTCATAGGCTGTCACTATTCGCCTCACCAGATCGTGACGCACCACGTCAGAGTCGCGGAATCCAATTTGCTCCACTCCCTCGACATCGCCTAACAAGCTCAGAGCCTCGCTGAGACCTGATTTCTGTCCGGGTGGTAAATCGGTCTGGGTTGGGTCGCCCATGATGATCATGCGTGAATTTTCACCCAGACGTGTCAGAAACATCTTCATTTGCATGGATGTTGTATTTTGGGCCTCATCCAGCAACACGCAGGCATTACTCAGAGTTCGTCCGCGCATGAAGGCCAGAGGAGCCACTTCAATCATTCCGGTCTGCATTCCACGTTCAAGGGTACGTGCGTCCATGAAATCGTTCAATGCATCAAAAATCGGGCGAAGATAGGGGTCAACTTTTTCACGCATATCACCGGGCAAAAAGCCAAGTCGCTCACCCGCCTCAACAGCTGGACGCGATAAGATCAGTCGCTCAACTGAGCCTTGTTCCAGTAATGCCACGGCATGCCCTACTGCCAGCCATGTCTTACCTGTACCAGCCGGACCGTGAGCAAAAACCAATTCATATTTTTTTAGTGCGCGCAGATACTGATCCTGCATAAGATTCCGGGCGCGCACGACTCCCTTTTTGCGCGTTGCGATGAGCTCAAAAGACTGGCGCGAGGCAACTTGCTCTTTAGGAAAGAGTGTCCCTTGCACGCCACCCTCCTGAATGGCGCCTTCGACATCACCAAGTGTGATGTTCTGTCCCTGCCGAATACGCGAATACAACAGTTCCAATACGTTTTTGGCAATCTCACAGGCTTCAGTGGTGCCCTTGATGATAACATGATTGCCATTCGCAACCGTGCTCACATTGAGTTTTCGGTCAATTTTAGCTAGATTCTGGTCGTATTGGCCAAAAAGCAATGAGGCATATTTGTTGCTGTCGAATGACAGAATAATCTCATTCGTTTCATCGTCACGGTTTGGGGAAACGCGGCTCTGAGGGATCGTTTGGTCATCAGACACCTTCATTCCGCCACTCCGATGGGTTGGATTAATTGTCCAAACAATGAGTTTCCTCGAACATCAGTAATCATCACCTTCGCCGAACTGCCAATGAGACTTTTAGGTCCATTCACTTGAACAGCTTGCCAGTATGGCGTCTTGCCCGCAATTTGACCTTCATAGCGCCCTGCTTTTTCAAACAAGACATCAAGCGTCTGGCCAATCTTTGAGCGATTATATGCGTGACGCTGCTCATCCACTAGCGCTTGCAAACGAGCCAGCCGTTCACTTTTGATCTCTTCACTGACCTGATCGGCCATATCTGAGGCAGGTGTCCCAGGGCGTGGAGAATATTTGAAAAAATAGGTCATCGCAAAATTGACGCGCTGAATCAGATCTAGAGTGGCCTGAAAATCTTCCTCGGTCTCACCGGGAAAGCCCACTATAAAATCGGATGACAAAGCAATATCGGGCCTTGCGGCCCGGGAATTCTCAATGAGATCAAGGTAAAATGCTGCTGTGTGCCCACGATTCATTTTAGCCAGAATTCTATCCGAACCAGATTGCACGGGTAGATGCAGGAAGGGCATCACAGCCGGGATATCTGCATGAACGCGTAAAAGATCGTCATCCATATCGTTTGGATGACTCGTCATATAGCGGATTCGCGGAAGATCGGGAATTTTTGCAACTTCTTCCAGAAGCTGGGCAAAAGTGAGGGCTTCACCGTTTGGCCCCTCACCATGATAGCCATTCACATTTTGACCAAGAAAGGTAACTTCCCTGACGCCAGCCTCGACCAATCCACGGATTTCATTTATTATTTTTACTGCCGGGCGAGAAACCTCGGCCCCACGCGTATAAGGGACCACGCAGAAGGTGCAGAATTTATCGCACCCTTCCTGAACGGTCACAAAGGCGCTGATTCCACGTGAGCGTGTTTTATCTTCACTGGGTGCCGCCAGGTGGTCGAACTTATCCTCAAGCGGAAATTCTGTGTCCGTCACACCCGGCGTGCTTTTCGCCTGCTCAACCAACGCGGCCAGATGGTGGTAACTTTGAGGTCCCACCACAAGATCAACGGTTTTCTGACGACGAAAAATCTCTTTCCCCTCAGCTTGTGCCACACATCCAGCAACCCCGACCATGACGGACCTACCTCGAGCCGCTTGGTCGTCTTTTAAAACCCTGATTTTTCCGAGCTCCGAGAAGATTTTTTCGGATGCCCGCTCCCGGATATGGCATGTGTTCAGGATGATCAGGTCAGCATCCTCCATTGTTCCGGTTTCTTCGAAGCCCTCTGCCGCCATAACATCAATCATACGCGTCGCATCATAGGTGTTCATTTGACATCCGTATGATTTTACGTGGATTTTTTTCTTTCCGACCCCTTGAGAATCAGGCGCAACAGAGGGGGAGGTGATGGGCAAATCGGTCATGGTGTGAGATTGGACTCAAGCGTTTGGAAGGGTTCTACCCTCTTGTATGCTTTTTGAGCGGCGCTGAGAACCAGAACCTTCTCTGGCAGCATCTGAACACAGCTTACTGGACTTCTGCATACCCTGTCCGCGCCTCATCAATCATTTGGCGAATGGCTTTGCGAGCTTGATGAGTACTCTCCTTACGATTCGATCTGCGATCAAAAATGAGAGCACTTCCATAGAAAACCCTGCAGTGAATGGGGCCACCTTTGATCAGCGCCCACAGATGGCTTGGCATGTCCATATCGCCGTACCAAGCAATGTTCGGCTGGCCTTTGCGTCCCATCGGAAGCCCATGTTGGGCCTGATAGATTATTGAGATGGGCTGTACGACGACATGATCGACTTCTGTGTATTTCGCTAGAAGATCGCGTGCAGCAGCTAAATGCACAGCATGAAACTTCATGAGATGAGTCCCATCACTGGTCGTCGCCTCTGCAAAAAGAACGACCGGAACTCCTTCTACCATTCGGTCCGCCATTGCGCTGTTCACAGCTGGAAGTCCCATCTTCCGGCCACGGTTCACAAAAATTGACCGCTGCAATTTAGCCAGAGCCCCAAAACCTGGCCAATCTGCCACTTCAGCTTTGGCCAGAAAACAGACTGGCTCCAATGCGCCCAAGACCAAAATATCAGCCCAAGATATATGATTGGCCACAATCAGACGCGGTCGAATAGAGCTTGGGTTACCATGTGAAGAGACTCGGACGCGCAATAGCGAGCACATCGTCCGGCTAAAGAACTGCGGCATCCAATCCTGAAATTTCAAATTGAGACGGATCGCAACCCACTGAACGGGCACCCCTATAAGGAAAAACCCAGCAAGAGCGCACCCAAGTAAAAAAGATCGGACATAAGCCATAGTCTGGCATTTATAGAACCATCATTTGACATGTCGATGACAATTAACGGAGGTCCCTTTTCTTGATCAGGGCATTTGCGTGTGTACCATCGAGTAGTCGGTAGTAACCTTTGCGCTCACCAACTTTATAAAACTTCAAGCTCCCGTAAAGCTTTCGTGCAGGGACATTGGATTGATCAACCTCAAGAAACAAATCCTTTACACCCCTCGCCGCTAATTTGGGAATTTGGGCGTTCAGTAATTGCTGACCGATACCGATACGGCGTATTCCAAGATCAACAACAATGGTGAGAATCTCGGCCTCGTCCAATGTTACCCTGGAGAGAACATATCCAATCAGTCTGTTGTTATTGTTGTCGATTGCGCCGTCTGCAACAATTGAAGAATCGGACAAGAGCCGCTCAAACTCCCCTTCTTTCCAAGGATGCGCAAAGGCTGGCGCATGCAAGAGCGCGCATTCATTTGCCCGCTCTGTGCCTATGGATTGAATTCTTGGAGCGAAACGGCGGCGCAATCCAAACATGGTGCTTTTTCAGCCCCGCGCTTGAACTGTATTATTGGACGGTTTGGCATCGGGCGCTTTGAGATACAGAGGACGTGCTAAGGCGTTTTCGGGATCTGCCACCATTCCGAGGCGGGCAACATAGCCAATATCAGGAGCGATGAGATCACCCACCACTTCAACGAGCTGCCCAACAGTCCAAGCTTCAATGGCGAGCATTGGAGCGCCCGATCCTGCAAGTAAAAGATGCCCTGTTCCGAGGCTGCGAAGAGCTTCACGAACAGTTGCAATTCGAGGGGCCACAATCAATTTCCCATCGGAAAAGGCAGCAAAATAAACATTCCCATGGCGCGCATCAATCGCGATGCCAACAAGGCTTTTGGGGTGATTTATAATGATTGGAGCAGCAAATGCCGAAAGTGTCGAAACTCCGACCACTGGAATTGAAAGAGCCAGTCCGATAGCACGTGCAGCCGAAATTCCGACACGAATACCCGTGAAAGATCCTGGTCCAACTGTGACGGCAACGCGATCCAGGGCTGTAAAACCGCCTTCAAGCTTGCCAACAACTCTTTCAATAATAGGCATCAAGGATTCAGCGTGACCTCGTTCCATTGCCATGGCTTCAGAAGCCAGTGGCTGTTCGACCCCCGTCTCTACAACACAAACAGAAACCGCCGGGAGAGCTGTGTCGATCGCTAATATTTTCATATCTGCTCGACAGATTTCACAGCGGGCAAGAAATGGGTCAGAAGATTTTGAATACCATGCTTCAAGGTCGCGGTGGATGAAGGACATCCTGAGCAGGCACCCTTCATCTGAAGATAAACAATTCCATCTTTGAAGCCCCGAAACTGAATATCTCCGCCATCTCCGGCGACTGCTGGGCGGATACGTGTTTCGAGTAATTCGTTGATCATTTTGACCGTTTCGGCGTCCGATTCGGAATAGAATTGATCCTGCGCGATATTCGGTGTGGAGCCTTCAGCGAACAGAGGAGCCCCCGATGTGAAGTGCTCCATGATGGCGCCAAGTATTTCCGGCTTCAAGTGGCTCCACTCTCCTCCCGCCTTCGTCACCGAAATAAAATCGGAACCAAAGAAAACAGAATGAACACCATTGATGGAAAACAGAGCCTTTGCCAAAGGCGACTTCTCCGCATCATCGGCGGAATTAAACTCAGCTGTCCCATCCAAATAGACAGGATTGCCAGGTAAAAATTTCAATGTTGCCGGATTTGGAGTGGCTTCTGATTGAATGAACATCGATTTCTCCAATTATCCGGTTCAAGGCCGGAAAAGGGGTTGATTTGTAGATAATATGCACGCCCAAAAACACAAAGTGCAAGGGCGCAGTCGTATTCATCTGAGCGAGTTATTCCCCATGACTCAAGCTCCTCGAGAACACAGGCACTAAACCTTATTTTACAAAGCCAACGATGTCTTTCACCTGATTCATATTTGCTTGTGCAATCACACGCGCCCGTTCAGAACCATCACGCAAAACACCATCAATATAAGCATGATCAGACTGAAGTTTCTTCATTTCAGCACCGATTGGTCCCAATTTTTGAACAGCCAGATCCACGAGAGCCGATTTGAAAATGGAGAATGTGCTGCCGCCAAACTGCCCGAGAACCGTTTCTTTTGTTGACTCACTCAACCCGGCATAAATTCCAACGAGATTGTCAGCCTCAGGGCGGCCGACCAGACCAATTGTTTCTGACGGCAATGCATCAGGATCTGTTTTGGCTTTGCGAATTTTCTGGGCAATTGCATCGGCATCATCGGATAGATTAATGCGCGAATAATCTGATGGATCGGATTTCGACATCTTCTTTGAGCCATCGCGCAAGCTCATCACGCGCGTTGCCGGACCCTGGATCAAGGGTTCAGGCAAGGGGAAGAATCCATCACCATGCCCATTGGATGCAATGGTTTCAGAGAAATCGTTGTTGAATTTCTGGGCGATGTCACGAGCCAACTCAAGATGCTGCTTTTGATCCTCGCCCACTGGCACATGCGTCGCTCTGTAAACAAGGATGTCAGACGCCATCAGCACAGGATAAGAGTAGAGACCGATTGAAGCGTTCTCGCGATCCTTCCCAGCCTTTTCCTTGAACTGGGTCATCCGATTCAACCAGCCAATACGAGCCGTGCAATTGAAAATCCATGCGAGCTCGGCGTGTTCAGCAACCTGACTCTGGTTGAAAACAATATGCTTTTGCGGATTGATGCCACAGGCAATAAAGGCCGCCGTGACCTCACGAATATTCGACGTCAGCTCGGCTGGCTTTTGCGGCACGGTGATCGCATGAAGATCTACGACGCAATAAATGCAATCGTGACTCGTCTGCAGGTCAACGAATTTGGTTATCGCGCCCAGATAATTACCAAGATGCAGGTTACCGGTCGGCTGAACCCCAGAAAAGACAAGCTGTTGAAAATTCGACATAGGGTAAGCTCCCAGAATCCCTGTGGGGCGCGTTATCGCAACCCCTTTGTGGTCTGACAAGCCTTTTGAAATCAGAGAATGAAACGGCTGAGATCAACATTTGTGGCGATGTCAGCGATGGCCTTGTTTACATAGGTCTCGTCAATCGAAAATGTTTCGCCACTCTTTTCAGACGCCGTAAAGCTGATGTCATCAAGCAAACGCTCCAAAATCGTGTGCAATCGACGAGCGCCAATATTCTCGATTGAAGAGTTGATCTGAACAGCTGTGTTCGCAATGGCTTCAATCGCGCTGGGCTCGAACGTTAACTGTACGCCCTCCGTTCCCAGCAACGCTTCATATTGCTTGGTCAAACTAACTTCGGTTTCTGTCAAAATCCTTTTGAAATCATCGGCAGTCAGTGAGGCAAGTTCGACACGAATCGGTAAGCGTCCTTGCAATTCCGGTAGCAAATCAGAAGGCTTTGATACGTGAAAGGCGCCAGATGCTATGAAAAGGATGTGGTCAGTCTTGATCTGTCCATATTTCGTGGCAACCTTTGTGCCTTCAATCAAGGGAAGCAGATCGCGTTGAACCCCTTCTCGCGAAACATCGGCTCCTGTTCGTCCTTCGCGGGCGCAAATTTTATCGATCTCATCCAGAAATACGATGCCATTATTTTCGACCTCTGAGATCGCTTCCTGAATGATCTGATCCTGATCGAGAAGCTTGTCGCTTTCCTCTGCCAGCAGGGGCTGAAATGCATCCTGCACCTGAACTCGCAATGTCTTTTTCTTTGCGCCAAAGCCTTTGCCAAAAAGATCCCCAAGATTGAGTGCGCCTATAGATGCGCCAGGCATATTTGGCATTTCGAAGATCTGAGCATTATTGCTGCCTTGTGGGACTTCAATCTCAATTTCCTTGTCATCGAGCTCATTGGCACGCAGCTTCTTACGAAACAAATCACGTGTGGACGGCGTCGCATTCGCGCCAACAAGCCCATCAAGGACCCGCTCTTCAACGGCAAGATGCGCTCGCGCTTCTATTAATTTTCGTTTCTTGTCTTTTACTAGGGAAATGCCAATTTCCATGAGATCGCGAATGATCTGTTCAACATCGCGGCCGACGTAGCCCACTTCTGTGAATTTGGTCGCCTCAACCTTCAGGAAAGGCGCACCAGCCAGTTTGGCTAAGCGGCGTGAGATTTCCGTTTTCCCGCAACCCGTTGGGCCAATCATAAGGATATTTTTGGGAAGGACTTCTTCCCTCATAAGGCCCGTAAGCTGTAACCGACGCCAACGATTGCGTAGCGCGATAGCGACGGCACGCTTTGCCTGATGCTGACCAACGATATAGCGATCTAGCTCAGAGACAATTTCGCGCGGCGACAGGTTTGACATAAATTCTAGCTCCGAACGCTTAGTGAGAGTTTCTGTCGTGTGTATTAGTAGAAGCGGCTTATTCTGCCTCAAGCGTCTCAATGATGAGATTGCTATTGGTGTAGACGCATATTTCTGAGGCAATCAGAAGCGAGCGACGGACAATGTCTTCGGCTTCAACGTTTTCTGACAAGAGCGCCTTGCCCGCCGCCAAAGCATAATTTCCACCTGAACCAATGGCGATCACGCTGCCGTTCGCTGTTGCTTCCGGCTCAAGAACATCGCCGTTGCCTGTGAGGACCAGAGCTGATGTTTTATCAGCCACGAGCATCATAGCCTCGAGCCGACGCAAATAACGATCTGTGCGCCAATCCTTTGCCAATTCCACACATGCCCTGACCAATTGCCCGGGAAATTGCTCAAGCTTTGCTTCGAGGCGCTCCGATAGAGTGAAGGCATCTGCCGTTGCTCCGGCGAAACCCGCAATCACCGACCCCTTTGCCAATCGACGAACCTTTTTGGCATTCCCCTTGATGATTGTCGGACCAATACTGACTTGACCATCACCGCCGATAACGACTTTGCCATTCTTTCGGACCATGACAATCGTCGTAGCGTGCCAGGAAGTCGGTTCGTGATCAGAGCGTTGTGACATCTCGTTCTCCATAGGCCCATAGCTACCAAAGGTGCGATCTAGTCTCCAAGGCTCCTTGTTGCAAGGCATCGCCCACTTAGCGGATGACAAATTCACCATCCGCTTGTTAAAAGCGATACTCGGAGTTTAACAGCGAGCAAATTGATGCGTAGCGCTACCCTTTCGCGCAGTACAAAAGAAACAAGCATCGATGTATCGGTGAATCTTGACGGAACTGGTCTCTCGAGCATCAATACCGGCATTGGCTTCTTTGATCACATGCTTGACCAGATTGCCCGTCACTCCCTGATTGATATTTCAATCACGGCTAAAGGTGATTTGCATATTGATGATCACCACACGGTTGAGGATACCGGTATTGTTCTGGGTAAAGCCATTCGACAGGCCCTGGGGGATCTCAAGGGCATTACACGCTACTCTGATGTGTTTTTGCCGATGGATGAAACTTTGTCACGCGTGGCCGTTGATATTTCAGGGCGCCCCTTCCTCGTTTTTCGCACCCGTTTTGACCGCGAGAAAATTGGCACATTTGATACGGATCTCGTTCGTGAATTTATGCAGGCTTTTGCCATGAATGCTGGCATGACACTCCATATTGAAACGCTTTATGGGGAAAATGCGCACCATATCGCAGAATCGTGCTTTAAGGGTTTGGCGCGCGCCTTGCGTAGCGCAGTTCAATTGGATCCGCGGATGATTGACCACATCCCCTCGACCAAAGGCTCGCTCTAAAGGCTACGATCTCATGCGTGTTTATTCTGTTTATGAGAATCAACCATCTTTTGATGGCTCTCAGCAGTATCAGCGCACTTTAGTGCCAGAAGGATTTTCCTGGAGCGCATACGCGTTTGGACCTTTCTGGATCCTTTATCACCGCTTGTGGAGGGTGGGCGTTGGTTACTTAGGCGCTGTTCTTGCAGTCCTGTTTGCTGTTTGGTTCTTGCACCTTTCGGCAATGAATTTTCTAGTCTTGATTGGCATGCTGAATTTTCTGCTCGGGCTTGAAGGCTTTGAGCTCCTTCACTCAGGGCCGATCCAGAAATCCGTGCGCTCTGCTCTCATTTTTGCCCAAAGCAATGATGATGCAGAACTTTGCTTTTATGGGACAGCGCCATTGCTTTTGGACCAGACGCAATCTATGGCATCATCACAAGTGCTCAAGAAAATGGCACCCGCCGATATTCTTGGCCTTTTTTCGAGCACGTCAAAATTATGAATGTTGCGATTATCGATTATGGCTCCGGCAATCTTCATTCAGCACTCAAAGCTTTTGAACGTGCCGCCAATGACGTGAACTTTCGTGGCTCCATCGGAATCACTCATAATCCGAGCGATATTTTGAGCGCTGACCGCATTGTGTTGCCCGGTGTTGGTGCCTTTGCGGATTGCCGTCGCGGATTGGATTCGGTTCCGGATCTTACAGCCACCTTGCGAGAGTCTGTAAAGATCAAAAAACGCCCCTTCATGGGAATCTGCGTTGGGATGCAATTGCTTGCAACACGCGGTCTTGAGCATGAAATCACGAGCGGACTTGGCTGGATTGACGGTGATGTTGTCGAAATTCAACCCAAAGATCCCACATTGAAAATTCCTCATATGGGATGGAATACATTATCCCCACAGAGTGACCACGCCTTACTGAAAGGCATTTCGACTGGCGATGACGGCTACCATGCCTATTTTGTTCACTCCTATCATTTTCAGGCGACCGCGCCTGAGTCGATTATAGCGACAAGCGAATATGGTGGCACGATTTCCGCTATTGTAGGCCAAGACAACATCGTAGGTACCCAGTTCCATCCTGAAAAAAGTCAAAGACTCGGGTTGGCGTTTATTGGAAATTTTTTGAGGTGGAATCCGTGATCCTGTTTCCAGCTATTGATTTGAAGGACGGTGAATGTGTTCGTTTGATTCATGGTGACATGAATCAGGCCACTGTCTTTAATACTGATCCCTCTTCACAAGCAAAAACCTTTGAGCAACAAGGGTTTGAATTCCTGCACGTTGTTGATCTGGACGGAGCTTTCGCCGGGCGCCCAATGAATGCACTCGCTGTTGAGGGTATTTTACGCAACGTTGACATGCCTGTTCAACTGGGCGGGGGGATTCGCGATATTCGGACCATTGACGGCTGGTTGTCCAAGGGCGTGGCACGCGTGATTATTGGTACGGCTGCCGTAAAGGATCCCGCCCTTGTTCGTGAAGCCGCTCGGCTATACCCGGATCGTGTTGCCGTTGG
>Ga0209023_10006038_pt1 | contig 12952 bp, 8 predicted proteins | sample LakOneMetagenome_FD_187468 | JGI IMG/M metagenome (GOLD analysis project Ga0209023, IMG submission 187468) | Freshwater and sediment microbial communities from Lake Erie, Canada (SPAdes) (version 2) | ecosystem: Environmental > Aquatic > Freshwater > Lentic | place: Lake Erie, Canada | collected... | reverse complement strand
CACTACCTATCAGCACAAACGAATGCAGACATCTTAGTCCGAGCCCTATTATTGAGACATACGTTATTTTAGCCATAAAAAAAGCCTCAGCAAAATGCTGAGGCTTTTTAGAATACTTAACACTGGTGGTCGTGCGTCATTAGAACAAGATAAGTAAGTCACTGTTTCAGATAAACATTAAAAATACTTTACTTCGCGGGATACACCACAGGATACACAATACTTGCTGCTAGGGTGGTTTCTGCCTGTTTATCGATCATCGCCTTGGTAGTCTTTACAGATTTTAGACTGACAAGACATACAGACCAAAACTACCTCCCCATCTGCCCCTTATTAACCAACACGTCATAAATCACATTGGCAAACATATTCATTTTCATCGGGTCAGTCATGAGTTGCATCATTTGATCTTGATGGGCGTCATGACTACCAATAATGGCATCGTCGATTGCTTGTGCGAAGTTGCCTAACATCGCTTGTTCACGCGTGTTGTTTTGGATTTGCTTCATCACCATGCTGTCTTCTGCCACTTTATCCGCAACGGTATGCACATAATTAATCATGTCTTGATCGGTGAGGTTATCGGTCACAAAGACTTCATTCACGCGACCAAGAATAATCGACAAAAAGTCTTCGAGTTTATCCTTCGGTTTCGCAGTGCCGAGATCATTGCCGACGTCTAACTTTTCTTCACTATCGGCTTTAAGCTGAATATCCTGCTGGCGGATTTTGGACAGGCGGTAATGACTCATACTGACATTACTCAGGTCAATTTCATCTTCGTCTGCCACGGTTTCACGCAGTAAAGGACGTAGATTACGTGCAAATAAACTCATTTTTTCCAGTTCTTTATCATCATAATCGACGATCTGCGACATAAACTCATAGAATCGAGTAAAGCTACCCAAATCCTTTTTAAAGATTTCTAAGCCATCACGTTCTTTCTTGGCTTCGGTAAATTCATTTTCGGCGTTGGCGATCAATACAGGGTCTTGCGTCTGCTTACATCGCGCCAGTCGGTTCTTGGTGACGTCATAATCGCTCACGGCTTCGTTATAGCGTTTTTGCCAGCGTTGCATGGCGGGCTTGCAGATATTACTGATCGCTGCATTGGATTTATTCTTGCTATAGAACGCTTCGGCAAACTGCTCTACTTCAGTCCATAAGAAAATCTGTGGGGATTTCAGTTTTTTAAATAGGTCATAAATCAAATCAGGGTCAGACACATCCGCAAGTTCTGCCGTTTGGTAATACGGCTGGAAGGCATCCAGAATTTCCTGTGGTTCGTTAAAGAAATCTAAAACAAATGTACCCGATTCAGCTTTCCCCGCATAAGTGCGATTCAGGCGCGATAGGGTTTGTACACACTCCACGCCACCCAGTTTCTTATCCACGTACATGGCGCATAGTTTGGGTTGGTCAAAGCCCGTTTGGAACTTATTTGCCACGATCATGACTTGGTAATCATCACAGTCGAATGCCTTCCGCATTTCACGACCTTTAAGATTCGGGTTCATGTTCTTTTCAGTGAACTTCTGATCTTGCAAATGCTCTGAACCCACGTCGTTCGGATGAAACTCTACCTCACCTGAAAAAGCTACCATCGCTTGAATGGACTTGTAGCCTTGCTCTGCGACATATTTATCAAACGCCAGTTTGTAGCGCACAGCTTCCTTACGTGAACTCGTAACTACCATTGCTTTGGCTTGACCACCAAGTAAACCCATCACATTTTTTTTGAAATGCTCAATGATAACTTGGACTTTTTGCGAGATGTTGTAGTCATGCAGTCGCACCCATTGGTTGAGTTTGACTTTGGCTTTTTTGGCATCGACTTGCTGGTCTTTTTCTTCAATCTTTTGCTTGAGTTTGTACACCACTTTGTAGTTGGTGTAGTTTTTCAAGACATCCAGAATAAAGCCTTCTTCAATCGCTTGGCGCATGGAGTAGACATGGTAGGCTTGCGGCAAATTCGTCTTTGACGCAGGCTGAATCGGGTCAGGCAAGCGACCAAACAGTTGCAAGGTCTTGTCTTTCGGCGTGGCTGTAAAGGCGTAATAGCTTAGATTTGAGCTGGCTTTGCGTGAAGCAATCACCGCATCCAGAATATCCTCTGACGACAACTCTTCATCATCGCCACGCTCTTCCAGCATGAGCACTTCTTTGAGCTGTCGTGCGGTTGAGCCGCTTTGTGATGAGTGCGCTTCATCGGCGATAACGGCGTATTTGCGTTCTTTCAGGCTGGTACTGTTTTCAATGGCACGCAGTACAAAGGGGAAAGTCTGAATCGTGACAATAATAATCGGTTGCGCCATTTCTAACGCTTTGGCGAGTTTTTCTGACTTCGAGCCATCGCCTTCTTTATTGTTAATTCGTCCCACAACGCCATCAGCATGTTCAAACTGATAAATCGTGTCTTGGAGCTGTGCATCTAAGATCGTTCGGTCAGTCACCACGATCACCGAGTCAAACATCTTATTGCTGTTTTGATCGTACAGCGTGGACAGTTGATGTGCTGTCCATGCAATCGAGTTGGATTTTCCTGATCCTGCGCTATGCTGAATCAGGTATTTATGTCCTGTGCCTTCATCCAATGCTGCTTGAATCAGTTGGGTGACCACATTCCATTGATGATAACGTGGAAAAATCAGTAACTCTTTCTTGTACTTGCGCCCTTCCCAGTCTTCTTTTTCTTCGATCTGGAGGTGTACAAAATTACCAATCACGTTAAGTAGACTGTCAGGCGTGAGCACTTCTTTCCATAAGTATGCTGTTGCGTATTCTTTGATGTCCTCTGGCACGTCATTGCCTGCACCTTGTTCTTTTGTGCCTTTGTTGAAGGGCAAGAAGTAGGTGTCATCGCCTGCAAGTTGTGTCGCCATATAGACTTCGTATTGACTGACCGCGAAGTGGACTAATGCCCCACGTTTGAAGGTCAGCAACGGTTCTGGTTTATTGGTTGCAGGGTCTTTCGGCAAGCGTGTTTTTTTGTATTGGGTCATGGCGTTTTGCACGGCTTGTTTAAACTCGGATTTGAGTTCAAGCGTGGCGACTGGAAAGCCATTGACGAATAATACGAGGTCGATGCGCCATTTTTTGGCTTGTTTGCCTGTGGTTAGCAGTTCTGCGGCGGTGGCGTATGGGCTATAGACCAACTCTGGCACGACTCGGCAGATGTTCTTTTTGTAGTTGGCTAAGAGTTCTGGGTTTTTATGATGTTCGGGTTTGAATTGGCAAAATGAAAATCGTGTACCACGGGTTTTCAGTCCATGACGTAACACGCCCAATGTGCCATAGCTCCGTGATTCGTCATCGGTGGCGTTGATGTCGGCTTTTTTGAGTTGTGCGACGACGGTTTCTAAAAAATGACGTTCGGTGTCATTCGGAAAAATACTTTTAAACTTTTGCCATTCTTTGTCTTGTGTGGTTTGGATGAAGTCTAAAACATCTTGTTCATAGAGGGCGCTTTCTCGGTTGTAGCCTTTAGGCGCGCCGAGTTGCCAACCGCTTTCCTGCATTTGGGCAATGATGTCATTTTGAAAAATACTTTCTAGCGTTGCATCCATGTTTTAATTTCCTAAATCCCTATGACACATTTAATCTGTTTTAAATTTCTTGTATTTGCCAAATTGAATAACTTGCCCATTGTTCGGGAAAACCCATCCATGCCTTTGGAATATTGTGATGCGTATTGAATAAATGTAGTAAGCGACTGCGCCATGTATGTTGCGGTGCTATCTTATCCATAAAATAGAGTAGAAAAACCAAACTATTATACAGTTTACGATCTGCCGAGGTGGTTTGTGCAAAATTACACTGTTGTGCTAAACCAAAAGGTTTATTTCGAGGCTTTGCAATGGTTTTGGTGAATTTGCGATTCCATAATCGGGAATGATGCGCACAGGTATTCCGCAAATAAACCAAGTGATGCAATAAACCTTCAAATTGTTTTTCATCGCAATCAAAGTGACTCGAAATCGCTGCGCGTGTTTGTTTCGGAGCGAGCAACTGATACCATTTGGAAAGTTGCCCAAAACTCATGACCTCACAGGTCGCCCAAATCGGTGGCATGTTGGGGTGATCATAATTTCGCTTATAGTGGTCAATAAAAACCTCATCTGCACGGTCAATTTCCCCCTGCAAACTTTCGAGCAATCTATTCCATTTATAGGCATTTTTAAAATACTGTTGATTCATAAATGCATGTGCGCCATGCCGATGCGCAATTTCATAAGCAAATTGGGTACGAATCGCCACTTCTACTCGTTCTATGGCGTCGAGTACCAGTAATCTGAGTTCACGGTCAAAGACATATAAATCCCACACTTGTTCAAAATGAGTGTTTTCTTGGAAACAGTGTGGCGAATGGGTCTGTTCAAAGGGTAACCAATATGCACCCAAACGGTAATAATTGACTTGAGATAAATGAAAAATTGCTTGTTGTTCATCAGAAACGATCATCCCGCGAGATTTTAAAATCTCCAGTTGTTCTGAGAATGTTTTTGGCGATTTATTGAATGGTTTCATGTGTTGCCAGCAAATCGAGGTAACTGACTATCGGTAGTGTCATTATTATTTTTTGGGGTATTAGAAAAAAGTAACCCGACAGTTTGAGGGTACAATTGCTTGCATAGCCTTGTCGGGTGTTGTTGGAGATATAGTGCAATATCATGCGGTTTTATGCAATATTTTTTTGTATTCATACTGACCACACGGTGTAAAGCAGCTTTCATGCGCTCAACTCCGTTTTAGCGTCATTAGGATTTTGCCAATTGCGCACGTCAATCTTGCCTGTGACGGCAGCGGAAATAAGCGCGGTGCGACGTTCAGAAAATAATTCAACTTGATCATTTCCTTTTTTTATAAGTAAATCAAACTTCTGTTCTTCTATACCTATCTTTCTACAAATTTCATTCTGCTCATCTGAACTTGGCAACAATATTGGTAAGTTTTGAAAGCCTTCTTGATTTACGTAAACAAGAGTCGCAGCAGTACCAATTAGTTCAAAATATTGTTTAGATATAGCAACTATGTATTGTAAATATTCTGCCTTAATTTTAGTTGGGCGAAATGCCTGCAACTGTTGATTAATAATCACATCAAAATTATTAATAGACGTAATACCAAAGTTTCCTACACAGCTTGCAATTACAGCCCCTTTCTTTAATGTTTTTGATCCCGCTTGGGACGCGGCTACATCTGAAACAAACTTAGTAGCAATATTTATATATGGTAGTTTCATGTCTTCCATTGTGATCCATGGAGTACCTTCCATATCATTCAATTCAGGTTTATTCCTTTGCGGAATAAAAACATCAGATACAAATTTAGCCCGAGTAACAACCCACCCCTCTGGCACGTCCCCCAACCACTCCACACCCGAATCTTTCATCGGAACATGAGGATTTAAACCTTTAGTCACGGCATGGCTAATCACCGCTTGACGTTTTTCTTTAAGCAACGCAATCAGTTTTTTTTGATTATCAATTAATGTGTCAATTTTTGCAGTTTCGTGATCGAGGAAATTGGCGATTTGAGTTTGTTCAGTTTTAGAAGGAAATCCAAATTTTTCCATCAGATACGCCTCAGAATCTAAGTTCTGAATACCTGTAGTTTGTTTTATAGATGGAAAGTTAATACGACCAGAATATAAATGAGAAAATGCAAAGGTCAGATATTTGCTGTCCATATTTATATTTGGCGTCATTTTTGCGACAAAATTTGAGGTGATTGCTGGAAAATCTTTATCGAATAGAACAACACAACCAACTAAAGTTTTTTCACCGCCACCTGACTTCTCAATCAGCAAATCACCTTTTTTAAGTAATCTACTTTCAGCTTCCTTTGGCAGAATAGATCGCAGTGTTAGCTTACCCTCATTAACTGTGAAATTATCACGATTAAAATCAGCTACTCTCAAAACACAAAGGTCGTTTTTCCCTTCAGGCTCTCCACCCCAAAAACCATTTGTACACCTGTCTATTGATCGCTTTAGAGAATACAAATCCCAATGCCTTGGAATCTCCCCCAACCATTCCACCCCTGAATCTTTATATTCTTTATAAGTTTGGTACTTCGACATTACGAATGCACCTCTTGCAGAAGTGCCATAATCTCCGCGCTCACCGCATCTAAATCCGCATCAATCGCACGTAAATCACGTGGCGGCTGATACACATAAAAATGACGATTAAACGGAATCTCATAACCCACAATCCCAATCTCGCCATCCTTATCATCGCGCTTATCAGCATTCATCCACGCATCAGTCACATGCGGTTGAACCTCACGCATAAAGTAAGACTCAATCAACTCAGACGTACTCACCTTTGGATTCAGCGCAATATTTTCCGCATCACGCAAATCACCATCTTGCACAAACTCAACCACCCTACCGTCACAACCAAAATGACCATACAACGGATTTTCCGCACCCTTCACCACTTTGCTAATCACACGCACAGCATCAGGATTCTTCCACGTCACCGCATCCAAAAGCTGTTTTTTCTCCCGCGTATCCAGCTTCACATTGGTCGCCTTCAAAGCATCCTTAAACACCTCATCAAAGGCATTAAAATCATCGCTTTGCTGAGACCCAATCTTGCCCTGCAACGCAATCGCCTTACCCATCAAACCTTTTTGGAACAACCAAAGGTCTTTATCCAAAACCGTCTTAATATCCTTTTCCTTCAACTCAGGAAAATCAGCCTTCACGATGGCACGCACCTCGGCAGCCACCTCAACCAAATCGCCATAATTACCATCAGTCCAGTCCTGCCCAAACTGCTCATACACCGTCTGCATCACCGCATTAAACGGCTTCGGCGCAAAACGCAGTGACGCAATCGCCTCATCGGTGAACTGCGTTGATAAACGTAACGGACGCTCAATCGTCACACGACGATACCCAAACTCATAACTGTTAAAAATCTTGCTGGAAAAAGGCTTTTGCTGATCGCTCTCACCATCATCCGTCAACGTATCCACCGCGACAAACTCACCGTAGTTCTTGGTAATCGTCCGAATTTCTTTTTCAGTCAAATAATTACGCTTAGAACCCAAAGACTTACGCATTTTCGTGCTCAAGTTAGCACCATTAATGAGATGCACTTTGCCTTTACGTTTAGGGTCTTTCTTATTGGAAAGCACCCATACATACGTCGCAATACCCGTGTTATAAAACATATCATTCGGTAACGCGATCAAGGCTTCCAGTAAATCCGCCTCCAAGATATAACGACGAATCTCACTCTCACCACTGCCCGCACTGCCCGTAAACAACGGCGAACCATTTAAAATAATGCCAATACGACTGCCATTTTCTTTACTGTTTCCACCACCACTCGTATCACGCATCTTGCTAATGAGGTGCATCAAGAACAATAACGACCCATCCGACACACGCGGCAAGCCCGCACCAAAACGCCCATCAAAGCCTTTATGTTGATGCTCGTCAGTGATTTCCGCCTCGATCTTTTTCCAGTCCACCCCAAACGGCGGATTAGATAACATGAAATCAAACTTATCATTTGCCAGTTGGTCATTGGATAAGGTGTTACCGAGCTTGATACGGCTCACATCCTGCCCTTTAATCAGCATATCCGCTTTACAGATCGCATAAGACTCAGGATTTAACTCCTGCCCAAACGCACGCATCACCGCATCTGGATTATGTTCGTAGAGATACTCCATCCCTGATGACAAGAAACCACCAGTCCCCGCTGTCGGGTCATAAATAGTACGGATAATGCCTTCTTTGTTGAGGGCTTCATCATCCTCGCTAAACACCAACCCTGTGGTTAAACGCACGATGTCACGCGGCGTAAAGTGTTCCCCAGCGGTATCGTTTGAACTTTCCGCAAACCGACGAATCAACTCCTCAAACACCAAACCCATGTCGTGATTAGAGATATTCTTCGGGCTTAAATCCGTGGTGGCGAACTTCTGTACCACTTTGTACAGTAGATTGGCATCATCCAGTAAACCCAGAAACTCATCAAACTTAAAGTTCTCAAAAATCTCTCGCGCATCTTTGGAGAAACTTTGAATATAGTTATTGAGATTAGCGCGAATGTCTTTTTGACCGAGGCTGCTTAAATCTAATTCAGATGTGTTGAAGAACGCTAAATTTTTCGTTGCGCGCAGCAAGAGTTTTTCTTTCCCTTCTTCGGGGAGCAACATATTTTTTACTTTTTCATTTTCTGCCAACACGCCCGCTTTGCTAGTTTCTAAAACACACTCTAAGCGACGCAGCAAAGTGAACGGTAAGATCACTCGACCATATTGCGACTGTTTAAAATCACCCCGTAGAAGATCGGCTACTGACCAAATAAAAGCGGCTGTTTGTGAAAAATTATTGTTTGTCATACCAGAAGTTACCCGAAGCTAAATAAAGCTATAGTGTTTTGAAATTGAATTGATTGTGCCTGAAACGGTGATGAGTTTTCTAGTTTTGTTGGGTTAATTAGGGGTGTTGAGTGAATGCTTTGGGTATCGACGTCCAATAATATGCGGTTTTAGTGCGAACCACACTGCGAACCACTTGACTGCGAACCTAATTTCAAGCTGTTTTGCTGCGTACCACTACTTTGCGTACCAGCAAAAACATGCTTTTCGCTGTTAACGTACCAAGTGCATTAAGGTGTAACCTAATCCGTAACCACCACTCGCGTAACCATCAAAACAACAAACCCGCACAATGGCGGGTCTGGTTTACTTGTTGCAGGCTATGCGCAAAATAAGCCTAGAGTTCAGGCAAAAAACCATATTGTCGATCATACTCTATAGGTTTACTCTGCAACTAATGCCCACAATAGAATAAAAGGAACGATACTCTTGATTCATTATGTCTATTATTTATTGCCTATTTTAGTCATGGTCATGTGCGGATTGTTTCATTTACGCAGGAAGATCATTAAACGTCGCAATGACATTTGCATTCAACGGAAGAACGGCTTTTTTTGCCTGCATGTTTTCCCGTCTGATCGTAGCGGTGATACGAGCTATCGCCCAATGCACTTTACTTTGAGTAAGCCTCCAGAACAATTCAGAAAAAAGAGTAGCGCCACTGATAAGACTCCTACTGAATAGTACATTTCCAATGTTTCAGGTAATTGTTCTCAAACAAAAAAATAACTCATTGATTCATTGAAACTAATCTTAAATATGATTTTTCACTCCGTCCAACAAGACAGAAAACAACAAACCCGCACAATCGCGAGTCTGGTGCTTAGGTATTTGTTATGGTTACTTGCGATTTCTTCGTCTTGATAATCTTATCCTATGAATAAAGACAATTTGTAGGGGCAACACGGGAAACAAGGCAACAAAATGGCTGTATCCATTGCAGTGTAAGGGTTTCATATTTTTAAGCAAGAAGGCAACACGGGGCAACAAGAGGCAACAAATTAGAAAAAACATCAAACATACTTACTCGCTTACTCGTAATATCATTTTGTTGCCCGCTGTTGCCCCATGTTTCACTTTTATCAAATATCACTTAAAGCCTTGCTGCGTATGGCGTTGGGGGGGGCATTTGTTGCCCCGTTGCCCCTGTTGCCCTGTTTTCTATGTGAATAATGCAGGATTAAGCATAATCATGCGGTCATCGTGCATAACGTGTTCATGTTCAACCAATAGCGATAAGGCAGATTTAAACGTGTCTTTTTGCCGTATTGCCTTTGGTGTGACGTTCGCCATCACAAAACGTCGTTCCAATTCTCGAATGCCCTTTGCGGTGCATGTTTTAATTAACCATGTACTGAGCTGGTGAGCTTGGTTGGTCTTTTTGTCGATCACGGATACGTCGGCATATCTAAGCCATTCACTCAAACTGTATCGGATGAGGTCACATGCTCCTTTCATGCTGTCGTAACTAATCACTGTTTGACGTTCAAAGAATGCAAATACAGTAGCAACCCGTCGTGCAAGCTCTCCCGCTCTGCCAGCAAAGGCTCGGATTGATTCATAAATGCCGCCTTGTTTTTGTCCTAATTCAACCTCGTTATAGAACGATAACCATATATTTAATGCTTGGTCTGTAAGCTGTAGGACGTGGCGCGGATTGCTTTCAATTTCTTGATGATCTTGTTTGCTAATCGGGTCTGTTAGATCAGACAAGAATGCGCCGTAATGCTCCCAAAACCTTTGTAGTCGTGGATCACTGTATGATTGTTCGCTGAGCTTTTCGATGGTGTTGATTCGCGTTCCTGCGAGACTCTGAGGGGCTGCAAAGATAAAGCGCGGTAAAAAACCCTGCCCTCTGAGGATCGGATCATTTAGCGCACTATGCAACACTTCACGCTGCCCTAATAGATTAACCATCAAACGAATATCAAACGCTGTACCGCCTGCCTCACTGTTTGACTTCGCCCGCGTCCTTTCAAACGTACCGCTATCGAATACGCGGGTTAATGCGCCTATCGCTGATTTTGCAGTGTCGCCCTTCATGGTTGAACCGCCGAAGAACTGCCCCGCTTCATCACTAGCCCATGCGCCATTGTGAATGTCACCTGAGATAAATGCGCCCGCGATTGGCTCAATGGTTGCGTCTGAAAATATACTTTTCGGATTAGGAGGCAATGGGTTATTTTCGATAAACTCGCTGGTTTGCTTCTTGTTGGCACAGGCTGCAATGCCATCATTGAACTCTTTAGATTGTTGCTGATATTCAATAATGCGCTGCTTTTCCAGTTCCTTAATCACTTTGTCGGCTAGGTTATGACATCCTGATTTACGGTCGCCGCTTGCTCCTTCGGTCAATATAAACAGGCTGCACGGCATTCCGTTGGGCTTATGATGATCGGGTGCGTTGACGTGGATTTGTGCCACATACGCCAATGTACCCAATACACATTGTCCAGCCAATCCGATGGGGGCTTGTACGTGGTAGGCAATCGCTTCAATTGCATCTTGTGCCAGCTTCGGGAACGCTTGCACGGGATAGGCTGGCGGTGCGCTTTCTGGTTCGTGTAACGTTAGCGGCTCGCTCCATTTCTGTTGATCGGTTGCAATTTTTTCATCAGCAAGATGATCAATCAATTCTTTGTTATCCATGTATTGATCAATGTCTACAGGTACAGAAAGCACGGCTGTATTAAAACCTACTAATAGCGTTTTTAAGGTACTGACTTTATCCGCTGCAATTGGTGTATAGGTTTTAACTCCTTCACACTCTAACGCATCAATAACGGCTTTAAATGCCTCTCTTTGCGCTGAGGTCATTTCTGAGCCGCTTGTATTTGCAACAGGTACGAATACGCAAGGTAGACCACTTGCTGATAGTTTAAAAAATGCAGGAAGTGCATTCACGACATGCACATAATCAGGTTTCTTGTTCGTCGGTAGATTAGAACCAACAAAACCACATTGGCCAAAATCATGATGATCATCAAAAAACGATAACGGTTTTTTGTCCTTCTGTACTGCCCAATAGTTCACGGGTTTATCACTACCCAATAAACAAGAAGGTAATACGAGATAATCAGTAATATCTATTCCGTTTAATCGTACATCTAGTGGGGCAATCAAATATTCATTGAACTTCGGATCACCGTTTGCCACAATAACAGGGTGAGTTTTAATATAAAAATCACCCTGTTTATATCGCTGTAATTCTTGTGTGAACTCGTTGAATAGATCCATAGAGCCGCTATCGTCCAGCGGCTTTTCTATGTCTGTATCAAAAATACACACCGTATCGGGGCATTTGTTAAAGGGTGCATTCATCGAGAACCCCCCTCAATTAAAGCGTCAACTTCAGCACGTTCAAAGATTACGATATGCTCAGGCTTACACCATTTGCTCATATGATCACGGATTATTTCAGCATCTTGATAGCTTTCAGCGTGTTCATGTGTACCAAAAACAAAGGGGAGGTTATTTAGTAAGATTTCAGCATCGGGCAACGGGCAAGTCTTGCAGGCAATCACAAGATATTGGTTCATGTAGTCATCCCCCGCGCCGCCTTCTTTGATTCGATCCATTCCTCAATTTCAGCCGAATCAAAATACACTGGCGATTGCATAGTTTCGCCCAGCTTTATTGGTTTTGGAAATGAAGGATCTTTGGCTGCAAGTTTATGTAGACCATTGGAACTCATGCCCAATTGAAGGCACACTGTTGCTCGCTTAAGTAATGTCATGATTACACTCCTATACCGAATCGCAGGTAGCGACGGCTTATTTGGGGAGTGTGGTTATCAGGGTTTATTTAATCCAGACCTACAGGGGTGAGTGAGTATGTATGGGTGTAGATACAGGGTGTTAAAATTAGTCACTAACATTCAAATTGGCACTATATTTGGACTCAAAACAGGTTTTTTATTATGAATATGGCATCTACTACATTCTGCCTTAATTCAACAATCCCTACAGGGGTGATATGGATACATATGGCGCTTTGTGTAGACATATAGAGATTTGAATGCCGCTCTGAACAGACAAGATACACACTTCAAAAAGAAAACCGCCCTTGAAGGCGGTTCTAATTTCATGAAGGCGAGGCTCACAACCATCCGCTTACGCCTTCCTAAACGCCACAATATTATCACCCGCCAATCTATCGAGATAATCGGCATAGGACTGCATCATCACGCGCCGCTGCTCTAGATACATTGCTTTGTTATATACGCCTGCTACGCCACCTTTGACGTGCGCAAGCTGTGCCTCGATGTGATCGGCATTAAATCCCTGTTCATTGAGTGCTGTACTAGCGATATGCCTGAAGCCATGCCCGGTCTGCCTTCCTCCATAACCCAAACGCCGCAAAGCCATACTGAAGAACATATTAGACGGCGGCTTGCCGTTATCGTTCCGCCCTAAAAAAAGCAAAGGATATGCGCCAGAATAATATTGAAGTTCTTTTAAAAGCTGGACGGCTTGAATTGGCAAAGGTACTAAATGCTCTCTACGTTTCTTCATGCGCGCGGCTGGTATCGTCCACAATGCTTTGT
>Ga0209023_10006036_pt1 | contig 12958 bp, 12 predicted proteins | sample LakOneMetagenome_FD_187468 | JGI IMG/M metagenome (GOLD analysis project Ga0209023, IMG submission 187468) | Freshwater and sediment microbial communities from Lake Erie, Canada (SPAdes) (version 2) | ecosystem: Environmental > Aquatic > Freshwater > Lentic | place: Lake Erie, Canada... | reverse complement strand
CTCATGAACATAACGCCGGGCGGCACATGGAGCACCACAAGCAGCCTGATCAGTATTGGCTCATTATCAGGACTAACAACCGGTATAATGGCAGGAACAGCTACTGTTACCTATACAATAGGCAACGGATGTACCGCAACAACAACAGTAACTGTACATCCATTACCGGATGCGATATCAGGGACAAAGGACATTTGTCTTGACCAGACAACCACACTGAGTGATGCTGCAACAGGCGGCACCTGGAGCACCGCGGACACTACGGTACTTGTAAGTGCGTTTTCTGGTGTGATAACCGGAAAATATACCGGCACGGCGACCATAACCTATACACTACCTACGACATGCGCCGTGACCACAACAGTGACGGTGCATGAAATACCACCTGCAATAACGGGCAATACATTTATCTGCCCATCAACCACAACGTCACTTTCGTCTATGAGCGGAGGCTCGTGGGTAAGCAGTAATACTGCCGTTGCTACAGCAGATGCTACAGGAACAATAACGGGAGTTGCGGCAGGAACAGCTACTATAACCTATACATCAGACGCAGGCTGCTTTGTGCTTGACACCGTTACGGTATACCCTATCGTTGGGCCAATACTTGGCACTAAAACCATTTGTAAAGAAGATACGGCAATACTACGGAATGCTATACCCGGCGGAGTGTGGAGCAGCAGCAGTACTTCGATAGCAACCATATCCACGACGGGAATTGTGACCGGCATAGCAAGCGGAACCACTATTATCTTTTATAGTGCAGCGAAGACATGCGATACCGCAACAGCCGTTGTGACGATCGCACCTCTGCCAAACGCGGGTGTAATTACCGGAAATGAAAAAATATGCGCTAACTCATCATCCCTGCTCAGCGACAGTATTGCAGGCGGCGTTTGGAGCAGCAGCAATTCAGGTATCATTACTGCAGATGCTACTGGAAAAATAACTGCGGGCAGTGTAGGCTCCGCAACGATCTTCTATACCTACACCAACAGTTGCGGATCTGACGTTGCTACATTTGCGATGACCATCAATCCATTACCGGCCAACGCGCATATCACAACCCATCCGGACACAATACTTTGCAGCAATACATTGTTCCAGAATTTCGGTGCTGATGCCCCTCCTCCTGCCGGAATACATTACATCTGGACCGCAGTAAACGCGGTGATCTATGCCACCGGCAAGGACAAGCAATATTGCCTTGCCAGCTTTACTACTGCGGGTACGAGTGTCATCAAACTATCAACTGACCAGGATGCAACAGACTGCAGCAGTGCAGACAGCATTATTTTTCGCATTAGCGAGAATATATCCCTTAATCCATCGGTAGTCTATTATACCCCTGAATTTGTATGCACTGACCATACCGCTGATAAATATCAATGGGGTTATGATGATATAAATACCCTGGATTCCACCCTATTACCGGGAATGACGAATCAAAATTATTATAATATTGATCCTCAAATTGGTACCAGAAGCTACTGGGTGCTAACCTATCATAGTGGTTGCCAACAAAAATCTTATTATAAATTGCCTGAAAACATAAATACAACAACCAAAAAAAGTAATATTGAGTTACTTTTGTATCCTAATCCGGCTGGTGATGAGATCAATGCATTGGTCAAAGGCATCGACGGTCAGGAACAGATATTCGCCAGATTGATAGATGTTAATGGAAAGTCAATAAAAAGTATTTATCTTTCGGGCGGGAAAGGCAGCATAAACCTGAGCGGATGTATTCCGGGAATGTATATGATGCAGTTTATCAACAATGGTGAGCAGATAGGCTCGAAAATATTTGTAAAGCAATAAGCAATGCATATGAAGCGTTTATTAATGACTGTATTGATGGCAGGGTATATTACTCCTGCACTATTTGCACAGGTTAGGGGTGATGAAAGAATTAAGTTTTATTTTGAGGGCGGCTATCGTGCAGGCTCTATGAAAGAGAACTACGACTCTTATGCATTGACCGCCAACTACGCCAGCCCGGTAAATGCAACACAGAGTAAACTAAAATACAGCGCCAACCTTTCTCAAAGCTACAGTCTGCAGTTTGGCTACTTCATTGACAGGAAGAGGCGCTTTGCACTTCAGACCGGCCTTATTTATTCTGACCAACAAGGAGACCTGGGAGTAGATACATTCCATATTGAATTCAAAGCCCGTGATTATAAAGGCAACATTTACAGACAAGTAGTAACAGCAGATCACGGTATCCATGAGTCAGTAAGAAGCCAGCATGTAAGTATACCGGTTGAAGCAAGGTATAATGTATGGTTGTCGGACCGGTTTTCTTTGAATGTTAATGCAGGTATACTATATAATTCATGGCTGAAGAGCACCTACAATATCAAAGCGAACTTTGACTATGAGGCTATATACCAGTTTACCGGGACCGGCTCGAATGTGGCTACACAGTATGATGCCAGCCCTGTTCCTGACTCTAAAGACTGGCTGATCACCAAGGCAGAATATCTGAAAGATAATCCCAAAGGCAGTATGGAAGCCTATTTTACCGATCTGAAAAAGATAGGCTATAACGTAGGCCTGCATAAACCAGTAACTAAAAATAGCGGAGAAGTAAATTACAGCACAAAAAAACTGGGCTATATCGGAGAACTGGAATTAGGGTTCCTGCTTACGAAAAATCTAGCGGTTAAACTTGGGGCATTTTATGCAACAGAATCATTCCGGGGTAAGCCGAGATCAAAGTATATGATGACCAGCAAGCCTGGAGAATATAATCCTATACTGAACTACACGAAGGAAGTAACTATGACCAGCTATGGCGTTACAGCAGGCCTCGCGTACAACTTCTATTCTTATCAGACTATGAGGTTCAAACGGAATTAAGCTCACTGACCTCAAAGAAAGAGAGCACCAAATACTTACTGCAAAAAAAATCCCGTTCATACCAGAACGGGATTTTTTTGCAGTATACCTTATTTAATATAAGTGCCTCTACTATTCTTTTACTATTTTCTTTGTAATAGTACCTGAAACAGGATCTATTACTTCCAACATATATAGGCCAGGCGGCAAAGCAGCGGTGGCAATTTCATTATTTCCTCTTACCAGTGAACCGTGAGCAACGACACGGCCTACCATATTCAACATACGGTAATCGGCGCTTGTTTGCAATCCATCTATGCGTATCTGCTGATTGACTGGATTGGGGTATACATTTATTGATGCAGCATTTGTGATGTCGTTCACTTCAGTAATGCACTCTATTATACGCACATCAAACGTTCTTGTAGTAGGGCAGCCCACTGAATTTGTGACAGTGTACCGCACCGAAGCTATTCCGCCATATGCGCCCGCAGTAATTAGCCCGGGACCGGATACAGCAGCGGCGGTTGTAGCTACGCTCCATACTCCGCCCGGCGTAGCATCTGATAAAACAATAGTCCTCCACCTGCAAACTGTATCAACGTCTCCTGTAATGTTGGCTACCGTAGGTACAGGATTTACCTGAACATATACTTTACGCCAGTCAGCTACCTGACTGCAATAGCCGACCATTATAGTAAATGAATCAAGGCCGAGATAGCCGGGTGCAGGGGTGTAGGTGATGCCGGAAGGCATAATAGTGCTGCCAGTTGTTAACATTGAATATGTTACACCTCCTATGGTACCGTGCACAGGAGCTACATCTACCGTCCAATCTAATGGGAAGGATATATCCGGGTCTGTTGCTGTCAAAAGTGTATCCACCAATTTTGGAGGTGCGCTCATGCAAGCCTGCAAAGTATCTTTCGTTGCGTTAAATACAGGGCTGTTGGTATACGTAACCTTACGCACATGGCTGAGGCTACCGGGCAGGAAAAGATTATTACCGCAATCAATAGCAACATTTGCGCTCCCGCATTGAGCGGCGGTTGCAGGGCCACCGTCGCCTGAATAGCTTGACCCACCTATGAAGCCTGCAACTGTAGTTATAATGTTGGTACCTACATCTATCTTGCGTATCAGGTTGTTATAAGTATCAGCGAAGAGGACATTACCGCTTACATCCACCGCTATGCCCCACGGAACGTTAAGAACCGATGCTGCGGCAGGGCCACCGTCGCCGCCGTAGCCCGCAGGCAATGAAGCAGACCCTGCTATCGTAGAGATAATACCTGATGTGCCAACCTTGCGTATTGTATTATTGTTCTGGTCGGTAATAAACAACTCACCTGCTTTGTTAACAGCAACGTCATATGCACCGTCCAAACGTGCCGCGGCTGCTGCGCCGCCATCACCGCTGTAGCCCGGAATTCCGTTTCCGGCTACTGTATTGATCTTACCGGTTGATGCATCAACCTTCCGAACAACAGAGCCAACGGCGATGTATAAATTTCCTGACGCATCAACAGTCATTCCGTTCGGGTTCTCACATTTTGCATTAGTTGCCAATACACCATCGGCTGTTGCCAATCCACCACCTACAACAGAAGTGATGATTCCGGCTTTGTCTATTTTACGTATGCGGCTATTGCCATGATCTACGATATAGAGATTATCAGAGGCGTCCATGGCCAGGTCAGTGACCATATCAATATATGCAGCAGTGGCAGGGCCGCCATCACCCAAAGGGCCGGGAATGGTCCCGTTCCCTGCTATAGTAGTAATAATTCCATCATGGTCTATCTTCCGTATGTAGTACATATACTCAGAAACATACAAGTTGCCTCTTGAGTCCATAGCTACTCCAAATGGATGATCAAGACCTGCATTGGTAGCAGGGCCGCCATCACCGGAATGAACCCCCGAAAAATATTTACCAACTACAGTAGAGATGATCTGTGCGTGAACTGAGGATAGGGTCGTAAAGCTAAAAGCTAAAATAATAAGTAAATATTTATTCATGTAAATTAATTATTGTATCTTATTTGTCGGTTTTAGGTGCTTAAAGTTAATAAGAAAATATCGATATAATATATAAAGGGAGGAAAAACCGGGTGTTTTTTTATACAGAAATCCAAAGCATTGATAATCAATGTAAGGTTAGCCAAGATGAATCTGCGTAGCATGTATCTTTCCTCCAAAAAACATTGCTGCATGTTTGTCGAAGTCAGCAGTATCATCGGTGGTGCAGAAATTCATCTCGCCGTGCCTGCATAGCACACTTTCTATTTCATGATGGCGTTGCAAATATTCAGCAAGGCTGTCCGCTACGATATTACCTTGTGCTACCACACTGATACCCGAAGGCAGGTACTTTTGTATCATATCCATGAGTAACGGATAGTGTGTACATGCCAGCAATATAGTATCTATATCGGGAGCCATCGACAGTAATTCATCAAGATACTTTTGTACAAAATAGGCCGCACCCGGCGTTTTATATTCTCCATATTCAACTAATGGCACCCACATAGGGCATGCCAGTTGATGCACTTTTATTTCCGGGAAAAACTTATTGATCTCTATCTGGTAAGAGCCTGAATTTACTGTACCCTTAGTGCCCAATACGCCAACTGAATTTGTCTTTGTATATGTACCTATGACCTCTGCGGTAGGCCTGATGACGCCAAGAACGCGCCGTTCCGGGGCTATGTGCGGCAAGTCCTGCTGCTGAATGGTCCGCAATGCCTTTGCCGATGCTGTGTTGCAAGCAACAATGACCAAAGGACATCCCATTTTAAAGAACCATTGCACACACTGTAAAGTATATTCGTGCACGGTTTCAAATGAGCGGTTGCCATATGGTGCACGGGCATTATCGCCCAGGTACAAGTAATCATATTGCGGCAACAAAGCAGCTACTGACTTGAAGACAGTAAGCCCGCCATAGCCTGAATCAAAAATACCTATTGGACCGGATGCCAGCATTGCAGGATAAAGTTAGGATAAGTTTGCACAAAAAAAGAGCGTCTTTTCAGACGCTCTTTTGACGTAAAATATTTGAAGCTATTAGTTAGCTACTACTATTTGCTTTACTATCTGGCCATCTGTACCGTTGATCTTTACAACATAAGTACCTGCTGCAAGCGTATTAACAGAAAGAGCAGTGTGGTATTCTGTTGCTGATGGTACATTCATTAACGGAGTTACCATACGGCCTGTCATGTCATATATTGCAATCGTTGAAGCCTGAGCAGTATTCCATTTCAGGTTTATGTGCAGCATATCGCTAGCAGGAACAGGGAACATATCTGCTGTACCGTTTGCGTTAAGTATGCTGTTTACATTTAAGGTAGAAGTACCATAAGTACCGTAGTAATAATTTGCCATCGGGTCACCTACTGCATATTCGAATACACCTACAACGTTCCATGACTTACCAATTGAAGAAGTCATCTGGTTGTTGCTGTTATAAGTATATGTGCGCTGCATAGTGTTTACCCAAGAACCGCCTGATGAAGTATTCCAGTACTGGTCGATCTCAGACTGTGGCATATGAGCTGCTGTGAAACTGCTGTATATCATGTAAGTAACATTTTCCCATGCAGAAGTACCTGTATTGTAAACCTGGTACAACTGAGATGTACGGTTGTGCGCTACGTCATAAGTGTTCGTATACATATTCACGTTTACCCAGCCAGAACTCCATGTATTGTATGAAGAAGTGAGCAACTGTGTGTCAGTTGTATAAGTATATACATACTGCTGTGTGTAAACCGGAGAACCGCTGTAAACGTCCTGATCAGTTTGATTCAACAGTTTGTTGGTAACTGCATCGTAAGTATATGTCTTCGTGCTATAGTTGTCAAATTTAAGTGTCAGTCCGTTCCAAATCTGGTACTGATCCAACTGCAACAGATCTTTCGCATCGTAGGTATAAACGTTCTTGGTTTGTGGTACCCATGACGTACCACCCCAATACTGATCGATACGAGTAGCTATTTTGTTAGAGCTTGTATATGTGAACAAAGTACGGCTGGATAAAACCCAAGCCGTTCCGCTCCAGTATTGCGTTGTAGTACTTGATATGTTATTATTTGCATCGAAATCCTGTGTAGTGTACTGGCTGTTCACATACATAGAGTCTCCCTGATAGTAAAACTGAGTAGCGTTGTCATACTTGTGTGTATGCGACATGTCTCCACCTCTTTTGTCAGAAGTAAACTTATAGGAAGTAGAATCCGAAGCTTTAAACATTGCACCATCGTGTGTGTAGTCAGATTGTGCAATAAGCCTTGTAGCTGTCTGAGCCTGCGCGTTCTGGCACAGTAAAACGGGTATTGCAAGTGTAAAGAGTAGATTTCTTTTGTTCATAAAAGCATTTTTATTTGAAATAGTTAATTTGTATCTATCAGAAATACCCTACAATGATAATATTATTTTTTCAGAAACTACAAATTTCCGGGAAAAATACCGTTGCAAGGGTATTTTTATGCATTATTTTAATAATGTGGCGTTTCCCACTCTTTGAAAATAGTCACACATCCATAAACTCCCAGATGCTATGATATGCCCCAAGCTGTTCTGCATGAGCAATAAATCCCGCATAAAAAGGGAACCGCGATAAAGTGGCGCTATCTCCTATTACTACCAGCTTTTTACGTGCACGTGTCATAGCTACATTCATTCGCCTTATATCAGACAAAAAACCAATAATGCCGTCTGCATTGCTCCGTACCATACTGATGTAAACAATATCCCGCTCCTGCCCCTGGAAGCTATCAATCGTATTCACAGAAATACTGTTGCTATATTCCATGAGATCGGGTGAGTGCTGCAGCAGCTCCTTTAGTACATGTACCTGCTGTTTGTAGGGAGAGATGACCGCAACAGAAGGAAAAGAATCAACAGAATAGCTGCTGCCCAACTCTGCTGCCAACTGCGACAAATGACGAAATAAAAAAGCTGCTTCTTCGGGATTGGATATCGCCTTGCTTTCAACCAGTTCGTCATAACCGCTGCCGGCAGTATCAATAAACAACAATGGCTCATCTGCAGTATGTAATAAATGCTGCGCAACAGAAGCATGCGCTTTTAGTTTGTCTCCGTAAAATACTTTGGAAGAATAACCCATGATGCGCTCGTGCATGCGGTATTGCTCTTCCAGCAACACTACGCACTGCGGATACAATGCAATGCATTTTTCAAGCAATGTAGTATTGAATCCTTTCGCTGCTTCTACGGACTTTATTGTTGGAGATAGCTGACAATGATCTCCTGCAAGTATCACCTTTTGTGCCTTCACAATGGGTATCCAGCATGCTGGCTCCAGTGCCTGTCCGGCTTCATCTATAACAACAGTATGATACTTCAGATGCCTTACGGTATAATGGTTTGCGCCTACAAGTGTAGCAGTAATGACTTGTGCTTTTGCTATAAGATCGTTAGTGATGTACTGTTCCGTATTACCTACATCTTTCATGATACGGTAGGCCTCATCGAACAGGGCCTTGCGTTGTTCCCGCTCAGCCCTGCCAAAATTTTTCTTGTATTTATGCGCCATGTGCTTAAACTCTGACGCCTGCTTCTTCAGCTTTTTTATTTCCTTCATAGATGGATGATCTGCCATCCTGCTGTCTAGCGTTAATGACATGAGCCTTTCCGAAACTCTTGCCGGGTTGCCTACCCTCAGTACGTTTAGTCCTTCGTCAGCCAGTTTTTCGCTGAGCAGATCCACGGCCGTATTGCTTGGCGCTACCACCAGTATTTGCCGTCCATCCCTTTTTATCAGCGCTTTAATTGCCTGCACCAATGTAGTGGTCTTACCTGTGCCCGGAGGGCCATGAACTATGGCTACATCCTCAGCCTGTAATATCTTGTGCACCGCCTGCTGCTGCGTGTCATTTAATGACGGTATTGCAAACTCATAAACATCCTGCAAAAACGAAGGCGCCTGCTTACCGGTAAGGATATTTACCAGCCTGCCTTCTTTAGGTTTTTCACTAAGCGCCGCTGCATACTTCAATGCCGACTGCATTTCCTCATAGCTGTTATCATCAAACAGCAGGTCTATGCCCAGCTTACCGTCGCTTGCCCAATCAGGCAATTCATCAGTACGCAATGTGAGTTTTAACCGGTTACCACTTTGAAAAGTCACAGTTCCTTCTACATTGTTTGCCTTAGGGTCGTGGTTGGAGAACAACATAGCTGATACACCAAAACGAAGCTGGTGATTTATGTCCTGATGTGTGGTGCGCTCAACCTCAACTGTTATGTAATCAGCCTTACTCAGCTCAGAACCGCGAATAGCAACAGGATACCAAGCCAGCCCGGAGGCCCTGCGATCTGCGACAGAAGTGCTTTCTGTTAACTCGCGATAAGCCTTTCTATCTTCCTCCTGCTCTATACGCAGCAAGTCGAGCTGGTGTTTAAAGTAATCCATGCGCAAATGTCTGTTAATTTAAGGGTTATGAAAAGTGCGCAGCGCACTTATAAGACAATTAGATGTATTGTATGTTGCGTTGACGGTTGTAATAAAATCTCTATTCAATTTTATTATTGGTAAATTGCAAGCTATGGTGAATAGCGACAGGTACATTTTTCTTGCCGACGATGATGCTGATGATTGTTCTCTGTTTGCAGATGCGCTCAAGGAAGTGAGTACAGAAACAAAACTTACAACAGCTAATGATGGTAAAGAATTAATGAATAAGCTGGATATGTCTATTCCGCCTCCGCCAGATGTCATCTTCCTGGACCTGAATATGCCGTTGATGAACGGATTCGAATGCCTTGCAGAAATAAGAGCCACTCAAAAATATAAAGGCATACCTATCGTTATCTTCTCTACATCCTGCGAAAAAGAATCTGTCAATAGAGTTTACGCACAGGGCGCAGATTATTATATCTGCAAGCCGGACAGTTTCCCCGAGCTTAAAAACGTTATTTCCAAGGTACTTTCAATTGACTGGACCAGCCACCATGGACAGCCGTCAAGAGACCAGTTCTTACTGTGTTGCTAGTTAAGTTAAAAGGTAAAACCTAAAGGTAGCAGGCAATCAATTATTTTGCCTTCTTCTAAATAGCACCATAAACTACTGTACCATTTCGCTAAATAGCTTTGCTAAGGTTTCTGATAGGTCTACACTGAAACCCGGATGCACCCTTGATGTTTGCAACACTGTGCTGCGCGTAGCGGTGAGCCAGCGAAATCGTTCAGGAATGGGCAGCCTGCTTATAGGGCCACAGCTTTTATCACCTGCGCATATACACTTAAACGCCTCGATGTAGGTACACACTTCCTCAATATCCAATTCAGGAGCAAAAGCTGCGATCCTCGGCTCATCTATCTTGTACATCACCTGCAGGAATTTCTGTTTCGCGCAATACAATACCACTCCCACATTGAGGAATTCTTCGCGCTCCACCCTGGGCACGACACGAATAACGGCGTACTCAAATAAGTGCTGCTCTGGCATGTTGTGCTTCATTTACAAAAAATGCCGAACTGGCAATACGGGAAGTTAAAAATGTAACATAAGCTGCGCGATGTTCCGCTATTGTAGCAAACGGCGCATCGCGCAGTAACCAGTCATCGGGGATCAATGCTACTATGGATAGTATGAGTTCATCAGTGAGTATGGCACGAAATGCACTATCTGTGACATCCAGCTCTGTAGCCTGCGGCAACAACACATGATCTTTTACATAAGTAAATGACCGTTCGGGGTTCTCCCAGTTCTGCCACGCATGATGGAAGAACAATGAAGCACCATGATCGATCAACCACAACTCCTTATGCCAGATGAGCATATTGGTATTCTTAGCAGTGCGGTCCACATTCATCAGCAGGCAGTCCAGCCATACAATGCGTGATGCCAGCTGTGCATCTACTGTAGTAACGGCAGGGTCGAAAGTAATAGCTCCGGACAGATAATGCAGTGCAAGGTTCAGACCATGGCTGGCACGCAGCAAGTCCTGTATCTCTTCATCAGGCTCAGCACGGCCAAAAGCAGGATCAAGTTCTGCGAACACCAGCTCAGGCACCGGCAAACCAAGCGCTCTTGCCAGTTCACCACCTATCAGCTCTGCAATCAGCACCTTAGTACCCTGTCCTGCACCTCGAAACTTCAGCACATAAAGGAATCCATCGTCAGCCTCTGCAATAGCAGGCATGGACCCACCTTCACGCAGTGGTGTTACGTATCGCGTTACATTAACGGTTCTCAGTTCGGGCGTCTTTACAGGCATTAGGTTACAAAAATAGGATTATCCTGTTAGAAGCTAACTTCTTTCTAGTTGCTTCTATTGATGCTTTGATTTTTTAATAAATCCGAAAAAGAATGTCAATACAAACAAAAGAAAATGGAAAGCCCCCCGAACAACCAGAAAACGGGGAGACATAGCCGTGTTCAAAAAGGGAACACTGACGTTGTAGTACGCAAAATACCAACTTGCTCCCGCCGTAACAAAAAATGCTCCCGACAAAAACTTACATGACTCCTTCCAAAAAGTAATTCTATTCATTCTCATTATTTCAGATAAATGGAAGATACAAAAGATGGGAAGCATTTTGGATTTTATTACAAAATACAACAATTGCCCGTGATACACTGTTGAATATATCCTGCACAATATACGTTAATACCTACCTTTGCGTGCTGGTAGTCAGTCGATGATAAAAGCAACAAAAGAGTAAATATGTCGATAACAAAAGAGAGTGAACTGATAGGGATGAAAAAGGCAAGTGCGGCGGTCGCGTATACATTAAAAGCGATGAGCGACTATGCCCAACCCGGTATGACAACAAAGGAACTGGACCTCTATGGGGCAAAAGTACTGGAGGATTTCGGGGCAAAGTCTGCACCATACCTGACCTACGGTTTTCCTGGCTGGACCTGTATCAGCGTCAACAATGAGTTCTGTCACGGCATACCGTCTGACAATAAATTACTGAAAGAAGGTGACCTGATCAATATAGATGTGTCAGCGGAGCTTGACGGTTTTTGGTCGGATAACGGCAACTCGTTTGTGCTTGGGGAAGATATCAACAAACATCAGCAACTTGTAGACGCTTCAAAACATATCCTGCTTAAAGCGATCTATAACATCAAAGGTGGTGTTCGTATTTCAGACATAGGCCACCTGATAGAAACGGAGGCTAAAAAATATGGTTATAAGGTAATTAAAAACTTAACAGGACACGGAGTAGGCAGAAGCCTGCACGAAGAACCGAATGAAATAGCAAACTACAGAAACCGGCTTAACCTGACCAGATTCAGAAAAAACTCAGTGGTTGCCATTGAAACATTTATAACAACAACATCAACTTATGCGGAAACCCTGAAGGACGGCTGGACAATGGTGGGTAATAAAGGTGGCTTTATGGCGCAACACGAACATACTATTGTAGTTACGGACGGCCAGCCAATCATACTGACAGCAATGAATGGCGTGTGGAATTGAGCATTTTGTAACTGAGCCTCTTAGCACGAAAATGAGATAAAACAATGAAGCTTAGCGATGATGCTAAGCTTCTTGAATGTCGGGATGACTGGACACTTTTCGAACTTGTTTATCAGGGACTTAGTAGCGTTGCAAGCCTTAATGAGTACGTTCGAGCATTTAGTGGTAAGAACGGTCTAATTCGTGCCAATTAAGGAAGGGCTTAACTGGACAGAGTTCGATCTACTTTAAATTCAAGTCTCTATTTTATGCCATTGGTTACGTAGGAATAATTGAGTTATTTAGCATATTAGCATCAGTTAATAAGATTTTCTGTTCTTCAATAATTGAATCCGCTGTAAATAGAGTTGAAGCAATTTTTTTCTCACCTTCGTTTAACAGTCGCATAAAATTCATGTTTTTCCATTTACTATAATGTTTTTTTACATCCTCCTGCTTTTCCATTAATATTTCATGGTTTGCAGGTAAAAATGCCGTAAGTGTTGGAAGATAATTTTGTTTAATGCTAAGGTAAATATCCAACCCATCAAAATCCCAATCGAATAAGTAGAATATAGGTAAAGCAGGTTTGGGAATAAATTTTAATTGATTAATATTCCGTCCCCCAGCGTACCAAAATTCAATAAACTTATGTCGGGGAGCTTTTAAT
>Ga0209023_10006035_pt1 | contig 12960 bp, 14 predicted proteins | sample LakOneMetagenome_FD_187468 | JGI IMG/M metagenome (GOLD analysis project Ga0209023, IMG submission 187468) | Freshwater and sediment microbial communities from Lake Erie, Canada (SPAdes) (version 2) | ecosystem: Environmental > Aquatic > Freshwater > Lentic | place: Lake Erie, Canada... | reverse complement strand
GTGCTGGCCTTCTTTCATAAAAAACTGTTGCAGGTAGTCGGTGAGGCGGCGCGCCGCCACCACGTCGCTGGTATCGCCGGCGCGAAACTGCTCCACGCCGATGTCGTCCTTGACCTCGATGCGAAAGTGCGCCTGGCGCGGCGGCACGTGCCACCACTTGTCGCCCTTGCCGAGGGTGGGCGGTTCGCAGCGGATCACCACCGGGGTGATGGCGCGCCCGCCGCGCACGGCGACGTTGGCCGCCCCGCGCTTGAGTTCCGCCACCGCGCCGCGCGGGGTGCGGGTCCCTTCCGGGAAAATGATCAGGTTGCCGCCGGCGCGCAACGAGGCGATGCAGTCGTCGATCAGCTCGGGGCCGCGGTCGTTGCAGATGTAGCGCGCCGCGCGCACCGGGCCGCGGGTGAACGGGTTGTCGACCAGGCCGCCCTTGACGATGCAGTCGGCGTTCGGCACGAAGGCGATCAGGAACACGGTGTCGATCAGGGTCGGGTGGTTCGCCAGGATCAGCTGCCCTTCCCGCTCCAGCCTGGCCAGGCCCTGCACCTCGTAGCGCAGCACGCCCAGGCCGCGCATGATGCCGACAAAGGCGCGAAAGCTCGCGCTGATGGTGGCGCGCGCGGCGCGCTGGCGTGCACCCGGTTCGCGCACGCACAGCGAAAGCAGCGGGAACACGAGCACGCGCAGGCACAGGCCGCCCAGCCCGAACAGCGCGAAACTCAGGCCCGTCGCGCACACGCGCCAGGCATGGCCGAGCCTAGCCAGCATGGCGGCTCCAGGTCCAGCGCTTGCCGCCGGCGTCGCGCACCAGTTCGTCCTCGGCGCCGTGCTGGAAGCGCAGCAGCGCGAGGCCGCCGGGCATGCGTGCCGGCGCCGGATTGTCGTGGGCGCGCCAGGACAGGCGGACCGGATTCGGGCCGGCCGCGACCATCGTCCAGGCGAAGGCCCAGGGCTGCTCGTCGCAGTCCTCGAAATCGCGCAGCAGCTCGGGAAGCGCCGTGTCGCAGGCGACCAGCAGCACCATCGGCGCGCCGTCCGCCAGTTGGCCGCAGGCTTCGATGACGGCGTGCTCGATGGTCGCGGCGCCGCCCGCAAGGGCCACGTGGTTGGCGCGGTCGGCGCGCGCGATCGAGAACAGGCCGGCGCTGGCGTTATGCACGGCCAGGCCGAAGGCGGTCGGCGACAGCGGCTCGCCGCGCGCCAGGTCGCCCAGCAGCTCGACGGCGCGCGCGACTTCGCCATGGCGCGAGCAGAATACTGTCGGCACGTCGCGTTGTTCACCCAGGCATTCGTAGGCCACTTCCAGGGCCATGCGGCCGAGGAAGCCGGCGCGGCGGCGCAGCATGGCGGGCATGGCGGCGACCTTCGGCTCCTCCCCAGGCTCGATGGGCCAGGGTTCGCGCGCCCATTCCGACCAGCGCTCCTGCGTCGTCAGGCGAGGCGCCCACGCGGCGTGCCGCGCAATGGAAAAGACAACCTCGGATTCGGACATGGCTCGCTACGTGGAAAGGTGAAATGCGCAATGGTGCGGCGCGACAGATTGGGTGGAATTATAATCGCTCGACTTGCCTTGTAGGAACTGTCTGACAGGGCCGCAACCGTTTTGCAACAGTTGAACAGGCCGCGCCGCAGGGGAATCGAGGAGGCGCGATCTTGCCACAGCAATACGGCGGACAATCTCTCCGATTGTCACGAAAGCTGGAAGAATTACTCAGAAATTAGCAAAGTGCATACAGCCTTGAAAACAAGGCAAGTATGCATGCCGGCGTTCAATCCGGCTGCGGCAGCAGCGCGCGCAGGCGCTCGGGCAGGGGCCGCGACTTCTCGGCTTTGAAATCGATCCACACGACTTTCGCACCGCCCTCCGCGTGCAGGCTTGCCGCCTGCCCATTCGGGCCGACGAGACGGATCTCGTGCGTCACCTCGATGCTGGAACGCCCCGGCGGACCGACGAAGGTGGCGACCTCGATCTCGCCCGGGTAAGTCAGCTGCTTCAGGAAGCTGCAATAGGCGTTGACGACGGCCGGCCCCTCGCCGGGCGCGGCCGGATCCGGTAGCGCCCCCACCTGGTCGAGCCAGGCGATGCGCGCCGACTCGATGTAGCGGAAATAGACGGTGTTGTTGACGTGGCCCATCGCGTCCATGTCGCCCCAGCGGATCGGGATGCGCATGGTGTGGACGGGCGCGCGGGACGCGGGAGCGTTCACTGCGCCGTCATCCCGTCGTCGGCCGTGATGATGGCGCCGTTGATGAAATGGGCTTCTTCCGCCGCCAGCAGGAGCAGCAGGCCGTCGAGGTCTTCCGGCTTGCCCGGGCGCTTACGGGGCAGCATGTCGATCAGCTTGCGTCCCTGCTCGGTGTCGAAGTAGTCCTCGTTCATCTCGGTGGCGATGTAGCCGGGGCAGATGGCGTTGACGTTGATGCCGTACTTGCCCCACTCCACCGCCATCGCCTTGGTCATCTGCACCACGCCCGCCTTGCTCATGCAGTAGACGCCGATCTGCGGCAGCACGCGCAGGCCCGCCACCGAGGCGATGTTGACGATGCGGTGCTGCTTGCGCGGGTCGCCCTTGGCGCGCTGGATCATGCGCTTGGCGGTCTGCTGCGCCACAAAAAAAGCGCCGCGCAGGTTGGTGTCCATGATGTAGTTGTAGTCGTCCTCGGTCACGTCGAGCAGGCGCTGGGTGCTCGACACGCCCGAGTTGTTCACCAGGATGTCGATCGGCCCCGCCTCGGTCTCGGCATGCGCGATGGCCGCCTTGATCGAGCCGAGATCGGTCACGTCCAGGCGCACCACGTGCGCGGCGCCGCCGTCGGCCTCGATCTCGGCGCGCAGTTCCTTGAGGCGCTCGACGCGGCGCGAGGCCAGCACCACCTGGGCGCCGGCGCCGGCCAGCGCCTTGGCGAAACGCGCTCCCAGGCCGCTCGAGGCGCCGGTGACCATCGCGATCTTTCCTTCATAATTGACTTCGATACCCACGCTCGGCCTCCTTCACAGAAGGCACCATCTTACACAAATCATCAGTATTAGATTGCCGCATCTAATAATGTCCGTAAAATGGCGCGCAAAGTTGCAAACGTCGACAAAAACCCGCACACTCGTGCTTAAATTTTTTCACCCCCTATAAAAACATGACTGAGCCAACCAATATCCTCGAACAATACGGACCGCGCGAAGCGATGGAGTACGACGTGGTCATCGTCGGCGGCGGCCCCGCAGGCCTGGCAGCAAGCATCCGCCTGAAGCAGCTGGCGGCGGAAAAAGGGCAGGAGGTGTCGGTCTGCGTACTGGAAAAAGGCGGCGAGCTGGGCGCCCACATCCTGTCGGGCGCGGTGATGGACCCGATCGCCCTCGACGAGCTCATCCCCGACTGGAAGGAAAAAGGCGCGCCGCTCAACACGCCGGTGACGGAAGACCAGGTGTTGTTCCTGACGGAGACGAAGGCGATCGCGACCCCGCACTTCATGGTCCCGAAGATGCTGACCAACCACGGCAACTACGTGATCTCGCTGGCCAATGTCGTGCGCTGGCTGGGACAGCAGGCAGAAAGCCTGGGCGTGGAAATCTTCCCCGGCTTCCCGGCCGCGGAAATCCTGTACAACGACGACGGCTCGGTCAAGGGTGTCGCCACCGGCAATATGGGCGTCAAGCGCGACGGCGAACCGGGCTCGGACTTCCAGCTCGGCATGGAGCTGCACGCCAAGTACACCTTCTTCGCCGAAGGCTCGCGCGGCCACCTGGGTCGCCAGCTGATGGCCAAGTACGACCTCAACAAGGGCCGCGACCCGCAGGTCTACGGCATCGGCATCAAGGAACTGTGGGAGATCGATCCAAGCAAGCACAAGCCGGGCCTGGTGGTGCACACCGCCGGCTGGCCGCTGGACAACGACACCTACGGCGGCTCCTTCCTCTACCACCTGGAGAACAACCAGGTGGCGGTCGGCTTCGTGGTGGGCCTGTCCTACCAGAACCCCTATCTGTCGCCCTACGAGGAATTCCAGCGCTATAAAACCCATCCGGCGATCCGCCACTATTTCGAGGGCGGCAAGCGCATCTCCTACGGCGCGCGCGCCATCACCGCAGGGGGATTGCAGTCCTTGCCGAAGACGGTGTTCCCGGGCGGCTGCCTCGTCGGCTGCGACGCCGGCTTCCTCAATACCAGCCGCATCAAGGGCAGCCACGCCGCGATCAAGACCGGCATGCTGGCCGCGGACGCCGCCTTTACCGCGCTGGGCGAAGGCCGCCAGCACGACGAACTGGCCTCCTACCCGGCCGCCTTCGAGAAATCGTGGCTGCACGAGGAACTGCATGTGGCGCGCAATTTCAAGCCCTGGATGAGCAAGGGCCTGTACATCGGCACGATCATGACCGGCATCGACCAGCTGATCTTCCGCGGCAAGGCGCCCTGGACCCTGCATCACAAGCATGCCGACCACGAATGCCTGAAACCGGCGGCGCAGTTCCAGCCGATCGTGTATCCGAAGCCGGACGGCAAGCTGACCTTCGACCGCCTGTCCTCGGTGTTCATCTCGAACACCAACCACAGCGAAGACCAGCCGGTGCACCTGACGCTGAAGAACCCGAACGTGCCGGTGGACGTCAACCTGGCCAAGTACGCAGGTCCAGAGCAGCGCTACTGCCCGGCCGGCGTCTACGAGTTCGTGAAGACCGACGAAGGCCGTGACCGCCTGCAGATCAATGCCCAGAACTGCGTGCACTGCAAGACTTGCGACATCAAGGACCCGACCCAGAACATCGTCTGGGTGACGCCGGAAGGCGGCGGCGGCCCGAACTACCCGAACATGTAAGGGTGGTCATGCGTATGCTTGTCTCGACGCGCATGCGGCAGCTGGCGCCGGTGCTGGCCATGCTGGCCGGCCTGGCCGGTTCGCCGGCGGCGCTGGCCTTCGACGCCAGGGCGGAGAACCCGCGCCTGAAGCTGCTGCGCGAACAGGGCTTCCGCATCCAGCCGGACATCGACTACCTGACCGCCAGCGGCAAGGAGCTCAAGCTCGACATCTACCGTCCGGCCGGCAGCGAGGCGAAAGCGCTGCCCGTGGTGCTGTACTTCCACGGCGGCGGCTGGGTGGCCGGGTCGCGCGAGCGCGCGGCATGGTCCGCCCTGCCCTTCCTGCACATGGGCTTCGCGGTGGTGAACGTCAGCTACCGCCTGGCCAATGTGGCGCTGGCTCCGGCCGCCGTCGAGGATACCCTGTGCGCGCTGCAGTGGGTCGGCATCAATGCGAAGAAGTACGGTTTCGACGTGAACAAGGTCGTGACCTCGGGCGACTCGGCGGGCGGCCACCTGGCGCTCGCCACCGCGATGATCCCGTCGGACTCGCCCTTCACCAACCAGTGCGCGGCCAACGAGCCGGCCTGGAGCGGCCCGTACACGAACGCGGCGCCGAAGGTGGCGGCGGTGGTCAACTGGTACGGCATCACCGACGTCACCGACATGCTGCAGGGGCCGAACGTCCGCTCCTATGCGGTGGCCTGGTTCGGCAGCATGCCGGGACGCGAGGCGCTGGCGAAGTCGCTCTCGCCGCTGTCGTACGTACGCGCCGGCGGCCCGCCGGTGTACACGATCCACGGCGACGCCGATCCGCTGGTGCCCTATGCCCACGGCGTGCGCCTGAAGGCGGCGCTCGACGCGGCCGGCGTGAAGAACGTGCTGCACACCATTCCCGGCGGCGGCCACGGCGGCTTCAAGCTCGAGCAGGTCCAGGGCGCCTACAAGGGCATCCACGGTTTCCTGCACCAGCTCGGCCTGGCCCCGAAAGCCCCCTGATCCGGCGCCGCCAGGCGGTGTTTGACCGCTGAGTATGTACGCCCAGTCCTACGGGCTCCCCTCCGCGTTTCCGATTGCCCCTGCCGGTCAGGGGTTTATGATGGACTCCTCAACCATCGATCAAGGAGACTGATATGGGTGAAAACAAAGGAAAAGGCGTCAAGGGACCGCGTCACGACAACGACATCGACGACCTGAACATGGACCAGGGCGGCCAGCAACAGTCGGGCAACCAGCAGTCGCGCCAGCAACAGGGCAGCCAGCAATCGGGGCAGCGCCAGCAAGGCAGCCAGCAGTCTGGCCAGCAACAGCAAGGTAGCCAGCAGTCGGGCCAGCGCCAGCAGGCAAGCCAGCAGTCCGCCCAACAGCGGGGCAGCCAGCAATCGGGCGGGCAGCACGCCTCCGGCGGGACGCCGGCACTCGACGAGCTGGGCTCGCGCCAGGGTGAATCCGCCAAGGAGGCATCCCAGGCCTGGAGCCAGGACAACAGCAGCGACAAGCAGCGCGGCAATCGCTAGCCGCACGCTCTGCCCAGGGCAACACCGCGGATCGGCCTTCGGGCCACCGCGGTGTTTTTGCTTGTGCGCACCGTCGAGCTTGTGCGAACCCTCCGACAAGCAGACCTGACTCAGTCCGACTGCCACCCTCACTGGAACGCCTATGATGGAGTCATCGCAGCAAGCATGGAGCCGAGTATGGGTGAAAACCAGACCAATCAGCAGAAGCAATCGCGTCCCGATCCTGCTGTCGCGGATCCCGACAAGGACCTCGTCAGCACCGCCGGCCAGGGCCAGGGACTGGGCAACCAGCAGTCCGGCCAGCAAACCGGCAAGCAGTCTGGCCAGCAAGGTAGTCAGCAGCAAGGCGGCCAGGCCGACCAGCAGCGCGCCAATCGCTGAACCGGCACGCTCGCTACCCGACGCGCACCGAGGCAAGTCCCGGTGCGCGTTTCTTACTGGGTCAGCGCGCGTGGCCCCGGTTCAGGCGCCGCTCGGCGCGCCGCTGCAGCGCTTCGAAGAACAGGCTCAAGACCCAGTAGATGCAGGCCGCCGCGATGTACAGCGGCAGCGGCTGGAAGGTCGTGGCGATCACCTCCTTTGTCGCCAGCATCAGCTCAGTCAGGGCGATCACCGAGACCAGCGAGGTATCCTTGATCAGGCTGATCAATGTATTGCTCATCGACGGCACGGCGATGCGCAGCGCCTGCGGCATGATGACGTGCTGCAGGGTCTGGCCGTAGCTCAGGCCCAGGCTGAACGCTGCCCGCCACTGCCCTTCGCTGACGGCGCGGATGGCACCGCGCAGGCTCTCGGACAGGTAGGCGCCGCTATTGAGCGAGAGCGCCAGCACGCCCGCCGTCACCGGCGTGAACTCGATGCCCACGCTCGGCAGGCCGTAATAGATCACGAAGATCTGCACCAGCAGCGGCGTGCCGCGCATCGCGCTCACGTAGAGCCCGGCGGGCAGGCGCACGAGGGCCCAGGGCGAGATGCGCATCAGGGCGACCGGCACGCCGATCGCCAGCCCGCCGATCATGGCGGCGACGGCGAACAGCAGCGTATAGCCGGCGCCCGTGAGCATCACCGGCGCCGCGTCGCGCAGCAGCGCGATCAGCCCGGTCACGCCGGCACGACCATAGAGTCCGGGACGTGCGCCCCGCTCATGGCGCGCGGCTGGCGTCGATGCCGAACCACTTCAGCGACAGCGCCTTGAGCGTGCCGTCGTTGGCGGCGTCGAGCAGGATCTTGTCGACCGCGGCCTTGAACTGCGGGCTGCCCTTGCGGAAGGGGATGCCCATGCGCTCGACCGCGCCGACCTTGGCGCCGGCCTTGATCGGCAGCTGCGAATTCTTCAGCAGGTAGGCCACCATCAGGCTGTCGTTCAGCGCCGCATCGATGCGCCCGAAGGCCAGGTCCTGCAGGTTCTCCGGGGCCGCCGGGTAGCTCTTGACCTCGATCCCCGGCACCGCCTTGGCCTGCTGCTCGAACACGCTGCCCTGCCCCACGCCGAGGCGCCTGCCCTTCAGTTCGCTCAGGCTCGCATAGCTGGCGCGGTCGTTCTTGCGCACGATGAGCTGGGGGTGGGAGTAGGTATAGGGGCGCGAGAAATTGAAAGCCTGCTCGCGCTTGGGCGTGATGCCCACCTGGCTGACGATCACGTCGTACTTGCCGGCCGCCAGGCCCGCGAGGATGGCCGCCCATTCGGTGGCGACGAATTCCGGACGCAGGCCCAGCTTGTTCGCGACCAGCCTGGCGACGTCGACGTCGTAGCCGGTGAGCTGGCCGGTCTTCGGGTCCTTGTAGTTGAAGGGCGGATAGGTGCCTTCCATCGCGATGCGCAGCACGCCGCGCTTCTTCGCATCCTGGAGCAGGTCGGCGGCCTGGGCGGAGCCTTGCACGCTCAGGAAAGCCAGGGCCAGTCCGGCGCCCAGCACGGCGCGCCGCGCCAGGGTATTCGAATGCTTGACCATCGATCCTCGCTTGGTGGACAGGAGAACTGACTTTATAACCGAAACCTGCCCGGGCCGCCAGCTCCCTACCCGCCGCGGCGGGCGCGCGCACCGAAGGGATGGCCGACCACCAGCGTGGTGCTCAGGACCAGGGTCGACAGGCCGAGGATGAGCTGCACCAGGCGGTCCTCGGGCAGCACCCAGACCTGGCCGCGCGGCGGCTCGGCGCCGGTGGCGGCGCTGATGAGCGGCGCGATCCAGGCGGCCTCGGGCTCGACGTCGAGCAGCACGGCGTCGCCCGTGGTCTGCATGAAGACATTGCCGCCTTCGGCCAGGGTGAAGCAGATGCCGACGCCGGTCTCGGTGGGCTTGACCAGCTCCTGCAGCGCAAGGTTGTGCTCGTCGATCCAGAGCTCGACGTCCTGCGGCGTCTCGAGAACGGTCCAGGGACGGGGACGGAAGCGCGGCTGCGGTGCGGTATCGGAAGGCGAAGTCATGTGATGCAAGCGAAAGCGGGAGGAGCAGTATCTTACGGCATTTTGATGCTTCAGATATGGCGGTATTGATCTAGATCAAACCCATGCACACAATTGGATTTGACGATCTCGTCAATACGGCATATATTTTCATGCACGAAATGGAAAGGTTTCCATTCACAGCCTCAGCAGGACCATTCGAGACCAACGCCCAAGTTGGCAAACCGTGGAACGCCGTCCTGGCGCTTCCAATATTTCACGGAGTACATGAGGAGCCGAAGTGAATACGCTGAACCAACAAAGCAAACTGAATTGGAAACCTTTCCAGAGCTTGTCCGCCGCCGTCCTGCTCGCCTGTAGCGCACAGGCCGGCGCGGGCGTCACCAACCCCGCCATCGGCCAGCTGATCTGGTCCGAGGAATTCAATGGAAGCAGCCTGAACACCGCGGTCTGGACCGCTTCGGACGGCAACGGCTGCCAGATCAACCTGTGCGGCTATGGCAACGCCGAGCTGCAGTACTACAGCCCCAACAACCTCTCGATCGTCAACGTGCCCTTCGAGTCCGGCACCCGCGCGCTGGCGATCCAGGCGAGAGCCCAGGCCATGGGCGGCAATTCCTTCACCTCCGGGAAGCTCGACACCAAGGGCAAGGTGCAGGTCCAGTACGGCATGATCGAGGTGCGCATGGCGACGCCGAACATCGCCACCGGCCTGTGGCCCGCCGCCTGGATGCTGGGCGTGAGCCCGCAGACCTGGCCGCGCAACGGCGAGATCGACATCATGGAGATGGGCCACAAGGCCTCGGGCCGCGCGCCGGCCGGCAACCCTTCGGCGAACAACTTCGTCGGCTCCAACGTGATCACCTGGCAGCAGGCCGCCTGCGTGCCGGGCAACGAGAGCTGCGCGGCGTCGACCGCCTGGCAGACCAAGAACTGGTACGTGCCCACCACCTCGCTCGCGAACCGCTTCGTCACCTACCGCCTCTACTGGGACGAGAGCCAGATGCGCTTCACCGTGGTCGACAACGGCGTCGAGCGCAATATGTACGACGCACCGCTGCCCGTGAATTCCACGGCCCTGCAGGCGCCCTTCTACTTGCTGCTCAACCTGGCCGTGGGCGGCAACTTCACCGACGCGGCGAATCCGAGCCAGGTGACGGCGCCCCTGCCCGGCACCATGTACGTCGACTACGTGCGCGTCTACCAGATGGACGGCAAGGGCCAGGTCAAGCTCGGCAACCAGACCGTGCCCGAGGTGGCCGGCAAGTTCGGCGTCTTCACCGACACCACCGCCGTGAACAGCAAGCTGGTGGCCGGCGCCAGCTCCGACATCTTCTTGTGGAACGCCGCGTCGAGCGGGGCCGGCAACACCGCCCCGTATGAAGGCGGCAACGTGATCGCCTGGGCCTATACGGCGCCCAACCAGTGGTTCGGCGGCGGCGTGCAGGCGCGCCAGGCGCGGGACCTGACGAACTACCGCAACGGCACCATGCGCTTCCGGATCAAGATCCCGGCCAACGTCTCCTTCAATATCGGCGTCGGCGACACCTACACGAACCAGAACTGGGTCAACTTCCCCGCCAACACCACGACCCACGGCCTGGTGCGCAACGGCGAGTGGGCGCAGGCCAGCATCCCGGTCTCGACCCTCCTCGGCAGCAAGGTCGCGGCGCAGTCCCTGCTCGACGTCTTCATGATCTCGAGCGACGCCAACCGCCTGCCCGCCTCGACCTTCCAGTTCGCGATCGACGACATCGTGTGGGACTCGGGCAGCGGCGGCACCACCCCGCCGCCGACCACGCCGACCGGTCCGACCTGGGTCACCCAACTGTCCGCCACCACGCTGCAGTTCGGCACCAATACGGGCAGCTGGGCCGACGTGCACTATACGGTCAACAACGGCCCGCAGCAGAACCTGCGCATGCGGCTCGACGGTACGACCAACACGTATAGTGCCGGCGGCCTGAAGATCGGTGACGTGGTGCGCTACAGCTTCACCTATTGGGATACGACGCGCAACTTCGCCGTGGATACGGCGTGGCAGAGCTACACGATGAAGTAAGAAAGACCGACGCTGCATTTTCCCGGGCCGGTGGTCCGGGATTTTTTTTGATGGGCTCAGTCGACGGCGAGCGTCACCAGCCGGGCCGAGACGCGATCGCCTTCTATCAGCAGCTCGCCTACCGAGATCGGCAAGGTAAACCGGCGGCGACCCGCACTGCCCGGATTCACGAAGAGCACCCCGTCACGCTCGCAGCTGGCGGGCTTGTGCGAATGCCCCGACACGACCACGCGCATGCCCGCCGCGCGCGGATCGAGCGGCAGTTCCTTGATGTCGTGGATGACGCAGATGGCGATGCCGCCCGCCTGCAGCGTGGCGGTATGCGGGAGGTCAAGCGCCCAGGCGCCGCGGTCGTTGTTGCCGCGCACGACGGTGAGGGGCGCAAGCGCGGCCAGGGGCGCGAGGATCTCGGGCCCGGTGATGTCGCCGGCGTGGACGATGTGGTCGCTGCCCCGCAGGAAATCCAGCGCCTGCGGGCGCAGCAAACCGTGCGTGTCGGAAATCAGCCCGACCCGGATCTGGCGCACGCGCTGTTCAGTGACGCCTGCTGCCCGCCATCTTGGCGGTGGTATAGATCGAGTACAGCGCCGCCAGGCCGACCACGACGTACACGATGCGGGTGGCCGGGCTGCCGGGGCCAAAGATGGTGGCGACCATGTCGACGTCGAACAGGCCGACCATCGCCCAGTTCAGGCCGCCGATGATCAGGAGGGCCATCGCCAGGTAGTCGAGCGCGGACATCGCCGAGCGCTCGCGCGCATGCGAGGCGACGCGGCGTTCGCCCGTGGTCCTGCGGTCCATCGTTGGAGCATTCATCGTTGCCATGCTTGCCTCCTTGGGAAAAGTCACACGGAGCCGGATCGATTGTCCCGGCTTGGCGGCTTCATATTAGCCCAAGTCCGATGGCCCGCTCGCACGGGTCGCCCGCGCCGGATCAGCCCTTCCAGGTCCGGTTGAGACCCGTGTCCGCATGGATCCAGCCGCCCTTGGGGCCGGAGCGGTAGTAATAGCCGACCCCGCCCTGGCGGAAGCTGCGGATCAAGCCGCCGAGCACCTCTTCGTTGAGGCTGGCGATGCGGATGTCGGCGGCCTTGCCGACCATGTGCAGGGACTTGCGCGCTGCCGGTACGCCCTCCTCGACCAGGCGCTTGTTCGACGCTTCGGTGCGGTAGCCGGACAGGATCTCGAGCGGCTGGTTCATGCCGTAGCGGGCGATGAAGGCCTGGGTGCCCCACAGCACCTCGAACAGCTTGGGATCGATCGGCGCTGTCTCGCGGCCGTTGACGTCGCGCAGGATGTGGCACAGTTCCTGGTAGGCCGAGTCGATGACTTCGCCGTCCTTCCAGTACAGCACCCTGGCGCGCTCGCCGCTTTGCGGGCGGACTACGGACAGGGTGCGCGGCTTGACCCAGAAATCGATGTCGAGCAGCTGGGCGTCGAACAGGTCGGGCGGCGGCGCCATGTCGGTGGCCTGGGCCGCCGCATTCAGGGGAGCACCGATGGCGCCCAGGGCGCCCAGGGCGGCGCCCCCTTGCAGGAATTCTCTACGTGAAACCATAAGACACTCTTCTGGATGAGATAGTTACTATAACGTAAGCTTATCAATCGAAAAAGATGTGCACGTTATGGTGTTGCGCCGATACAGCCGCCAATGGGCAGCTGACAGCGGGGAAAGGGTGGAGTTCAGCCGTTGCAGTTGCAGAAGCGCTTGCGGGCGGCGCCCGGCGCCATCTCGCAGCTCTCCTCGAGGCTCTTCCACAGCAGGTCGCTTTCCATGCCGAAGCAGGAGGTGTCCTTGCCGGCGTTGACGAAGCCCTGGCGCTCGAAGAAGGCGCTGGCGCTTGGCGGGCTGAGCAGGTGCAGCTTCTTGATGCTCCAGGCCCGCGCCTGCCGCTCCGCGGCGTCCAGCAAGGCACGGCCGACGCCGGTGCCCAGCGCTTCCGGCAGCACATAGCACAGCGCCACCTTGCCGGCCTGGGTCAGCAGGCACAGGCCGAGCAGCCGGCCCTCCTCGCCTTCGGCGACGATGGCGAAGTTGCTGGGCGCAGCGAACCAGCTCGCGACATTGGCCGGGGTCTTGTTGCCCAACCATGCTTCGAGCACGGCCGGCTTGCCCGCGTGGTCGGCCTTGCAGCCGACCTCGATGGAACGGCGCAGCAGCGCGCAGGCAGCGGATGCATCGGCGGA
>Ga0209023_10006034_pt1 | contig 12960 bp, 12 predicted proteins | sample LakOneMetagenome_FD_187468 | JGI IMG/M metagenome (GOLD analysis project Ga0209023, IMG submission 187468) | Freshwater and sediment microbial communities from Lake Erie, Canada (SPAdes) (version 2) | ecosystem: Environmental > Aquatic > Freshwater > Lentic | place: Lake Erie, Canada... | reverse complement strand
GGCTGGCCGGTACGACATCTACAGCGCCGATGTGTGGCTGTTCTGCGAACCGCTGGCTTCGCGCCTCGGCCCGGTGTGGAACGACGGCTTCCGGGGGGCGCTCGAGCTCGTGGAGGCGGTGGGAGCACGGGACGGGTCGGCCGTGCCGTGGGGTCGTTCGACCGGCGCGCTGGCCGCCGCGCTGACCGTCGAGCTCGGGGCCCTCGCCCTCGGGCGCGGCCTCCCCGAGGACCGCGCCGGCGCCTGGCTGCGCCGGGTCGCCGACGCGACGGTGACCCTCGGGCTCGGGTTCGACGACGACGGGCTGAGCAACGCCCACCGCCAACGCGACCAGGACCGCTACCGCGGGCCGGCCCGCCGCCTGCAGCTCACGCTCGACCTGCTCGGCAAGCTGGCCTGGTCGGCCGTGCGGCTCGTGGAGACCTCGGCGCAGATCCACGCTGCGTCGGCGGCGGAGACCTACCCGCCCCAGGACCGGTGGGTCCCGTTCGAGGCCGACCGACCGGTCGGTGCCCTGACCTACCGGGGTCCGGGGGTCGACTTCGTGATCCCGTTCGTCGGATCGACCCGCAGCCACTACCTGCCCGCGCCGCACCAACCCGGGACGTGGGAGGTGCCGGTCGACCGCGACCTGCCGACCTGGACACCGCTGGTGCTGGCCGGCGGCGGTCGGTACACCGCCGGGGGGATCCCCTCGACGATCCAAGACGGCGACGGCTTCCTGGCCGCCACGTGGGTCGGGCTCCCGCCCTCGGGCCGGGGCGTCGAGGGCGGCGCCGCCGGCTCGCCCCTCGACGCCACGGTCACCACCCGCTGGTCGGTCGACGGCCGCACGATCGAGGTCGCCCACGAGCTCACCTTCCCGACCGGAACGACGGTGGACGCCATCGGGCTGGCCATCCCGGAGGTGGCCGGCCGTCCGCTCCAGGTCGAGTGGGCATCCGATGGCGGGTACGCCGCCACGACCGTCACGGTCGAGGGGCTGGCCGAGTGGCGCTCATCGTGGTCGGAGATCGCCCGGGTCCACCAGGCCGACCTCGACCCGGCGCCTCGGGCGTCGATCCGGGCCCGGGTCACGCCGCTCATCCGACTCGGGTCGACCGAACTGGCCCACCACTACAGCCGCTCGCTGTACCGGCCGATGGCCGATCGGGTGGTCGCCGGCCCGTCGCCGGTCGGGTGGAACGCGGTGGCCGACCCGGGCTTCCGCCACCTCGACCTGCTGCACCTCCACTGGCCCGAGTGGCTGGCCTTCGACGACCTGGCGGCCCACGAGGCGATCATCGCCGAGCTGGCCGACCACGACATCCCGGTCGTGTGGACCGCCCACAACCTCGCCCCGCACGCGAAGCAGCCCGAGGTGTTCGAGCCGATCTACGCCGCCTGGGCCGCCGCCGTGTCGGCGATGATCCACCACTCGGCCTGGGGCGAGGCGCAGTTCCGCGACCGGTACCGGTGCGACCCCGCGTGCCGCCACGAGGTGATCCCGCACGGCCACTTCGGCGACCTGTGGCAACGGGCCGGGCTGCCGGCGCGCGAGGAGGCGCAGCGACGGCTGGGCCTGGACCCCGTCCCACTGCGGATCGGCATCGTGGGCGCCCCGCGGGTCGAGAAGCTGGTGCAGGTCGCGCTCGACGCCGTGGCCGCCTGCGGTCGCGACGACCTCGAGCTGGTGTGCTGGTCGCTCGGTCCCGACGACGTCGTCCCCGACGACCCTCGCATCGCCATCGCCGAGCGGTACCGCGAGGTGGATCGACCGACCTATGCCACCCGATTGGCCTCCTGCGATGTCCTGGCCCTGGTCTTCGACCCCGACGGGGAGATGCTCACCACCGGCTCGGCGGCCGACGCGATGGGCCTCGGCCGGCCCGCCCTCCGCTCGGAGTGGGGCTACCTGGTCGAGCACCTCGGCGCCGCCGGGATCCCGGTCGGCCACACCGTCGACTCGGTGGCGGCGGCACTCGACGCGCTGACCGAGGACCGCCTGGCCGTCGCCCGCGCCGCCGCGGCCGTTCGCAAGGATGCGCTGGGCTGGCCCGTCCTGGCCGACCGGACCGTCTCCCTCCTCGAGCGCGTGCTCCAACGCCTGCCCTGACCGGGTCGGACTGGCGAGGTTCCGTGCCGTGTCGAGCACGGTCGCGCCGCTCGGCGCCGGTCAGGCCGTAGCGTCCTCGGGGTGACCGAGATCGTGACCGACCAGGGGATGCGGGCCCTACCCGAGCGGGTGTTGGTGGTGTGCGCCCACCCCGACGACGTCGACTTCGGCGCGGGCGGGACCGTGGCCGCATTGACCGCCGCCGGGTCCACCGTGGGGTATTGCCTGGCCAGCTCGGGCGAGGCCGGGAGCGACCACCTCACCATCGGGGCCGCCGAGCTCGCCGCCCTCCGCCAGGAGGAGCAGCGCGCCGCGGCGTCGGTCCTCGGGGTCGAGGACGTGGTGTTCCTGGGCTTCCCCGACGGAGCGATCGAGCCGTCGCTCGCGCTGCGGGCCGCGATCGCCGCCGAGATCAGGCGGTTCCAGCCCGACCTGGTCATCACCCAGTCGCCCGAGCGCAACCTGGCCCGGATCTTCGGGTCGCACCCCGACCACCTGGCGGCGGGGGAGGCGGCGCTGTGCGCGGTCTATCCGGATGCCCGCAACCCCCGCTCGTACCCCGAGCAGGTGGCGGCCGGCCTGGCGCCCCATACGGTGGGTGAGGTCTGGTTGATGGCCCACCCCGACGCCGACCTGCGGATCGACGTGACCGAGACGTTCGACCGAAAGGTCAAGGCGCTGCGGGCCCACCAGAGCCAGACCGGCCATCGCGACGACCTCGAGGAGATGCTGCGCGGCTGGTTGACGCAGGGGGCCGAGGCCGGCGGCTTCGCGGCCGGCCGCCTCGCCGAGTCGTTCAAGGTCGTCCACACCGCCTGAGCGGGTGCCCAATGCCCACGGGCGGTTCGCTCAGGCGAACGTGGTGGTGATCATCGGGCCGGTGCGGTCGGCCGCGCTGGCCGACAGGTCGCTGACCACGAAACTGCGCTGCAGCCAGCGGTCGGTGCCGTCGAAGCGGGCCGCGAACGCGGTGCGGCCGTGGATGCAGCGGTGGTTGTCGACCACCAGCAGGTCGCCGGCCTCCAGGGCGATGCCGAGCCGGTGGGCCCGGGCCAGCCGGCCGAGTACGGCGAGGGCAGCGACGGCCTCGGGGTCGGTTCCGGTCATGAGGTCGGCATCGAACCGCAGGATCGGCCGCTCGGGATCGCCCGACAGGACCGGCGCCGCCGGCCCGGCGCTGGCGGTGCGGTCCGCCGGCCCGAACGACTCGTCCACCCCGGTACGGAAGCGCGGCTCGTGCAGCACCCGGCGCACGTCGTCGTCGAGGAGGCCGATGAGCTCGTCGACGCTGCACAGGAGGGTCCGGGTGGCCGGGTCGCCCCGGAGGCACACGAGGAGCAGGTAACGGGGCCGGTGGGGGTGGAACGCCGTCTCGGTGTGGAACTCGAGCTCGACCGCCGACGAGGTGGAGGTCTGGCGGTGGGCGCCCTCCCTGGTCGGCACCAGGTTCTGGACGACGCGCCCGCCGTGTTCGGCCGAGTAGCCGACCGGGTGACCGAGGCTGCGAGCGACGGCGAGCAGCAGGTGCTCGCTCGTGCGGTCCTTGCCGGTGGCGGCGGTGGGCGACGCCGGCGTGGTGGGGACGGAGCCGACGGGCAGGCCGCGCAGGAGCAGGGCGCCGGCCGGGCCGCTGTCGTGGTCGAAGTCGGCGAGCGCATCGTGCACCGGGCCGGGGATGAGGCGGCGGGCCCGGCCGGCGAGGCGGACGGCCCGGTCGTCCTCGCGGGTGGCCGACTTCGCGGCGGTGACCGGCTGGGCCGGCACGGTGCGCAGGAACGGGTGCCAGTCGGGACCACCGGCGGCCAGGTGGGGCACGGGGCGATGGGGTGCCGGCGCCAGGGGCCGCTCGTCGATCAGGCACATGGCACGGACGTTACCAAAATCATGTATGACGTAACAAGCATTCCAACAGACGGGGCGGGTAGGGTGCGCGCCGTGGCGCCCGAAGCTCCCTCGACCCTGTTCGCCAGCGACAACGCAGCCGGGGTCCACCCGCAGGTGCTGGCGGCGGTGGCTGCGGCCAACGTCGGGCACGCCATGGCCTATGGCGCCGACCCGTGGACCGACCGGGCCACGGCGCGGTTCCGGGAGCTGCTCGGCGTCGACGCGGAGGTGCTGTTCACCTGGGGCGGCACGGGGGCCAACGTGGTCGGCCTCCAATGCCTGCTGGCCCCGTGGCAGGCGGTCATCTGCGCCGAATCGGCCCACATCGCGGTCGACGAGTGCGGCGCTCCCGAGCGGTTCACGGGCTGCAAGCTCATCGACCTCCCGTCCGCCGACGGCAAGCTCCGCCCGGAACAGGTGCTCGAGCAGCTCCACGGGCTGGGCGACCAGCACCACGTGCAGCCGAGGGTCGTCTCGATCACCCAGTCGACCGAGCTGGGCACCCTCTACCAGCCGGCCGAGATCGCCGCGCTGGCCGACGCCTGCCACGCCAACGGTCTGCTCCTGCACGTCGACGGCGCCCGCATCGCCAACGCGGTCGCCGCGCTCGGGTCCGATCTGCCCTCCGTCGTGGTCGAGACGGGGGTGGACGTCCTCACCTTCGGCGGGACGAAGAACGGGCTCATGTACGGCGAGGCGGTGCTGTTCCTGCGGCCCGGGCTGGCCGAGCACGCGCGGTTCGTGCGCAAGCAGGCCGCCCAGCTCCCGTCGAAGATGCGCTACGTGGCCGCCCAGTTCGAGGCGCTGCTCGCCGACGACCTGTGGCTGCGCAACGCCGCGCACGCCAACGCGATGGCCCGTCGGCTGGCCGAGCAGGCCACCGAGGTGGCCGGCGTCGGGGTGGTCCGGAGCCCAGAGGTGAACGCGGTGTTCGTGCACCTGCCCCGCGCCGCGGTCGAGGCGCTGACCGACTGGTCGTTCTTCTGGGAGTGGGATGCCGAGGCCGACCTCTTCCGCTGGATGTGCAGCTTCGACACGACGGAGGACGACATCGACCGCTTCGTCCGAGGGGTCGCGGAGATCGTCGCGGCCCACCGATGACGAGCCAGCGATGACCGGCGACCGATGAGCGACCCGGCGGTCGCGGTGCTGGCGCTCGGCAGGCCGACCGACATGGCCATCCTGGCCCGCATCGGGGTGGCGTTCGGGTTGGCCTTCGTCATCGGCTTCGAGCGCCAGCTCCGGGGCGCCCCGGCCGGCGACCGCACGTACTCCCTGATCGGCACTGGCGCGGCGGCGATCACCGCGGTGACGGTCGGCGTCTCGCCCCAGGCCATCGGCGGCGTGGTCACCGGCATCGGTTTCGTTGGTGCCGGCCTGGTCTGGCGGGAGCCCAAGGGGGCGGTCCGCAACATCACGTCCGCCGCCACCATCTTCGTGGTCGCCGCCATGGGCATCGTGGCTGGTACGGGCCACCTGCTCCTTGCCGCGATCCTCGCGCTGATCGTGCTGTTCGACCTCGAGCTGGCCTACCTGCCGCTCGTCAGCCGGCTCGACGCCAACCGCTACGCCAGCCGCTTCCGCAACGACCCCCGCGGCACCGAGCCCGGCCCCGGCCCGAACGACCACCCCCACGAGCCCTGACCAAACCCCGAAATTGGCGCGAATGCCGACGCTGGGCGGCGCCTTCTGCGCCAAGAACGGGTGGGGGCGGCTGGGCCCGCCGCCGAGGAGGGTGTCGCACGCCGCCGAGGAGGGTGTCGCCACGACGGTGAGTGAGGGGTATGCTCGCCGCCGGGTGCCGCGGATCGAAGGGCCCACGGACCAGACGGCGCAACTGCCTGCGGGGGGCCACGAGGCCGCCGGGAGCAGGCGGGGGTCGCTGGCCGGGAACGCGGCGCACACCCTGGGTCGATGGACCCGGTCCATCGCCCGAACCTGCGTGCCGCCGGCACGCGAGCAGCACCAGAGCCACGAGCAGAGGCCGAGTGTCGAGTCCTGAGCGTCACGATCCATTCCGAGCGCTGGTGGAGGCGGCCGCCTCCGATGAGGCGACGCCCGACCAGCTCGCGCAGCTCGAAGGCGAGCCCCACCGCTGGTTGCGCACGCTCGACGACCTGCTCGACGAGACCGAGGACGCGCTCGACGCCCTGCGGGCGGCTTCCGCACCGAGCCAGATCGTGGCGGACTACGAGGGCGAGCGACGCCGCCTGCTCGACGCCGTCAACCGGCTCCTCGGCATCGACGGCGACGACGACGTCGTGGTCGACGGCGCGACGTCGGTGGCCGAGCCGGTCGGTGCGGTGCAGCTCCACGTCTCGTGGTCGGGAGGCCAGGTCGTGGCGTGGGCGGCGGGGGCCGGGTTGGCGCCGGCCAGCCGTGACGAGCTGCCGATGTGGCTGGAGAAGGCCGGGGCCCCGGCCTCGGGTTGGACCCGCCATTCGACGGTCGCGTTGCCGTCGGGTCCGAGCGCCCCGGCGTTGGTCAGCCCGGTGCGCAACGCCCTGGGCTGGCTCGTGTCGGTCGGCTCGGGCACCGATGAGGCCGAAGGCGGTGCCCCCGACGTCGGCGCCAGTGTGCGCTGGCTCGGCCGCGTGGCCGTGTGGGCGGTCCGCCTCGTCGCCCAGGGGTCGATCGTGCCGACGCTGCGCAGCCGGACCCGGTCCCGGGCCCGCCAGCAGCCCGAGCAGGGCCTCTCGGAGTTCTCCGTGCGCTGGGCGCCGGCCCTGGTCGACCAAGCCCTGCTCGCCCAGTTGGTGGCGGCCATGCCTGGCGCGGTCGCGGCGATCGAGACCGCGGCCGACCCGCAGGACCTGACCCTGTCGGCCCTCGGATCGATGGTCCACGCCATCGCCACCGACGCCGCGGGCCGCGTCGAGCTCCCGGCCCCGCCGCCCGACCCGCGCTCGCCGGCGGCCATCGCCGAGGCGGTGGTCACCCGGCTCGACGGGTCCCGGTTCGCGGCCCCGACCCGGGCCGGCGGCCAGCTGGCCAAGCGGCTCGACGCCTGGGCCCAACCGGTCAGCAAGGCCAGCGACTCGCGGCTCGTGGTGCAGCTCGATCCGCCCGACAAGGGCGACGCCTGGTTCCTGTCGGTCCTCGGCCCCGATCCCGACGGGCAGCTCATCCCGGTCGAGGTGGCGCTGGTCGACAGCGCGTCGCGCAAGAGCGTGGCCGAGCACCTGGCCCGGCTCGAACGGCTCCTGCCCGTCCTGCTGCGCCCGGGCGGGCTGCGCCGCGGCCAGGTGTACCTGAGCAGCGACGAGGCCTGGGATCTCATGACCGTCACCGGCCCGGCCGTTGCGGCCGCCGGGTTCGACGTGCGGGTCCCGGCGCTTTCGCGGCGCCGGCCGAGCCCGACCCTGCGGCTCATGGCCGAGCCCCACGACCCGTCGGTGGTCGGCGCGCACCAGCTGGCCCAGGTGCGCTGGTCGACGGTGTTCGACGACATCGAGCTGACCGCCACCCAGATCGCCGAGCTGGCGGCCCAGGCCCGGCCGCTGGTGAAGTCCCACGGCGCGTGGGTCGAGCTCGACAAGGCCGACCTGGCCGAGGCGGCGGCGGCCCTGGCCGAGCGGTCCTCGATCACCCAGATGACCGGCGCCGAGGTGCTGCGCCACGCCATCGGCCTCGAGGGCTCAGGGCTCAGCGGCGGCATCAGCGTGGCCGGCAGCGGCTGGGCGGCCGACCTGCTCCACAAGGCCGAACAGACCTCCACCGAACCGGTCACCTCCCCGGAGGGCTTCCGGGGGGAGCTCCGGGCCTACCAGGCCGAGGCGCTGGCGTGGCTGGGCTACCTCGACTCGGTCGAGCTCGGGGGGTGCCTCGCGCTCGACATGGGCCTCGGCAAGACGCCCACGGTCCTGGCCCACCTCGTGCGCACCGCCGGCCACGGCCCGGCCCTCGTGATCGCCCCGCCGGCCGTGGTCGGCAACTGGGCGGCCGAGGCCGCCCGCTTCACCCCGAGCCTCAAGGTGGTGGTCCACCACGGCGCGGCGCGGGCGTCCGCCGCGGCCATGGCCAACGAGGCCCGCAACGCCGACCTCGTGATCACCACGTACGGCACGGCGGTGCGCGACGTCGAGGCGCTGGCCGAGCAACCGTGGTCGCGGGTGATCCTCGACGAGGCCCAGGCCATCAAGAACCCGGCCAACGAGACGTCCCAGCAGCTCCGCCGCATCCCGTCGGGGCTGCGCCTGGCCCTGACCGGGACGCCGGTCGAGAACGGCCTCGGCGACCTGTGGGCCATCCTCGACTACACGAACCCCGGCCTGGTCGGTGCCCGACCCACCTTCGTGGCCCAGCTGTCGGCCAGCGGCGACACGAGCCGCCAGGGCACCGAGAACGCGCTGCGGGCCCTGAACGGGATCCTCATCTTCCGGCGCACGAAGAGCGAGCCGGCCGTGGCCGCCGAGCTCCCACCCCGGATCGACCAGCTCGACCACTGCACGATGACCCCCGAGCAGATCGGGCTCTACCAGGCGGTGCTCGACAAGCTGGTCGCCGAGAAGGGCACGGCCGAGGGCGACGAGCGGGGGCAGGGCGAGATCCTCGCGGCCATCACCGCGCTGAAGCAGATCTGCAACCACCCCGCGGCCTACCAGGCCGACGACCGGGGGTTGGCCGGTCGCTCCGGCAAGCTGGCCCGGCTCGAGGAGATCGTCGACGCGGTGTTCGCGGCCGACGAGCGGGTGCTGGTGTTCACCCACTTCGCCGAGTGGGGCAAGCAGCTCGCCACGCACCTCACGGCCCGCACGGGGACGAAGGTCGAGTGCTACCACGGCGGGCTCAGCCGCACCGCCCGCGACCAGATCATCGCCGAGTTCCAGCAGGGCGAGGGGGCCGGTGCGCTGGTCCTGTCGCTCAAGGCCGGCGGCACGGGTCTCAACCTCACCGCCGCGAGCCACGTCGTGCTCTACGACCGCTGGTGGAACCCGGCGGTCGAGGACCAGGCCCGCGACCGGGCGTGGCGCATCGGCCAGACCCGTACCGTCGTGTCGCACCGCTTGGTGTGCCCTGGCACCGTCGACGAACGGGTCGAGGAGGTGGTGGAGGGCAAGCGCCGCATCGCCGACATGGTCCTGCCGAAGTCCAGCACCCTGGCCGACCTCGACACCTCGCAGCTGCGGGTGGCGCTGGGCATGGGCGAGGGGTTGCTGGTGGCCGACGACCCGACCGACGGGTCCGATCCCGGCGAGGAGGCCGCATGAGCACGAACCGCCGTCGATCCAACAAAGGCAAGGCGAAGCAGCTCCAGGCCGAGGCGGCCAAGAAGGCCAGCTTCTGGACCGGCGCGGCCGAGCTGCCGCCCGCGGGTCGCATCGCGATGGCGGAGGACCCGTCAGCGACGTTGCGCTCCCTCGGTCCGCCCCCGCTCAGCGGTCAGGCCAACGCGGTGGAGTCGATCGTGCTGGTGGCCGCCCGGGCGGCCGGCGTGGCGACCGCACTGGCCGCGGCGGCCGACATCCTCGACTTCGACCCGGTCGACCCGTCCCGCTGAGCCGCCCGGCCCACCACCGTCGTCCGGGCGGCGGACCGGGCGTCAGCTCGGGATCACGTCAGCTCCGCAGGCCGCGACAGCACCACCCCGCGGCTGCGCACCGTCGTGATGACGAGCCCGAGTGGCCGGATCCGTTGGCGTAGGCGCTTCAGCCGTCCTCGCAGGCTCGAGCGGCGGTCGGGATCGGGGGCCAGGTCGTCGGTGGCCACGCAGGTGCCCATCCGCCGCAGGAGCACCCGCATCACCTCGGCCTCGCCCGGCGCCAGGGCGACCCACGAGCCGTCGTAGCGGAGCAGGTCGTCCGAGTCGATCCACGGAGCATCGGGGACCGGCCTCGTCCGGGGCCGGCGTTCAAGGGCCCGGACCCGGCGGCCGAGCTCGTCGTCGTCGCCGCTGGCGAACATCCAGTCCTCGTCGGGATCGTCGGCGAGGGGCAGCGGATGGGCCGGATCGGCGAGCAGCAGGCGGGGGGCGCCGAGGGCGCGGAGCCGTTCCCGCACCTCGGCCTCCCGAGGCCAGTGGAGCACGACGACGGCCGTCGGGTCCGGGTCGTGGCCGGGGTCGGCGTGGAGGTGGCGTGGCCCGGTGGGGACCTCCGCCGGTCGGACGGGGACGGTGGCGGAGCCAGCGGCGCGGGGCGCGACGCGGGCAGGAGAGATCGGGGTCATGTCGGATTCCTTCGCTCGGCCGCCGGACGGCGGCTCCTCTGGGTGGGGTCAGACGAGCGAGGGAACGGGTGGACCCCGGCGGGGGGCCGATGACACGTGGTGCGCGGTGCTGCTTGCGCTGGGCGCGACCCTGGGACGGGACCCGGCCGTCGTGCCGGGTCGCGTGAGGGCCAGGGCGGCGGCCAGGACGAGCGTGAGGCCTCCGAGGAGGCGGGCCAACAACGGGAGGGACGGGCCGCCCCGACGGATGGCCACTGGCAGCGCGGGGTGGTCGAACCCGCCGACCGCGGCGACGGCCGGGGCCGAGGCGCGGCCCGGCTCGTCGCCGGAGGTGGAGCTCGTGTGGCCGAGGCTGCTCGCGCCGAGCGCGACGAGCAGCACGAGGACCAGGCCGACGAGCGCGAGGGCGGACTGCCGCGCCGCGATCGCGCCCGTGCGTCGGATGGGATCGGGCACTCGGGGGCCGGGGGCCATCACGTCAGGGTAGGCGGCAGCTGGTCGGTGGCGCCGCGGACGCTCAGATGGCGTCGGAGCCCTGCTCGCCCGTGCGGAGCCGGACGAGGCGGCCGACCGGCGTGGTCCAGAGCTTGCCGTCGCCGATCTTGCCGGTGCGGGCCGCCTCGACGATGACCTCGACCAGCCGGTCGACGTCGTCGTCGTCGGCGACGACCTCGATGCGCACCTTCGGCACGAACGAGATCTCGTACTCGACGCCGCGGTACACCTCGGTGTGGCCGGCCTGACGGCCGAAGCCCTGGACCTCGCTCACGGTCATGCCGGCGACGCCCGCGGCCTTGAGCGCGTCCTTCACCTTGTCGACCTGGAACGGCTTGATGACGGCGGTGATCAGTTGCATACGTGTCTCCTAGATCCGGGTGGAGCCGAGCTCGCCGAAGGCGTAGGCCGACTCGGCGTGCAGGGCGAGGTCGAGCCCGAGGACCTCTTGTTCCTCGGTGATGCGCAGGCCGATGGTGACATCGATCAGCTTGGCGATGGCGAATGTGACGACCAGGGCGAACGCGAAGGTGGTCGCGGCGGCCACCACCTGGTCGAGCAGCAGGTCGGCGCCGCCGCCCAGCAGCAGCCCCTCGTGGGTCACGACCGGGTTGATCGAGTGGTCGGCGAACAGCCCGAGCACGACCGACCCGAACAGGCCGCCGACGAGGTGCACGGCGAGGACGTCGAGCGCGTCGTCGAGCTTGAACCGGGCTTTGATGGCCAGGGCCGTGTAGCAGAGGATCCCGGCGAGGAACCCGATCAGCATCGCGGGCATCGTGCCCACGAAGCCGCAGCACGGGGTGATGGCCACCATGCCGGCGACGGCCCCCGACGCGGCGCCGAGGGTGGTGTAGTGCCCGCCCTTGATCCGCTCGACGAGCAGCCACCCGAGCATCGCCGCGGACGGGGCGAGGATGGTGTTCATCAAGGCCTGGGCGGCCACGCCGTCGGCGGCGAGCGCCGAGCCGGCGTTGAACCCGAACCACCCGAACCACAGGATCCCGGTGCCGAGCATCGTCCAGGGCAGGGAGTGCGGTGGCATGGGCTCGGAGCCGTGGCCTCGGCGGGGACCGATGACCAGCAGCACCGCCAGCGCCGCCGCCCCCGCGTTGATGTGGACGACCGCGCCCCCGGCGAAGTCGAGCGCGCCCATCTTGGCCAGCCAGCCGCCGGCGAACACCCAGTGGGCGACGGGGGCGTAGACGACGATCAGCCACACCCCGATGAGCAGCGCGTAGGAGCCGAACTTCAGGCGGTCGGCAGTGGCCCCGGTGATGAGGGCCGGGGTGATGATGGCGAAGGTCATCTGGAACGCTGCGAAGAGGATCGGCGGGATGCCGCTCCCGGTGCCGACGAGGCCGACGTCCTTCAGGCCGACGAACGACAGGTTGCCGAGCAGGCCGCCGTCGCCCGCTCGCCCGAAGGCCAGGCTGTAGCCGATCAGCGCCCACAGCACTGCGAGCAGCCCCATGGCGAAGAAGTTCTGCATCAGCATGCCGAGGAAGTTCTTCGAGCGGACCATGCCCCCGTAGAAGAAGGCGAGGCCCGGCGTCATGAACAGGACGAGGGCGGTGGACATCAGGACCCAGGCGGTGTTGGCACCCATGTGCGACGTGGTCTCCTTCGAGAGGGATGAGGGGTGGACCGATGACGCAGGCCCGCGAACCAGGGACGGGGATGACGGTGCCCGACCCGGATGTCCTCCCCGTGTATGACGTGTTTCTAGCTCGATTCATCTGGTTTCTGAACCGTTCGTATCTCTGACCTGAACATGACCGGACCGATAGCTTCGGCCCGTGCCGACGACCGACTGGAACCCGGTGCTCCGGGGCGAGCTGGCCAAGCCGTACTGGGCCGACCTCCAGGCCTTCGTGGCCGACGAGCGGGCCCGCCACGAGGTGTACCCGGCGCCCGACGAGGTGTTCGCCGCGCTGCACCTGACGCCGCTGGCCGACGTGAAGGTGGTGATCCTGGGCCAGGATCCGTACCACGGTCCCGGCCAGGCCCACGGGCTGTGCTTCTCGGTCCGCCCCGGCGTGCGCCCGCCGCCGTCGCTGCGCAACATCTACATCGAGCTCGAGGCCGACCTGGGGATCCCGGCTCCCCGCCACGGCGACCTGCGGGCGTGGGCCCGCCACGGCGTCCTGCTGCTCAACACGTCGCTCACGGTGCGGGCCCACCAGGCCGCCTCGCACCAGGGCAAGGGCTGGGAGACCTTCACCGACGCGGTCATCGAGGTGGTGAACCAGAAGCCGGAGCGGGTCGTGTTCATCCTGTGGGGAGCGGCGGCCCGCCGGAAGCGCACGCTGGTCGAC
>Ga0209023_10006032_pt1 | contig 12968 bp, 11 predicted proteins | sample LakOneMetagenome_FD_187468 | JGI IMG/M metagenome (GOLD analysis project Ga0209023, IMG submission 187468) | Freshwater and sediment microbial communities from Lake Erie, Canada (SPAdes) (version 2) | ecosystem: Environmental > Aquatic > Freshwater > Lentic | place: Lake Erie, Canada... | reverse complement strand
GATCAGCTTTTTTCTGCCCAGCTTGACAAGCGCCTGGCCGATTTCGATGCCCGCCACGCAACGTTCGTCGACCAGCTCGCCGAACAGATGGCCACGCTTGATGCCACTGCGGCGCGTCACCGCGAAGCGCAGGATGTCCACGCCAACGCGATCGCCGAACGCGGCGAGGCGGTCAGCGCCAAGCTGACCGAGCTGGTCGCGACGATGGCGGGCATTGCCGGGCAAAGCGACGAAGTCGAAGGTCGCATGGCGCAAAGTCTCGACAACCTCTCAGGCAAGCTGTCTGCAAGCCGCGAGGCGCTGGCCGGAACCGATAGCGCGATTGAGGCCCTGACTGACAACAGCGTGCGCTTGCTAGAACTGATCCAGGCCAGCGTCCAGCACACAACCCAGAATCTGCCCGAAGCGATGAGCGTCAGCGAAGCCAGGCTCACCGCTGTGGAGCAACGGGTCCTGGCTCTGCGTGACATGGCTGGAGAAGCCGCTGCCAAGGGGCAATCGCTGGCCGGACACGCCGAAACGGCCAAAGTTGGCTTTGCCTCGACGCTTGAAACCGTGGCGTCGCTCCACGCCCAGATCAACGACGAGGGCGACCGGCAGGCCGCCACGCTCAATGCGCTGGAAGCCGCGCTGGGCAAGGTCCGTAGCGAAAGCCTGGCCTTGGCCGAACAGGCCCAGAGTGAACTAGGCAAGGCGATTGCCGAGCTTAACCAGTCGGCCCGCGATGCGGTTGCCGGGATCGAAACCATGAGCGCGACGTCAGTCACCGCTCTTGCGGCCCGGATCGGTGAAGAAAGTGCCGCCGCGATCGACAAGGCAATGCGAGAAAAGACCGCGGAGGTTGCCGGACAGCTCGATCAGGCCACCACCAAGTCCGCTGGTGCAAGCCGAGAAGCAGCCGTGGCGCTGCGCGACCAGCTGGCCAAGGTCAATGAACTGGCGGGCGCTTTGGAACAACGCGTTGCCCACGCCCGCAACCGCGCCGAGGAGCAGGTTGACAATGACTTCGCGCGCCGCGTTGCGTTGATCACTGAAGGCCTGAATTCCAATGCAATCGACATCGCCAGCGCGATGGACACCGAAGTCACCGACACCGCCTGGGCCGCCTATCTCAAAGGAGATCGAGGAATCTTCACCCGCCGCGCAGTGAAGCTGCTCGACACGCCTCAGGCCCGCGCAGTTGCGCAGCTCTACGAAAGCGAACGCGAATTCCGGGATCACGTCAGCCGCTACATCCATGATTTCGAAGCTATGCTGCGACAGCTCCTATCGACACGTGACGGGCATGCGTTGGGGGTGACCCTGCTCTCGTCGGACATGGGCAAGCTATACGTTGCGCTGGCCCAGGCGATCGAACGCCTGCGAAACTAGAAATACTGTGTGATGTCGATATCGTCGATGGTCAGCCAGCCATTGACGTAGTTGGCATAGTATAACCCGAACAAGGCCACAGCGAGCGCTGTTGCACGAAGCGCGATGCATTTTGCATTGAAATTGACCGGCGCACTGCTGACCTGACCAGGCACCAGGTCCGCACCCTCGTCATCATGCGATCGAATACCGAACGGCATCACCAGGAAGGCGCTCATCACCCAGAACAGCAGCATGATTGCGAGGATCGAGGTCCATTTCATCTCAATGATCCGCCAGAATTACACGTACCTGCGGCTTCTTGCCCGACCAGCGCTGGGCAGCGCGGCGGGCGGCGAGGCGCGCGGCTTCGACTACCACCTCGCGGTCGTGGCGCTGTCCGCCCTTCAATTTGGCCAGCGCGACTTTCACGTCCTGCTGTGCTTCCTCGACAAAATCATCATAATCTTCATCAAGCGGCAAGCCGATGGCTTCAACGTGGACCCGTCCCTTGCCGTCGAGCACCACGATCGCGAGGCCATTTTGCGCCAGACGACGGCGCATCACCATCGCTTCGCCCTCGGCCGGGCTGATGATATCACCGTCAAGGATCAGACGTCCGGCCCGAACCTCGTCAATTTTTCCGGGTTTGCCGGGGGCCAGGCGCACCAGGTCGCCGTTCTCCTGGACCACGACCTGCTTGATGCCGCAGCTTTTGCCCAAACGCCCCTGCTCTTTCATGTGCCGGACTTCACCGTGCACTGGCATCAGGATCTGCGGCCTGATCCAGCTGTAAAGCGCTTCGAGTTCGGGGCGACCGGGGTGACCGGAGACATGAATCGCACTCTGCCGGTCGGTGACCAGTGTCACATCCCGTGCCGCGAGGCGGTTTTGGATCCGCCCGATCGCCAACTCGTTGCCTGGGATCTGGCGGCTGGAGAACAGCACGACATCGCCGACTTCCAGCGCAATCGGGTGGTTGTCTTCCGCAATTCGCGCCAACGCGGCACGCGCCTCACCCTGACCGCCTGTCGCGAGGATCAGCACCTCGCCGCGCGGAAGCGACATCGCTGTGTCGAAGTCAACCCGCTCCGGAAGGTCGAGCAAATAACCGCAAGCTTGCCCGGTACGGATAATCCGGTCGAGCGATCGCCCGGCTACGCAGAGCCGACGGTTGGTCGCCTTGGCCACTTCACCCAGTGTCTGAAGCCTGGCAACATTGGAGGCGAAGGTCGTAACCAGCACTCGTTTGCCGTGATGGCGCTTCACCTCGTCAAGCAGCGCCTCACGCACCGCGCCTTCGGAACCGGATGCTTTTGGGTTGAACACATTGGTTGAATCGCAGACCAACGCGAGCACGCCTGCATCGCCAATTGCTGTAAGTTCTTGTTGTGTAGCGGGAGTGCCGATCAGCGGCTCGTCATCCAGCTTCCAGTCGCCGGTGTGGAATATGTTGCCATAAGGCGTGTCGATCAACAACGCGTTGCCCTCGGCAATCGAGTGCGCCAGCGGGACATAGCGAATCCCGAACGAACCCAGCTCGAACCGATTGAGGTGATCGATCACATTAAGCGTAATCTCTTTGGCGATCCCGGCTTCCTCAAGCTTTTCGTTGACCAGCTTGGCGGTGAACGGCGTCGCATAAAGCGGTACGCCCAGTTCCTGCGCGAAATAGGGTACGGCGCCGATGTGATCTTCGTGCGCGTGGGTCAGAACGATCCCGATCAGGTCCTTGCGGCGTGCCTCGATGAAGTCGAGATCGGCGAAGACCAGTTCGGTGCCGGGATATTCGTTGGCACCGAAAGTCATCCCCAGATCGACCATCAGCCACTTGCCTTCACAGCCATAGAGATTGACGTTCATGCCAATCTCGCCCGAGCCGCCGAGCGCGCAAAAGAGGAGCTCCTTGCCTGGCTTCACGATGCTCCGTCCCGGTTGGCGTACAACAATGCAATTCCTCTCAAGGTCAGGTCGGGTTCGACCCTGTCAAACAAATCAGCGTGGGCCTGGAACAGCGGAGCCAGCCCGCCGGTGGCGATGACCTTTACTGGGCGGCCGATCTCGGCCTTCATCCGCCCGATCATGCCTTCGATCATGCTGACATAGCCCCAATAGATCCCGATCTGCATCTGCCCCACGGTATCGCGACCGATCACGCTTTCGCCCGGCGGCGGTTCGATCGCGATCCGCGGCAACATCGCGGCAGCATTGTAGAGCGCATCGAGCGAAAGCGAGACGCCGGTCGCGATGCTGCCGCCTAGGTACGATCCATCGGCACCGATATGATCAAAAGTGGTGGCAGTGCCGAAGCTGATCACGATCTTGTCGCCCGCCTCCAGCGCCTGTGCTGCAATCGCATTGACCGCGCGGTCGGCCCCGAGTGCGCGTGGTTCATCAACCTTGAGCGCGATCCCCCACTCGACCGGTGGACGCCCGCCGATCAGCGCGTCGATCTTGAAATACTTCTGCGCCAATTCCTGCAGATTATGCAGCGCGCGCGGAACCACAGAAGCGATCACCACCGCGCTGACATCGCCGCGCGAGAAGCCTTCCATCCGCAGCAACTGATCGAGCCAGACCGCATATTCGTCGGCGGTGCGCTTGATATCGGTGGCCAGACGCCAGCGCTGCACGATCGCGCCGTCATCACCCACCAGCGCGAACTTTACATTGGTATTGCCGTTGTCGATCGCCAGCAACATGGCGGTCTCCTTATGCCAGGCGGACCTCGCCCGCGTGAATTGTGCGCGTGGTGCCGTCTGCGAGCCGCAGTTGCAAGGCTCCATCGCTTGCCAGACCCGCAAATGTGCCCTGGAGTGGTTCCTCTCCGGGCTCCCCGACCGCAAGCGGAGTGCCAGGCGGGTGCGCGACGGCTTGCCAGCGCCGCAGTAGCGGCTCCAGACCATAGCTGCGCCAGCGTTCCAGTTCGGCATCGAAGTGCCGGGCAAGGCTGGCGGCGAACATGTCGCGATCGGGCGCGGGGCCAAATGCCGACAGGGCGATGGTCTCACGCCCTTCGACTGCCGGAGCCTGTGCCAGATTGACCCCGATCCCGACAATCACCGCCTCACCTGCCCGTTCAAGCAGGATGCCGGAGAGCTTGGCGGCTCCGATCAGCAGATCGTTGGGCCACTTGAGCAGAGCCATGGCGGGCGCCGGGGCCAACGGCGAGACTGCTTCGAGAACCGCCAGCCCTGCGACGAGAGCCAAGGTTCCCGGCGACGGGTCGCCCTGCCCGGGCCAAACCACGGTGGAGCCCATGAAATTTCCCGCACCATCAAACCAAGCGCGTCCTTGCCTGCCTCGGCCCGCGCTTTGCCGGTCGGCGACTAGCCAGTCCCCCTCGGCAACACGCTCATGCGCTGCGATCCGCGCCGCAAGATCGGCGTTGGTTGATCCGGTTTCGGGGACTGTTTGGATCAAGCGGCCGGGAACAGCACGCTTGCCGCGACTGTCGCCAGCGCGGGCAGGCACTTGATCAGGTAGCCCAGCGGCGAGATGAACAGCGCGCAGAAAGCCAGCAGCCATTCATGCGTCATATCGCTGCGCCCGGTGATCTTCCCGACCGGTTCGTCGAAATACATCACCTTCAAAACCTTGAGGTAGTAGAACGCACCGATCACGCTTGCTGCAGCAGCCAGAGTGGCGAGCACGACGAGCCCTGACCCGACCGCAGCCTGAAACACAACGAACTTGCCCCAGAATCCGAAGAAGAACGGTATGCCGGCCATCGAGAACATGATCGAGCCGAGTCCGAGCGCCAACAACGGGCGGGTCCGCGACAGGCCCGATAGATCAGAAATTTCCTCGAGGTAGTTGCCCGCTTCGTCCTTGAGCATCAGTACCGCGACAAATCCGCCAATCGTCATCGGCACGTAGATCGCGAGATAGATCAGCATGGCGGACACGCCTTGTGCATTGCCTGCAGCGAGGCCCAGCAGCATGAAGCCAACATTGTTGATCGACGAATAGGCCAGCAGCCGCTTGATGTTGCGCTGGCCGATTGCGCCCAGCGCCCCAACGACCACCGAGGCCAAGGCGGCGAATTCGACTATCTGCTGCCAGGCCGCTGCCTGAGTGCCGAAAGCCTCAATCGCAACCCGGATGGTCAGCGCCAGTGCCGCAACCTTGGGGGCCGAGGCGAAGAAGGTGGTGACCGGGGTCGGCGCACCTTCGTAAACGTCAGGGGTCCACATGTGGAACGGCACCGCGCTGATCTTGAAGGCCAGACCCGCCAACACAAAGGTCAGCCCGAACAGCGCGCCCTTGGAAATGGTGCCGCCCGACAGCGCGGCGGCGATCCCGGCATAGTCGGTGGTGCCGGTAAAGCCGTAGGTCAGGCTAATCCCGAACAGCAGGATCCCGCTGGCCAGCGCGCCCAGCACGAAATACTTGAGCCCCGCTTCGGCCGAACGCTCGTCAGGCTTGAGGAACGCGGCGAGGACGTAGGCGGCGAGCGAGTTGAGCTCGAGCCCGATGTACAGGGTCAGCAGGTTCTGGGCCGAGACCATGACCCCCATGCCCAGCACCGCAAACAGCACAAGTATGGAGTATTCTGGCCGATAGGCGCGATGCTTTTCGAAAAAGGCCGGCGCAATCAGCAACGAAGCACCCGCGGCAGCATAGATCAACAGCTTGGCGAATGCCGCAAAGGCATCGCCGCTGAACAGCCCGCCAAAGGCCATCGCCGCTTCGCCGCGCACGCCATGAAACAGCGCCGGCGCGGTCATCGCCGCAGCCACGCCCAAGGTCAGGATCGCCAGCCACGTGACCGCCCGCGCATCGCGGCGGGTCTGCCCCCAGGCCGAAGCGACCAGCAGGACGATGCCGACGACGCTCAGCAGCTCTTCAGGCGCAACGATGCGCAGTGACTGTGCCCAGTCCATCAGTGCGCCTCCCCGTGCTGTGCTTCGATTGCGGGTACGCCTGCGGTCAACTTGGCGTCGCCCGCCGGCTTGGCCGAAGCCAGGCGCGCTTCAAGCGCATGGATATCGTTACGCATCGGTGCCATGAAACTTTCAGGATAGACGCCCATCCACAGCACCGCCGCAGCGATCGGGGCAAGCATGAACCATTCACGCAGGCTCAGATCGGGCATCGCGGCGGCATCGGCGTTCTTCTGGTCGCCAAAGGCAATCCGGCGATAGAGGTAAAGCATGTAGCCTGCCCCCAGGATCACGCCGGTGCCGGCTACGAAGGCCACCAGGCTCGATTGCTGGTAGATGCCCGCCAGGCTCAGAAATTCACCGACGAAGCCGCTGGTGGCCGGCAGGCCCACCGACGCCATGGTGAACAGCATGAAGAACAGCGCATACTTGGGCATGTTGATCGACAGACCACCGTAGCGATCGATCTCACGGGTATGCAGCCGGTCATAGATCACGCCGACGCAGAGGAACAACGCGCCCGAGACAAGACCGTGGCTGAGCATCACGATCATCGAGCCTTCAAGGCCCTGGGTGTTGAAGGCAAACAGCCCGACCGTGACGATCGCCATGTGCGCGACCGAGGAGTAGGCGATCAGCTTTTTCATGTCGTGCTGGACCAGCGCGATCAGCGAAGTGACCACCACCGCGATCATCGACAGCCAGTAGATCAGCCACGCAAAGTCAGCGCTTGCCTGCGGGAACATCGGCAGCGAGAAGCGGATGAAACCATAGCCGCCCATCTTGAGCAGCACACCCGCCAGGATCACCGACCCCGCAGTGGGCGCCTGCACGTGCGCATCGGGCAACCAGGTGTGCACCGGCCACATCGGCATCTTCACCGCGAAGCTGGCGAAGAATGCCAGCCACAGCCACTTCTGGGCTTCAACCGGGAAGTCATAGGCCATCAGCGTCGGGATGTCAGTGCTGCCAGCTTCCTTGGCCATCCAGATCATCGCGATCAGCATCAAGACCGATCCAAGCAGGGTGTAGAGGAAGAACTTGTAGCTGGCGTAGATCCGGTCTGCCCCGCCCCAGACCCCGATGATCAGGTACATCGGGATCAGGCCGGCTTCGAAGAAGATGTAGAACAGGAACAGGTCCTGCGCCGCGAACACGCCGATCATCAGCGTTTCCATCAGCAGGAACGCGGCCATATATTCGCCAACGCGCTTTTCGATCGACTGGCTGGCGAGGATGCAGATCGGCATCAGGAACACCGACAGCTCGATCAGCAGCAGTGCGATCCCGTCAATCCCCAGCTTCCATGAGAAGCCGGAAAACAGCGCCTTGCTCTCCTGAAACTGCCACTGCGCGCCGCCGACATCGAACTTGCACCAAAGTACCAGCCCGAGCGCGAAATCGGCCAGCGTTGCGGCCAGTGCCACGGTGCGGGCGGTCTTCGCGTCGACCAGCAGACAGATGAAGGCGGCCACCAGCGGCACGGCCAGCATCAGCGAAAGGATGGGAAAGCCGTCCATATCAGTGCACCAGAACCCAGGTGATCGCGGCGGTCAGGCCCAGCAGCATGACCAGTGCGTAGGAATAGAGGAAGCCCGTCTGCAACTTGCTGGCGATCCGGCTGCCCTGGGCAACCACCCAGGCCGAACCGTTGGGACCAAAGCGATCGATCAGGCCGATGTCGCCCAGCTTCCAGAACTTGTCCCCCAGCCAGAAGGCGGGGCGCACGAAGATCCGGTCGTAAAGCTCGTCGAAGAACCACTTGTTGTAGACGAACGTGTAGATCGGCTTGATCGCGCTGGCGAACTTCGCCGGGAAACCCGGATTAAGCAGATAGGCATAGATTGCTCCGGCCAGGCCAGTGATCATCACGCCAAATGGCGCCCACTTCACCCAGGTCGGCACGCCGTGCATGTGGTGGATCAGCTCTTCGCTGAACGCCACGCTGCCGCGCCAGAACTCGCCGCCGCCTTCGCTGATGAAGACATGGGCAAAAATCATCCCCGCGAAGACCGCTCCCAGGCTGAGCACGCCCAGAGGGATCAGCATCGACAGCGGGCTTTCATGCGGGTGATAGCCCGCAGTGCCATCGTCATGTTTGGCATGGCCATGACCGTGATGATCATCATGTACCGCGTGCTGGATGTGCTCCGACTGATCCCAGCGCGGCTTGCCCCAGAAAGTCAGGAACATCAGCCGCCACGAATAGAAGCTGGTCAGCAGCGCGGCGCTGATCCCCATCCAGAAGCCAAAGCTGCCGGCCGAGGTATGCGCGCCATAGGCCGCCTCAAGGATCGAATCCTTGGAATAGAAGCCCGCAAAGCCCGCGACATCAACAATTCCGACGCCGGTGATCGCCAGGGTCCCAGCCATCATCGCCCAGAAGGTCAGCGGAATATGCTTACGCAGGCCGCCGTAGAACCGCATGTCCTGCTCATGATGCATCGCATGGATCACCGACCCCGCGCCCAGGAACAGCAGCGCCTTGAAGAAGGCGTGGGTGAACAGGTGGAACATTGCCGCGCCCGGGGCACCGACGCCGGCAGCCACGAACATGTAGCCCAGCTGCGAACAGGTCGAATAGGCGATGACGCGCTTGATGTCCCACTGGGTGGTGCCGATTGTCGCCGCGAAGAACAGCGTGGCAGCGCCGACATAGGTCACCACTTCCATCGCCACCGGGCTCACCGCGAACATCGGCGAAAGGCGGCAGACCATGAACACGCCTGCGGTCACCATGGTCGCGGCGTGGATCAGCGCAGAGACCGGGGTCGGCCCTTCCATCGCGTCAGGAAGCCATGTGTGCAGCCCAAGCTGCGCCGACTTGCCCATCGCGCCGATAAACAGCAGCACGCACAGGATCGTCATCGTATCCCATTCGCAGCCGAGGAAATGGATCGTCGATCCGGCCATCGAAGGCGCGCGGACCAGGATTTCGGGGATCGAGACCGTGTTGAACACCAGGAAAGTGCCGAAGATCCCCAGCATGAAACCCAGGTCGCCGACGCGGTTGACCACGAAGGCCTTGATCGCGGCGGCGCTGGCCGAAGGCTTGCGGAACCAGAACCCGATGAGGAGGTAGGAGGCGAGGCCCACCCCCTCCCAACCGAAAAACATCTGGACCAGGTTGTCGGCCGTCACCAGCATCAGCATGGCGAAAGTGAACAGGCTGAGATAGGCAAAGAACCGCGGCTGATCCGGGTCTTCCTCCATGTAGCCCCACGAATAGAGGTGCACCAGCGCCGAGACCGTGGTCACCACTACCAGCATCACCGCAGTCAGCGTGTCGACGCGGAAGGCCCAGTCAAAGCTGAGGCTGCCGGATTGCACCCAGTGTAGCACTGGCACGACCTGTGCCTCGGCATGGCCGCTCACAAACGGCAGGAAGGTCTGCCAGCTCAGCGCGCAGGCCAGGAACAGGGCCCCGGTGGTCAGCGATTTGACCACCACGTTGCCCAGCGCCCGGTTGCCCAGCCCGCCGACAATCGCGGCGAGCAGCGGCAGGAAGACGATGTAGAGGATCGCGTTCACTTTGCCCCTACCCCTTCATGTGGCTGACATCGTCAACCGCGATTGTCCCGCGGTCGCGGAAGTATAGTACCAGGATGGCCAGGCCAATCGCCGCTTCACCAGCGGCCACGGTCAGCACGAACATCGCGAAAACCTGACCAGTCAGATCGTGCAGGAAAGCGCTGAACGCGACCAGATTGATGTTCACAGCCAGCAGGATCAGCTCGATCGCCATCAGGATGACGATCACGTTCTTTCGGTTGAGGAAGATCCCCAGCACGCCCAGCACGAACAGGATCGAGCTGACCGTGACATAGTGTTCGATGCCGATCATGACCGCCCCCAACAAAGAAAATCGTCACCCTGAACTTGTTTCAGGGTCCATCGTGCCGCGTTTCCGTAGGTTGCGTTGGAACGCCGAACGGCACGGCCTTGCTGCCCAACCACGCTCCGGCCTGAGCGGAGAAATGGACCCTGAAACAAGTTCAGGGTGACGGGCTCGCGTGTGTAAGGGAGTGCGCTCACAGCTTTACCCCCTTGCCCACTTCGGGCGAAACATTGACCGTCGCCTCGTCCGGGCGGCGGGCGTTCTGGCGGCTGATGATCTGGCCGCGCACCCCGCCGCGCTTGCGATGGGTCAATACAATCGCGCCGACCATCGCAACCAGCAGCAGGATGCCGGCCGCTTCGAACAGGAACAGGTACTTGCCGTAGAGCAGGTGGCCGATTGCCTGGATATTGCTCATGCCGGCCGGCGTCGCGGCGCTGCCGTCGGCCACGCCCAGCCTGATCCCGCCTTCGCCAAGGCCAAGCAGTCCAACCACAACTTCACACAATAGCACCGCCGCCAGCAGCAGACCCAACGGGAAGTGCTTGATAAAGCCTGCCCGTAGCTCGCTGAAATCGATGTTGAGCATCATCACCACGAACAGGAACAGCACCGCCACCGCGCCGACGTAAACGATCACCAGCAGCATGGCGATGAATTCGGCGCCCAGCAGCACCATCAGTCCGGCGGCGTTGAAGAAGGCCATGATCAGCCAAAGCACCGAATGGACCGGATTGCGCGCCGAAATGACCATCGCGCCCGACACGATTGTCAGCGCCGCAAAAAGGTAGAAGGAAAGGACCGTGATCATCTCACCACCTTCCGTTCGCATCGAGCGAAGTCGAGATGCCGCGCACAGGTGTCTCGACTTCGCTCGACACGAACGGGCTTTGGGTATGGGTTCCAAACATCGCGCGCCCCTATCGATACGGCGCATCGGCTTCAAGGTTCGCGGCAATCGCCCGCTCCCACTTGTCCCCGTTCGCCAGCAGTTTGGCCTTGTCGTAGAGCAGCTCTTCGCGCGTTTCGGTCGCGTATTCGAAGTTCGGCCCCTCGACGATCGCATCGACCGGGCAGGCTTCCTGGCAGAAGCCGCAGTAGATGCATTTGGTCATGTCGATATCATAGCGCGTGGTCCGGCGCGAACCATCGTCGCGCGGTTCGGCTTCGATCGTGATCGCCTGCGCCGGGCAAACCGCCTCGCACAGCTTGCAGGCAATGCAGCGTTCCTCGCCATTGGCATAGCGCCGCAGCGCATGCTCACCGCGGAAGCGGGGCGACAGCGGGTTCTTCTCGAACGGATAGTTGATCGTCGCCTTGGGCCTGAAGAAATACCGCAGGGTCAGGAGGTGCGCTTTTACGAACTCCCACAGGGTGAACGATTTGATGAGTTGGGCGGCGGTCATTCCGAAATTGCTCCGTCGCAAAGGTGCATCGCGTGTGCGGTATTGTGCTTGAAGTAGTCGCTGCAGCTGGTCCTATCGACCATCAGCCAACCGCTCACCAGCACCACAAACAGCAGGCTCACTGGCAGGAACACCTTCCAGCCCAGGCGCATCAGCTGGTCATAGCGGTAACGCGGAACGGTCGCCTTGACCCACGAGAAGATGAAGAAGAACACGAAGATCTTGATGAACAACCACAGCCAACCCGGGATATAGTACATCCACCAAATCTCGAGCGGCGGCAGCCACCCGCCCCAGAACAGCGTCGCGTTGAGCGCACACATCAGGAGCACGTTGGCATATTCGCCCAGCCAGTAGAGCGCGAAACTCATCGAGGAGTATTCGGTCTGGTACCCGGCGACGAGTTCGCTTTCGGCCTCGGTCAGGTCGAACGGGGCGCGCTGGGTTTCGGCCATGCCGCTGATCAGGAACATCACCGCCATCGGGAACAGCAGCAAGTTGAAACCGAAGGCGTTGACCAACCCCAGGCCATGCCCGCGCTGGGCCAGCACGATGGCGTTCATGTTGAACGACCCGGCGTACATCACCACGCAGATCAGGATGAACCCGATCGAGACTTCATACGAAATCATCTGCGCAGAGGCGCGCATCGCCGAGAAAAACGGGTACTTCGAATTCGACGACCAGCCCGCGATGATCGTGCCGTAAACCCCCAGCGATGAGATCGCGAGGATGTAGAGCAGGCCGACGTTGATATCGGCCAGGATCGCGCGCCCGTTGAACGGGATCACCGCCCAGGCCATCAGCGCGACGGTGAAGGTTATGATAGGGGCGAGCAGGAACAGGCCCTTGTTCGACGCGCTGGGGATGATGGTTTCCTGCAGGAACACCTTCAAGCCATCCGCGAACGACTGGAGCAGACCCCACGGGCCAACCACGTTCGGCCCGCGCCGCAGCGCCATCGCCGCCCAGATCTTGCGATCGACATAGATGATCATCGCGACGCTGAGCATCAGCGGCAGGGCGATCAGGAGGATGCCGGAGATTGTGGCGAGAAACCACGCAGCTTCGTAGCTCATCACAACGTGCAGCCACGACCATTGGTGAATCCACCCAAACAGGTAGAAATCCTGGAAAAACTCGGTCATTCCGCGGCCTCCGCGAAAGTCTCGCCGTGCAGCAGCTCGGCCGAGCAGCGCTGCATGGTCACGCTGGCGCGCGCGATCGGGTTGGTGAGGTAGAAGTCCTTGATCGGGTAGGCTTCGATCTTGCCCTTGGCCCCGGCCTTGCCCTTAGGCAGAGCGCCGTAATCCGCAAGGCCTTCGCGGCCCAGCGCCGGAACGGACTTGGCCATGGCGAAGCGGAGCGCATCGAAACTGTCAAAGCCAACCGAAACACCCAGCGCGTCAGCCATGGCGCGCAGGATCGTCCAGTCCTCGCGCGCGTCGCCGGGAGCGAAGACGGCCTTGTCGGCCCACTGCACCCGGC